>Ga0209498_1002660_pt1 | contig 10746 bp, 10 predicted proteins | sample WalLakDeSediment_FD_184131 | JGI IMG/M metagenome (GOLD analysis project Ga0209498, IMG submission 184131) | Lake sediment microbial communities from Walker lake, Nevada to study Microbial Dark Matter (Phase II) - Walker Lake 11/02/13 Deep... | ecosystem: Environmental > Aquatic > Freshwater >... | reverse complement strand
TCAGGATGATCGCCGTCTCCAGGCCGGTGATGCCCCTCTCGTCCCGATGCATTTTCCTTGCTAGCTTCTTCAACATCCTTTTTCCCTCCTTTTCAGTTTCGCGCCACTCATTTCCACAGCCTGCTCGTGGCAAAGCAGACTGCATCGACTCCTTATTTAGTCTTTGCACATCGCTATCACCTCCCCTTGCCCTTTGCCTTCCCTATCCGTGTCATAGAGAAAATCCCAGACGTCTTGTTCGCGATATCTCCAATCGCCGCGGCCTCCTACCTTGTAGGCCGTGAGCTTTCCGCTACGACTCCAACGCCTGACCGAACTGACATGCACCCTCAAATACTCAGCAACCTCGTCGCACGTCATGATCTCCTTACCGGCCAGTATGTTTACACTACCCGTCTTATTCTTTTTATTTGTACTCTTATTCACAATCCCACCCCTTTACCATTGTTCCAACGTTGCACTCCAGCGAACTAAAGTGGCTATTCAGTGCGAATTTGCTACTTTTGCGAGCAATTTGATACATCCTGGCGCAATCATAGCCAGTGCGCACCACAGGCACAATCACCTACCAGTACTAAACCACATAGGTAAATAGTCCTACACTGGCAAACAGTCATGTACTGGTACATAGTCGTGTATCTAAATGAGGTACTACGGCACCAGATGACTAAATTGAATTTGATGGGGGCTTCTATTCAAGATATAATAGGGTGGTGGGTAGCTCCCGAACATTCCTGTAAACACCTGCCACATAGCTCAGCCCAAGGTGCTCCGCATCTTGACTATGTAATACTGCTACCATGAAAGAACACAGCCAGAGTTCGACCAAGCCAGCGGCTGACAGCACGATAGAGAGTCTAAAGCTCAGAGCAGACGGGCAGCAGGCACACTATCTGAAGGCAGGCAGCGGTCCTTCAGTTGTCCTGCTACACGGCGGTGCCAGCAACTCCAGGGACTGGGTGGAGACCATGGACGCCCTATCCCACTCTTACAGTCTCCACGCCCCCGATATGCTGGGATACGGTCTGAGCGATAGACTCAAGAGCGGCTACCATCTATCGGAGTTCGTCGACTTTATCGTGGAGTTCATCAAGAAGTTGAACTTCGATACTCACGTTCTAGTGGGACACTCTCTGGGAGGCAGGGTGTGCCTGGAGATCGCCCTGCGTTACCCTGAGATAGTGCGCCGCCTTGTACTTATCGACACAGCGGGCTTCAGCAGGCTGGCACGGTGGGGAATGTACATGGGCGCGTTCATGTATTGGCTCCGTAAGATTCTGCACATAACGCAACCCTATCCCAGATTCCTCAAAGAGGACGGCAAGGATAAGGATTGGCTATGTGCGGAGAGACTGCCAGAACTGAAAGTGCCCACCCTTGTTATTTGGAATCAGCGCGACCCCTATTACCCGATTTCCGGGGCCTTCGAGGCGATGGAGCTCATACCCAACGCACGTCTGGAGGTTTTTCAGGGCTATGGGCACACCCCACACGTACAGCAAAGAGACAATTTCAACAGCCTTCTGCTGGACTTCCTGAATGACGGCTAACTATGGGGGACTGGATTCACCATCCCCCCCCTTCCCAGCACCTACCGGATGTCAGTTCCAGCCAGACTTCTCACCATCCTAACCAGGCATAACTAACTTGACGATAAACCACTACGTATTTGCCAAGTCGAATAGAAAGCTTATAATCTGGGATCAGCGGTATAACAAGTCATCCAACAGAAACTCAGCACCACATCAAATCGTTGGCGCGCGGGAGCAGGAGACGGAGGATTTCCGTGAGTGTTATAGTAACCAACCAGCTAACCAAGGTCTTCCCTGGCAATATTAGAGCAGTTGACGGCATTGATTTCGAGGTCAAAGCAGGCGAGATATTTGGCTTCCTCGGCCCGAATGGGGCTGGCAAGACCACTACCATTAAGATGCTGAACACGCTTATCAAACCTACCTCAGGAACCGCTGTGGTTACTGGCATCGACGTCGTAAGGAATCCCGCTGAGGTACGCAAGAACATCGGCTATGTAGCGCAGGATGTAGGAGTTGATGAATATGCAACTGGTCGGGAGAACCTGGCACTGTACGGCCGCTTCTATAGACTCGATGGCCGTACTATCAAGCAGCGAGTGAAAGGGCTGTTCGAACTGGTTGACCTGACCGGATACGAAGACAAGATAGTCTCCACGTACTCCGGCGGAATGCGCAAGCGACTCGATATCGCCATGGGTCTTATCCACCAGCCTCAGCTAATCTTTCTGGACGAGCCGACAGTAGGCCTTGACCCCCAGACCCGTGTTCACATCTGGGACTACATCGGTAACCTGGCCAAAGCTATGGGTATCACCATTTTCCTGACCACTCACTACATGGAAGAGGCCGACCGTCTAGCTGACAGAATTGCCATCATCGACCTGGGCAAGATAATCGCCATGGGCACTCCCGCTGAACTCAAGCAGTCCATAGGCGGCGATGTCGTTACCCTCTCACCCCGTGAAACTGGAGGCGAGCAATACGAAGAGTTCATCAGGCGTACTCAGGCAGCCCTGGCCGATCAAGCATTCATACTCGGAACTCAAGAAGCTGCTGGAGAACTGGCGCTTTATGTAAACAAAGGTGAGTCCGCGGCACCTAAAATAATGCGCCTCCTTGCCAATGAAGGCATCGAGGTCGAGGCACTGTCTGTTTCCAGGCCATCACTGGACGACGTATTTCTCAAGTACACCGGTCGCACCATACGCGCTCAGGAGGGTACAGCTACCACCTATGCCCAGATGCAAAGAAGACACGGCCGGAGATAGCTATGAATTTCCTCACCGATACTTGGTTTCAAGTCGCACGCCAGCTCAGGACGCAAGTCCGCATGCGGGTATGGATATTCATCAACCTCGTTCAGCCCATAATATGGCTGCTGCTCTTCCCCCAGATCTTCAAGTCGGTGTCCAACCTGCCCGGCATAGGCGGTGACTATCTCCAGTTCCTTGCCCCCGGCGTGGTGGTGATGACAGTACTATTCGGCTCGGCCTGGGCAGGCATGGGTCTGCTGCACGACATCGATATGGGCATTCTTTCCAAGATGCTTGCCACACCAATCACCCGTCTCTCGATAATAACGAGCCGTGTCATCGCCTCTATGGTGATGCTCGTTATCCAGGCGCTGATAATCTTCACAATTGCAGTAATCATGGGAGTGAGAATCGAGACCGGCGTGCCCGGGGTGCTGCTCGCTATACTTCTCATCTCGCTGCTCGGTCTGGGATTCGCTGCCTTCTCCAACGGTCTCGCCCTTCTTCTGAGACGACCAGAACCACTCATAGGCGTCATCAACTTCATTGCAATGCCTACAATGTTCCTATCGTCAATTATGATGCCGGGGGAACTGCTGCCCGACTGGCTCGACACAGTGCGGCATTTCAACCCGGTAGACTATGCAGTAGTATCCGTGCGCGATCTGGTTATGACTGGATATGTATGGGCAAACCTCTGGCAATCGTTGTTAGTCTTGTCTGCCTGGGCCGCTGTTGGCATAGCATTCGGCACGATGATGTTCCGCATCAAGGCGGAATAGTTGGCAAAGCCTGATCCCCCGCGCCATACTCTACTGGAACAAACAGGCATAGCTTATCAGCCTGTTAAACTAAGGCGGACTCACACATGTCATCAACACCTGTACTCAAGGCACTAACCAAGGCCGGAATCGGCCCCCGGAGGCAGCTAGCCGATGCCATACGTGAAGGCAGAGTGGAAGTGAACGGGAAAGTAGTGGAGGATTTCAGTTACCCGTTGAACTTGGAGATGGATCGCATCTCAATAGATGGGCGGCTGGTTAACCTCAAGCCAAAGCAGAAGGTGTATCTTATGCTCAATAAGCCAAAAGGCGTTATGTCGACCACCAGCGATGAGAGGGGGCGCCCAACGGTCATAGACATCCTGCCCGACAATTATCGCCACCTGAGGCTACACCCTGTGGGACGTCTGGACAAAGACAGTACAGGCCTTTTGCTGCTTACCAATGATGGTGAGCTGACCTATAGGCTTACACATCCTAGTTTCGAGCATGAGAAAGAATATCTGGTCTCTATCAATACCAGGCTGAAAGAGAGCGAGAAACGGCGGTTAGAGCATGGCCTGAAGCTGGAGGACGGTACCACCCACCGCGCCACCGTCAAAGAAGTGGATGACAAACCATTCAACTACAGCATTGCAATACACGAGGGCAGAAAACGGCAGGTTCGCCGCATGTTCGAGCACCTCGGCCACCGCGTGCCGGCGCTCAAGCGAGTCCGTATGGGCAGTATCCGACTGGGCGACCTGCGAGAGGGGGAGGCACGCAAGCTCAGCGCACGTGAGGTGAGCATACTGCTTGGAGACAAGGCCAACTGTGCCGAATCTAGCTTTCCATGACGATAATGCGAGGAGTCGCACTACTTGGGGCAGCTTAGGAAAGCTCCCACAAGCTTATCCCATCTCCTCGCTCAGCCTGTCCAGCCACCCATGAATGGAAAACCATTTCTCATAGAACTGACCGTATTCTTTAGTGCTCTGTTGGTCTGGCTCGACTACTCTTGACTTGGGTCTCATTGCTTCAAAAGCCTGCTCAAAGCTGGCATAGGTACCAGAGCCGACTGCAGCGCACATGGCCGTCCCCCACGACGTGACATGCCGCACCTCGAAAGCGGTTACTGGAGTGGCAAGCACGTCAGAGAGGATCTGAACCAGACACCGGCTCTGCGCTAATCCTCCGCCGATGTACACTTTCTTCACTCGTAACCGCGAGATCTCCTCTAATTGAACGCAGTTAGCCCTGAAAGCGAAACACAGGTTCTCCAACGCCGCCCTGACGAGATTTTCCCTCTTGACATCCGTCACACTGGGCGTGACGGGGAAAATAAACCCGCCAAGGCTTACCCTCATGCGTGTCATATCCATCACCGTCGGGCCAAGGAAGGCAAGCACACCCCCAGCGCCAGGCGGCACGTCCTGCGCCATCTTGTCCATCAACGAGTATGTTCCTTCCGAACCATTCGCTTCATCGAATAGAATCCCCTTGAGCCAACGATAGGCGCCTCCCGATTGCTGAGCGTTGCTTTCCAGAATCCATTTCCTGGGAATAACGTGGCACGTCGTCCAGGTCCTGCCCTTTGAATCGATAATGGGCTCAGCCGTCACCATCTGAACGGAGCCGCTCCAGCCAGCCACAATCCCGACCTGGGCTTCCTCCTGAACCCCCATGCCCAGCAGGCCACACTGGGTATCGCCCCCACCGACAACGACCGATGTATCCGGAGTCAGGCCCGTTTTCTCAGCCGCCTCTGCTGTGACCGTGCCAACGCGAGTGCCCGCTGCGGTGATCACGGGGCAAATCCCCTTAGACAGGCCAAGCATTTCCACCAGGCGAGTGGCTTCCTTAGTCTCACAAACATCAACCAGACCAATACCGCTGGCCAAGGAAGTTTCTGCCACCCGCTGGCCAGAAAGCTTGTATATAATCCAGTCACCGATGGATAAGGCAGTGGCTATGCGCTCATAGACATCGGGGCGATTCGCTTTGAACCACCACAGTCTGGCGGGAGTGAAGAGCAAAGACGGCGCATGACCGGTGATGCCGTAAACCTCACCGCCAAATTCGCCATCGATGGCGAAGCCTTCGACTATCGCTCTGATGTCGGTATTGGGGCCAGCGTACAGCTCCTCTCCGTGCCTATCGAGGAACACCACACCCTGCCTCTGGCTGGCAGCGCTGACAGCGATTATGTCAACCGAGGCTATCCCAGCCTTTTTAATGGCCTCCGCAATGAGCTGGCAGATAATATCCCAGAACATCGCGGGATCGAATTCCTTCCCCAGTGGGCCAGCATCAGCAGGGACATCATAGGTCCAATCCCTGGAAGCGGACGAAATCAGGTTACCCCGGAGGTCGATGATAAGAGCGCGCCCCCCGCCGGACCCGGCATCTATAGCTAAGACGTACTTACTGGACACCCTTATCCCACACTTGAGGATTTAGCAGGTTCTTAGGTTGTTCCCTCCTTAAGAACCTTTCTATGTCATCGGTGATCATCTGAGAATGACGCACGATAGTCTCCGCAGTTGCGCCGCCGATGTGGGGCGTGAGGACTACGTTGTCCAATTCCAATAGAGGGCTATCAGCCCGTACCGGCCAGGTATCATAGACATCGAAGGCGGCCCCGGCGATGCGTTTCTCTCTCAAAGCCTGGGTAATCGCATTCATATCAATCACATAAGTGCTGGCTGTGTCCACCAGATAGGCGGTCGGCTTCATCAGGGCTATCCTTCGAGCATCGAGCAGGCCTATGGCCCCGGGAACTGTTGAGCAATGCAAGGTGACAATATCCGACTGAGCCATCAGGTCGTCAAGTTCAACCAGCTTGGCGCCAAGTTCTCTGGCTTTATCAGCATCCACATAGGGGTCATACGCCAGGATAGAGGGATCAAAGGCGCTGAGCATCCTGGCCACCTGCCTACCGATAGCACCAAAGCCCACTATGCCTATAGTCTTTCCCGTCAGCTCAGTGCCACGTAGCGAGAAATAGGCAGCGGTCGGGTCTACCCACTCACCTGAGCGAACCATATTATGGGCCACAGGGATACCCCGCACCAGAGAGAGCATCAATCCCACAGTCAGCTCAGCCACAGCGATATTATTTCTGGCCGGGGCGTTTACCACCAGAACTCCATGCTCCGTGGCTGCCTCCACATCAACATGCACGATATCAGCCCTGCAAACCCCCAGGAGCTTCAGTTTTGTCGCCCTGTCGAAAACCTCGCGGGAAATGAAGTCTGCCTCGATCACAACTATCTCTATATCTTGTTCTTGGATACGTTCAACAAGCTCATCTGATGACAGCAATTTCTTCGTATCCATCCAATTTTCATAGATGACCTCCATACTCTGCCCGAGCCTTGCTAAAGCAGAGGCATCAAACGGAGCCAGTATAAGTGCTTTCACATAACACCTCGTTCAGGAATTATAGCATCATAGGCAATGGAATGCTCAGGTGACTACCCTGTGCTCAGTGGCACCTAGCCCATGCCTTAGAGCCACCGCAATCTGGGGAGAATCATAAGGGTCCGGCAGCAGTTTGTTCCTGGCGTTATAAGAACCAAGTATCCTCAGCGCCTCCACATCTATGGCAACAAGATCTCCTGAAGCCATGATGACCCCGGGCTCCGCCAATTCACCCTTAGCAGGCCCTCCGGAGATAAAAGCCTTCCTCCCATCCATGATTATGAGGTCGGGCTGCCATACAAGGCTAATCTCGGCGATCTTCCGCTCAAGGTTCCTGGCATGCAAGCCGCGCCGCTGGCCAGGATGCATGAAGCCCATGCTTAGCTTGAGCGAAAGCGTAAACCTGCCTATAGCGTGGGTCTTCATGCAAGGCAGATAGACTATTCTATCAGCCTCATAGGCTGACCTGGGCACTGTGACCTCATCCAGGTAGTCTCCACCTATCTGGACCCTAACCCAGTCTTCAGGTCTATCGTCAAAGGCTATAACTTCTACTCCCATCTCAGCCAGCGCGCGCACAATCCCCAGCTTCTGGAATACCTTTCTTGTGGGCCGCCATATGCCGCCAGCACTCTCCCCCACTGTCACCTTTGCGCCAGCCTCTATGAGCAGGCGGACCACGGCCTTCAGGAAATCGAGATCGGTGGAGCCCGGATAGGGATCGGGGCTGTTAAAATTAGGTTTCACCATTACCCTGTCACCTGAGGAAATAGCCTTCTCCAGCCCCCCGATAAGCTCCACGCTTCTGGCAATGGAAGACTTCAGATCTCGCTCAACGCGAACCTTGCTCACCACTACAATGCCATCCTGGCGAAAGGGGTTCTCTTTACGCGGCCTTGGCGGCACAATATCCACCCCTTTCGGTGCCCTATCGCCAAGGAAGTGGTAAATCCCCCTCAGAGTATCGATCGCACTACATCCTGATGAAACACGCAAAGGCTCGGTCCCCGTATTACACCTCCGCAATTCCTTAACTGATCAGGCCAGCAAGCGCAGCGATGGCAATTCCCAGCCCTACACTGGCCACACTCAGAGCAAGCATGAGATAAAGCCGTGTGCGTTTCCGGCTCTCCGTGATTCGTTTTCCAACGTTTTTCTCGATTTCAGCAGTGATTCGTTTCTCAACATTTTGCTTGATCTCGTCAGTGACTTTACTAATGTGTTCTCTGACTTCGGCAGCTACCTGCTTCTCAACTTCTTTTCTTACCTCGCCACTAATCTCCGCAATCTGCCCCTTCTTCTCACCGGCGATTTGCCGTGGAGCCTCTTTCTCCATATCAGCAGCGTGTTTCCCAACTTGTTCCCTGATTTCCTTTGTAAGCTTCTCTTCAACCTTGCCCTTGACTTGGCCAGCGACCTGTTCTTCAACACTCTTTCTAACCTCACCAGCGATCCTTGCAATATGTCCCTTAGTCTCTTCGGTGATTCGCTTTCTAGTATCTTTCTCCGTATCACGCGCAATTTTTTCTATGTGTTCCTTGATCTCCTTTGCAAGCCTCTCTTCAACTTTCCCCTTGACTTCACCAGTGACCTGCTCTTCAATACTCTTTCTCACTTCACCAGCGATCCTTGCAACATGTCCCTTGGCCTCTTCGGTGATTCGCTTTCTAGCATCTTTCTCCATATCACGCGCAATTCTTACTATGTGCTCCTCAGTTACCTTAACAAGTTTCTCTTCAACGTTACCTCTGACTACGCCAGCAACCTGTTCTTCAACACTTTTTCTTATCTCACCAGCGGTCCTCGTAATATATTCCTTGGTCTCTTCGGTGATTTGCTTTCTAGTATCTTTCTCCATATCACGCGCAATTTTTACTATGTTTTCCTTGATCTCCTTTGCAAGCCTCTCTTCAATGTTCCCCCTTGCTACGCCAGCAACCTGCCCTTCAACACCTTTACTTATCTCATCCCTGGTTCTCCCGACCTGCTCCTTGATCTCAGCAGCGAGTTTCTCCTCAATATCCACCTTGATTTCAGCGGCGATTCGTTTCTCCACGTTTTCAACGATCTCGCCATTTATCCGCTCCTCAACACTCTCCTTGACCTCGCTGACGATTTTTTCGACATATCCACGGATCTCGTCCCTTACTTTATCAATGTTCTCCTGTTTCCACGTAAATTCGACAAGTGCCTTAATCGTCTCGATCTCTGTCTTTTCGGCTTCACTCATTTTCCCCTCCCGCACTCGTATTACTGGGAATAGACAACACTCAGCCCCGGGTAAGAGCAGAACAATGTAAGCGGTTTACCCTAAGAGGCCAACATCCTGCCCAATATTACCATGTTCTCCTCATCATCAAAAGCCATTGCCGCAATTCCCAGAGCGAATTTCTTGTGGTATTATATATATCGCCAGCGAGTATATCAAGCGATTTTGAGGCGTGGCAGTCAAAGCGTTACTACTTTGAGTGCCAGGTGATCTACAGGGGCAAGATTCAAAACCTCGTTTAGAGAAGATTGTATCCCAGTTTATCCCAATCATGCTCGCGTCTACCTGAAGAAACGAGCACACATGATAAAACAGCATCGTTAAGCAGAGTAGTTGGATATGAACAAAGTAAGAGTATTTGTTTTGATGGTAGCTGCAGCGCTTCTCATTTTCCCCTGCACGGCTTCAGCTGATGCCCCGCTTATCTGCCGCTTCACGGGCACAGTGACGTTAGACGGCGCTAATGTGCTTGACGGCATTATCATAACAGCCATAGTTGAAGATGACGAATACACCACCGCCACACCGACGGGATACGGCCCCTCAACATACTCCATAGCAATACAGCCGCCGGACGGCAAGAGCTACCCTGACGGGACAGCCGTATCCTTTAGAATAGACGGCCACACAGCAGACCAAACCGGAATCCTGCAAAACGGGCAGAACATAAGGCGTGATCTCACCGCTTCGATCAGGTCCACTCCAATTCCTACGCCCCCATCAGGATCAGCAACATCCTCGAACGCGTGGCTCATTGTAGGCTTAGTCGCCGCCTCCATCGCTGAGGTACTGCTGGTAGTAGGAGTAGCACGCATAGCTGTCAGCGACTGGAACAGGTGACCTCTACTGCAACTTTGACATCCACAAAACCCGGGCAAGCCACAACACCATCGCAGACCCCCAAGGAAACCCAAACAGACTCCTTAGAAAAAGAATAATGGGAGGAAAAGTTAACTAAAGTCAATCAAATGTACTCCTAAACATAGCTAAAGGTACTTGACATTGTGCACGTAATCAGTACATAATCGCATATCTCTTTTGACTATGTAAGTATTTAGACAACAGCGAATCTGCTTTAAGGGGCACCCGCGCCGAGCCAAAGACGGTAGCGATGCCTCTTTTTTGCTCTGCTCACGTTTGAGGAGTAGACCTGATAAGACAGGTATAGGTATGCCCATGAGCGAATGGCCCCTGTCCTGTCATCGTAAATTAGTAAGATGCAAATGCGGTACCTTGGAAGATGTAGATGTACCGCAGTGGTCAGGCTTTATGTAAAGTTCTGGCCTTGAGTGGTATCCGGTGGCTGTGTCAGTTCAGGAGGCTGAGCAACAAGAAGCGGGAGCTGTATGAGCAGAGTCCTTCGTATTTTACTTCTGGGTTTGCTGATCGCGACAGCGTTCGGCATCTTGCCGGGCGTAGCAGCCGCCGATGGCCTTCCCGTGTTCGAGTCCTGCATGGACTCAGAACTAGACGGATGGGTGCTGGGGGGTACCCCAGGGGCCATC
>Ga0209498_1002656_pt1 | contig 10752 bp, 8 predicted proteins | sample WalLakDeSediment_FD_184131 | JGI IMG/M metagenome (GOLD analysis project Ga0209498, IMG submission 184131) | Lake sediment microbial communities from Walker lake, Nevada to study Microbial Dark Matter (Phase II) - Walker Lake 11/02/13 Deep... | ecosystem: Environmental > Aquatic > Freshwater >... | reverse complement strand
AGTATGCCCGATACAGCTTCGGCCTCGCTCCTAGCCACGGAACGCCCCAGACGCACCTCAGCACGCGACTCCAAACTGATCGGCGCTCTAGCCAATCAACAACCCCGGCAGCTCGGCGCGCAGCGCCTCGAGCTCGCGGTCGCGCTGATCGGCGACGGTTGGCGTGACCTGAATCCGCACGCGCTCCAATCCCCGCAAGCGCCCGGCGAAGCGAGCGAGCACGCCGATCGTCTGGCCACGTACGCGCTCGAGCTCGAGGGTGCGCAGCCGCTCGAGGGTTGGGCCATTGAAGATCGCGGTCGCAAACTCGGGCGCGAGCGGCTGGAGCTTTAAGTGGCGCACGCTTTCCAAGCGGGCCAAGGTCGCGGCGCAGCCTTCGATCTCGGCGGCGACCGTGCGCATGCCGATCGGGAGGGCGAGATCGAGGTGGGTGAGATCGGGCAAGCGCAGGTCGAGGTCGACGCTGCCTTGGGTCCACTCGGAGGTGTCGCCGTGGCGCAGGCGTAGGTGCACGGGGCCGGGCCAGTGGACCCGGCCGCGGTTGAGCTTGCCGGCGCCGAGCAACCACAGCGAGCGCAAGCCCGGGAACACTGGGTCGAGATCGATGAGGTCGGGCAGGGTCGCGGGGAGGCGCTCGAACACCAAGCGGCGCAGGTGGGGGGCGGGCGCGAGGCTGCGCAGGCCGGCGAGGACGATCGCCCAAGACTCGGGGTCGTCGACGCCGACGCGCAGCTCGGCGAGCAGGGGTGCGTGGGCGAGGAGCGAGCGCGCGGCTTCGATGAGGGCGCTGGCGATGCGGGCGGAGCCGGACAAGCCCGAGCGTCGCTGCCACAGCGCGCCGGACAGCCGGGCCTTGGTGACGAAGCCATGGGTTCGCTCGACCTCGATCGGGCTCGGGCGGACGGGGGCGAAGGGGTCGGCGTAATAGAGGGCTGCCCAGGTCGCGGCGGCGCAGCGCTGCTCGACCTGAACGAGGGCGTCGCTGAGCTCGCGGCCCCGGCGGGAGCCGACCGCGGCCCGGGCGAAGGAGGTCGCAACGAGCTCGCCGCGGGGGTCGCCGCGGCTTTGCAACCAGTCGGCCCAGACCATCCAGGTCGGGCTGAGATCTGGCTTGCGCTCGCGCGTGTGGTCGGGGTCGGGGACCAGCTCGGCGATGAGCTCACGGGCGAGCGAGGCCTCGTAGTCGACCTGCTTGGGGCCGTCACCCGAGGCGACGCCCGTGCGCGGATCGAGGGGGCCGCCGTCGCGGTGTTCGATGCCCTGGAGCAGGCAGAGATCGGCGGGCGATCGGCCGGCGCGGTCGCGGCTGGGGCGGGCGCCGTGCTTGTGCAAGCGGCGGGCGAGGGCCCGTTGACCGCCCTCGCTGGCGCTTGGGCCGGCCGCGTGGCCGCTGGCCAGGTAGTGCAGGGCCGTCCAACCGTGGGCGTCGCGGACGTCGGGATCGGCCCCGCCCGCGAGCAGGATCTCGATGAGCTCGCTCGGCGCGGCCGCGGCGATGGCCCGCATCAAGGGCGTGCGCCCGAGCTGATCGAGGGCGTCGAGCGAGGCGCCGGCCTCGACCAAGACCGCGACCGCGTGCAGCCGTCGATTCGGCGCGGCCCAATGCAAGGCGGTCCGGCCGAGGTGATCGCGAGCCCCGGTGTCGGCGCCCGCGGCGATCAACCACTCGCACGAAGCGGCCCCGACGATGTCGCTGATCGGCACGTCGATCTCCGCGCTGCTCGCCCCCGCCGGCCCCTGCCGAGGCAACGCTGCGGCGAGCATCAAGGCCGTGCGACCCTCGGGGTCCCGAGCTTCGAGGGCGCCGTGATGATGCTCGGCGAGCACGGCGAGGACCTCGGGCCCGCCATAGACGGCGAAGTGGATGAGCTTGGGTTGGTGGGGCTCGTCGTCGGCCGCGAGCAAGGGGAGCTCGTGTCGGACCGCGCCCGGATCCCCGCGCGCGCAGGCGAGCCGCAAGCCGGTCAGACGCTGGGACCAAACGGCGCGGGGTCGAGCCATGCGAAAGGAGTCGGGCGAGGGCTTGGGTTGGCGGGCGAGGGCCCGCGGCGGCGGGTCGAGGGCCAGCCTCCGCGGGGGTGGAAACGGAGCGGCGAGCTCGAGCACGGCGCCGCCGGGCGCGTCGGTGATCGCCCACAGGGCGTAGCCGATCAGCGCGAGCTCGAGCCAGGGTTCGAGGGGATCGGGCAGCTCGCCGAGGGTCCGGCCGACGACCGCCGCAGGGAGCGTTAGCTCGCCGGTCGGGCGGCGGACGACGGCCGGGAGCGTGGAGCCCAGCAGGAGCTTGCGCCGCCGCGACCACTGGAGCGCGTCGATGACGATCTGAAACCGGCGGTGGCGATGGGGGGGCTCGTAGATCTTGGCGGAGCCGTCGAGCGCGGCCTGGAGCCCGGCGATCACGGGGCCGAGCACGCCGAGCGGCGGACCGCTGGCGTCGACGCGATCGATGGGGTTGCCGGCGAGGCGCCACGCGACACGCTCGACCTTGGGGGCGCCCCAGGCCTCCAGGCGGGCCGCGATCTCTCGCCCGAGCCGCTCGGCCTCGGCGAGGCCCGTGGGGTCGCTGGCGAACAGCAGCGCGGCGCGGGCTGTCGGTGGGGTCGGGAGCAGGTGCTGGGCTCGGCCGCCAGCGTCTTTGCACGGTTGCGCGTGGACGTCCGCGAGCTTGGCGAGCTCAGCGGCGGTCGCTCGGAAGCGCCGGCTTGGATCGTCGGCCCAGGTTTGGGGGATCCGCCCGGCGGCGATCGCCCGGGTCCACAGGGTGGGTCCGGGGTCGGCGCCGCGGTAGCCGACCGCGGCGGCGAGCTCGTTGAGATCGGCGCGGGTTGGGCGGAGAAAGCGGCGCTCGTGCTCGGCGAGGCGGCGACGAAACTCGAGCTTGTCAGGCACCTGTGGACCACGATGACGCCGATCGGCGAGGGCGTCGAGCACCCGTCGATACGAGTCTTTTGCCGGACGGGGAGTCTTTTTGCCGGACGGGGAGTCTTTTTGCCGGACGGGGAGTCTTTTTTCGGGGCAGAGTGCGCGTATCACGCGAATATGATGCATGAAAAAACCTGCAACACCAGATCACGGAGGCCGACAACCCACGCATGGCCACAACCGCCCAAAAACAAGCCAGCGCCGCCCGTCGCGCCGAGAACCGAGCCCGAGGAGAGGCGCGAGGGTATGCGCGCGTTCGCGCACGGCCGATCGATCCAGGTCGGCGCTGCAAGATCACCCGGTGTTGCCTCGAGCGGCGCATGTTCTTGTCGCCCGATGGCGACCCAGCCCGGCTCATCAACTTCATCGGCTACTGCCTCGCCCACGCCGCGAACAAGTATGGGATCGAGGTTCACGCCTGCGTCATGATGTCGAACCACTATCACGCCGACGTCACCGATCCGCACGCCAGGCTGCCGGCCTTCAAGCAGCTGTTTCACAGCACGATCGCCCGGGGGCTCAACGCGCTGCGTAATCGTGATGATTCGTTTTGGAGCGACGGGCAATCCTGCGATACGACCCGGCCGACGGACGATCAAACGTTGCAAGACATGGTCTACACGATCACGAATCCGGTCAAGGACGGGCTCGTGAAGTGGAGCCGGCTGTGGCCGGGGTTTACCACGCAGGGCTGGCGATTCGGCGAGACCCGGACGTTCAAGCGGCCCTACTGGTTCTTCGATGAGAATGGCGAGATGCCGGAGACGATCTCGCTGACCCTCGTCCGGCCGGCGATCTTTAGCGACCTCAGTGACGACGAGCTCTCGGATAAGCTCGCGGTCGAGGTGCGGCGGCGGGAGCTCAGCTGCCAGCAAGATATTCGGCGCGAGGGGCGGCGATTCATGGGCGACGAGAAGCTCGCTAAGCAGCATTGGAATCGCGTGGCGAAGAGCTATGCGGAGCGTTTCACCATTGCGCCGAAGGTGGCGGCATCGCACCCGTGGATGCGGCTGGCGCAGTTGCAGCGGGATCGGGAGTGGGAGCGGAAATACGCGGCCGCACGCGAGCAACTGCTGGCCGGGCTTCCGGCGGTGTTTCCTCCGGGGACGTACTGGATGATGCACTTTGCGGGGGTTAATGTGGCCGAGCGGGCGCCGCCATAGACGGGGGACATAGATGTGGGCGGGGTCGCGCGAGCCATCCCGCTGTTGGGTATTGGTTTTGTGGCGTGAACGTGGTCTTGGGGCGTTGCTAGCGGCCGAATTTGTGGGTTGGGCCGACCGGACTGGGCGAAAATTGGCGACTCAGACGTGATCGGGGGCGCGAAATCAACCAGGCAGCAGCGGCCGAAACCAAAGACTCCCCGTCCGGTATCTGTCAGCCCCACTTGACCGGGAGCCCGGCGGTCAGCACCGTGCTCGGGAAGTGCTTCTGCGCAGCAACCATCACCATCACAACATCGCCAACCGTCGCGTCATCACCGACATCGATGATCACCGCAACCTTATTCGGATACCTCTTCTTAACCTTGGCAAGCTCAGCCGCGAGCAGCTTCCAGCCGCTACCCTCAACCTGCGGCGCGAACCGCGGGTGCGCAGCGCTCACGACAAAAGACTCCCCGGCGCCCAGGCTCACGCGCAGCGCCAACACATTGTCGCCGGGCGAGACCCGGATCCCGCCGGGCGGCAGCAGATAAAAGCCGCGGGAGCGCAGCCCGCTGTTGCTACCGTTAACCAGGAGCGCGAACCCCGGTGGATCACCAGGGCGGGTCTCAGCGGCGGCGTACGCCAGTTCGATCAGGGTCTTGGCCGGGACGCTAGCCTCGGCCGCGAACAGGACCCGGGCCGGGACCTCGAGGCCCAAGCTGTGGGCCTCGTCGAGGGCCCGCAGCCAGACCTGGCGAAACGCGCTCCACAGCGCGGCTTTGCAGCCGCTCTTGCACTCGCGCGAGACCGGCCCAGGCGGCACGAGCCCGCCTTGCATGTCGCTGATCTTGCTGTCGAAGACCAGCAGCTGCTGGGGCGAGACCGTGACATACACGCCAGGCTCGACCGGCCCGCCGTTGGCGACGGGGAGGTTTTCAGACCCAAAGATCGCGTTGACCTGCGTGAGCAGGACGGTCTCGAAGCCCTGGAGGACCTCGGGCGTGGCCTGAGCGCGGATCAGATCGGTGATCGAGGGCGCGGCCGGCAGGCCGCGCTGAAGCTCGCCGTCGCCGTCGGTCACCGTCGTCGCCAGCAAGAAGGAGGCGAGCAAGAGCGTGGGCGTGAACATGTTGATCAAAGCTCCTCGATCGAGAACGGCATCCAGCGGCTGTCGACGGCGCCTTCGCGCACGACGCCGATGTTCACCGAGCTGCCAGACGAGCGCGCACGGATCCGGCCTTCGACGAAGTCGTCGCTGAGCGGCTCGCCGCCTAGGTACGCCGGCAGGCTCGACAGGATGCCGACGACGACCTGGCGCTCGTCGCGTTTGGCGGTTGCGAGCCACAGCTCGTAGGGATCGCCGTAGCAGGTCATGTGCACCAGCCAGCCGCCGTCGAGCCCGGCTGTGGCCTCGCCCGCGAGGCTCGCCACGAGCTCCTCGAAGTCGGGTCGCCACAGGCCGAGGCTCTGCATGCGAGCTTGGACCCGCGCGACGACCCGCGGCAGCAGCTCGGTCAGCGGCGTCGCCGACTCGGGCTTGCACTCGGCGCCGCGCAGCGGCTCACGGTAGCGCGCGGCGACCGAGACCAGCCGATCTTGTACGGCGAGCCGGTCGCTGTGGTGCTCGACCTCGCGTCGCAAGCCCAGCAGGATCGACGTGGGCGAGCCGGCCCCGAGCCAGTTGAGCAGGGCGAAGGCGTCCCACGACACGTGCAGCGGATCGCGGGTCACGCAGCCGCCACCGTCTTGCTCGACGCAGTGCACGAACGAGACCGCGGCGCGCTGGGCTGGCTCGGCGGGGCCAACCGTGCGCGCGACGGTGGTGCTGGGCTGGCAGCCGGAGGTCAGCGCGACGGCGCTGACGCCGACGCTGATCGAGAATCCCAGGGTTGCGAGCCGGTGCATGCGTGTTCCCGCCGCGAAGCGGCCGTCACGATCATCACTAACAGCCTCGACCCGCGTCCGGCAATTAATCGACGCTCGTGGGCCGCGGCTTCACGACTGCACAAAAATCGCCTGATCGGATCGTCGCCCACACCATCGCGGACCGTGGGTGAGACCAAGCAATCGAGCAGCGACCGGCGCGACAGCGCGCGCATGACCACCAAGCCGACCAGCGCGGCCAAGCACGCGAGCTTGCCCGCGGCGCGACCTTCGCGAGTCCGCGCGGCCCCGCCTCCGAGCCCGGCCAGCGCCCCCGCGCGAGCCCACGCCAGCGAGTGGTGGCGCTCGCCCGACGGCCGCGCCCGGCTGATCCAAGGCGACAGCATGGAGGTCCTCGAGCAGCTCGAGCCCGGCAGCGTCGACGTGATCTTCGCCGACCCGCCCTACTTCTTGAGCAACGGCGGGACCACCTGCCAAGCCGGCAAGCGCGTGAGCGTCAACAAGGGCAAGTGGGACGCGAGCATGGGCGCGCAGGACAACCACGAGTTCAACAAGCGCTGGCTCGCGGCCTGTCAAAAGCTGCTGACCCCAAACGGCAGCATCTGGGTGTCCGGCACCGCCCACGTGATCTTTTCCGTGGGCTACGCCATGCAGGAGCTCGGCTTCAAGCTGCTCAACGACATCGTCTGGGAGAAGCCCAACCCGCCGCCGAACCTCTCGTGCCGCTACTTCACCCACAGCACCGAGCTCGTGGTCTGGGCTGCGCGTGACCGCAAGAGCAAGCATCACTTCGAGTACGCCGAGATGAAGCAGCGCAACGGCGACAAGCAGATGAAGAACGTCTGGCGATTCACCGCGCCGGGCAAGGCCGAGAAGAACCACGGGCGCCACCCCACGCAAAAGCCCCTCGGCCTGTTGGATCGGCTGCTGGTCGCCAGCTGCCCCGAGGGCGGCCGGGTGCTCGATCCCTTCAATGGCAGCGGCACGACCGGGGTCGCGGCGGCCAAGCTTGGCTTGAGCTACACGGGCATCGAGCGCGAGGCCGAGTACCTCGAGCTCAGCAAGTCACGGCTGATCGATGTGGTGCCCGCGTGGGCGACCGCGCGGCACATCGCCGCGGTCGGCTGACGGTCCGGCGGAGCGCTCGCCTCACATCGGCGTTTGTGGCGCTCTAGAGCGTGAGCTCGCCGCTCAACCTCCTGCGTGGTAGCCTGCCGCGAGGAGTTTGTTCGTGCCTCCGAACGAGTTTGCGCGTCAGGTCAACGAGTACATTCGTGCGAAAGCCGAGCTGTTCGCGCTGTTGACGTCGCACACGACGATCACCGGAGCCGGCCGCGAGAACGCGCTACGCGAGTTCGTCGGCGACCTCATCCCGCGCCGGTACGAGGCGCTCACCGGGACGCTGGCACCGGCGCCGCAGTCCGGCAGCGGCAACTCGCAGGTCGATCTGATGATCGTCAACACCTTGGACTTCCCGGTGTTGGTGAGGGACGGCGGCCTCGCGGTGGTTCTTCCGCAGTCGGTGGAGGTGACCGTGGAGATCAAGACGGACGTGGATGATCCGGTGAAGCTCGCGGAGGCGCTTCGCCAGATCCGACGCGTGCACCGCTTGTTCCCCGACAAGCAGCCCCCGTTGTCAATTCTGTTTAGCTACGGCCGTCCCGCAGGGCCGCAGACTCTGGCGACGAACCTCGGCGAAGCGTTGAAGCGCTGTGCAGTGGACCAAGACGGGTTGAGGTCAGCTACGGATCTCCCGCACTACGTCCTGGCGTCAGGCTCGAAGAGCGCCTGCATCGCAACGTTGGAGTCCAACAGCGCGACCGAAGTGAGTCTGGCTGTTTCTGCCGCCGAACCCGTCGACACCATCAGCTACTTGCTCAATCGAATCCTGGGCCAACTGACGCCGAAGCCGCTTGACCTCGCTGGCCCTCGGAGCAACGAGTCGAGCGAGTCGAGCGATGACGTCGTGGTCCAGGCTCGCGGTCGAGAACAAGCATGGTCTTGGATCAACGGCTACTTTGACATCGAGTTCGGGGAGCGCACCGAAGAGGTGATCGTGCTACCCAAAGTTTCAGCTCCGCCGGTCACAGGAGACGAGTGATGCCTCTTCCAATCATACCGATCTCGGATCGCGACACCTTCATCAAGGCGGCAAAAAACAGCCGCAGCAGCGCCGTTCGCATCGCACGAACCTGGTCATCGGTTATGATCGAGGAAGCAGGGCGTTGGTTCGATCGGCCAGCCATTCGCTTCTACTACGAGGTCGACGTCGACACCGTCGAGGGCCCGATGACGTGGACCTACGCCGAGAAGATCCAACTCGACGAGGACGGCCAGCTCGCGGGCACCTCGCTCCAAGCCCAGCTCCAGTCCGAGCACGTCCACAGCGAGATCATGCGCTCCCAGTCCGGCAGCCTCTGATCTGACCTGATCTGACTCGAGCTGGCGCTACTCGCTGCCGACGTCGCGGACCATCAGCTTGCGGACCGAGTCGGCGGCGGTGAGCTGGCCGCCGACCATGGCGCTGATCACATCGGCGAGCGGGGTCCGGATCTTTCGACGCTTGCCAAACTCTGCGACCCGCCGGGCGACCTCGATGCCTTCGATGTTGCCGCCCGCGTGCAACAGCGCGGCGCTGGGTGAGGCCCCGTCGGCGATCGCTCGGCCGAGCTCGAGCTCGGGCCGATCGCTGCCGGCGACGGCGGCGAGCAGATCGCCAAAGCACGCGAGCCCGCCGAAGGTCTCGACCCGAGCGCCGAGCGCCCGGCCGATCCGCGCGACCTCGGCGACCCCGCGGGTTGCGAGGGCGCCGATCGTCGCCGGTCCAAAGCCGACGCGCTGGGCGAAGCCGATCGTGAACAGCAACAAGCCGGTGAGCGCGGCGGCGAGCTCGACCCCGCGCAGGTCGTCGCTGTCGTAGATCCGCAAGGTCGGGCTGCCGATCGTCGCGCGCACGGCCTCGAGGATCTCGGGGAATTCGCTGCCGACCACGCCGGCCCCGGGCGTCGAGGTGATCAGCAGCTCGGCGCTGATCGGACCGGCGAGGGCGCCGACCCGCCGGCAGGGGGTCACGGTCTTGATCAGGTGGCTCATGGTCCGTAATTCGTCGTCGAGCAGGCCGCGGCTGACGTGGACGAGCAGGTGACCGCCGTCGAGGTGGTGGCCGACGTCGGTCAGGACCTCGCCAGCGTAGCGCGAGGGGATCGCGAGCAGGATCAGCTCAGCGCCAGCGAGCTGCGCGAGGTCACTGGTGACGCGGATCGAGGGCTCGTCGAAGCTGAGCTCGCGCCGGCTCCAGACCAGGACCTCGCCGGTTCGGGCGGCGGCGCGGGCCAAGGCGACGCCGAACCGACCGGCGCCAACGACCGCGACCGCGGGCCGCGGGCCGGTGATGAGGTGGTCGTCGTAGGGGGTGTCGACGCGGTTGGGGCTCACGCCAAATTCCGTGGGGCTCATCGGGACAGGCCTCCAAGCGCCGCGATCTCGCGGGCGGCTCGCTGTTCGTCCTCGCCGGCGATCGCCTCGGCGAACGGGACCAGGCGGTTTTGGTAGTAGAGCATCAAGCCAGGATCCTCGAGCACGATCTGGTCGCCGTCGAGCCGCGCGACGGTCTTGGTGTGGTAGCCGTCCCACGCTGAGGTCGCCCGCTCGAAGGCCCGCTCGGCGCTGTCGGTCTCGAGGTAGCTGTTGAGGTGGACCTGACCGGCGTTGGCGAGCTCGCGCAGGCGGTCGCGGGTCTCGAGGTAGCTGCGGACGTAGGCGTCGAACGCCCAGGTGATCTCGCCCCGTCGACGCACGCGGCCAAACAAGTCGACGCCCGGGGTCTCGTGCACGAGCTTGCGGAACAGCACGTGGGCGACGAGCTGGGTGGTCATGATCACGGTCTCGCGGCGGTAGTGCTCGACGAGGGTCTGGCCGAGCTCGCGGGTGTAGGCGGCGTCGCGGGCCGGATCCAAGCAAGGCTCGCCGCGCCGCGACACATAGCTGACCGGATCGATCACCCGGCCGTCGGGCGCGAGCGAGCGGCCCTGGCGATCGACGAGGTTGCCGAACGGATCGATCGCCTGGCCGTAACGCAGCACGCACGCGGCCCCGTAGGTGGTCAGGCGCTTGAAGAAGGCCAGCCAGCGATCGAGCTGGGAGAACTCGTCGTCCTCGATGATGTAACGGGCCTGACCGGCCTCCTTGAGGTGGTCCTCGATGAGGCTCTCGGCCTCGAGCACCAGGGCGTAGTTGATCGTCACCGGGACAAAGAAGATCGGCGTGGGCTGCTCGCCGCGGCTCCGGGCTCGGATCGCGTTGCGGGCGTAGGCCTCGATCGCGGTCCCGGCCAGGCCGAGCTTGAGCCGGCTCTCGATCATGCCCGAGCGGCTGCGGGTCCCGCCGGGGAAGAACAGCGAGTGGTAGCCGCGCTCGATCATCACGGCCGAGTAGGTCTTGAGCACGTCCTTGTAGATCTGCGACTTGATCCGGCGGTCGATCCGGTACGCGCCGAGGTTGTGCATGAAGAACGAGATGATCGGGTTGGTGAACAGGTTCTTGCCGGCCCCGTAGACCACCGGCGGCAGATCCTGGCGCGCGAGGCTCTCGCCGATCGCGAGCGAGTCGAGGTTCGACGAGTGGGTCGGGACCACGATCACCGTGCCGATCTTGGCGAGCTCGGTCAGCTGCTCGACGTGCCCGGTGATGCTCACCAGCCGCTCGACCCCGACCTTGTGCGAGCTGATCGCGTCGCGGGCGAGCTGCTTGGGGTTCATGACCCCGGCGATCATCCCGGGGATCATCTTTTGCGCGAAGTGAT
>Ga0209498_1002655_pt1 | contig 10753 bp, 8 predicted proteins | sample WalLakDeSediment_FD_184131 | JGI IMG/M metagenome (GOLD analysis project Ga0209498, IMG submission 184131) | Lake sediment microbial communities from Walker lake, Nevada to study Microbial Dark Matter (Phase II) - Walker Lake 11/02/13 Deep... | ecosystem: Environmental > Aquatic > Freshwater >... | reverse complement strand
TCCTTAAGATGGGACTTCTCCCAGGTAATCCGTTGGTGCAAAAAATTTTGAAAAAAGTGATTATTTGTAATATTATCACAATTAAGATGAACTTAGTTTTTGTAATGTGAAGTTGCACAAAATCGAGTACGTGGATACACATGAATGGCACAAAGAATATCCACTGCAAAATCCACAATTGACGACCTTCACTAAGCGTGTTACAAAAATGATTGACATATGAATATGTGCCAGCATAGGCAATGACCAAACTATCTATAGGCCTCATTTACACCAGACAAAGTTCTTTGAAGAAGTGATATCTGAAAAAATGATCGTGACAGTCAGAGGCAACCTAATCCTTGTAGTAAATTTTATCAATTCATTTTGGTAAATAGTCTTTGTTATAATTGATGAAACCTATGTGGATAGGGTGTGTATATTGAAAGGAAGAATAAATGGAAATCAAAGTCCTGGAAAAAAGTCAATGGCGATTAAGAGCAGTCGGTGATGCTTTATGGATTCCAACGACAGTGCCCGGCGAAGTTCACGTGGCTTTATTGGAGGCGGGAAGGCTTCCTGATCCTTTCAAATCGGATCATGAGCTCTTGGTGCAATGGGTTGCTGAAACCGATTGGGAATTTGAGGGTTTGATCGAAGTTTCTGAGAGTCTTGTTGCACAGGATAGGATCTGGCTGATTTTTGACGGATTGGACACACTGGCTGAGGTCAGCTTGAATGGGAAGTGTTTGGGGGAAGCAGAAAATGCTTTCCGGACTTATCGATGGGAAGTGCGTGACCTGTTGCACCCGGGTGTAAATCAGGTGAGAATATTGTTTAAATCTCCTGTGAAACATGTGAGACCATTACAGGATGCACGACCTTTAGCGGGTGTCGATCAGGCCATTCCGGGTGGACCGTATTTGCGAAAAGCACCCTGCCAGTGGGGCTGGGACTGGGGTCCGCAGTTGCTCCCGATTGGAGTTTGGAAAGGGGCAAGGCTGGCTGGCTATTCGGAAGCGAAATTTGAGTCGATCCACCTGCGCCAAGCCCACGGATTTGACGGGTCGGTAGAGGTTTCAGCTGAAGGGAAAATTGACCAATGGTCAGAAACACCCCTGCAGCTGTGCTTGACCCTCAGAGACCCCAAAGGACAATCCTTTGCCACCACTTGCCGGGTGATGGATCAAGAAGGAACAGCTAAGATAGTGATCAACGACCCAATTTTATGGTGGCCGAATGGATACGGCGACCAGGCTTTATATCAAGCCCAGGTCACTTTACGGACGATAGATGACACCGTTTTGGACCACTGTGATTACCAGATTGGCTTAAGAACACTTGAGCTGCGCCAGGAACCGGATGCGTTTGGCGAGAGCTTCACCTTTGTGATCAATGGCGTACCAATCTTTGCCAAGGGTTCAAATTGGATTCCAGCGGATTCGTTCCCCACACGCATTACCCGAGAGTCATTGGCGAAGTTACTGGGTGATGCTGCCCGTGCACATCACAATATGATCCGGGTGTGGGGCGGGGGATTTTATGAAGATGAAAACTTTTACGACCTGTGTGATCGTTACGGGATCCTTATCTGGCAGGATTTTATCTTTTCTTGCAGCATTTACCCCCTGGATGATCCAGCGTTTGTTGAAAATGTCCGCCAGGAGGTGATTGATAATGTACGTCGAATCCGCCATCGAGCAAGCCTGGCTTTATGGTGTGGCAATAACGAGATGGATTGGGGCTGGGAGAGCTGGGGTTGGTTGCAAGGAGAATGGGACGAACTTCGTGAACCTTACCTGCAATTCTTTTATGAGACACTGCCCGGATGGTTGGCTGACCTTGATCCGGATACTCCCTACTGGTACAGCTCACCTTCATCGGGAACGCCCTTTGATGATTGCAACAGCAATGACAAAGGGGATGCACATTACTGGGAGGTGTGGCATGGCGCAAAACCGTTCAGCGCCTACCGCGAACAACTGCCGCGCTTTATGAGTGAGTTTGGCTTTCAATCGCTGCCGCCGTTGAAGACGATCCAATATTACGCTGACGAAGCGCATTGGAATCTGACCGATTACATCATCGAACACCATCAGCGCAACGCTTTTGCCAGCGCTTTATTCATGGGACAGATGGCGCAGCATTTTATGATGCCAGCGGATTTTCCCTCACTGGTTTACCTGACCATGGTGCTGCAGGCGGAAGGTATTCGCTATGGTGTTGAGCACTGGCGGCGGGCAATGCACCGGGTCAGCGGGACATTGTACTGGCAGTTAAATGATTGTTGGCCGGTGGCATCTTGGTCAAGCCTGGATTATTTTGGGCGGTGGAAGGCATTGCATTACGCCAGCCGGCGTTTTTATGCGCCAGTTTTGCTCTCTATTGAAGATGACGAAAGCCGCGCGGTGATGCGAATTCACCTGACGAATGAGCTGCAAACCCAGTGGCAGGGGGAGATACGCTGGCGGTTGATGCGCCTTGATGGTGAAGTCCTGGATGCGGGTGTGATGAGCGGGTCAGTTGCGCCGTCCTCTTCAAGCCAGGTATTTGAAAAGGATTTCAGTCACCTTTCTTTGCAGGAGAAACGCGAGACAGTTTTTGTTGCCCATCTTTTTGCAGACGGTGAAGAACAAAATACCCAGCTGGCGACTTTTGTGCGAAATAAGCATCTCAACCTGGTCAACCCACAGTTGAAAGCCTACCTGTGTGAATGTGATGAGGAGGTGGTGTATATCCAAGTAGAAGCGCGCTATTTAGCCCGGTTTGTTGAGCTTTCACTGGATGATGCCGATGCGGTCTTCAGCGATAATTATTTTGATGTGCTGCCTGGTGAGGTGGTGCAGGTCAAGTTGACCAAGCCGAGTGGATGGACGCTTGATGATATTGGAAAATCATTGACGGTGTTTTCGCTGTATGATAGTTTTGCCTGATGATCTATTAGATTTACTCGGTTTGCACTAAAAATATGCCCTTCCTAAATCGTGTGTACAGGAAATTTGGGACCAGGTAACTCAATGCACGGCCTCGGGGATGTGAATCTTGATTGGTGAGATTGATTGGTAAGGCAATATGTGACTGCGCCTTTTGAGGGGGCAGTCATTTTTTATACATTGGTTCCTGTGCTACTTTGTTGAGAAGATTCAGTTCGCCCTGAGGTAGTTTGCCTGCTGATCCGGGTCGCGTTTGATGCCAGCTTCAAGGATGTCCATCAGGCTGGTGAGCAACGCCTGGACATCCTGCCTTTCATAGATGGCATGGTCGATAAAATCGTCTTTGGTCAAGTTAAGACGTTCGATAAAATACTTGCCAAACTGGTAGAAGATAACCTCTGTTAAGAAAGCAGCTACATCCGGGTCAACCCATGGTGCCACAGTGCCATGCAAAATGCCCTGGGAAAGGAGCTGCCTAAAGAATTGGGTGGTGCCCCTGCGACGGAGCTCTTCGGTCATGTCTGGGAAGGGGATGTCTTCGATAAATGCCCGATAAAGAATCTGGGCTAACCCAGGACGGGTCAACTCAAAATGGACCTGGGCGAGAAATTGCCAGCGCATGTACCCGAACAGGTCACTGCCTGGATCAGGCGTCGGTATTTCATTAACGATATTCAGCTTTTCTTCAGTTGCCATTTCAACTAAATAGCGATAGAAAGCTTTTTTATCTTCGAAATATTGATAAAAACTTCCCTTGGCGATCCCTGCTTCCCTGACGATGTTGGATACCGAGGCAGCGTGGTACGAATGATCAGCAAACTCTGCGATTGCGACGTGCAGGATAAGACTTTGTTTTTCGATAGGCAGTTTGTTAAAGGTGTCTTTGGGCATCATCACTCCATGAGGCTGCATTCTATAAAAGATGCCTGGTACGGCAAGTTCTAGGACTGTACGTAAACAATTTTAAATATATCATAACTGGTTCTGAGTAAATCATGTAAAATTATCCACACAGTCTGGTTTGGTTCATTGAATTGGGAGACTCAATGACGTTCAATAGTGTAACAAAGAGCCGTTTGAGTTTTTCAACGAAACTGTATTATGGGTTAGCCTCCCTGGGATCAGCGACAATCTCGAGCATTTATGCTGCGCTGCTGCCGATCTTTTACCAGGACTATTTAGGCCTCTCAGCCAGGTGGATTGGGATCGCTTCAGTCGTTTATGCCGTCTGGAATGCCGTCAACGACCCCATGTTTGGGTTCATCACGGATAATACACGTTCGAAATTGGGACGCCGCATCCCATACATGCGTTTTACAGCACCGTTTTTAGGGTTGACCTTTATCCTGGTGTGGTTTGCACCTCAAGGCGCGGGTGAAATACGCCTGTTTTGGTGGATGCTGGTGACCATGCTGCTGTATGATACCGCCTATACGATTATCGGGCTGGTACACGGGGCATTGATGCCTGAGTTGACCGAATCCGATGTAGAGCGCAACCAGCTTTCGATCTCGTCGGCGATGTTCGGTATGGTTGGTTACATTTTTGGCTTCCTGTTGCCCGATTTCTTTCGCCCGCAAGCAGGGGATGACGCTTCATTGCTGAGCCTGCGGCTGGCCATGGTCGCAGTGGGGATCATTGGTGCTTTTTTAATCATCTGGACTACATTTAAAGTCAAGGAACGGCGTGAGTTTGCCATTGTGGATCAACCGTTGAAGTTTTGGGAATCGCTGCGATATACACTGACCAACCGCCCTTTTTGGTTTTTTGTGACGATGAATTTCTTGCTGACCTTGATGAGTTCAATGTCAACTGGTTCGCTGTTTTATATGGCAGATTATGTGACCCAAACCAGCACGATTATCCTGCTGGTTTATATTTTTGCACCTCTCGCGTTGGGCATCCCCCTGGCTAACCTGCTTGTCAAACGGATAGGGCTTGTACGCGCGCAGCAGTTGAATATGCTGATTGGCGGATTGGGGCTGGTTTCGTTAGTTTTTATGCCGGTTCACCTGATTTTCATCAGTTTGGTGATAACAGGCCTGGGACTATCGGGGCAGCAGTCGATCACCTACAATATTCTGGCATTGGTGATCGATGATGACGAATTGCGCACCGGCACCCGGCGAGAGGGCGCCTTTTTTGGCGCCAACGCGTTGGTTACCAAGCCCGCCCAATCCCTGGCGTTCTTCCTGACGGCATTTATCCTGGAACGAACCGGTTTTGTCACCCGGGCGATGAATTTTGGACAGATTTTTCTGGACCAACCCCAATCGGCGCTGTTGGGGATCCGCTCGATCGTGGGGTTGATCCCCGGCCTGGGCATGCTGATTGGTGTAGTGATCCTATTTTTCTTCCCGCTGCGAGGTAAGCGCCTGGCAGAATTGAAGCAGAAGATCATGGAAATGCATGCGGATAAAGAAGACCGGTTGGCCCAGATCGAAGCCGGCCGGTAAGCGAAAGGATTTTTGGTGAAAACGCGATTAATCCCATTGGTGCTGTCCTTTCTCAAATTGGGATTCACTGCATTTGGCGGTCCGGCGGCAGCCTACGGTATGATGCGTCAGGAATTTGTGGTCAAGAAGAAGTGGGTGACCGAGGACACTTTCCTGGATTTTTTAGGGGTGGCTAACCTGGTACCCGGCCCCAACGCCACTGAATTGGCGATCCTGATTGGTTTTACCCATGCGGGATGGCCAGGAATGATCCTGGCGGGAGTGTGCTATATCCTGCCCGCAATGTTGACCGTGCTGGTGTTTGCGTGGGCTTATGTCCAATTTGGCACGTTGCCGCAGCTGGAGGGGATGCTGTACGGGATCAAGCCCGTGGTTGTGGCGATCATCATCTCTGCCATGTGGGGTATGCTCAAGCCGCGCCGTAAAGATTACCCGGGATTGGGCGTCGTCCTGGTGGTTTTTGTCGCGTATTTATGGGGCGTCAACCCGATCCTGCTGTTGCTTGGCGGCGGAGTGGTGATGGGACTGATCAAATTAGGTCAGCGACCCGGGAAGGTGCTGCCCTTGCTCTTAATTTGGCTGTATGAGCCGATGCGTGTGTTGCAAGAATCAACACACGCAGCCCAATTTAGCTTAACCCGATTGTTTTGGGTATTTCTCAAAGCCGGGGCATTGATGTTCGGGAGCGGTTATGTGCTGCTGGCATTTATCCATGATGACCTGGTAGTGCGCCTGGGCTGGCTGACAGAGGGTCAGCTGGTGGATGCGATTGCTATCGGCCAGGTGACGCCCGGCCCGCTTTCGACAACAGCGACCTTTGTCGGGTATTTGCTGGGGGGTGTCCCGGCTGCGATATTGGCCACGGTGGCCATGTTCTTGCCCTCTTTCATATTTGTGGGGGTGATTTACTTTGCTGTGACCAAACTACGGGAATCTGAGCAGTTCACCGGGCTGATCGATGGGATCAACTTTGCGGCATTGGGGTTAATGGCCGGGGTGACCTGGGACATCGCAGGGACCTCACTGGTCGACCCGGTCACGATTGGGATTGCGCTTGTGGCGCTGGTTTTGCTGCTGCGGTACGAGCTTGGTGCACCCTGGCTGATCCTGGGAGGCGCAGCAGTGGGGCTGGTGCGACTTTTATTGATAGGATGAGGTATTGACTTTTCGGGGTGGAAGCGAGTGTGACCAGATTACACAAACAACTGCATGAACCACTCCGGTACCCAAAACCCGCCTAATTTGAAGACATAGACTGCCAAAATGGTGCCAACCAGCATCAGGGCACTGAGGGCATTCAGTAAATGGTCCCACCAGTTGAAATTTAGTTCATAGATCCAGGTACGTTTAGCCTGTCCAAAACAGCGCAGGTCCATGGCATTGGCCACGTCCTCACTGGCAATGATGGCATTCATGGTAACCGGGACAAGCAGGGGGGCAATCCGGGCAATTTTCTTAAAGATGCCCCCTTTGACCTTTTCGAGCTCATACCCGCGTGCTTTTTGGGCATCGAGGGTGACGGATAGGTCACGTGCCAGGGTGGGGATGAAGCGGAAGGCGAGTTCCATAGTGTAAGCAAAGCTGTCGGGTATGGCTAATCCACGGAATGTAGCACCGTAAGCCCTTGGATCCATGGTATAGGGGATCAGGACAAAAATTAAGGAGACCCCGCCCAGGCGCATCAGCTGGCACAGGGCAAACCAGATGCGTTCCACCGTCAAGCCAAAGTAGATGTGCCAGTTTACTAAGGGCACGATGAAACCTGTTGGCCAAAGCACGTGACCACCGGGTGGGACCACACCGCCGGCCCCGCCGCCGGTAATGATGGTGTTGATCACGATCATCGAAAACAACATGATGCCCACCAGGAACCAACCCCGACGGGTTTCTTTCCAGCGTGTTCGGCCAAAGGCGTACCAAATCAGGGCGATGATGAACAGCGGGAACAGGAAATTTGCGCTCCAAACCATAGTGGCAGAGATCAGAAACGCAAAGGAAAAGATCCAGCGTGAGCGTGGATCGATGCGATCCATGATACTGTTCCGAAATTTGTAGCGCCAGCTGATTAACATCTAAACTCAATGCTTCAAGGATGGCAAGCAGTCACCCCAATGGGAGACTGCTTGCCATTAATTATTTATGTGGATCAGCCGCGTCCCGACCGTTTGGTTATGGCGGCATAAGCCACCATTAGAATGGGCAAGAGGATCAAGCCATTCACGGTGTTGCCTACGAAAGCTGGAATGAAGTTGGCGAAGATGACGGTGTTAATATCGGCACCTGAGACCCACATCTCAGAAAGAGAGGCCACACCCATCCCGCCGGCAGCACCAAGGATGACGAATAACTCACCCAGGAGGATGGACTTTAACGCGCCATAATCCACAATACTGGCGGAGATCAGACCCGGGATCAGACCCATCAGGCCGTTGCCCAGATCCCACCAGAACCAAAATCCCCATCCGCTCAGCAGGTCAGAGATGATATTGCCAACAAAGCCCGTGATGAAACCGACGATCGGGCCGAAGGCAATCCCGAAGAACATCGGGATGACCGCAGCGGGGCGGATAGAAACATTGCCTGCGCCTGGCAACTGAAGGACGTTCGTTGCATAAGCGAGGACGGCGTAGAGGGCTGCACCAATTGCGGCGTAGACCACTTCGCGGGTACCAAACTTCCAAATTGATTTCTTTTTTCCTTCCATTTTTACTCCGTTTCTGAATGATGAGTGGATAAAATGTACTGCATATAAAAATTAATCTATCATGTGTGCCAAAGTTTCGGCACGATAGAAACTGCCTGTCTCAGGCAGGTGCAGTTTATTCAGGCTTAAAAGGGATGTGGGCAGAATATGACATTGTTTGAGACGTTCTTCGTCCGCCAGGACCTCTTCAGGCGGGCCATCTGCAACGATCCTGCCGCCATACAGGATCAATATGCGATTCGCATAGATTAATGCCAGATCAAGATCATGGGTGATAAAGGCAATTGCGTCAAAACCCGGCATCTGTAAGATGGCATCCATGAAAGTGCGGTAATTCCAGTAATCCTGGCCAGCGGTGGGTTCATCCATCATCAGGATGCGTGAGCGCATAGAGAGCACAGCTGCAATGCTGATGCGTTTTTGCTGCCCGAAGGAGAGGGCCAGCGGCGGGGTATCCAGTTCTTCCACGAGATTAACCGTCTCAATTGCCCATTGAATGTTGTTCTGGACAACATCCTTAGCCATACCAAGATTTGTGGGTCCAAATGCCAGCTCATCGGCAACTGTGGGTGCGAACAGCATCTGTGTGGGACTCTGGAAGACATATCCTACGGATTTTGCTGCAGTCGCAACTGTGATCGATTGGGTGCTTATGCCATCAAGGTAGACATGACCTGTGGTGGGCTTGAGCAGGCCCAGGGCGTGTTTGACCATGGTGGTTTTGCCTGAGCCGTTGTGCCCGAGTATGGCGATCACGTCACCTTTGTGGATTGAAAAATTGATATCTTCCAGGACAAAGGGCAATTCATCATCATAACGAAAATGCACTTGGTCAAATTTGACCAGTTCATCCAAGTGCTGTGGGTCTTGCTTAAGGATCGGCTCAAATTGTGGCGGCGGATCGGATCGAGCCCGATCCATGACGATCTCTGCCGGCAATTTTATGCGTGTGTAATCCACCGCTTGCAGCAATCCATCACGATCCCCATCGTAAGTGATTAAACCTTCGTCCATGTAGATGACGCGTTCTGGCTGAATGGTGAGGACATCCTCGACGCGATGTTCGACGATCATCACCGTCAAGCCCTCGTCTGCCAATTGTCTGAAGATTTGCAGGGCTTCATGGGCGGAGGCTGGATCGAGACTGGCCAAAGGTTCATCCAGCAGCAGGATCTTAGGTTCCATGGCCAGCACGCCTGCCAGGGCGATCTTCTGTTTTTCGCCGCCAGAGGTGCCAAAAGTTTCGCGATCTCGCAAATGCAAAATCCCCATGCGATCCAATGCTTGATCAACGCGGGACAGGATCAGATCGCGTGGCATCCCTAAACTTTCAAGGCCAAATGCGACATCATTCAACACGTATGTGCCCAATATTTGACGTTCAGGGTCTTGTAGGATGGTGCCAACGGTCTGGGAGATTTTTGCCATTTCCATATCGAATACGGATCGACCGAAGAGGGTGACATCCCCTTCAACATCGCCCCGGTAGGCATTGGGGATCAATCCATTGATGCAGCGCATGAGGGTCGTTTTTCCACAGCCGCTTGAGCCGGCAATCAAAAGCACTTCGCCAGGGTTGACGGAAAAACTGACCTTTTTGAGTGCCAGTTCGGACCGCGAATGGTAGCGAAAGCTGAGGTCTTTGACGACAATCGGGGTTTCCCCGTGACTACTCATTGATGATGACCTCTACCGTATCGCCAATTTGGGCTACGATCTGACTGGCAGCATCCCCGTTGACGATGCTGATCTCGATAAAGTTCTCACTGTCAACCAGCGCGATCAGGTCACCTGTTTCCCGGTGTCCATAGGATGTAACCAGCCCCTGGATGGCATGCCCCCTCAGCTTAAAGGTGACTTGTTTCGCACCCGCGATGGCTTTGGCGGGCAGGTCTGTGGTCAGATTGCCGAATACATCAATGATTGTGATATGCGCCTCCCAACCGTTCGAGGTCTGTTTTGGACGCGAGAAATCAAGCCGAATCGGGTCTGCAATTGGGTCACCCAAGGCTCTTAAAGGGACGCCGCGTGCAAGATGGGCACCGGTGGGAGCGAAGATGTCCCGTCCATGAAAGGTATGGCTGACTTCTGGGAGCCAATAGTCGGGATTATTCAAATGCACGATCTGGATGGGTTTGTCCGATGTTTCACCGTCCTCAAGGATGGGGGTGATCAGGCCGTTGTCGGGGACGATGAAAAATTGATCTCCGATGCTCAGCCCGATAGGACGCCTGTGGGTCCCAACACCCGGGTCAACAACGGCAATATGAACACTGCCGGGCGGGAAGAAGGGCACAACCCGCCAAAGGGCATAGGCGCCCAGGCGGAGGTTTTGTGCTGGAATATCGTGGGTGATATCGGCAATGTGGGCTTTTGGAGCGATGCCCCAGATCACACCTTTCATCACGCCAACAAAACCATTCAACTGGCCGAAATCTGTAGTGATTGAAATGACTGGATAATTCATGACTCAAATGATTTTTTTGAAAGTTAATGGTAACTGCTCAGTCAGTCCTGCTGCTGAAGGGTGGGGGGTGTGGTGTGGCAGCGAAGCCGCCACACCACACCCCCCTATTCCCTCGCACGCTAAGTAGTTACAGTTAATGTCATAATAAATAGAACGGCCGACCTAGTAAGATTATAACTGCAATTTCGTGGGGTTTTGAATTATCCTCGAGATT
>Ga0209498_1002653_pt1 | contig 10761 bp, 7 predicted proteins | sample WalLakDeSediment_FD_184131 | JGI IMG/M metagenome (GOLD analysis project Ga0209498, IMG submission 184131) | Lake sediment microbial communities from Walker lake, Nevada to study Microbial Dark Matter (Phase II) - Walker Lake 11/02/13 Deep... | ecosystem: Environmental > Aquatic > Freshwater >... | reverse complement strand
CAGGCCGCATACGGCGGCGACGTCACTCTGGACGGGGTTGGAGGGGGTGGTGCGCGCGGAACCGTCGCTGCCGACGAAGGCGGCCGAGGCCACGTTCGTCACGACGGTGCCCGCGGCCGTCTGGGCGTGCGCCATCGTCGTCAGCAACAGCGCCGCCAGCAGGGCTGGCACGGCCCGGAGGCCGTGCCGCCCTGTGGAGCGGCGATCTGTGATGGACGGAGCGCGCATGCTCACCTCGTGGCGGCTCCGCTCAGCGGACGCGAACCGTGAACTCCAGCGTGAGGCTCGCGCCATCGGCCAGGGCCGCAACCTCCCAGCGGACGTGCGTGACCGTGTCGTTGGCGTCTGGGTAGGGGCCTGCAGCGCCCACCGGGCAGGCGCCGTAGCTGGTGCCGCCGTCGATGGAGCACTCGCCGCCGGCGCTGATCGAGCCCACGACGTAGAAGGTATCGGCCGGGACCTGGTCGGTCACCTCGACGTCCTCGAGGTCGCCGGTGGCGCTGGCCACGATCGTGTACTCGAGGTACTGACCGGGCTCGACGGTGCCGCCGGTGGGGCTCACCACGGTGGCGCAGGCGGCGTCGGCACAGGTGCGGGCGGTCTTGGCGAGTGCGAGCTCGTCGACACTCCAGATGGTAGGGACCTGGTTGTTGTTGGGGTTGCCGTCGCCGTCGGGATCTGGGTCGGTGCCGTCGGTGCTGAGGTCGGTGTTGGTGCCGCCGCCCGGACCGGTGCCGGTGCCGATGGCCTGGTTGCTGTACGTGCCAGCGGTATCGATGACGACCACGATCCGCACGACGGCCTCGCCGCCGATGGCCAGGCTGCTGCCGCTGCCGGTCGCGATGATCGCCGTGTCACCGGAGCCGTCGTAGTCGGCGTTGACGTTGACGGTGGAGCCGGCGCTGACGCTCTGGACGGTCGGTCCGGCAGTGACCGTGTAGTTGCCGGCGCCGAAGGCGGCGTCGAGGTCGTCCGTCAGCGTCACGTTCGCGAGCGCCACGTTGCCGTAGTTGCGCAGCGTGAAGTCGATCTGGATCGTGAAGGGACCGACGCCCGTGGGACCGAAGTCGGTGACCGTGCCGTCCTTGGCGACGCCGATCAACGGGTTCTCGGTGAAGGTGATGGGGGTGGGGGCTCCGTCGTTGGTCGGATCGCCATCGTTGTCGGGGTCCGGGTCGGTGCCCGGGACGGAGTCGTCCGAAACCGGGGTCCCGGCCGGGCTCGTGCCGCTGGCGACGGCGGTGTTGTCGAACGGCCCCGTCTCCCCGTTGGGGTTGAAGCGCACGGTGAAGGAGACGGTTGCGGTCGCGCCCGCGGCGAGCGTGTCGCTGCCGGCCAGCACGTTGGCGCCGGCTCCGGCCGTGCCGTCGAAGAGCGCGTTGCCGGTCAGGGTGGCGCTCGAGGGCACCGCGGTGACCACGTAGGTGACCGGCGCCGGGAAGGTGGTGGTGAGCACGTCGGTGACCTGCACGTTGCGCAGCTCCACGTCGCCGTAGTTCACCAGCGTCAGCGTGATGGTGGTCAGGAACTCGCCGGGGAAGCCGGTGGCGTTCACGCCTGGCGTCGCCGCCTTGGCCACGCCCAGGACCGGGCCCTCGGTGAAGGTCACCGGGGTCACCGAGTCGGTGTTGGTCGGGTCGCCGTCGCCGTCGTTGGCGGGAACGTCGCCGTTCTGGTCGGGGTCGGTGCCGTCGGTCGAGAGATCCGTCACCGTCGCGCCATCGGGGCTCGTCGCGCTCGCGCTGACCTGGTTCTCGTAGGGGCCGAGGTCCCCACCGGGCGTCACGGTCACGACCGCGGTGATCGTGCCGGTAGCGCCGACCGCCAGCGTGTTCGTGCCGGTCAGCAGCGCCGTGTTCGGCGCGCTGCCAGTGAAGCCGCCGTTGGCCGTCAGCCCGCCGGTCGTGGCCGTCACGGCGCCGCCGGCGATCGCGGCGCCCGCGAAGGTGGTGGCGAAGTCCTCGGTCACCTGGACGCCCGAGAGCGGCACGTTGCCGTAGTTCTGCACCGTGACGAGGTACGTGACCGTGTAGCTGCCGTCGCCGTTGTTGACGAACCCCTCGAGGTTCTTGGCGACGCCCAGCAGCGGCGCCTCGGGGATGACGATCGGGGTGGTGTCGTTGAAGAGGCGCGGGTCGCTGCCGACGCCGGGGGCCGGGTCGAGGCCGTCGTGCGACGCGTCGGTGGCGCCGGTGCCCGCTGGGCTGGTGCCGGTCGCCGTGGCGGCGTTCGTGAACGAGGTGACGCCGTTCGGCTCGATGCGCACGGTCACCGTGACCGTGGCCGACGCGGCCGGACCCAGTGTGTTGCCGGTCGCGGCGAGCAGGCCGGTGTTCGGGGCCTCGCCGGTGAACCCGGCGTTGACCACCAACGTCGCCGACGTGGGCGTGCCGACCGAGACGATCGTCGCGGGAGAGGCGAAGGTGGCGGCGAGGTTGTCGGTGATCTGCACGTCGTTCAGGTCGACGTTTCCGTAGTTCTCCACCGTGAAGGTGAAGGTGACGTCGAACTGGCCGGGCGCGCCGGGGGCGTCGACGACGCTGTCGAGGTTCTTCGCCAGACCGATGACCGGGTCCTCGGTGAAGGTGATGGGGGTTGGCGACGCGTCGTTGGTCGGGTCGCCATCGCCGTCGGGATCGGGGTCGGTGCCGTTGACCGAGGCGTCCGCCACCGGCGTGCCCGCAGGGCTGGTCGCCGTGGTCGCGGCGGTGTTGTCGAAGGGGCCCGTCAGGCCGTTCGGGTCGAAGCGCACCGTGAACGTGATCGTCGCGGTCGCGCCGGCGGCGAGCGTGTTGTCGGCCGTGAGGAGCGTCGGGACGGTGTTGCCGTTGTAGCCGGCGTTGCCGGTGAGGGCGTTCGTACCGCCGCTGCCCGGCACCGTCACAGCGGCGACCGGTGCGGCGGTGACGACGTACGTCGCCGGCGCCGGGAAGGTCGTCGTGAGCACGTCCGTGACCTGCACGTTGCGCAGCTCGACGTCGCCATAGTTCACCAGTGTCAGCGTGATGGTGGTCTCGAACTGGCCGGGGAAGCCGGCAGCGGCGACGCCGGCCGTGGCGGCCTTGGCCAGACCGAGCAGCGGGGCCTCCGTGAACGTGACGACGGTCTCCGAATCCGTGTTCGTCGGGTCGCCGTCGCCGTCGTTGGCCGTGATGTCACCGTTCTGATCCGGATCCGTGCCATCGGTCGAGAGGTCGTCGACCTCCACGCCGTTCGGGCTCTCGGCGCTCGCGGTCACCTGGTTCGTGAACGGCCCCAGGTTCGCGCCGGGCGTGACGGTGACCGTCAGGGTGACGGTCTCGGTGGCACCGATCGGCAGCGTCGACGATCCCGCCGCCAGCAGGTTCTGGTCGCCGACGCCGTCGAAGGCCCCGTTCGCCGCCAGGGTTCCGGTGGCGACCACGCCGACCACGCTGTCGACCACGAAGGTCCCCGCAGCGAAGACGCCCGTCAGGTCCTCGACCACCTGCACGCTCGAGAGCGGCACGTTGCCGTAGTTCTGCACCGTCATGAGGTACGCGACGGTGTAGGTGCCGTCGCCGTTGTTGGTGACGGCGCTGCCGTCCTTTGCGACGCCGATCACAGGGTTCTCCGCCACGGTGGCGCGCGCGACGTTGTTGGTCTCGAACGAGACGTTCGGCCCGATCTGACCGGCCGTCACCGCGCTGTTGTTGATCGCGACCAGGTCGATGAGCGCGACGTCGTTGCCGTCGACGCCGGCGGGGATCTCGCCCGTGACGCGCACCAGGACCTCCTGGCCCTGGGCGGTCAGGTCGAGACCGTCGGCTGGAACGTACGCCACATAGGTCGCCCCGCCATCGAAGCTGACCTCGATCGTGACGTTGATCAAGTCGAAGTCGTCCGCGCCGTCCTGGACGACGCTGAGCGACAGATTGACGGGGTTGGCGGCGTCGTTGTTGGTGTCGTTCGTGATCGTGTACGTGAACGCCACCGTGTCGCCGATCGCACCGGCGGCGTCGTTCAGGCCGTCGGTCTCGGCGTAGCCGTCGAAGTCGGTCACGGGCGTGGGCGCGCGACCGTCGTCGGGCGACACGTCGAACGAGTACACCGTCTGGACGATGGTCTCGACGGTGTTGGAGAACGTCGAGCGCGCCACGTCGTTCGAGTCGACGAACGTGGCGTTCGCGGTGTTCGAGATGATGGTGCCGCCGACCGTATTCTGGCCGAGCGCGGCACCCGCCAACCAGGCCACGGCCAGGGCCAGGGCGAGAAACCAACGATGCGTGTTCATGCTACCTCCGTGGCGCCCGGGGCCTGGACGCGGCGCAATCCGCGCAGGTATACGCGTGCTCGACTGACGGGGCTCTGACTCACTCCACCACCACCCGGTAGCGCAGGACGATCTCTTCGTCCGGCTGCAGCGCTCGCAGGACCACCCAGCGCAACGCTCGGTAGTCCCCGGGATCGGCCTCGACTTCGACCTCGCGGCCCTCGGCGTCGGTTTCGACGACGAACAGCGGCGGTTCGTCGAAGGTCTCACCGTCGACACTGGCCTCCAGCCGCACGTCAGCACCCGTCGCCGTGGCGCTGCCCCCCAGGTAGCGGGTCTGGCCCGGCACCGGCCCGACCAACGTCAGGCGGCCGGCGGGAAGCACCGCCCCCGATCGGTTCGTCGCGATCAGCCGGTACTCGATTACCTGGCCCGGGAACACCGCCTCGGCCTCCGCGAACGCCTCGGTCACGCTGCCGTCGTCGAGCACCACCTCGGTGACCACGAACGCCGTCAGCACGACGCCCACCACTTCGGGTGCGGCCTGCTGGGCCTGCGCCCATGTAAGAAACCCCACGATCAACGGCCCAACGATCCACGAACGATGCACTCGGCGATCTCCCATCTCCCGCGTGCGGGAAACGCGGCACTCCGGAGACAGCGACCCATGCGGCCTCCGAGGAATACGCGCCATTCGCCACAGTTACATGCGCTCGAACCGGGCAGCGTAAGAATCCACGCAGGCGCGCCAGACGGCCCGGAGACGAAAGCTACGCGGGTCTACCGGCGGCCAGCGCCGCCACCCTCACCGCCAAAGCGGCCCGTCGGGCCCGTAGGGCAGCCACGCCAGCGCCACGAGACGCATCGAGATGGCGTTGAGGTTCGCCCGCACCGCCACCTCGTCCAGCGGCGCCTCGCCGGCCGTGGCGTCGTCGAGCCGGTGCAGCTCCGCCTGGAGCTCCCGCTCGAGCTCGTCGATCTGGGCGCGGACCGCCTCGACCGTCTCGCCCGCCATGGCTGTCTCCTGCCGCGTCTGCGCCACCCGGCCCGCGCCGCGCGCGGCCGTGCTGGCGCGCCCGAGCTGGCCGCGCGCGTTGCCGCCCATCATGGCGCCGAGCAGACCGCCGAGCACGGCGACGCCGGTGTTCAGCATCGCCTGCTGCGACTGCGCGGCCCGCCGAGCGGTCGCCTGCTCGGCGCGCCGCAGGCGGTCCTGCAGGGTCCGAAAGCGCGACTCGTAGCGCTGCCGAACCCGGTCGGCCTGCGCGTCGCGCGCCTCGCGAGCGCGCTCCGCGAGCCGGATGCGGAAGTCGCGCTCCGACTCGCCCACGCGTGACGCGAGCTTCATCTCCTTCGACTCGTACAGGACGATCGGCTGACTCGACTGGACCCACCGCACCAGCTCGCGCGACCAACCGGCGTAGGCGCGCGCCTGGGTGGCGTCCGCGGGCAGGGCGGCGTACGCCGCGCCAGGCATCGGCTCGGGGTCGAGGAAGTCGAGCGGGAGATCGACCGCCTCGGCCCGGTCCGGCGAGAACGGGATCGGCCCGTCATCGAGCGGCACCAGGACCTGCAGCGCCCGCGACTCGTCCACCCCGAGCCGAGCCTGCGCGTAGCGCGCCTCCGCGGCCGCCAACACGGCGGGGCGGTAGGTCAAACCCTCTGCACGCGCCACGGGTGGAACGAAGAACTGGCGGACGTCCGGTGGCAGCAGGGGGCGCGGGGCGTGCGGCGCCGACTGGGCCGGCGGGACGGCGGGGGACGCAGGCGGGGTGGTGGGCGCGAGCGCCGCCGCAGCCACGGCGTGACCCCCCGCGACGCCTGGGGCGACGTGCGCCGAGGGCGCGCCGAGCTGTGCCGCCCCGGCATCCGTCACCGTGGACAGCGACCGGATCTGGGCGAGCGTCATCGGCCCCGCCAGGTAGCTCATCACCCAGCGCGTGGTCATGAGCGTCGGCGCGCCGCGGTGCACGCTGTGCAACAAGAAGCTGCGCTGCGCCAGGCCGGAGATCATGCGGTCGAGTTCTGCGCGCGGCATCGGGTTCGAGCCGGCCATCGCGCCGTCGAGGGCATCGAGCACGCGCGCCTTGTCGCGTTCGGTCTGCAGCCGGCCGATGAACCAGGTGCCGGTGTTGCCGAGGCCCTTGTAGTCGAGGTCGACCGGGTTCTGGGTGGCGAGCACCACCCCGAGGCCGTAGGCGCGCGCCTGCTTCAGCAGCGTGAGCATGGGCTGCTTCGACGGGGGGTTCGCCGTGGGCGGGAAAAACCCGAAGACCTCGTCCATGTACAGCAGGGCCCGCAGCGTCGTGGTGCCCGGCTGCGAGCGCGTCCACGCCAACACCGCCGACAGCAGCATCGTCACGAAGAACATCCGCTCGGCCTCGCCCAGGTGGGCGATCGAGAAGATCGACACCCGCGGCTTGCCTGCGGGGGTGTAGAGCAGCGAGGCGACGTCCAGCGGCTCGCCCTCCATCCAGGCCTGGAAGCCGGGCGACGCGAGCAGGGCGTTGAGCTGCATGGCGAGGGCGAAGCGGTCCTTCGCCGGGTACACCGACTCCAACTCCATGACGCCCAGCCGCGTGAACGGCGGCTGCTGGATGGCCTGGATCAGCGCGCCCAGGTCGAGGCCCCGTCCCTTGCGCCAGGCGTCGTCGAGGATGCTGCTCAGGAGGATGTGCTCCCGGCTGCGGACGGGGTCGGCGTTCACCCCGAGCAGCCCGAGCAGGCCGGTGACGGTGCTCTGGACGCGTTCGCGGAAGGCGTCGGCGTCGTCGATCAGGGCCTGCGGCGGGGCGTCGAAGGAGGCGAGCACCGACACCGACCGCCCGGCCGAGCTGCCGGGGGTGTACACCGCGAAGTCGGCGTGCTCGCGCAACCTGCGGATCCTGTCGCCGTCCTGGCCCCAGCTCGCGAGCCCCTTGCGCCAAGCCTCGGCCTGCTGCGCGGCGTACGCATCGGGATCGACGCCGCGCTGACGCGCGACGTCCTCGTTGACCCACGGCCGGAAGTCGCCCGGGGCGAGGTCGGGGAAGGTGAGCAGCAGGTTCGGCAGGTCGCCCTTCGGGTCGATCGCGATGACCGGGATGCGGTCGATGGCGGCCTCCTCGATCAGGCCGACGCCGAGGCCGGTCTTCCCGCTGCCGGTCATGCCGATGATCACGCCGTGCGTCGTCAGGTCGCGCGCGTCGAGCAGCAGCATGCCGGCGCGTTCTCCGCTGGCCGGATCCACCTCGCCGCCCAGGTACAGGGCGCCGAGTTTCTCGAAGTCGTGTTCCATGGAAGCCTCCTCGGTCGTTTCGCGATGACGCGGTCGTCTGGCGGTAGCCTACCCGGCCGCGACCGGAAGCCACCACGGCGGCGGGCTCTCGGCGTCCGCGAACGCCGACCTGTCGCCGCCCTCGCGGTCCCGGTGGTTCGCGGTCGTCTCGATCACCCGGATCGGCGCGGCCTGCGCCTGCACGGCCCCCTCTCCGCGAAGGAGCCGCCTCAAGCGTCGTCACCTCCGTCGCGAACGACCGCTGCCCGGACCACCCGGCCCAGTCCCCGGACCGATGCGGCCAGGCTCGCCGGGGCCACCGCGACGTACGCGTCGACCACCAACTCGGCGACCTCGTCCCAGTCCACCACCGGCTCCAGGATCACGCCGACCCAACCCCGGTGCCCGACGTACGGCGGCCTGAAGAAGCGCTCGGGGCGTTCGCGCACCAGCGCCTCCTGCGCCCCCGGCGCGGCGGCGCACCAACACGCCACGCGCTCGTCGTGGTGGCGGTCGGCGAAGGTCACGAACAGCCGCTTGCCACGGACGAACCAGGCCGGCTCCCCATGGCTGATCCGCTCCTCCACCTCCGGCAGGTCGAGGCAGAGGCGGCGCAGCCGGTTGAGGGCCTCGGCGGTCATGCCCTCAGTCTGCCGCATCCGTCGGCCGGCCGGGTCGTCCAACCGGAGGCGGGGACGATCCCAGCTTCGGCCACGGGAGATGATGGACGCTGGACCGGGCGGTCGAAACGCGACGCGTCAAGCGGACGGCCCGGGCGTGGGCCTCGACGGCGCGGCTCAGGGATCGGCGCCCATCTCCGGAACCAGGGCGAGCACCTCGAAGACGCAGCACACCACGGGCATGTCCTCGGTCGGCACGCGACCGATGCGGGCGCACTCGCGCCCGAAGACGTCCCAGTGTGCGGCCCGCCAATGCGCCAGCGACCCGTCGCCCTCGCCCTCGACGGCGGCGTAGGCCGCGTCGACCTCATCGAAGGGGACGACGAAGACGCTCGTGACCCGCGTCACCGCCACGGGCTCGCCCTCGTGGTCCACGACGACGTCGACCTCGCCGAGCTCGGGCAGCGGCTCGCCCTCGACCTCGTGCGCCCACAGCAGGCTCGTGCCAGCACGCTTGCGGCCGCCGCGGATCAGGGCGACGAGCTCGCGCGACAGCTCCGGAGCGTCACCGTAGGTGTCGAGCCCGACGCGACCTGGGGGAACGGCGATGCCGCGCGCGGCCAGCTTGGCGAGCACGGCCTCGAGCGACGGCGGCGTCACGGCGCCCGCCCCGCGAAGGACGCCGCGATCGCCCGGAACGCCGCGACGGTCTCGCGCTCGCGGCCGGCGAAGCCCGGATCGGTGCTGGTCTTGACGATCACGATCCGGTGGCCCGGGTGGACGTACACGAACTGGCCCCAGATCCCCATCGCCAGGAAGTCGCCCTCGTCGCCGTCGGGGACCCACCACTGGTAGCCGTAGTCGAAGCCTGCGCCGAAGCCCGCTCCCTCCGCCATCCTGGTCGCGCCCGGGCGCACCGACGCCGCGACCCACGCGGCGGGCACGACCTGGCGGTCGTCGCGCCGGCCACCGTTCAGGAAGAGGCGCCCGAAGCGCGCGTAGTCGCGCAGCGCGGCCCCGAGGAAGGCGTAGGTCAGCTCCTGGCCGTGCAGGTCGGTGCCCCAGGCCGCGTCCGCCTCCATCCCGGCCGGCCGCCAGATCGCCTCCTCGAGCAGGTCGGCCACGGTGGTGCCGGTGGCGCGCGCGAGCAGCAGGCCGAGCGCCTGGGCGTCGCTGCTGGCGTAGCTCTGCTGCGCGCCGGGTTCGCGTTCGCGCGGCAGCCGCCGTAGCACCTCCACCACCGGCTGTCGCAGCACGAAGAGCCGCAGCGGGAGCAGCATGACGTCGGAGCCACCGCGCGCGTAGTCCTCGTCGAAACCGATGCCGGACGACATCGTCAGCACGTCGCGGATCGCCACGCCCTCGTAGCCGCTGCCGACGAGTTCCGGCACGTAGTCGCTGATGGCGTCGTCGAGCGAGCGCACCAGCCCCCGGTCGAGCGCGATGCCGACCAGGGCCGAGGTGAACGACTTGGCGACCGAGAACGACGTCGCCAACGAGCGCTCGTCGTAGCCCTGGAAGTATGCCTCGTGCAGGATGACGTCGTCGCGGGCGACGAGCAGGCCGGTCGTCTCGCTGGCGCGTAGGAGGTCGACGAGCGAGCGCTCCTCGCCCGCGAACGCGTAGCGCGCGGGCAGCGGGCGCTCGTCGCGGTCGAACGCCCAGACGTCGCCCCCGGCCGCGACCGGGTGCGAGGGCAACGTCTCGTGGAGGGTGCGGAAGTTGTCGGCGCGTTGGCCGTCGGCGAACAAGCTCAGGACGCCGCCGGCCGGGCCATGGCGCAGGAAGAGGAAGCCGCCCGCGGCGACGACGACGAGCAGCGCGGTGAGGACCGCCGCGGCGATGACGATGCGGCGCATGATGCGAGCCACGGCGGTCCTCTCGGGATCACGACGCCCTCGACGGGCGACCGCACCTGCGAGGCTACGCGCCCCCTTGCGCCGGCGCCACGGGTGGACGTCCCCGGCGGACCGCGGCGTCGAACGCGCCGCCCCGCCTCAACCCCCGCCCAGCACTTCCCCCACGATCCGCGCCCCCTCCGCCGCGAAGGCCGGGTTCGACGAAGCGTAGTAGGGGACGATCAGGGCCGCTTGATGGAGCGCGTAGCCGCGCGCCCGCGCCCAGGTGCCGTCGTCGATGCCCGGGACACCCCGCAGCGCGTGCCGGAACGCCGCCCGGCCTTCCTGCCCGAACACGCTCCACGCCGCCACGAGGTCCATGGCGGGGTCGCCCACGCCGGCGGCGCCGAAGTCGATCACGGCGTCGAGGCGGCCGTCGACGACGAGGAGGTTGGGACGCATCAGGTCGCCGTGGATCCACGACGGGCCCCCGTCCCATACCGGGGCCTCGAGTGCCCGGCGCCAGGCCGCATGTGCGGCGTCGGCATCGATGGACGCGCGCGAAGCGTCGATCGCCGCGCGGGTATCGGCGTCGAGTTCTGCAAGGGGCGCACGTCCGGCGGGCGGTCCGCCCATCGGTTCGATCGCCCTGAGTTCGCGCACGAAGCCCGCCAGCGCGGCCGCGGCGGCGGCCTCGTCGGCGGCCGCGGCGGCGGGTGGGGACGCGCCATAGGGCGCGCCCGGTCGCCAGCGGTAGACCGCCCAGGCGCAGGGGTACGCGGCCGCCGGCCGCCCGACCGCGACCGGTTCGGGCAG
>Ga0209498_1002652_pt1 | contig 10763 bp, 6 predicted proteins | sample WalLakDeSediment_FD_184131 | JGI IMG/M metagenome (GOLD analysis project Ga0209498, IMG submission 184131) | Lake sediment microbial communities from Walker lake, Nevada to study Microbial Dark Matter (Phase II) - Walker Lake 11/02/13 Deep... | ecosystem: Environmental > Aquatic > Freshwater >... | reverse complement strand
GGAGAGCGAGTTCGAGGTCAGCGGGGCCTTCGTGGATGCCGTGCAGCGAGAGCTCCAGAGCTACTGGCTGACCCCAGGTGGAAGGAATCGCTTCCGCCAAGGGATCGAGCGGGCGGAGAGGGAAGGATATACCAGCCACATCGTGACCACACTACGGGGCCAGGGGGTGCCTCCCGAGTTCCTCTACCTGGCCCTCCAGGAGAGCGATTTCAATGTCTATGCCGTGGGCCCCGCCACCCGGTGGGGCCACGCCAAGGGTATGTGGCAGTTCATCCCCACCACGGGGGAGCGCTACGGATTGGCTCCGGGGCCCCTGAAGGACGTGGGGCAGCGGGATCCGGAGGACCAGCGCCACGATTTCCACCTGGCCACCGACGCTGCTTCCAGGTACCTGCGGGATCTCCACGGCGTCCTGACCCAGGCCTCGGGCCTCCTTGTGATGGCTGCCTACAACTGGGGGGAACACCGGATCCAGCCCCGCCTGGAGAGCCTGCCTACCCCCTCGGACGTCTTCCAGGCGGAGTTCGCGGAGGTGCCGGCCAACCCTTCCTCCCGGAACTACTGGACCTTCCTCCGGGAGTACGGGGACCGGATGCCGGAGGAGACCAAGGACTACGTCATCAAGATCTTCGCCGCGGCGGTCATCGGGCAGGATCCCCGCCACTTCGGGTTTGATTTCGACAACCCCCTGGACCCGTACCTGGACTGAGTTGCCCCCAGGCCGAAGGGGCCTGCCGGGGCGGATGGGCGTGGCTCCGGTGCCGGGGTGTGGGGGCTCCACGGTCGAGTTCGGGGTTGGGATTTGGTGGCGTCGATACCCGCCGGATCGTACGTTGGGTTAGCCAACACCAACGGATTTCCAGTGTGGCGGGCCGCTGCACCGGGAGCTTCGGTCTCTAGCCCCGCACGTTCCCATGGGAGCCTGATCCGAAAGAGAAAAGGAGGTAGGGCCATGTCGAGTCATCCTGGACGGTGGACGGTGGTCCTTGCGGGGTGCCTGTGGGCCGGGCTCGTGGGTTGCGAGGCCAAGACGGTGGTTGAGGTGGTACCGGTGTCGGAGGTGGCGGTGGCGCCCTCGAGCGTCTCGTTGGCGGTTGGGGCGACGCAGCAGTTGGGGGTTTCCCTGAAGGGTTCCGGCGGGCATGCCCTGGGGGGACGCACCGTGACTTGGAGCTCCAGCAACGCATCGGTGGCCACGGTGAGTCAGGCTGGACTGGTGACGGGTGTGGGGGCCGGGACGGCCACCATCACCGCCACCAGCGAGGGGAGGAGCGGGAGCGCCATGGTGGCGGTGCCGACGTACACGCTGTCGGTGGCAAAGGGGGGGACGGGAAGCGGGACGGTGACGTCGAGCCCCGCGGGGATCGACTGCGGAGCCAGTTGTTCGGCGAGCTACGCCAGTGGGACGGTGGTGACGCTGACGGCCACGGCGGCCAGCGGGTCGGTGTTCGCGGGCTGGGGCGGTTCGTGCTCGGGCTCGGGCAGCACCTGCCAGGTGGCCATGAGCCAGGTCCGGAGCGTGACGGCCACGTTCAACGTGCAGATGTACGCCTTGAAGGTGGGAATGGCGGGGACGGGGAGCGGGACGGTGACGTCGAGCCCGGCGGGGATCGACTGCGGAACGGCTTGCGAGGCGAACTACGCCAGTGGGACGGTGGTGACGCTGACGGCCACGGCGAGGTCGGGGTCCACGTTCCAGGGGTGGAGCGGAGCGTGCTCGGGCACCGCCAGCACCTGCCAGGTGACCATGAGCCAGGCCCGGAGCGTGACGGCGACGTTCAACGTGCAAATGTACACGCTTACTGTGACGAGGGCGGGGACGGGGAGTGGTACGGTGACCTCGAGCCCGTCGGGGATCAACTGTGGGGCTGCGTGCCAGGCGAGCTATGCCAGTGGGACGGTGGTGACGCTGACGGCCACGGCGGCCAGCGGGTCGGTGTTCACGGGCTGGAGCGGTGCGTGCACGGGCTCGGCCACCACCTGCCAGGTGACCATGAGCCAGGCCCGGAGCGTGACGGCCACGTTCAGCGTTCAGGTGTACGCCCTGAAGGTGGGGATGACGGGGACCGGGAGCGGTACGGTGACGTCGAGCCCGGCGGGGATCGACTGTGGGACGGCGTGCGAGGCAGACTTCGCCCATGGCACGGTGGTGACGCTGACGGTCACGGCGAGGTCGGGGTCCACGTTCACGGGGTGGAGTGGCGCGTGCACGGGCACCGCCAGCACCTGCCAGGTAACCATGAGTGCGCACAGGAGCGTAACGACCACGTTCAACACGTCCGCTGCAAACCTCGGGGTTGGCTTCGGCCCCGAGCAGTTTTCCCTGATTCCTGTGGGTACGTTCCAGATGGGCGACATCACAGGGGCCGGGCTCGATCGGGAGCGGCCGGTCCACCCGGTGAGCATCACCAGGGCCTTCTACATGCAGAAGACGGAGGTGACGCAAGGGCAGTGGCGGCAGGTGATGGGCACGAACCCAAGCCACTTCAGCGATTGCGGCGATCTCTGCCCGGTGGAGCGTGTGAGCTGGAACGATGTCCAGACCTTCCTGGCGGCATTGAATACCATGGATCCGGGCAAGGGCTACCGGCTCCCCACGGAGGCGGAGTGGGAGTATGCTGCCAGGGCTGGAACGGCGGGGGACTACGGTGGCACCGGAGTGCTGGACCAGATGGGCTGGTATGAAGACAACAGCGGGTCCAGGACCCATCCCGTGGCCCAGAAGCAGCCGAACCACTGGGGCCTCTTCGACATGCACGGGAACGTGTGGGAGTGGGTGCAGGACTGGTACTCGGCAACCTACTACCAGTATTGCGTGGACAACGGGATCGTGAACGATCCGCCTGGGCCCGCCACCGGAACGAACCGGGTGTTACGGGGCGGGTCGGCGGTCAATGGCGCCACCTTCGCCCGTTCCGCCACTCGGACCTTCGGCCTTCCAAGCGACCGTTACCTCAACGGCGGGTTCCGGCTCGCGAGGACCCAGTAAGCCAATACTCCTCTCCCTCATTACCTACGCCTGGCCCAGGCGGCGGCAGGGCGGCGGGGGGAGAAGGCCCGTGGTGGGGGCACCGATGTGCCATCCCGTGTCGGACGCTGTTGAGCTCGATCAATCCGAAAGCCTGAAGGCGGTGGTTCTCGTTCTTCATTGCCGTGCAGGGCTTCATCGGGTAGGCGGCATCGGAGATGGTGCCGCGTAGGCCCTCGCGGCTCTGATGGAGACTCTTCCCGGGCACATAGCCGGTAAAGGCCCCTCTCGCATCGAGGTAGTGGACTTCCCGATTCCATCAGAGCGGATGAAGGACGTCTCTTCGCCCCACCGTCAAGAAATCCTTGGCGCTCGTGACGGCGGCCTCATAAGTTCGGTCATGCGATTCGGGATGCTCACGAGTGCGGCCCCCTGCCGCACCGCGGATCGGCTTCCAGGCGCATCTCCCAATGCCTGAATCATTCAAGAAGAAGGAGGTAGGGCCATGTCGAGTGGTCCCGGACGTTGGCCTATGGTACTCATGGGGTGTTTCTGTGCCGGATTGGTGGGGTGCAAAGACACGGTGGTTGAAGTGGTGCCGGTGTCGGAGATCGTGGTATCGCCCCCGAGCGCGAACTTGTCGGTGGGAGGGTCCCAGCAGCTGAACGCCACCCTGAAGGGCTCCGGCGGGCACACCCTGGGGGGGCGCGCCGTGAGTTGGAGCTCCAGCAACACGTCCGTGGCCACGGTAAATCAGGACGGGGTGGTGACGGGGGCCGGCGCCGGGACCGCCACCATCACCGCCGCCAGCGAAGGGAGGAGTGGGAGTGCCACGGTGACGGTGCCGACGTACCTGCTGACCGTGACGATGACGGGGCCCGGGCAAGGGACCGTGACGTCGAGCCCGGCGGGAATCGAATGTCCGGGCACGTGCCAGGCGAGCTTTGCCAGTGGGGTGGTGGTGACGCTCGAGGCTAAGAACCTGTTGGGGGGCGGCAATTTCTTCGACGGATGGAGCGGCGCCTGCACCGGGTTCGGCGCCACCTGCCAGGTGACCATGAGCGGGGCGCGGAGCGTGACGGCTACGTTCGGCTCCAACCTCCCGCAAGGGGTCCAGACTCATGGATTCACGGAGGTCTACCCGAACACCGCCTATTATGGCTGGTCCTACACGGACCAATCGGTCACTCACTTCGAGATCGACTTTCGGGTCGACGGAGGAGCCTGGACCACCGTGGAGTTCCCTGCCCCCACCCGGGCCGTGGTGGCTTCGGATCTCCCCAACGGCTTCTACCTGGAGTTACGGATCCGGGCATGTAACGCCTGGGGGTGCAGCGCTAACAGCACCATTGCCGCCGCCTCGGGACCCCTGACCCCATCCGTGGCGAAAATGGCGATTCCCTCGTCCCGAAGCCCCCTTTCCGGCGCCATGTCTTCCACTACCTATTACAGAGTCTATGTCCCACCCTCAGTAGCCCTGAGCGAGTTGACGATCCGGACATTCGGCGGGAATGGAGACGTGGACCTCTATGTCCGGCTCGGCCGGGTACCTTCCCTGACGCAGTGGGACTGCAGGTCCACGACGTTTGGGAACGCCGATGCCTGCACGTTCACCAACCCTCCCTCGGGAGACTACTACATTCTCCTGCACGGATATGAAGCGTACTCCGGGGTGACCCTGGAGGTCACGGCTGCCACGGGGGGGGGCGCGGCGCTGGAACCCTCCTCCTCCCCGGGTGCCGGTCTCAAAGGCCCTTGGATCACGAGGATCCCATGAACAACAAGCTTGCATCTGAGGGATCCCTCCACATCTTTGACGGTATAAGACGGCCTCCCAGTCGATGTCCAAGAACAGTGATGTCCTGGCGCCCGGGTCCACTAAGCCTGGAGGTCCCATCATGAGCGTGGGTATCCGTTGCTTGCGGTTTGTGTCTCTGTTCGTCTCCATCTTCCTCCTCACCGCCGGGTGTGCGTCCGGGGGTGCCCAGCCTGGAGCCTCCGATGAGGTGCAGGTGCGCTCCGGGACGGCGGCGTCCGGGGGGCAGGAACAGGCGGCCCGGCTCCCCGCCCAACCCGGGAGCCAGGAGGTGGAACAGCGTCCGGGGGTGGCGGTCCTCCCCTTCGACAACGGCGGCTCCTTCGGCCGGGATCCCTGGGACTACGAGGCCCTGGGGGTGGGCCTCCAGCAGATGCTCATCACGGAGCTCTCCCTGAACTCCGGCCTTCGGCTGGTGGAGCGGAGCCGGCTCCGGGAGATCCTGGACGAGTTGGAGCTCACCAGGATGGGGGCGGTGGATCCCGGGACCGCCGCCAACGTAGGCAGGCTGGTCCAGGCCCGATACGTGGTGGTGGGAGGGTTCGTGGACGCCGACGGCACCATGCGCCTGGACGGGCGGATGGTGGACGTGGAGACGGGCCAGATCCTGACGGAAACGGCCACCACGGTGCAGGGAGCCAGGGGTAGGCTCCTGGACATGGTGGTGGATTTTGGCGTCTCCATCACCCAGTCGGCCAATCTACCTCCACTGCCCCAGCAGGTGGTGGCGGAGAGGAAGGCCCTGCAATACCCGGCGGAGGCCATTCACCTGTATTCCCGGGCCCTGAGGAGGGAGGAGCGGGGGGACCTCCAGGGCATGGCGGAGCTCCTGCGGCAGCTCACCACGGAGTTTCCCCAGCACCTGGAAGGCCGACAGATGCTGGAGCAGTACCGGGGAGGGATCCCGGGTCCCGTTGAGTCTTCGTCCGGGGGGATTCGTTGATGTCGACCGCCCGCATGCAGGGGGGGCCCAGGGCGCGGTGGCCCCTCTTCCTCGCTTTGGGAACGCTTGTGGCCAGTTGGGGCTGCGCCACCGCCGGACCCCCGGTTCTGGGCCCCCGGGACGTGCCGGCTCTCGAACGACGGGCCTTGGCGGAACCCAACAACGGAAGGGCTCACCTGGAGCTGGCCGCCGCCCTGGCCGCATCGGGTCGCTGCTATGACGCCCTGGCCGCCGCCGACCGTGGGCGGCGTCTGGAGCCGGCGGATCCCCTGGGTCCCCTGGTGACAGGCAAGTGCCTGGAGGATGCGGGCCTCCCCGGCCATGCCCTGGAGATCTACACGAGCTTTCTCTCCCAGTATGGCAACGTTCCCGGTGCGGCGGCGGTGGAGGGGAGGAGAGCCATTGCCCTCCAGGCTCATGCGAAGGAGCTGGTGAGGGCGGCCATCCAGGAGGAGGAGGTGTTGGGGCCTGCGGATCCCGAGACGGTGGGCGTCCTGCCCTTCGTGGTGGCGGGGGATTCCGTCTATCAGCCCCTCTCGGTGGGTCTTGCCCACATGCTCACCACGGACCTGGCCTTGCTGGGACGCTTCCCCCTGGTGGAGCGTATCCGCCTGGGGGCCGTCCTGGAGGAGCTGGCCCTCGCGCCGGAGATGGTGGACCCCTCCACTGCGGTCCGGTCCGGACGCCTGGTGGGGGCTGCCCGCCTGGTTCTGGGAACGGTGAGCATACCTCCCAGCCTGGAGGCCCGGTTGGGGGGAAACGTGGTGTTGGAGACCGGGGAGGTGGTGGAGCCTGGCCTGACGGAGGGGGAGCTCAGAGAGCTCCTGGAGCTCCAGAAGGACTACTCCGTCAGGGTTGCGGAGGCTCTGGGGTACGGACTCACGGAGGCGGAGCGCCGCCGCATGGACGAGAACCGGCCCGCCAACCTCAGGGCCCTTCTGGCCTTCTCCAGGGGGCTCATGGCTGAGGACGCAGGGGACTTCGCCGGGGCGGCGGCCCACTTCCGGGAGGCCCTCTCGGCAGATCCCCAGTATGGAGAGGCCCAGGAGAGGTATCGAAGCGCCGTGGGCGCCGACGTGGTGAGCCGGACTGCCCCAGGGGAGATCGTCCAGGTGGTATCAAGGGTGGACCAGGCCTTGGGCCTGGTACCCGAGGCCCCGGCGCCGTCGCAGGTTTCGCCGCCCCCCGCCCCGGGCCTGCTCCAGAGCACCCTGGGGGGAGCGGTCTTCGACGTGGCCTCGCACCAATCCGAGCGGAGCCTCGTGGACGCTGGGTCCGCCACCCCCGCGGCCTCCGTGACGCCCTCGGAGAACCAGATCGTGCCTCCGTTGGAGGCCATCCTCACCATCATCATCACGATTCCCCGATGAAACGATTCCTTGCAGCCTACCTCGGCCTCCTGATCCTGTGCCCCGTGGCCCCGGTCCGGGCCCAGGTGGGTGTGAACACCGCCGGCCTTTTCGAGAGGTACACCTTCGGCTCCGGCCTGGGATACTCCGAGGTCTCCCAGCTCACCCTGCCCGTCACCTTTTCCGCCCGCCTGGGGGGGCGTGCCGCCCTGACCCTCTCCAGCGGATTCACCAGGGTTGAGCTCGTGGGGGAGCCGGCCCAGGGCCAGGAAGGGAAGACCCTCTCGGGCCTGGTGGACTCCGAGGCTCGCCTGGTCCTGGACCTGGTGCCGGAACGGGTCAGCATGGTCCTCACGGCGGTGGCTCCAACGGGGATGGAAGCCCTTGAGCTGGGGGAAGGGGCCGTGCTCACCGCCATCTCCAGCCAGGTCATGGGCTTCTCCACCACGAGCCTGGGGGGCGGGGGCCGAGCCGGAGGGGGCCTTGCGGCGGCCCTTCCCCTGGGGGATGGTGACATGGCCCTGGGCTTTGCCGGCACCTACACCCACTCCCTGGCCTACAACCCGGTGGTGGGGAGGGACGCGGAGTGGAAGCCGGGAGGGGAGATCCGTTTGCGGGCAGGGTTGGAGGGGTCCCCGGCCCCGAGCACCTACCTCCGGGTTGCCGGCATCTTCGCCAACCGGCAGGCGGATCTCATCAATGGCGAGGAGTTCGGCCGGACCGGGTCCCAACTCCATGGGTACGTGGCCGTGAACCGGACCATAGGTTCGGGGAACGTTGGCGTCTACCTCATGGACTCCTATCGCTCCGCCCCCCAGGTGGAGGCCACGGGGGTGGGGGCGGTCCTCATGCCCAAGGGCAACCTCCTCTCCCTGGGAGCCCGGGCCGAGATCCCGGTGGTGGGGCAGGCCACCCTGGTTCCCCAGGTGGAGCTCCGTCGCCTCTCGGAGGCTTCCCGTGAGGGTGCCGGGGACGGGGCCCTGGTGGCAGCGGGCTCCACGATCCGGGCCGGCGCCAACCTGAAGCTTCCCGTGGGGGAGGGGGTTGCGTTGGTGCTGGAGGGGAGCGGGCTGTTCGGCAACGTGGGGAAGGGGGACGGGGGCACCGCGGACGTGAACGGGTTCAGGGGGGGGGTGCACCTCCAGATCCGGCGGTAGGTCCGGCCCACCCTGCCCCCGTCCGTGCCCACGGCCCCATCGAAACCGTCCGACCAACCGAATGGGGGGAAAGGGAGGATGACCTCCGGTGGGGCTGGACTACGTCGGGACCGAGTCGAATCTCGTAATGGACGCAAGCTCCTGTAACGGTCTCCAGATTCATCTCGCTATCCGGGACAAATGTCGTAGAGGAGAGCGCGCCGCTGGAACGCGATCCAGGTTTCTATCGGAATCCGAGACGAACCTGGATACCGATTCTCCGGTGCCCGTCCACTTCGAGATTGGTCTCACCTGCCCGGGAGGAGTAAAGGCTCCCAACCAGAACCCGGACCATTCTGGAGCTGGCGGGCCCACCGCCCCCCCCCTCGCCGTCCTCGGTTTGGCCGGACCGGTAGCTCCCTCTCAGGGCACCTGCCGGAGGAAGGCCATCACCCGGTCCACCGCCACGGCGAAGAGGGTCCTCTCTCCATCCACCATCCTACCCCCGTAGAGGACTCCCACCAGCTTTCCGTCGCCATCGAAGATGGGGCTTCCGCTGGAGCCCTCCACTCCGTAGCCGTTCACTTCCATCCTCCCCTCCCTGACGGCGCTCACCACGCCGGCGGTGAGGGTGGTCCGGGCCACGGTCCCCGAACCCTCCCCAGCGGCCAGGTCCGCCCCACCCAGTGGGAACCCGATGACGGCCACGCCCTGCCCGGCCTGGACCGTGTCCGGCCGGGTGTTGAACCCCAGGATGGTGGGGACCCGGCCCATGATGTTGTCGGCCTTCAGTACCGCAAGGTCGTCCACATCGGAGGTGGCCAGGAGGCGGGCGGGCCACACCTGGCGGGAATCGGCGAACTGGACCGCCAGACGCCGGGGGGTCCTGTCTCCCCCCGGTCCCAGGACCACGTGACGGTTGGTGAGGAGGGTGGCGTCCTCCCGGACGGCGAAGGCGGTGGCGGTGATGACCTCCCCCCCGAAGTCCACGTAGACCTTCACCACCGCGCTCCGGTTCGCATCCTCGATGGCCTCGAAGTCCAGGTTGGCCGCCAGCTGCTGCCGAACCAGAGCCGCCTGGGCCTCCTGGACCTGCACCCGGAGGGCGGCGATCTCGCTGGTGTTGCCGGTGGCCTGGGCCTGGGCCAGATCCCGCCCCGCCCTCTCCAGATGCGTCCTGGAGTCCTGGAGGGCCCCATGGAGGCCTTCGATCCTTCCCTCGAGGGCGTCCGCCGTGGCTTCGCTCTCCGCCAGGATGCTGTCGATCCGCTCCTGCATGGCCTCCACCATTTCCCGGTACCGTTGCCCTTCGGACCAGGAGTGGCGGGCGAAGAGGCCCACGGCCACGAGGGCCACCACGAGGAGTCCCGCCACCGCAACGGCAATCCAGCGCCCCCGCCGGGGGGGCGCCGCCTGGGAGGAGGGTGAGGGTGGAGGATAGGCCGAGGGGGGGCGCACCTCGAAACCCGCCAGGTAGAACTCCGCCAGGGGCCCCTCTTCGCCGAACTGGATCCTGTCCCCGTGGGCAAGGAGCACGGGGCCCGTGAGCTTCTGGCCGTTCACCAGGGTCCCGTTCCGGCTCCCCAGGTCCCTAATGGCCCACCCGTCCCCGTGGGGGAATAGAGCGGCATGGGTCCCGGACACCCTGAGATCGGAGTAGGGGTCGAACTGGAGGTCCACCTCCGGGCTCCGGCCCACGGTGACTTCCCGCCCCGCCAGGTCCAGCCACCTCCCGGCGGTGGCGCCGCTGAGAACGGTAAGCCGAGCGTTCACGGCTCTTTCAGGCCGGGCCCGTCCAGCCGGGCCACGATGACGGTGATGTTGTCGGGCCCTCCCCGGGAGTTGGCCAGGTCCACCAGGCCCTCGCAGGATACGGCGGGGTTGTGGTTCCCACTCACCACCTCCAGGATCTCCTCGGAGGAGACGACACCGGAGAGGCCGTCGGAGCAGACCACGAGAATATCGCCGCGGCAGGCGTTTCGCTCCGAGATGGCCACCTCCACGGAAGGCCGGGGGCCCAGGGCCTGGAGAATGATGTTCCTTCCCGGGCTCGACTCCGCTTCCGCCTCGGTGATCTTTCCCTCGTCGATGAGGCGGCGGGTCAAGGACTGGTCCCGGGTGACCTGCTCCACCTGGCCCTTGCGAATCAGGTAGGCCCGGGAATCACCGATCTGGGCGAATCCGATGCGGTCCCCCAGGATCCCCGCCGCCGTCAGGGTGGTTCCCATCCCCGACAGGCCCGGCTCCCCGAGGGACCGCTGGTGGATCTCGTGGTTGGCCGTCTCGATGGCCTGCTGAATGAAGGTGAGGAAGGATCGGAAATCCGAGCGGCGGCTTTCGATCCAGGTGGCCCGAAGCTGCTCGTAGATGATACCGGCGGCCATGGCGCTGGCCAGCTCACCGGCGGCGGCCCCTCCCATCCCGTCCGCCACCACCAGGATGGAGCCCTTGTCCCCCACCAGGTGCTCCCGCACCTCCGGCGTCAGGATGGGGCGGCGCATGGTGAGGTCCGCCACCATGAAGTTGTCCTCGTTGTGGTCCCGGGCCCGTC
>Ga0209498_1002651_pt1 | contig 10767 bp, 6 predicted proteins | sample WalLakDeSediment_FD_184131 | JGI IMG/M metagenome (GOLD analysis project Ga0209498, IMG submission 184131) | Lake sediment microbial communities from Walker lake, Nevada to study Microbial Dark Matter (Phase II) - Walker Lake 11/02/13 Deep... | ecosystem: Environmental > Aquatic > Freshwater >... | reverse complement strand
TGGGGCCTCGAGTCCGGAGGCCTCGTGGAACCGGACACCGCGCTCGACGTCGCCCGAGACCACGCCATCAAGGGCCAGCACGGGGTAGTGATAGTGCGGGTTTAGAGAGCTCCCGAAACGCTGCGGGAAGGAGATGGCTCCGAGCTGCGCGTCGCGCACCGCCGTCGGCGCGCCCGGGCTTGCGTCACGAAGCGCGGACCGGAGCGCTCGGAGGAAGATGCCGAGCACGGCACTCGCCACCTCGGGCGTCTGGTGCAGGAAGGGCCGAAGGCGCTTGGGCACGGACAGCACCCACTGCCGGACGGGAAGGTGCGGGATCACCTCGTCGGTCAGGTGCGCCGCCACCTCCACCATGCGCCGTGCGTTGCACGAGGGACAGACGCCGCGACCCTTGCAGGAGAAGGCCAGGAGCCGGTCGTGCCCGCAGTCCGTGCATCGCAGCCGCGCGAAGCCGTGGGCGAGGATGCCGCACCGCAGGTAGCTGCGGAAGTCGCGCTCCACCCACCGGGGGTCGCCCCAGCCCATGGGGTCGGCGTCCTGCGCCTCGGCGAGGAAGGTCTCGAGGTGATGCTGGACCACGGGGTAGAGGGGCGTCTCGGTGGGACGGCGGGGGCGATAGACGGCACCGGCCGGGCGATACGCCGGCGCTCGGGTGGAGCCCGACCATCGGCGGGCGGCATGGGACGAGGAAGGGTCGGGGGCATGGGACGCCATCTCCCAAGCCACCGGGAATCCGTGGGCCGGACCATGGCTGGATGAGCCGCCCCCCCGGGTCCCTCACCCTGCCTTCGATGTCGCATCCTCGAGCTCCGCACTCACCCACGCCTCCTCCTCGGGGGAGGCGAGCAACGACCAGTGACCAGGGTTTGGTGCGCCCGCTGGATTTCATCACTCGGCTGGCGACCCTCGTCCCGCCGCCGCGCCTGAATCTCACTCGCTTCCATGAGGTGTTCGCACCCAACAGCCCCCATCGGGCCCGGATCACGCCGGCCCGCTGGGGCCGGGGTGCGAAGCTCACAAAGCCAATGCACACCGAAGACCGCACACCGGCCGAGCAACGCTCGGAGGTGGCCCGGCCGGTCGGCTTGCTTCAATGAACTGCGAAAACTGACGTGTGGCCGCGTGCCGGGACAGGCCAACGCCGGAAGAAACAACGGATTTCGCCGATTGACTTGTGCGGACAGCGCAAAACGGGGAGAATCCAGATCTGCTGGAAGGCTGCTGGGGCTCGGGCAAGGGCACTGGACAGGGCTGGCGAGGCTCCGGATACCGCTGGAATTCAGCAAACAGGGCGCCTATACTTCGTTTGGTACGCTGATCGCGGAGGCTGCGGTCCGCAGCCGTTGCGAGGTGCTCTACTGCGAGGTTTTCGGTCATGGCCGGAGCATGGCCGGGCTCAAGGTCCGCAATCCTTTTCTTCAGTCGCTTGGGACCGAAACATGAGCAACGCGCCCGGTCTGATCGCCGAACTTCAACGCCGCAAGGTCGTTCGCGTCGCGGTGGTCTACGTAGCAACCGCCTTCGCCGTGCTGCAGGCCGCCGACATCATGTTGCCGCGGATGGGTGTGCCGGAGTGGGGCATGAACCTGATCGTGGCGCTGATGGTGCTCGGCTTCCCGATCGCGCTGGTGCTGGGCTGGGCACTGGAGCTGACGCCGGACGGACTCAAGCGCACCGAGGCGATTCCATCCGAGACGGCCGATCCGAATATGCCTGCCCTGCTGGGCAAGCGCACGGTGTTCGCCAGCGCACTGCTCGTGGTGCTGGGTCTCGGCATCGGCGCCGGCTGGTTCCTGCGACCCGTGAACAATCCGGACGCGGCGTCGGCCGAGGCGCTGGCTGAGGAATCGGCCGCCCAACTTGCGCCGGTAAGATCCATCGCCGTGCTGCCGTTCGCGGACATGAGCCCGAACAGCGACCAGGAATACTTCTCCGACGGCCTGTCCGAAGAAGTCCTCAATCTCCTGGCGCAGATCCGCGACCTGAAGGTGATCGGCCGCACTTCCTCGTTCGCCTTCAAGGGGCGTAACGAGGACCTGCGCACCATCGGCAGCACCCTGGGCGTGGCCTACCTGCTGGCAGGCAGCGTGCGCAAGGCCGGTGACGACCTGCGCATTACCGCCCAGCTGATCCAGGCCGACGATGGTTCGCACCTGTGGTCGCAAAGCTACGACCGGCGGCTGGAGAACGTGTTTGCCATCCAGACCGAGATTGCCGGGTCCATCGCCGAGGCCCTGCGCGTGAGCCTGGCGGGACCGGAGCAGGCCGCGCCGGTGGCCCAGGCGGCCGCTTCGCTGCCAGCCTACGACCTGTTCCTGCAGGCCAGACGGCTGATCCAGGGCCGTACGCGCAGCGGCCTGGGGGCTGCGCGCGAGTTGCTCGCCGAGGCGCTCGAGCTGGATCCCGACTACGCCCCGGCGCAGGCGGCGGCGGCGCAGGTGTTGCTGCTCCTGAACAATGAAGTGTGGCGCGGTTACGGCGACATCCCCACCGACGAGGCAGTGGCCCTCGCGCAACCGCTGCTGGACCGGGCGCTGGCGCTCGATCCCGACCTCGCCGAGGCGCATGCGGTGCAGGGTTTGCTGTTCCTTTATGTGCGGGACCATGCGCGTGCTGAACCGGCGCTGGCGCGGGCGCTGGCGCTGAACCCCGGCCAGTCGGATGCGCTGCACTGGCAGGCGGAACTCCTTGCCGGCACTGTGCGCCTGCGCGAGCGGCTGGCCGTCCAGCGCCGCCTGGCCGAGCTCGACCCGCTGCATGTGGCCAATCTGGCCGGAATGTCCGAGGCCCTGCGGGTTAGCGGCGAGCTGGCTGAAGCACAGGCGACGGCGGTGCGCATGCAGCGCGCCTTTCCGGACAATCCGCAGGGCTTCACGCGCGAGGCCGGGGTGCTTATTGCCTCGGGCCGCCTGGCAGAGGCCCAGGCGGCCGTGGCCCGGGCGCTGGAACTGGCGCCGCAAGACCGCACCGCGCAGAGGTTGAACGCCTGGGTCTACCTCATGCTCGGCGACCTGGAACGGGTCCTGCGGCTGCCGGATACGGGTTTGCACGCGCGGGCACTGGTGCTAAAGGGCCTGGACAGCGAGGGTGTTGCCCTGGCCCGCAGCCGCGCGGCGGCGGCGCCGGGTGTTCACCTTGCTGCCACAGACCTGTTGTACACCTTGTCGTGGGCCGGTCGGCATGAAGAGGTGCTGGCCTGGTATCGCGAGCGCTGGGGTGACCTCGACGGGATGGAGGCGGGCGGCGGCGCCGTGGGAGCGGTGGACCTGCTGGAGACGATCGCCGCCGCGCAGCATGCGCTGGGCCGGGATGAGGCGCTGGCCGAGACGCTGGCACGATGGGGCGAGCGCCTCAATATTCTACGTGGACAAGGCTTTGCAAGTGTCCGCATCCAGTTGAGCGAAGCCAGCTACCTGGCGCTGGCCGGCGAACGCGCCGCGGCGCTCGCGGCGCTGGCCGTGGCCATTGACCGGGGCACCCGTCTTCTCCAGCTGGGCCGGAGCCCGGCGTTTGTGGCGTTGCATGACGATCCGGCTTTCCAGGCCCAGGTCAGCCGCAATATCGACCTGATCAACATCGAGCGCGACAAGCTCGGCATGGGGCCGCGATAACTGCAACTGCGACAAGCGGGAATCCCAGGATAGATTCCCATCGACTATCAGGACATGGAAAGTGTTGGGTGCCAGCGCCACCGCCCCGAGCAGACGCTGCTCTACCAGATCGTCGAGCAGCATTATCCAGCCCAGGAATAACCGCCGCAGCTATCGGAAGAAAGAGCAACGTCGACCCCAAGATTGCTCCGCCGAGAGCACCAGTCAGCAACACCGTCCAAGCGTGGCCCGAGAATCCCACGCGGTCGCTGGCGCGGCACCCGGGCCCTCCGCTTCGCGGTCCGTGGGGACCGGCGGCCGGCGCAGCCGGCGCTCGGGTCGAGGGAGGCCTCCGCGCGCCGGGTTAGGCCGCGGCGGTGGCGGTCGCGGCGAGCCGCCGTTGAGTCACGGTGACTGGGCGCTGCGCAGTCCTTATCGTACGATAAAGATGTCGTACTTGATGTAGTACTCCTCGCGACCAGAAGCCGCACGTCCAGCCGCCCCGCGCAGCATGCGGCTGGGCATGCGACGGGATCGCGATCGGGGCGAAGCTGCCAGGGTGCCGGTCGGTGCCGGCTCCTGGGCGTGGCCCGGGGGAGCTTCCGTGAGGTCAGCGGTTCCCACCGGGGCCCGGGCCGGGGGCGTCGCCGACCAGGGTGAGACGCGCCACTGCCATGTCGGCCTCGAAGGCGGCGCCGGCGGCCACGAGGCCCACGCGTCGGAGCTTCGAAGGATCCAGCGGGCGCCGGAGGGCCTTGGGCTTGAACGCGGACCAGGGGAGGAACACGGTGTGCCAGTCCTCCGCGCCGGGGGTCCCGTGGGCCGCCCGGGACGCTGCGGACGCCTCGACGGCGAGCGGGAGGATGGCGGCGTAGAGCTGCCACGGCGCCCGGGTGTCGGTGGTCCGAAGATGCACGGCGTAGCCGCCCGGAGGCCCGGAAGCGGCCTGCACCTCGAGCTCGATCCCCGCCAGCGCCGAGGCATCGAACTCAGGGTTCGAAGGCGTGCCCAGGGGGCAGACCACCTGGATGAAGCCTCCCCCGTAGTCCAGCGAAACGGTTCCCCTGAGCCGGAGGGCCGGGCGTCCCGCCACCGTTTCCACCCGGGCCTCCCCCATGGACACGCCCCCCATGACCTGGTCGGTGAAGAACCGCCAGCCGGGGTGCGTAACGGGCAGGTCGAGGGAAGAGGGCACGGGAGGAGTTTGGGCGGCGGGGACGGGGCGGGTGTGGACAACCGGGTGTGTAGTTCCTCAAGATGCGACTGGATGGGCTGATTCCACCACCCTCTTCCCAGGCACGGAACCCATGAGCGCTGCACCTTCGACCGTGCTGGGGGCCCGCATGGACCTCCTCGTGGGCTACTACCTGCTGGGAACGCTGGCCTTCGTGGTGCTGGACCTGGCCATGGGGGCCTCGATCCGGGTCCCGGGTCTGGGCGAGGCCACGGCCCGGTGGGGCTACTACGCGGCCCTGCTGGCCGTGGGCGGGGTGGCGCTCCGGCATCCGCGGCTCGCGCCCTGGATCGGGATGGGCGAGAGCCTCGTGAACCTGGTCCTGGCCTTCCTTTCCATCCTCCTCCCCATCTGGTCCCTTCCGGACGTGCTCGCGGCCGGGGGCGAACCCGCCGAGGCGGTTGTGGGGCCGGAGCAGCTCCTGGGGGTCTTCCTGGCCGGCGTGATCCTGATCCTGGGCCTGTACCGGGGAGCCCGGCAGGTATGGCCGGGAGAGAGGCCGGGAGGCGGGCGAGTCCTTGCGCCGTAGGACGTCTGCGAGGGATCCCTTACGGCATGGGACCCCACGGCCGCCTAGTCCAGCGCCGGCATCCCCAGCGCGGGGCAGTCGGCCAGGTCCGAGTCGCCAGGGGCACGGGTCTCCACCTGGCGGGCCAGGTCCCGGAGTGCACTTCGAAGCCCCTCTTCCAGCACCGGGTGGTAGAAGGGCATCCCCAGAAGGTCATGCACGGTGAGCTCCTGCTGCATCGCCAGGGCCAGGAGGTGGGCCAGATGCTCGGCGTCGGGGATGCACATTTCCGCACCCAGGAGCCGGCCGCTCCCACGCTCGGCGTAGACGCGGAGGAGTCCCCGGGCGCGCTCCGCCATCCGGGCCCGGGCCTGGCGGCTGAAGTCGAAGCTCCCCACCACGGCGGACCCGGGGTCGAGGTCCGCAAAGCGGGTGCCGACCCGGGCCGCGCCCGGCGAGGTGAAGGCGATGACGAGGGGGGTCCGGCGGCAGAACCGCGCAGGAGTGTCGGCCAGGGCGTTCCGGCCGGCAATGAACCCGTCGTCGGCAGCCTCGTGCAGGAGGGCGAGCCGGGCGTTGGCATCTCCGGCCAGGAAGAGGGGGAGGTCCCCCACCTGGAGGGTGGTTTCGTCCACCCGGGGGAGGCCCTTGTCGTTCATTTCCACGCCGTGGGCCGCCAGGTCCAGGTCGTCGAACCCCAGCGTGTCGGCGTTCGAGGTCCGCCCGAGGGCGGCGAGGACGGCGTCGGCCACGAAGGAGGCGCCACCGCCCGCCACCGCGATCCGCCCATCGGTCTCGGAGAGCTCCGCAGGGCTGCCGGTGTGCACCGGAAACTCCTGGCGCAGGGCATCCCGGAGTGCGTCCACCACGGCCGGATCCGTGAGTCCGGCCAGCGTGTCCAGGGCCTCGAATCCCTCTACCTCCACACCCAGGCGGGCCAGGGCCTGGGCCATTTCCACGCCGATGGCGCCCAGTCCCACCACGGCCATTCGCCGGGGGAGGTCCCCCTGTTCGAAGAGGGTGTCGGTGGTGAGAAGACGGGGTTCGAAGCCTCGCCAGGCGGGGGGCACCACGGGCCGGCTTCCCGGTGCCAGGATGATGCTCCGGGCCCGGATCCGGCGGCCCTCCACCTCCACCTCGTCCGGTGCCACGAGGCGGGCTCGCCCCTGGATGGCCCGGTCCCCGAGCTCTCTGGGCGTTGCGGCGGGCCCCCGGGTGAACCCGTCGCGCAGCTTCCGGACGCGGGCCATGACCTCCGGGACGTTCACCCGGAGATCCTCGCTGCCCTCGATCCCGAAGGCCGGGAAGGCGTGGCGGCGGTGAAAGGCGTTGGCGGCCTCGATGAGCGCCTTGGAGGGCATGCACCCGACCCGGGCGCAGGTGGTCCCCCAGGACCCTTCGTTGATGACGACGAAGGACTCGGTCTGCCGCCGCACCTGCCGGAGGGCCGAGAGCCCGGCCGTACCGGCTCCGACAATGATGACGTCCACGCGCTGGCTGGCCCGATCCGCGGTGGCCATCAGCGGCGCTCCGCCGCGAGTTCGCCGGCTCGACGAAGCGCGGCCCACGCGTTCACGACGCCCCCGGTCACGGAGAGTGTTCCGAAGGCCACCGTGTCGGCGGCCGTGGCTCCCTGGGCCCCGTCGCTGCCGTCGCTGCCGTCGCCCCCGCCCTCACGGTCATCGCCGCCGGGTTCCCCGGGGCGGAGGACCCGGCGATCCGCGTGGCGGGTGGCGGTCTCGAGAAGGATGCTCCGGACCTCGGCCGCCGTCAGCTCGGGGTAGTAGGCCATGACCAGGGCCGCCACGCCGGCAACGAGCGGCGCCGCCATGCTCGTGCCGCTGTTGGCCTCGAACCCGCCTCCGGGCACGGCGGAGGTGATGTCGACCCCCGGGGCGAAGAGGTCGACCTGCCCCTGCCCGTAGTTGGAGAAGGGGGCCACCAGGGTGTCGGCGCCCCGCCAGGACGAGGCCCCGACGGTGATCCAGTTCCGGGCCTCGCCGCCCTCCAGGTAGCTCCGGGAGGGGAAGTTGGGGGAGTCCGCCAGGTCCTTTCCGTCGTTGCCTGCGGCATGGACCAGGAGCACGCCCCGCTCGTCGGCGTAGCGCACGGCCTCGTCCACCACCGCCTTCTGCGGGGAGTAGCCCTTTCCGAAGCTCATGTTGATGACGTGGGCCCCGTTGTCCACGGCGTAGCGGATGGCGTTGGCCACGTCCTTGTCACGCTCGTCGCCGTCGGGCACGGCCCGCACCGCCATGAGTTCCACGGCCGGCACCCCGGCAAAGACCGAGGCCACGATTCCCGCCACGTGGGTCCCGTGGGATGCGTCGGGGCCCATGACATCGGAGTGGCCGTAGAAGCGCTCGGTGAGGTCGGTGTAGTCGTCGCCCACCCGGGGGCGTGGGTCGAAGTCCGGGTTCAGCTTGTAGGCCAGCTGGGCTTCCAGATCCTCCACGGCCGCCTCCACGTCGGCAGGGGTGGCACCCAGGTCGGCGAGCTGCAGGTAGAAGGACTGGGCCTCCCGCACCCGGAGGTCCACCGAACGGAGGGCCGCCACGTTCTGGGTGGTGAGGGTGTCGCCCACGGCCCGTTCCAGAATGGGGACCACGACCCGCAGCGCCTCGGCGATTCCCTGGACGTTGCCCAGGAAGGTTCGCGCCTCGGCGACCTGGGCCTCGAACTCGCGCTCCACCCGTTCGCACTTCTCGGCCTCGGGGAGGGGCGGCGGGGCCGGCGGCGCCCGGGCCGGGTTCTGGCAGAGGGCGTAGAGCCGGGTGACCTCCCAGGTGTCCTTGTCCACCGCCTCGCCACCGGGGCTTCCAAGGAAGCTCCACCCGAGGGCGTCGTCCACGTAGCCGTTCCCGTCGTCGTCGGCGCCGGTTCCGGGGATCTCGGCCGTGTTCCTCCACAGAAGGGGGCGGAGGGCCACGTGGGCCGTGTCCACGCCGCTGTCGAGAATGGCCACCACCACGGTGCGGGCCGGCGCACGCCCCGCCAGGAGCTCCGCGTGGGCCCGGGCGACGCCGGCGCCCTCCACGGCATCGGTCTCCGCATCCAGGAGATGCCAGCCCTCGGGAGCCTCCCGCGGGAGGGGGAGGCCGGGTGCCGGCTCTGACGCAGGGTCTGGGATCGGAGCAGGCGCTCCCGGCTGCACGGGTGGGGCGGCCGGACGATCCGGAGCGGCGATCCCGGGCTGGGTGTTACCGGACTCGGTCGGCGCGGCCGGCGTCGCCCCCGGTGGGGCGCCCGAGGCGCACCCGGCGAGCAGCAGGAGAAGGGCGAGCAGGCTGGCGGGGCCGGACCAGGGTCGGGAAGGCAAGAACGGCATGGGCGGGGGGCAGGGGAGGAGGAAGGGGGCATCCGGGGGTGGGGGGCGCCGGGGGTATGCGCCCCCGACGACAGCCATGGCACCCCGTCCTACACGGAGTCCATGCCGCGGGGTTCACGCCACGAGAATGTTCTCTGCATCATCCTGCGGGAAGGTCCCACGGCACGGGAACACGGTCCACCGGCACGGGCCCAGGGTCCGAAGACCTGCCGATCAAACGCCCCGTGGGCGGGCAACGGGGCATGGAGACAGCACCGCATCCAAACCGCGGCCCAGCATTTGCAACTCCCTGCCCGTCGATCTACTCTCCCCGAGGCGCACCTCCCCGAGCCGCACCTCGCGCGCCTCTCTCCCCCCGCTCCAGGGACTCTCGGTGCATCCCAGACCGGTCTCGAACGCCGCCCGGCCCCGGGCCTTCCTAGGTGCCCTCGTGGCCGGCATCGTGGTCCTGGCCACCGCCTGCCAGGACGCGGTCACGGATCCGGGACAGGGTCCGCCCACCGAGCCGCCCCCCCAGGTCAATCCCACCACCGCGCTGAGCCTCAACTCCCGCATGGCCCGGGACAGACCTGAGCAGATGCACCCCGAGGTCACGGCCCTCCTGGGGCGGCTGGTGAGTTCGGGCAACAGCAGTCAGGATGCCTTCTTCCAGGTGGGGAACGTGCCTGCGGCCCACGCCGGATCCCACCGGGTCCGGATCTGGACCGAGGAGCTCATCGAGGCGTGGAGCCGGTACCTGGTGGAGCATGACATCGAGCTCGTGCCCTCGGTGAACATGTACGAGCCCGTGGAGGACCAGATTGCCGGGTGGCAGCGGTTCGTGGACCACGGCGTTCGCATCCACCACATCCTCTTCGGGGGTGAGTACTACCTCAGGCAGTGGTTCGAGGGCAACCCGGGCAACGGGATGATGGGGCAGGTCCGCATCGACCGACGCTTCGACGGCACCTTCCCCCCGGACGAGGACGCCCGCTACTACCTGGAAATGCTCGACACCTTCCTCCCTGCCTTCCGGGAGGCCTTTCCCGAGGCCCTGCTCTACATCGTGGCCTGCACGACGCGCGAGGACGGCGGCGCGGCCCAGGTGTATCGGCGAACCTGGCGGGATTCCGTGGTGGCCTATGCCGCCGCTCACCCGGAGCGGGTGGACGGATTTCGCTTCCACATCTACGTGGGCGAATCCGGAGAAGAGCAGGGGGCCGAGGAGCAGGTGGAGGCCCTGGAGAGCATCGAGGCCCAGATCGACGCGTTCGACCTCCCCCTCTATGTGGCGGAAGGGGGCCAGCGAGACGCCTCCTGGGATGCGGAGGGGCTGGCCCGGCTTCGCACCTACGTTCTCACCGTGGGGAAGCGGCTCCGGGCCCGGGACGACGGGAGCATCCAGAGCTTCCACGTGGCCTTTGGAACCTGGGGGCTGAACACCTTTCCCCAGGGGCATCCCCATGTCCTCTCCACCACGGCCGCCCAGATGCATGTCTATGCCCCCGACGACTACGCCGCGGGCTCCGACGAGATCGTCCTGACCCCCATCGGACGCTGGTTTGTCGAGAACTGGACCACCGTGTTCGACCACTGAGGGCATGCTGCCGGGTTCACTCCACCAGGATGATCTCTGCATCATCCCGTGGTCCTCGTGCTCCAGGTTGTGGCAGTGGGGTTGTGGCAGCGGGGTTGTGGCAGGCCCTCTGCGGAGAGGTGAAGCCCTGCTCGAACACGACGCGTCCGGCGGACAGCCCCGGCACGAGCGGGCCATCCGCCCGGACGCACCTGCTTGCCGGCCCCGTTCGGCTGCCGGCGGCGTTGCGTCATGGGACTCTCAACGCCGCCTCGACACCGACATGGTTCCAGCCCCCAAACGACGACCCCCCGAAGAAGTCCACACCCGCCCGGGGCGAAAGCTCGAGTCGGTCCAGGACGGTGACGCGGTACCCCAGCTTGAGAAGGGCATGGGGACCTTCAACGAGTCCCCCCGGTCCATCGTAGCGATAGCGACCGATGCCGAGCCCGGCCCAGAGATGGCCCGGTTGAAGCGCACCGATGCGGCGGACAGGCCGAGAGAGAAACGACCCGTCACCGGGCTGACGTTCGCCTCGGAGCCATGGTCCGT
>Ga0209498_1002648_pt1 | contig 10773 bp, 8 predicted proteins | sample WalLakDeSediment_FD_184131 | JGI IMG/M metagenome (GOLD analysis project Ga0209498, IMG submission 184131) | Lake sediment microbial communities from Walker lake, Nevada to study Microbial Dark Matter (Phase II) - Walker Lake 11/02/13 Deep... | ecosystem: Environmental > Aquatic > Freshwater >... | reverse complement strand
GCAGAATCGACCCGTCCAGGCGCCGAACCGATTGCGATGGATGAGGAATTAGCGCGATTGCTGCCAGTTTTGGAACAGTTGCTCAACACCATCGATGTGCCAATTTCAGTGGATACGTACAAGTCCGAAGTTGCCGAATCCGCGCTCAGGGCTGGCGCCCACATTATCAATGACATTAGCGGTTTACGCTTTGATCCTGCGATGAAACATGTCGTCGCCAGATTCGATACGCCTGTCATTATCATGCACATCAAAGGCGAGCCCAAAAATATGCAAATTGATCCATATTATGAAGATGTGATGATAGAAATATCGGATTACCTGACTGAGAGCATTCGCCTGGCGAGTCTGGCAGGAATTAAGAAAGAAAATATTGTTGTCGACCCGGGGATCGGGTTTGGGAAAAGGCTGGAGGATAATTATGAAATTATCCGAAGATTATCCGAGCTGAAGCGTCTTGGCTGCCCGATATTGATTGGACCATCCCGAAAATCATTTCTTGGAAAAATATTGAACCTGCCGCCTGCTGAGCGATTGGAAGGGACAATGGCGGCAGTGGCTATTGGAATTCAAAACGGAGCTGACATCGTCCGAGTCCATGATGTGAAAGCCGTTTCACGGGTTTGCCAGATTGCTGATCTCATCGTTGCCAAACGATCGTTAACTAAATAGAGCAATAAAATATTAAAAAAATCATTCCCCCAAACAAAATGAACTTACGGATAGAATTATTTAAGATTGGTTTCCTGACGATTTCACTGATTGATCTTGTTGACATTGCGATAATTTCATTTATCATTTATAAAATGTACTTGTTTATCCGCGGATCCCGCGCCGCCCAGATGTTCATTGGATTGATCTTGATACTCATCCTTTCCGTTTTTGTGCAATTGTTGGGACTGAGCGGTTTGAACTGGATTATTGAGAACCTGCGCACGATCTGGTTGATTGCGTTTGTGATTTTGTTTCAACCAGAACTGCGGCGTCTGTTAATTTATCTGGGGCAAACGCCCCTGCTTCGGAAATTGTTTAAAGTTTCCATTGATAAACGAATGACAGAAGACGTTGTGAAAGCTGCGATGGAACTGAGCAAAAGAGGCTTCGGTGGACTTATTGTGATGGTAGGGAATGCCGGGATAAAAACGATCATTGAAACCGGGCAGAGTATTCAAGCGAAAGTGTCTGTCCCGCTGATTGTGTCAATTTTCAACCCCCGTTCTCCCCTGCATGACGGCGCAGTAGTGATTCAGAACGATATTATCGAATCGGCGCAATGTATCCTGCCTTTAAGCCAAAATCCGAATTTTGAACGTCAGTATGGCACACGGCATCTGGCAGCCATAGGTTTATCTGAGGAGTCTGATGCCGTGGTTGTGGTCGTCTCGGAAGAAACGGGCAAAGTATCGTTAGCCCACCGGGGAACACTTCATTCGGATTTAGATTACAATAAGCTCAGAAGCATGTTGATTGAACTGCTTCATGTGAGCCCAGGAGCTTAACTGCAAAACTTATCAACCGAAATTTTCACATTAGCTGCGACCCAGCACATGTTTTTATACTCCGGCAATCCTACGTTTATATTCTCGTAACGCGCTGTCCAGCCTTTCCCTCGCCGTTGTATCTCCCGGCAGGTTATGCGACGGATGAATGAATAATTTCACTCCCCGATCAGCAAGAATTTCAGCTACGGTAGTAATGGTCATCCAGACCACTGTGACAAACGCCATCGTTGAAATCGGTCCCACTTTATCGAAATGATTTTTTAAAGGCACGGCAGCATCTTCAGCCGGGACACAGGTATCGATTACAATATCCGCAATTTCAAAAATTTTCTTGCCAGAGGAGTGGCGCGTTTGTTTATCTTTGAACGAATTGGCTGAACCTGCCACAATGACTCTCATTCCGATGCGCTTCGCTTCCAGGGCAATATCGATATTGACGTTATTGATCCCTGAGTGCGAAAATAGCCACATCGTATCTTGCGGGTCGAAATTATAGCTTTTCATAATCTCCTTGCCAAACCCTTCGGCTCGCTCCAGAAATAAAAACTGGTGAATTCCCATTTCACCGACAATATGCGTGAAAAAAGTCAATGGCAATTCGATCATCGGGTGAAACCCAACAAAGCCGCCGATGCGGGGGTACATCTCTTCGACCGGCAGCGTGGCATGTCCACAACCGAAGGTATGAACCCATTTTCCCGCAGCAATAGAGTCTGCCATCACTGTTGCTGCATTTTTGATATTTTCCATCTGAGTTTTTGAAATCTCATCCATAACACTTTTTGCCTTATCCAGCCAGATCGTCGCTAACATGTTTTGCTCCTCAACATTAAATTTTATTTGATCAGAATATATGCTATTGCCCAGCGCTTTTTGCACTTTTGTGCAAGAATTCGGTTATCCCAAAATACTATTCCATAACTTATGGATTGCGGTTTGACCGGGCTGGGGTTCATTATTTTTTTGCTCGAATGCTTCTCAATGCCATCCAGAACAGGATAGCCTGACAGCCCAGACTGATGGGTATTGCAATAAAGGAAATCCGCAGCCCCAGCGATTGCCCTGCCACGCCAGTGAGATACGGAAAGATCATTCCGCCGGTCAACGCCATGACAAATGCGATGCTGAACGCCGTCCCGGACAGCTTCGGATAACGATCACCGACATAACCCAGCATGATCGGGAATGCCGCGGCAAGACCGCATCCCAGCAAGAATAAGCCAGGGATCGCTGCGTTTAAATTGCTCGAAAATAATAGCAACAGGGCTCCAATCAGTGCAACGCTAAAGCTCGAGATCTGCACAATAACAGGCGATATTTTTTTCAACAGGTATCCGAGAAGGAGACGAGTCAGCATAATTCCCAGCCAATAAAAAGAGAGATAGAGAACCGCTCGGTTTGCATCGATTGCGAGCTCCTCTTTGAAAAATAGCGATGACCAGCTTCCCACTGTGATTTCCATTCCGCTCTGGAAAAATAGAATGACGCCAAATAAGATCAGCGGCAATTCAGAAAGGAGACTCAATCCCTGTTTAATCGGAAAGCCCTGGGCATGCTTTGGCGCCGGGAAGCGGAGTATTAAAAAAACGAAAAACGGAATGATGATAAAAAAGCCAACACCGCCCATAATGTTCTCATAAGAAAAAAATTGCAGCAGCGATCCCAACAACAGCGGCACCCCGATTGCGCCCACCCCGAAGAAAATGCCCAGGATGCTCAAATTCGCACTTTTCCCACCTTCGCTGATATCCGCAACAAGGGCATTGGCGCCGCCGTTGATAATGCCGCCAGCCAGTCCCACGATGAAGACAGTCAATCTCAATAATCCGAAATAAGGAGTAAATGCGATGGCTTCCAGCCCAAAGAAGATAATTGCCGAGCAAACGATCAGCAGGATTTTGTAGCCATAGCGATCCACAATCGGGCCAAAGATCAGCGATCCGGTGAGGATTCCAAAAGACATCAGCAGCATAAGCCATCCGGCGCTGGTTTTGTCGATGCCAAACTTCTCGATAATGAAAGGAAGTATCGATCCCAATGTCGTCAAAATGATTCCGAACATTAACATGCCGAGACAGGCGGCAGTGAAAACGAGTTTGCGATTATACATTGTTTTTCTCCCTCAAAAATTTTCCAATGGATTGAAACAAGCCAACGGATAAAACCTAAAAATAAAATCCGTTGGGTTCTCCTTTGGCGAATCAATTTATAATAGAAATGCGCCCAGGCGCATCTCCGCCAGGGCGGATGATCTGCCGAAGGAAGATTGTTTCTATCAGTTGGAGATAAAAACCTGTTATCAACTCCTTCATTATTTTGGTAAATAAATGAAACAGATCAAAAATCTTTATCCAATGCCAGAAATGCCAATCGCCCGGCGCCAATCAGACCAGCGTCTCCCCCGAGGCTGGAAATTTCAATGGAGACATGCTGCATGCTGATCGGTTGCGCCCAGTGCTGCGCCTCTTGTTCGATTCGATCTAAAAATTGAGCGGCGGGACCAAACACGCCGCCGCCGAAGATGATTTTTTCCGGATTAAAGGTGCTCACCAGATTGGCGACTGCCATTCCCCAGTATGCAATAGCAGAGTTCAAAACTTTTATTGCGATTGGATCTTCAGTTTTATATGCCTCGAAAATATCATGGGATATGATTTGACCGATTGACTTATTTTTCAGCACTCCTGAATAATTGTGCTCGGTAGTTAATAATTCCCTGGCAGCTTTGGCGATACCCTCGCCGGAAGCATGATATTCGAAACAACCACATGTTTTATATTCATCTCGGAAAGCTTGATTCAAAGCCAGCCAGCCAACTGCGCCGGCAATGTCATTGTGCCCCCGTAAAATTTTCCCATCGACCAGAATCCCCGCGCCAATACCGGTACCGATGGCAAGAAAAATGGCATCCTTGCAGCCCCGGGCTGAACCCTGCCAGGTTTCGCCGAGAATATAACAGGCGCGATCGCTGTCAATTTTAATTTTAATATTTTTTGTCACCGGCAGCGAAGATATTTCCATCAAAAGCGGGTAGTCAGTCCAGCCGGGAATATTTGGCGCCCAGACGTTTCCGGTTTTCGCATAATAAATTCCTGGCACCGAAATGCCAATCGCTTGAATTGCGATTCCTTTTGATTTTGAAAGTGACAGGAGTAATTTAATTTGTTCGCCGATTAAACTGCCAACATCTTTCCCTTGCCTTTTTTCTATTGGAGCAACTTGTTTAAAAAGCATTGCTCCAGTTTCATCGAACACTGCACCGGCAAGCTTTGTCCCCCCCAGATCGAGACCAATAACATTCATCATAAAATCCCCTGGTTTAAAATTGTTGTCAAATATAGCAAAATAAACTGTGCATTTCAAGAAAAAAAATCTGTAATATAAAATGTCACTTGACAATTCGATAACAATTAATTATATTAATCCATACCAGATTTTGAAGAAGTCTGTTTCTCAAGATTTAAAAATTTAATATTGGTCTGTGAGAAAAATGAAAATTTTTCCTCTATCCAGAGCCTTTCTGCTTTTTTCTCTATTGTCAATGGCGAAAAATATTCACTTGTATTGTTTAATGACTTGCCTAACCCAAATATCTATAATCTTTTTTTTAAAGCTAACTGATAATGTTTTATGTCCAAATTTAAAAGTTCACCTCTTCATATCAGGGAGGAAAATACCATGAGTTTGGTTCAAAAAGTAGCATCAAAGCTGTTCTTTGTAACGCTTGTTACATCGCTGGTAACGCTATCGATGAACGGATTTGCGGCAAACGGCAAGATTGCAGGCCGTGTCTTTGATAAAGGAAATAAGCAACCGTTAGCTGGAGCGAATGTGTTTGTCGAAAGCATCTGGCAACTGGGTAAGGAAATTAAACTCGAAACGAAACTCGGCGCTGCCACCGATGTTGATGGTTATTTTGTTATTTTGAACATCGCGCCGGGTACCTATAACATCAAGGCGACCATGATGGGATACACTCCCCTCGTTGTTCAGCAGGTTCGGGTTAATCTTGATCGCACCAGCACTGTCGATTTCGCCCTTGAATCAACCGTGTTGGAAATGGATGTGCTGCAGGTGGTTGCAGAAAGAGAGATCATCAAACCTGATGTTTCTGGAACCCAGGAAATTATTCTGAGCGATCGCATCGCTGAGGCGCCGGTGCTTCGAGTGGATGAGTTTGTCAACAAAATTAAAGGGGTGGAATTAGTCGCCGGGAATGATGGTCATGGTTTGAGTATCCGTGGTGGAGCAATTCGGGAAACCGACGTCCGGCTCGATGGCATTTCGGTGCGTGACCCTCGTTCGGAAAATTCTTATTTATCATTGAATTCAACCTCGGTTGAAGAGCTTCAGGTTTTGACTGGCGGTTTTGAAGCGAAATATGGAGGCTTTCGTTCGGGTCTGGTAAACGTCGTCACCAAAGAGGGCACCAGCGATAAATATACCGTGTCATTAAAAATGGATTACACGCCTTCCAATCAGCAGAAATTTTTTGGCGTGAATCCCTGGAGCGAGGAGTCGTTGATTTACCGCATTTTTGCTGACACATCGGAAACTGGTTTTGCATGGATAGGAACCGTTGGGGATACAACTGTACCACAGGAATTGCGCTATTTCAGAGGATGGAAAAGGGCAGTCGAAGGGAGACAGAACTACGAAGCTATCGGACTTCCCAAGAACGCCCGATTGACAGCCGAACAGAAGCGAGAGCTCTGGTTGCTGCAACATCCACAATACGAATTTGCCAACAAGCCGGATTTCTTTCTGGAAGGCACGATTACAGGACCAGTGCCATTTGTCGGCTCTTTGCTAAAAAACGCGACGTTTTTGTTAGCTGGAAAATTTGAGAATACTCAATATGCCTTTCCCCTGGGACCCCGGGATAATTATTTCGATTGGAATAGCCAGCTCAAAATCACTTCCCGAATCTCTGGCAATATGAAGCTCGCTTTGAACGGAATGTATGCCAGTGTGAATACCATTACAGCAGGCAGACCATCAACTTTTGGCGGCGCATTGATCGATAATTCCAGTCGTTTTAATTTCCTCAGCAACACGTCTGCTTCAGTGGAACAACAGGCGCGATTATTGGGCGGCGCCAATGGCTTTATCCAGATGTTCAATAAAAGCCGCCTGCAAAATTATGATCAACGGTACATTATTGGCGGAGCGAAATTTACCCATACTGTCACACCAAGAACTTTTTATACCATTGATTTTCAATTTAGCTACACCGATCATGAAGTGAAGCCGTTTGGATTGGACACCACTAACGCCAATGCCTGGTCGTATGTTGATTCGTTTCGGGTATTAAATGTTCCGATGATGGGAGCGCCCAATGCGTCAACCAACTGGCTGACCGATATCACCAACTTTTTTTGGCTCTACGGCGGATTGCAGGCTGCTGATACGTCCTACTCCTGGGTGGCTAATTTGAAAGGCGATCTGACTACGCAATGGGGCAGGCATCATCAAATTGAAACCGGATTCAATATCAAATATAATTATCTGTCAGTAAATTCAGGCACGTGGCTGCAATCGGAGCAAAGCTGGACGCCGGATACCTGGCAATATTTCAAAGTGAAGCCGCTGGAAATCGGGCTTTATGTGCAAGACAAGCTCGAATTTCAAGGCATGATCGCTAATGTCGGTTTACGCGCGGATTATTTCAATCCCAATAAAAAAGCGTATCTGGTGCAGCATCCGCTGGATCAAGACTATGCTGATTTTTATAACATCATTTACCAGTACATGCCCGGTAGATTTGGCTCCTGGGAAAAATGGATTGAGTTTCGGAATCAGCTCGATCAACCTTCAGGCTGGCCCACCACTGAAAATAAAACTCAATTCCGACTTTCACCACGGCTGGGGGTGGCGTTTCCCATCACGGTCAGCAGCAAACTCTATTTCAACTACGGCCATTTTTACCAGCGACCCAACATTCATTTTCTTTACAACCAGAGCATTTTCCCGGGCGGAGCTATTATACCCACGCCAGATCTTGTAACAGCAAAAACGATTGCCTACGAATTTGGCTATGAGCAAAGCTTCCTTTCCAATTTTCTCATTAATTTGACCTTCTATTACAAAGATGTGAAAGACGAGCCCCTCAGCCGGACTTATATCGATTATTATGAAGAGCTGCAGGTCAGCAAATATTTCCCGGATGCCTATCGAGATATCCGGGGCATCGAACTGAGGCTGGAAAAGAACCTGGGACGGTTTTTTACTTTCTGGGGCAATTATGAATATATGCTGCAAAGCAGCGGGAGAAGTGGACTCTCTACCGTCTTTGAAAATCGTCTTCGAGCCAATGAGGAGATGCGCTGGGCAAATCTCGTTATCACTGAGCCGCTGCCGCGCGCCAATGTGAATCTTAATTTTCACACCCCTCGAAACTGGGGACCAGGCATATTCGACATCAAACCTTTTAGCGGAATAATATTGAATTTATTTCTGGACTGGCGCGATGGCGGCAGGCAGATCATCAATCCCCAGGAACCGGAGGATCAGTGGAAGAAAATCGAGATTGTAGACTATTCCAATGTGGATATCCGGGCTTCCAAGCTGTTCCCCTTCGCGGGAACCAATATCGAGTTTGTCGTCACCGTTCAAAATTTATTCAACCAGAAACGCTTATCATTTTCTAACATGAGCACGGCGCAATTTGATCGCTATAAAGATTCACTGCACCTGCCCTTTGAAAGCGGAGACCAGCACGGCAATGACAAACTGGGCACATGGAATAAGGATTATATCGATATTGGCTGGTTTACGGCGCCGCTGTTTTTGAATCCGAGACGGGTGTTGTTGGGATTGAGGGTAAATTTTTAGTCCTAAGTTCAACCATCTGGTTGATAAAAGTTTTCAGGCAGAAGCTTGAACTCCCAACCTAACTAAAAAGAGCTTAAAAACGTGAATCTGAAAAATTTTATATCAGGTAGCTACAAACAGCAATATCAGTACCAGAGTTTTCTTCCCGAGAAAATAAATCATTCCTGGGTGTGGGATGATGCAAAGATCAACGTTTTATTGGAAGAAGCAACTAGAGTCCTGGGTGAATTGAATGCATTTTCGATCATTGTGCCGGATATTAATCTGTTTATTCAGATGCACATTCAAAAAGAAGCAAATGTTTCCAGCCGTATTGAGGGAACCAAAACAACGATTGCCGAAGATTTGATGAACATGGCAGATATTGCTCCCGAGAAAAGAGATGATTGGCAGGAAGTCCAAAATTATGTGAAGGCGATGAATTTTGCTATTGAGCAGCTAGAAAAAATACCTCTTTCAAATCGGCTGCTCAAAATGGCGCATGCCATTCTACTCAAGGGGGTCAGAGGTGAAGAGAAAGAGCGAGGAGAATTTCGAAGCAGCCAGAACTGGATTGGCGGGTCAAGTCTGGTTGATGCGGCATATATTCCACCACATCCCAATGAAGTCTCCGAACTCATGAGCGATTTGGAAAAATTCTGGCACAATATCGATATTGATGTTCCTCATCTTATTCGGATTGCGATTAGTCATTATCAATTTGAAACCATCCATCCCTTTCTTGATGGGAATGGCAGGATCGGCCGGCTTTTGATTACACTTTATTTGATCAACCATGGTTTATTAAAAAAGCCGTCGTTGTATCTTTCAGATTTTTTTGAAAAGAATCGTACTTCCTATTATGACGCCCTTCAGCGAACCAGGGAATCAAACGATCTAATACATTGGATAAAATTCTTTTTAAAGGCTGTAATTATCACGGCGGAAAAAGGAAAAAATACATTCCAGGGGATATTGAAACTCAAAATTGAAATTGATAACATTATTATTTCATTAGGAAGAAGAACCGACAATGCGAAAAATTTGGCAAATTTACTTTATCGAAAGCCAATTTTAAATGTCAATGAGGCAGAGAAATTCTTTAATGTTGATAAAAGGACGATCAGAGATTTGCTGAGTGAATTTGTAAAACTTGGTATTCTGGAAGAAATTACTGGTTTTAGAAGAAATAGGATTTTCGCTTTTAAAAAATATATTGGACTTTTTTAATTGATAATTTTATGTGGAAATTTTAAGGCAATAACTTTCCTTATGAAAATCTATACGGAAAGTTAAAACAAGAAATTTCCTTGTAAAAAATTATATTGCAACTTGAAAGCCTAAAAATTCTTTTTTAACAGGGAGTGCAACCATTAGCATGGTGAATATCTGAAAGCTAACTCTATTACTCCGAATCAACTATTGAAAAATGAGTTTGATAGTTTGATGTCACAATTTGTGACTTCAAATTACAAAACGATATTGTGAAGATTTCAGATTCCAGTTGACCAAAGATGAATACCACTCTTTAAGTTCACAAACTGTGATCTTTAATTAATTAACCATCGAGAGACGTTGACAATGAGCGAGCTTATCCCCATCGAGAGCATAGAAAGCAAAATCTACAGCATTCGAAATCAAAAAGTAATGCTTGATCAAGACCTTTCAGAATTATATGGCGTGGAAACAAAGCTTTTGAATCGAGCAGTCAAAAGAAATATTGATAGGTTCCCGGCTGATTTTATTTTTCAATTGACGAAAAAAGAATTTGATAACTTGAGGTTCTATTTTGGCACCTCAAGTTATTGAATCTGGTTGATTGCAATTACAAACATTTAATGATGAATGCTAATAGGGGAATATGAAAGCGATAATCTCACTCGAAAAAATCGAAAGCAAAATATATACAATTCGAAATCAAAAAGTGATGTTTGATCGAGATCTAGCTGAGCTTTATGAGGTCGAGACAAGAATTTTAGTTCAAGCTGTAAAAAGAAATATTGGCAGATTCCCAGATGATTTCATGTTCCAACTCTCGAAAAATGAATTTGATAGCTTGAGATCACAATTTGTGATCTCAAAGAAAGGTGGCAGGACTTATCTGCCCTATGTCTTTACTGAAAACGGTGTCGCTATGCTGTCAAGCGTTCTGAATAGTGAAAGAGCGATCCAGGTCAATATCCAAATTATGAGAGTATTCACTAAATTAAGAGGCATGCTCAGAGAATATGAGGAACTGAAAGAATTTGTCATCGCATTGGCGAAAAAACAGCAAGAGGATGTGACCTACCTGTTTATGGAATTAGATCGCCTGAATAGGATGTTTGAGTCCCTAAAACCAAAAAAGCAAATCGGTTTTGAATCAGGTTTAGTGAAAGAAAAACACTGATTTTGAAATCAATTGAAATTATTCATTGCCAATTCCAGGCTTGAAAATAGAATTTTGAAAAGAGCATTT
>Ga0209498_1002647_pt1 | contig 10773 bp, 11 predicted proteins | sample WalLakDeSediment_FD_184131 | JGI IMG/M metagenome (GOLD analysis project Ga0209498, IMG submission 184131) | Lake sediment microbial communities from Walker lake, Nevada to study Microbial Dark Matter (Phase II) - Walker Lake 11/02/13 Deep... | ecosystem: Environmental > Aquatic > Freshwater >... | reverse complement strand
GGCAGGTGACCCCGGAGGAGGCGGTGGAATCCGGCGTCGTGGGGGCGCACGTCAGGGAAGGGGTCTTCACGAGCTGGTTCTTCTGGCCAGCCTACCTGGCGGACGAACACGGCCCGCTTCCAACGCTGGTGGCCTCGTGAGGGGGGAGGAGGAGGCCGGCGCCGATCCCTCGGGACCTCTTTCCCGGCTCGTTCGCGTCTTTCTCTCGCCCGTCGACCTCTTCACCGAGCTCCGCACTCACCCCCGGAGCCTGGGGGCCCTGGTCCTCGGCATCGTGCTTTCCGCGGTAGCGGCGGCGCTGATCCCGATCGAACTCTGGGAGGCGGGCCTCCGGGCCCAGCTCGAGGCCAGCGGGGCCGAACTCCCCGCTGACACCACGATGCTGGCGCGAGTGGGATGGATCTCGGCCGTCTTCGTGGGCGTGGTAGCCTGGCCCCTGCTGGCCCTCCTCACCACGGGGGTCTACGGGGTCGTGTTCCTCCTTGCCTTCGGGTACGAAGGGTCCTTTCGCGTCCTCCTGTCGGTGGTGGCCCACGCCCTCCTCGTGGTGGCAGTGGGCGCCCTGGTCCTCGTTCCCCTCCGGATCCTGGCGGGGGATGCGAACCTGACGCTTTCGGTGGCGACACTCCTTCCCTTCCTGGCGGACGGCTTCCTTCTGCGGTTCGCGGGGCTCCTGGATCTCTTCAACCTCTGGGCCTACGTCCTCATCGGCGTCGGGGCCGCCGTCATGGATGGTCGTCGCAGTCCCGCCACCGGCGTGGCCGTCTCGCTGGGCGTGGCCCTGATCCTGTCCGTCCTCCTGGCAAGCCTCTCCGGCATGGGCGGCGTCGGAAACCCCGGGGCATGACGGCGGGACCCGACAGGGAGCCTTCGGCGGAACCCGGATCCGAGCCGGTGTCGCTCGAGGACTTCCATCGCCTCCGCATCCTGGCGGGCCGGGTTGTGGATGCGTCTCCCTTGACCGAAGCCCGGAATCCGGCACTTCGGCTTCGGATCGACTTCGGTCCAGACGTCGGTGTCCTCTCGTCCTCCGCCCAGGTGACCCGCCGCTACACAGCCGAGGCGCTGCTGGGAACCCGGGTGCTGGCCCTCGTGAACCTGCCCCCTCTCCGGGTGGCCGGCTTCCGAAGCGAGTGCCTTGTCCTGGGCCTTGTGAACCCGGGGGACCCGGGAGACGTGGTGCTTGTCCGCCCCGATGATGCGGCCGACGAGGGCCTTGGCTGGCGCCTGGGCTGACGGCAACCCCCCCGGCGCGGGGGGGGCGCGGACCGGGAGCGCAGGCCGGGAGTGCGGGCCGGCAGCGCAGGCCGGGAGCGCGGGTTCGGGAGGTTCGAAGATCCTCCTGGCGATGGAGCCCCTCATGGCTCGCGTGGGCATGCAAATGATGCTAGATTCTGCCGTCTTGCAAACAAAACGGCCTGGCAGGAATCCGCGTCCGGAGTGCGGGGCGTGCGGGCCCGAACCGTCAACCCCGGTTGACACCGCTGGGGGGTAATGAGATGGTCCATCCCGATCTCCTCGACATTCTGGTTTGCCCGGAGACCAAGTCTCCGGTGCGGCTGGCCGACGCCGACCTGCTGGCGAACGTGAACGAGGCCATCGGCCGCGGGGTGCTCCAGACGCGTGGAGGGTCCCCGGTTCGAGGCGAGCTGGACGCCGCCCTCGTCCGAGACGACGGTCGTCTCCTCTACCCCATCCGGGACGACATCCCGGTCATGCTCATCGACGAGGCCATTTCCCTCGACGACCTTTCCTGAGTCGACACCCCTCCCCGGCCTGACGCTGTCAGCTCCGGAGGGAGTCGGCCCGCCACGACCACGCCAGGGTTCTCCATCATGCGCGTGTTCCCGATCTGGAAGTCCACGGTAACGCCACGGCTACGTGCGTCCGCAGTCCGCTTCCTCCCGGTGCTCTTCCTTGCCCTGCTCGCCGGCTGTGCCGGTGAGTTCCCCCAGTCGACCATTGATCCCCGCACCGACTTTGCGGATATCATTCACAGCCTGTACGTGAGCGTCTTCTGGTGGACGATGCTCATCCTGGCCGTGGTCTGGGTGGCCCTCACGGTGACCCTTCTCCGCTTCCGTGCCAAACCGGGCGACGGGAAGCCGAAGCAGATCCGCGGACACATGGGCCTGGAGATTGGCTGGACGGTGGGGCCCGCCCTCATCGTGGTGGCCATCGCCATCCCGACGATCCAGGCGGTATTCGCCACCCAGCGTCCCATTTCCGAGGATGCCATGGTGGTGGACGTGACGGGTCACCGCTTCTGGTGGGAGTTCCATTATCCGGAGCAGGGGGTCACCACGGCCAACGAGCTCTGGCTCCCGGTGGACCGGGCCATCACCCTGCGCCTTTCCTCTACGGATGTGATCCACTCCTTCTGGGTCCCCATGCTCGGCGGAAAGCGGGATCTGAACCCCACGGTAACCGTGCGGGAGGGGGAGGAGCCCAAGGTCAACTACCTGTACTTCACCCCCCGCGAAACGGGCCTCTACATGGGGCAGTGCGCCGAGTTCTGCGGTGAGTCCCATGCCTTCATGGCCATGCGGGTGAATGTGGTCTCGGACGCCGAATTCGATGCATGGACCGCAGGGTGGCTCGAGTCACGCGGGGCGGCCATTCCGGCGGCACCGGCCATTGAAGGCGGCGCCACCGAAGAGGCCGGCCAGGAGGCCGAGGAGGCCGGCGTCACCCTGCAGGCCGCCGCTTCGATGTCGGCGGTGGACCTGGATCCGCTGGCCGTGCAGGGCCGGGATATCTTCCTGAACCAGGCCACCTGCGGGGCCTGCCATGCCGTCCAGGGCACGGCGGCGCAGGGCCGGCTGGCTCCCGATCTTACCCAGTTCGGGCTTCGCACCAGCCTTGCGTCGGGCATCATGGAGAACACGCCGGAGAACGTGGCCGCCTGGATCATTGACCCGTGGCGTTTCAAGCCGGGGGCGAACATGCCGGGCACCCAGTATGCCATGGACTCCCGGATCGTGTCCGGGACGCCGTTCGCCTGGCCGGCAACCGGCCTCGACGATGAACAGGTACGCGCCGTGGCCGCCTACCTTCTGAGCCTCAAGTAACCCGCAGCAAGGAACGAGCTCGATGTCGACGGCAACCATCGAACAGGCCCACGCGGGTCACGGGGCCCACACGGAGCCCACCGGTCTGTGGAGCTGGATCACGACGGTCGATCACAAGCGGATCGCCATCATGTACTTCCTGGCCGCCACCTTCTTCTTCTTCGTGGGGGGGGTGGAGGCGCTCCTGATCCGGATCCAGCTCTGGAACCCGGAGCAGGCGATCTTCTCGGCCGAGCTGTACAACCAGCTCTTCACCATGCACGGCACCACCATGGTCTTCCTGGTGGCCATGCCCATGGCGGTGGCCTTCTTCAACTACGTGGTCCCGCTCCAGATCGGCGCGAGGGACGTGGCCTTTCCCCGGCTGAACGCCCTTTCGTTCTGGATCTTCCTCTTCGGAGGGATCTACATCAATCTGGGCTGGTTCATCGGGGCGGCCCCCCACGCCAGCTGGGTCGGGTACGCCACCCTGACCTCCACCGCCTACTCCCCGGGGCTCAACACCGACTTCTGGTTCATCGGGCTCTCCATCATCGGCATCGCCTCCATTGCCGGAGGTGTGAACTTCATTACCACCATCGTGAACATGCGCGCGCCCGGAATGAAGATGATGCGCATGCCCCTGTTCACCTGGATGACCTTCGTGACGAGCTTCCTGCTCATCACGGCCATCCCGGTGATCGCGGTGGCCCTCATCTTCCTCGGGTTCGACCGAACCTTCGGGACGGTCTTCTTCGACCCCTCCATGGGGGGAGATCCGGTGCTCTGGCAGCACCTCTTCTGGATCTTCGGTCATCCGGAAGTCTACATCCTGATCCTCCCCTCCTTCGGCGTGATTTCCGACATCATCCCCACCTTTTCGAAGAAGCCGCTCTTCGGGTATCCCATCGTCGTGTACGCCGGGATCCTCATCGGCTTCATCGGGTGGGGCGTCTGGAGCCACCACATGTTCACCACGGGACTCGGCCCCATCGCCGACTCCTTCTTCGTGGCGGCCACGATGATCATCGCCATCCCCACCGGGGTGAAGATCTTCAACTGGATCGCCACCATGTGGGGGGGCACGATCCGGTTCACCACGGCCATGCTCTTCTGCATCGGCCTCCTGGCCGTCTTCACGGTGGGTGGGTTGTCGGGGATCATGCATGCCGCCGCTCCCATCACCCTGCAGCAGCATGATTCCTACTTCGTGGTGGCTCACTTCCACTACGTCATCGTGGGAGGGGCCATGATGGGGCTCTGGGCCGGTCTCTACTACTGGTTCCCCAAGGTCACGGGCCGCCTCCTCAACGAGACGCTGGGCAAGTGGCATTTCTGGACCACCATGGTGGGCTTCAACCTCACCTTCTTCCCCATGCACTTTTCGGGGCTCTACGGCATGCCCCGCCGCATCTACACCTACTCCGCCGACCTCAACGTGGACCTGTTCAACCAGCTTGCCACCATCGGCGCCTTCATCTTCGGGATCTCGGCCCTGATCATGGTGTGGAACCTCTGGCACAGTGCCCGGAAGGGAGACACGGCGGGGGCCAACCCGTGGGAAGCGGCCACGCTGGAGTGGTCGATTCCCTCGCCGCCGCACCACTACAACTTTCCCGAGCTCCCGGTGATCCGCAGCCGTGAGCCGCTCTGGAACGACGGGGAGCGCGAAGAGGTCCTGGCCGTCACCATGCTGGAGCCCGAGACCGAGCCGGTGATGCCCGTGCCCTCGTACTGGCCGATCCTGCTGGCCCTCTCCATCACGGTGGCCTGGGGCCTGGTGATGACCGGGATCTGGTGGGTGATCGTCCTCGGCATCCTCCCAGTCTTCTTCTGCACGCTCATGTGGGCCTTCGAGCCCGCCTTCCCGGAGGGGCACTGACCATGGCCCAGGCCGTCGCCGCTTCCGCCCATGACGCCCACGATCCCCACGCCACCAACACGGGGGTCTCCAACTTCAAGCTGGGTTTCTGGGTCTTCCTCGCCTCCGAGTGCCTCTTCTTCGGGACCCTGATCTCCACGTACATGGTCTACAAGGGGTCGGCGCTCGAAGGGCCGTACCCTGCGGAACTCTTCGACATCATCAAGACGACGATCTCGACGACGGTTCTTCTCTTCTCGTCGCTGGCCATGGTGCTGGCCCTCCATTACGTGCACGAGGCGCGGAAGAACCTGGCGATCCTCTGGCTCTTCGCCGTCATCGCCATGGGCGGGACCTTCCTCGTCATGGAGTACTTCAGCTACATCAAGTACATCGGCTACGGGCTCACCATCGGGTCGAGCACCTTCGGGTCGTCGTACTTCGTCCTCACCGGGACCCACAAGGCCCACGTGGCCGTGGGGATGATCTGGATGGCGATCCTGGCGTGGCGTCTCCACAAGGGGAAGATCCCTCCCTCCAAGTCGGACCAGGTGGAGGTGGCGGGGCTTTACTGGCACTTCGTGGACATCATCTGGATCGTGATCTTCACCCTCGTGTACCTGATTCCGTAAGGACGCTTTCATGAGCCAGACGACTCCCGTGACAGGTTCCGGATCCGATGCGGCCGGCCACGCCGAGAAGCAGGGCTCGGTGGCACTCTACATCTGGATCGGGGCGATTCTCGCCGTCCTGACCTTCGTCGAGGTGGCGGTCTACCTGATCGATGCCTTCGAGGCTGTGGAGGTTCCGATCCTGATCATTCTCTCCACGGTGAAGCTCTTTCTCGTGGTGATGTACTTCATGCACCTGAAGATGGATCACAGGGCCCTGACCTGGCTCTTCCTGTCAGGGGTTGTCCTGGCCGTCTTCATGGTGAGTGCCCTGGTGGTGCTCTACCACGTGCTTCCCCGGTTCGCCTGACGGGAGCGCACGGGGTCGGAGCCCAGCCTGCGGCTCCGATGGCGGCCACGTGAGGGCCGTGCCTCATGAATTTCCACGGATTCCAGATCTTTCCCAGCATCCTCATTGGATGCCTCTATCTCCTGGGTGCGTACTGGCTGGCCACCGGCCCGGCCCGGCGCCGCTTCGGGTGGACGGACGAGGTGCGTCCCGGCCTGGCCCGGGCTTCGGCGTGGGTAGCCGGCGTGCTCGTCATCTTCTTCTCGCTGAACGGCCCCCTGCACGAATGGGCCGATGGCTACCTCTTCACCGCCCACATGGTGCAGCATCTCCTCCTGATGCTCATCATGCCTCCCCTGCTGATCTGGGGGCTGCCGCCGGAGCTCATTCGCAAGGCCCTCCGGTTCCGTCCCGTCTTCGGGGCGGGCCGCCTGCTGACCCACCCGGTGGTGGCCTTCGTGGCCTACAACCTGGTGTTCATCTTCTGGCACTTCCCGCAGTGGTACAACCTGGCGCTGATGGACCACACGATCCACATCGTCCAGCACCTGAGCTTCATGGTGGTGGCGGTGATGATGTGGTGGCCCATCATGGCCCCGGTGAAGGAGCTGGTCCGGATCCCCACCGGCCCCTTCCTCATGGCGTGGATCTTCCTGTACGGCATTCCGGGGACGGTGGTCTCCGCCCTCATCACCCTGTCCAACGACGTCCTCTACACGTGGTACGCGGCGGCCCCCCGCATCACGGCCCTGTCGCCCCTCGATGACCAGCGCCTCGGCGGACTGATCATGTGGATTCCGGGGATGCTGGTGTTCTGGGTGGCCATCACCGCCGTCTTCTTCCGCTGGACCTCGTACGAGTACCGCAGCTGGAAGGTGGATCCCGAGGCGCTCCCCACGGGCGAGATCGGACCTTGACGGGGCCGGATGCGGGACGCGGGGCCCTCTGGTACCGGCTGGTTCTCCTCCTCGCTGTCGCACTCCCCTGGGCGACGCCTCCCGGGGAGGCCATGGCCCAGGAGCGGGACTGGAAGGCCGAGGGCGAGCTGGGTGGGAATCTCTTCTTCGGCAACCGGGAACAGAGCCAGCTCAGCTCCCGGATCCTCGTGGAGCGGGCCGATTCCCTCTTCGAATCCTCGTCGGAATTCCGCTTCGCCTACGGCGAGGTCACGGACCGGGACGGCGTCCGCCAGGTGAACCGTCGAAACTGGTCAGCCGCCGCCTCCCTGGACTTTCGCCCCATGGAACGATACCGCCCGTTCGTTTCCGGGCGGATGGAGTCGGCCTTCGAGCGACGCATTGCGCTGCGCTACAACGCGGGCGCCGGGGTGCGCATGAGCTGGGCACGGGACCGGCGCAACCGGGTGGACCTGTCGGCCTCCATTCTGGCGGAACGCACGTACGCCCGGGAGGATGGGCGGGGTAGCGAAGAGGACGTGGGGCTGGCCCGCTGGGCTTCCAGTGTCCGGGTGCGCCGGAGCTACTTCGATGATCGGCTTTCCCTCGACTCCACCAACTCCTACCGGCCCGTTTTCGACTCCTTCGGGAACTTCACCCTCTCCACCCGGAACGCGGTCTCCTACAACCTCACCGAGGTGGTGGCCCTGCGGGTTGCCGTGATCACCGACTACGATTCCGGCGCGGTGGAACGCGGGGCCGAGACCAACCGGGACGGCCAGGTTCAGGTCACGGTGGTGGCCCGGTTCTGATCCGGGAGGCGGAGGCTCCCCTCCGCCACGGTGACGGCATGGCCCAGGAGGTGGACCCGCCTGCCCCGGACCTCGACCCTCAGGCGGCCCTGGCGGGATCCCCCCTGAACCGCTTCCAGCTCCGCCGTGTTCCGTCCATGGAGACGCAGACTCCACCAAGGACCGAGGACGCAGTGGGCCATTCCCGTGACCGGGTCTTCATCCACCCCGACCCAGGGGCCGAAGAACCGGGAGGCGAAATCGGCACCCTGGAGGAGGTGGACGGTCACGGACACCCCCATGACTCCGGCGGGGAGCGTCACCTCGCGAAGGGCCCGCATGTCGGGCGTGAGGTCGGCCAGCGCGCCTGCACCCCCCGACGGCAACTCCAGGAGGGCACACCTGGCCCCCGTGGCGTAGCGGACCGAGAGCCCTTCCGGCAATCCGAGGGCGGCGAGCAGACCCGGAGGAGGCGGCCCCTCCACCGGGGGGTCGGCAGGGAAGTCCAGGCGAAGACGGCCGTCGGCGTCCCGGTGCACCTCCAGGGGCCCCGACTGCGAGGTGAAGCGAAGCGGGCCCTCGGCACCGGCCTCGAACAGCGCATGGCCCGCTGCCAGGGTGGCATGCCCACAGAGCGTCACCTCGGTGGAAGGGGTGAACCAGCGGAGCCGTCGCACGCCGTCCTCCCCGGCCGGGTAGGGAAAGGCCGTCTCCGAGAGGTTCATCTCGGCGGCGATGGCCTGAAGGACCGGGTCGGGAAGGGCGTCCGTCGAGAGGCCGCCCCGGGCCACATCGGCGGGGAGGATCACCGCTGCCGGGTTCCCGGCAAAGGGCTCCGCGCTGAAGGCGTCCACGACCCGGTAGGGGAGGCCAGGGCTCATCCCACCCGCCTCCGCTTCCCCTTGAGGAAGTCCATCATGATGTACTGGCCCAGCGTCAGCGTGCTGGTGAAGTAGGCCTTTCCGCGGGCGATCTCCGAAACCTTCTTCACGAATTGCACCAGGTAGGGATCCTGGGCCAGCATGAACGTGTTGATGAGGATCCCCGATTTCCGGCAGGCGGCCACCTCCCGGTAGGTGGCCTGGAGGATCTTCGGGTCCAGCCCTCCGGAGTTGGTGTAGACGCGCCCATCGGGGAGGGTCATGGCAGACGGCTTGCCGTCGGTCACCATGATGATCTGCCGCATTTCCTTCCCCTCTGCCTGGAGGATCCGGCGCGCCACCTCGAGCCCCTCGGCGGTGTTCGTGTGGAAGGGCCCGACCTGGGCGCGCCCCAGCCGTGAGAGGGGGATTTCCTGGGCCCGGTCTCCGAAGGTGACCACCCGGAGGGTGTCCCCGGGGTACTGGGTCCGGATGAGGTGCGAGAGGGCGAGGGCGACCCGCTTGGCGGGAGAGAAGCGGTCCTCCCCGTACAGGATCATGGAGTGGGAGATGTCCAGCATCAGCACGGTGGCGCACGAGGACCGGTACTCGGTCTGGTTCACCATCAGGTCATCGTACTCGAGATCCAGCGGGAGTGACGGCATCCCCTGGGACCCCTCTTCGGCGCCCTCCTCCCTGCGTGCCTCCGCCGCCGCCCGGGCCAGGGCCCGCTTGAGCGTTCCCGGAAGATCCAGGTTCATGGTGTCACCGAAGGTGTAGGGGCGACTCGCTGCTCCCGCCTCCACCCCGGTGGAAAGCGCCGAGGTTTCGTGGGACCCGGCGCCCCCCTGCCCCATGGCGCCCAGGAGTCCCCGGAGGGCCCGGTAGCCCAGGAAGTCCATCCCCTTGCGGGTCAGGTTGAAGTCGACGGTCTGGGCGGCCTCGCGGGCTTCGTCCACCTTGCCCCCCTTACCCTCGGGGTCGAGTGGCGTCCCGGCGCCTCCCGCCCCCGGCTCGGCGGTGAGGAACCCCTCCTCCACGAGGCGCTCCACGAGATCGTCCAGCATCCGGGCGATGGCGGCGCGCAGATCGGCGTCTCCCTCGCCCTCTCCTCGCAGTTCCCTGAGCATCTCCGGCGTCAGCTGGCCGGTTTCCAGGAGCGCGCGCAGGATGGCCTCCTTGAGTGCGTCCAGCGATTTCGTGTCCTCGTCGCCGGACCATCCCCACCACGGGTGGAAGTGGGGGCCACCCGCGAATCCCCCGTCGAGAAGGAAGTCCGAAAGGTGCTCGAGGAGCGCCTCCAGGTTCAGGGCATCCAGGAAGCCCCCCTTGTACTTCGTGTAGGTGGTGCGCATGGATGGTCCCTTGAGTGCGAGGATGACCGCTGGGCAGGACGACCGACGGAGCGGATGACCGATGGGGAGGATGACCGACGGAGCGGATGATCTATCTTGAGGGATGACGACCCCCCGCGCTTCCCACCGACCCGAAGAGGTCCAGGCCTTCCGCTCCAGGATGCTGGCATTCTTCGACGAACGCCGGCGGGAGCTGCCTTGGCGCGAAACCTCGGACCCGTACCGGATTCTGGTTTCCGAGATCATGCTGCAGCAGACACGGGTGGATACCGTGGTTCCCTACTACCGGCGGTGGGTGCAGCGGTTCCCGGATCCGGCCTCGCTGGCAGAAGCGGATGAAGAGGAGGTTCTCCGCCACTGGCAGGGGCTGGGGTACTATCGCAGGGCCAGGAACCTTCAGGCGGCGGCCCGGGAGGTCGTGGAGCGGTGGGGAGGAGAGGTTCCCGGGGATGCGGAGGCCCTGGCCGATCTCCCGGGGGTGGGCCCCTACACCGCGGGCGCCGTGGCTTCCATTGCCTTCGGACAGGCCGTCCCGGCCGTCGATGGAAATGTTCGGCGGGTCATGGCCCGGCTTCTGGACGATCCAGCTCCGGGGGCGGCCCTCCTGGCGCGCGAGGTGGGCCGCCTGGTGGACCCCCACCGGCCGGGGGACTTCAACCAGGCACTGATGGAGCTCGGGGCGACGCTCTGCACGCCGCGCTCCCCCGCCTGCCCCGCCTGCCCGGTCTCGGAAGGGTGCCGGGCTCGCGCCGCAGGAACGCAAGGCGAGCGTCCCCGGCCCCCGCGGAAGAAGGAGATTCCCCACCGGGTGGAGGCCGTGGCGGTGATGGTGCGGCCGGGGCCCACCGGATGGGAGGTCCTCCTCCGTCGCCGTCCCGCGTCCGGACTCCTGGGGGGGATGTGGGAGTGTCCGGGGGTCGACGTGGGCCCGCACGGAAGCGAAGTGGACGAGTCATGCGTGCTGGAGGGCGCTCAGGACGTGGCGCTCCGCGCCGTGATA
>Ga0209498_1002645_pt1 | contig 10777 bp, 8 predicted proteins | sample WalLakDeSediment_FD_184131 | JGI IMG/M metagenome (GOLD analysis project Ga0209498, IMG submission 184131) | Lake sediment microbial communities from Walker lake, Nevada to study Microbial Dark Matter (Phase II) - Walker Lake 11/02/13 Deep... | ecosystem: Environmental > Aquatic > Freshwater >... | reverse complement strand
TGGTATTAATGACCCAGGTGTCATCAAATCCCGCCAATGGGTTGAAAAACTCTCGGTAATAGGTGATCTGGCCGGTTTCCAGGTAGTCGCGATGGATGACGAAGAATCCCCTAATCTGATCGTCGTCGACAGCATCTCGAGCCTGGGCTTCCGACTCAAAGGGAATCAGACGGTCTTCTGCAATCCAGATCGGGATTTCGGTAATGATGCCTGACTTGTCCACATACCCATCATGAACATCCGTAATAAGTTCGGGCGGCATGAGGCCAGTTGTTGGCATGTCAATTCCTGGTATCTCCGCCTCATCATCTGTAAAAAGCGTAATGCCCCCCAGTATCAGGGCTGGCACCAGGGGAACCAGGATTAAAACCAGTAAAAAAGAGCGCCTGGTGACGGTTTTGATGAATTCTGTTTTAAGAACGATCCAGATCTTGTTCATACCTGCACACGCTTCCCAAATAGTTCTTTGAGGGTTAACTTCTTGCCATATCGCAGCATACCCATGTGGAATGCTCGGCCAGCAAACCAGATCGCAAAACAAGCAAAAGCGACCAGGATGGTGATGCTGAGTGCGAGCTCACCGATGGGGATTGTGGTGAATCCCATACGGGTTAAAATCGTGATGGGCGTTGAAAAGGGGAAAAATGTTAAAACCCGCGCCAGTGTCCCGTTGGGATTTTCCATGATCGGCATGATGACATAAAATGGAATGGTAACTAGGAGTGAAAACAACCCGGATATTTGTTGGGCTTCCTGCATTTCAGTCATCGTTGACCCGATTGCGGCCATAAAGGCTGCGATCATAACAAATGAAGGAATCAACACCAAGACCATGACCAGGGAATAATCTGCTGGAAGTGAAAAATCTTGCAAAAAAGGCCAAAACTGGCCGCCCACCAGCAGGGCTATCCACCCAAAAACCAACCAAACCAAAAGCTGGGTCAAACCTACACCAATGTTGCCGATAATCTTCCCGGTCATCAATTGGTTGGGGGTGACGGATGTAATCACGATTTCCATCGTCCGATTTTCTTTTTCTTCAACAACAGCCTGCAAGAGATACCCGCCGCTGCTCAGGACCACGATGATGAAAATCACACCAGCGATGAAGGGGAGAGACATCATCAACCAGTCGCCTTCAACCATCTGGCGAGTGCGATCTAATGAACTGACGGTGATCACGCTGGTATCTTGCAGTCTTTCCTGAACAAGCGGATCTAGATCGTCAAACATTCCCATATTTTGGCGAACGAACTGGTTGAATTGGCTCTGGTAGGCACTTTCAGGCAGTTCGTGAAAAACCAATTTCACTTCCAGAGATTCAGGGTAGGTCTCAGGGATAATGTAATAAGCCTGGATGATTTCCTGATCCAGAGCTGCCCGGGCAGCCTCCTCATCTGGATAGCTGACGAATTCGATTTGGGGAGCAAAGAGCGTTCCTTCTCCCTCTAAGGGTTGGGGGTCAACGAGAACGGCTGCCCGATCTACATAGCCAATCGGGGATGTGTTGACCATGATAATTGAAATTAGAAATACCAACAGTCCCATTCCAAGGAGCAGACCTGGAAGGCTCAGCAGACTGAAAAGGAACCGCTTCTCGAAGACATGGCGGGTGTATTCGTATTTGATGATTTGTAAAATTTTAGTCATGTTGTTCCCTGGCCTGTTTTCTAACCACCTGGATAAAGATCTGGTTGAGCGGCGGGATGGCGACTTCAAATGCTGTCATTTCCGTACCCTGGTTGATAAGGGTTTTGAGGACCTGGTGGGGTTCTGTACCTTCTGACAGGGCTAGGAGGTAGCGACCATTCAATTCACGGATCTCCATCACACCGTCGATAGCGAACGGCAGCGGGGATCGGGGTGTGACCAGGATGTCGCGGGAGGCAAATTCATCTTGGATCTCCTTAAGTGTTCCGTAAAGCACCTGGTGACCATGGTCGATGAGCAAAATGCGATCACAGAGCGCTTCCACCTGGTTCATCTGGTGGGTCGACATGACAATGGCTTTGCCTTCATCTCGTTTTTCTTTGAGGAGATCTTTGACCATTTCAGTGTTGACCGGGTCGAGAGCGGTGAAGGGTTCGTCGATGATGATCAAATCAGGATCATGCACCAATGTGGAGATGAGCTGGGCTTTTTGCTGCATACCCTTGCTGAGCTCCTTGACCTTTTTATCGCGCACGTCATACAGATCAAATTGCTTTAAATAATGTGTCAATTTTGGACCAACGGTTTTTTCAGGCATCCCTTTGAGGGTTGCCAGGAAGGTCAAACAGCGCTGCAGGGGGATATCTTGGTAGAGACCGCGTTCTTCGGGAAGATAACCGATCCGATTTTTCTTTTCATCGGTCATGGGACCGCCCAAAACACTGATCTCACCCGAATCAGGTTGAAAAATGTCGAGGATCATACGGATACAGGTGGTCTTGCCAGCGCCGTTGGGCCCCAGCAGGCCGAAGATCTCACCGGGATAGACATCGAAACTGAGCTGATCAACAGCTGTGGTTTTACCAAAGCGTTTGGTGATATTATTCGTTGTAATCGTGGACATTTAGAAGCCTTTCAAAAACCGAATATAGATTGTAACCGATGAAATGAGCTGGAAGACGTATTAGGGGACTGGCTTTCCAGTCCCCGGCGATATTAGCGTGGATCATCCAATTCGTGTTGTGAGGCTTGGCTAATCCGACATCAGCCAAGGAAGATCAAGATGTTAGGGGCTTATGTATTGTTTGAGTGGCGCTTTGATCAGCCAGGTATTTATTTCTTTCGGCTAAGTAACCACAGTATAGTGATATCTATTGCCATCCCAAGTAGGATCAGCGGCCATGCCCACACCAGGTCCGCTTCCAAGGGTGGAGGACAGGGTTTATCGGTTGGGTCAAAAGTCAGGACGGGCAGTTTCTTAATTTCTGCCATGATGTCTGGGCTTTGTGATTCTTGTGCGTCTTGTTCTGTCGGGGTAATGAAATCTGCCATCAGGACCCGTCCAACCGGGCTGCGTGTGAGGTAGAGATGAACAGCTTCCCATTCTTCGTCTGTCTTTGGTGCGCGTGCCTCAGCGCAAATCCGCTCGTAGCTATTTTGGAGGGTTACCTGCGGGTTGGCCATGATGTTTTTGTACCAATCTGTATGTTCACCGAAACCGCTGATGATGTAATATTTGCCCTCATGATAAAAATATTCCACCGGTGTATGGTGGGTTTTCTGGGTTTTACGTCCTGTAGTGGATAAGATCAGGATGTAACTCCCAAACAGTTTCCCTAAACCGAGTCGGTAAAACAAAATGGGCGTTTTGTATAGCTTTTTTACCAGGCAGTTCTCAGGATAGGGAAGAAGCTCTGTAAAAACATAGTTCTCTTGTGACATGGTTTTCCTCCATTCAATTTAGGGATTTGTGGAATTAATGGTCTTGATCGCATGAGCAATGATCTGAATGGCATGTTCAATTTCCTTGCCGGTGGTCATTAAGCCGACGGAAAAACGCAGGGCACCTTTGGCCCATTCGAGGGGGACGTTCATCGCTTTTAGGACGCTCGAGATTGTGATCTGATCGGCATGGCAGGCTGCACCGGCGGATGCTGCCACCCTATCCTGGATGTGATCGAGTAAAACATTCGCTTCAATGTTCTTGAAGGACAGGTTGAGGGTATTTGGTAAGCGCTCATCCGGATGCCCGTTCAAGCGGGTAGTCCCAGGTGGCAAGGCAGATTCCAAGCCTGCGTGCAAGCGATCACGCGTAGCCTTGAGATGGGTCATGTGTTCTTGCAAAGTTTGGTGGGCTTCCTCAGCTGCTGCGCCGAGGCCGACGATCTCGAGGACGTTCTCCGTGCCAGGACGGAGATCGCGTTCCTGACCGGCACCAAAGGTGATCTTTTCCAGTCTAATGCCGCGCCGGATATACAGCCCGCCAACGCCTTTAGGTGCATAGAGCTTATGCCCGGCGATTGATAACAGGTCAACATCCAATTTGATGACATCCACCGGGAGCTTGCCAACCGATTGGGCAGCATCGGTGTGGAACAGGGCACCGGCTTGATGTGCCAGGGCAGCCAGCGCCTTGATGGGCTGGATGGTGCCAACTTCGTTATTGGCATGCATGACACTGACCAGGATGGTCTCAGGTGTCAGGGCTGCAGCCAGGTCATCCGGCGAGACCTGCCCGAATTGGTCAACTGGCAAGGTGGTAATTTGATACCCTTGCGTTGCCAGGTAGGTGCAAACTTCGCTCACCGCAGGATGTTCAACCGCTGTCGTGATGACGTGATTACCTTTATGGCGGGTTGCACGGGCAGCGCCCTGGATGGCGATGTTATTTGCTTCCGTGCCGCCGCTGGTGAAGATGATCTCTTTAGGTCCCGCATTGATTAAGGCTGCAACCTGGTTACGAGCTTTTATGACAGTATCCCTGGTGATGCGGCCATATACATGAGATGATGAGGGATTGCCAAAGTGCTGCTCCAGGAAAGGGCGCATGGCAGAAATGACATGAGGGGTTAGGGGCGTGGTGGCGTTATAGTCGAGGTAAATTGGTTGATCAAGTTCCATGACTCTCCTATAATTGGTCGGCTCCATTTGATTATACTCGGGTCAACATGAAAAACCACCTGGCTGAATTGCGTTCCAGGTGGTTAATTTTCATAGATGGTTGTGTTGGTGGTTTTTTATTCTTTTTCGTAGGGTTCGCCATCAGCCGCAGGCACATCGCCTTTGCCGATAAACCCGGCCAGTACGATCATGGTGATCACATAAGGCGCTGTCGCCATGATCTGGGGTGGGATGGCGCTGCCCAAGAGCAGCAACTTGGAGCCGATGGCGTCAGCAAAGCCGAACAAGAAACCGGCACCAAGTGCGCCCATTGGCCGCCAGTTGCCAAAAATCATCGCTGCCAGGCCGATGAAGCCTTTGCCAGCCGTCATGCCTTCATTGAAGCGCCCGACAGAACCTAATGTGAAGAATCCGCCTGCAAGTCCCGCGACCAGCCCGCTGAGTAAGACCGCTATGTAGCGGGTTCTGATCACATTGATACCGAGGGTGTCAGCTGCCCGCGGATGTTCACCTACTGAGCGCGTGCGCAACCCCCAGCGGGTGGAGAACAGCGCCACCTGGATTACCACCAGCAGGATGAACATCAAATACACAAACACATTGGTGTTGAAAAACATGGGTCCAAGTAGAGGGATATTGGCCAACCCGGGGATAGGGATGCGGGTGAATAAAGGCGGGTTGTTCAAAGCCTGGTTGGTTTGCAAGTATTTCTGAGAGATAAACGCCGTCATCCCTGCTGAGAAAATGTTAATCACAGTACCGGAGATGATCTGGTTGATTTTATACTTGATCGATAGAACGGCGTGTAAAGCACTTAGTAATAAGCCTGACAGGAGAGCGCCCAGCAAACCGATCCAGGGGTTGTTGGTGACACTGCCAATCACTGCGCCAATCATTGAACCCATTAACATCATGCCCTCAATGGCGATGTTGATCACGCCTGCCCGTTCAGAAAGAATGCCTGAGAAAGCGCCGAGGGTAATGGGAACGGCCAGCAACACTGCACTGGTCAGCATCCCAGCCAGGTTGACCGATGTGCCGCCTGTCTGCCAGGTGATAAAACCAAAGATCAGGCATAATCCGCACAGGCCCACCATTCCGTTGGTTGAGCGTCCAAAACCACGGACAAGTTGAAAGACCCCAATACTTGCTGTGATCACCACTAAAATGATCAGGGTCAGCTGGGTTGGGATGATCCAATCCCCCATAATACCGATATCGATCCCTCCCGGCGTCATCACAAACCTGGTGAGCGTATCCGCTTCGATGTTTATAACAAAACTGAATAGGATGATGGTAGCGATCAATAGCTCTGCAATACCCATAACCAGTTTCCTGGTTGGTGAAATTTCATAGAACCTTTTGTGTTGAATGGTTTGTGTTGTACTCGTCATTATTGACCTCCTCCCCAACCACTGACAAAGACAGTCTGTTCTTCTTCCTTCTTCCGTAAGCGGTATAGGCTGCGAATGATCGCTGGTGCGGCCACAAACATCAAGATGATGGCTTGTAAAACGTCAACGATATCGATTGGAATACGGGAGACGACCATCATGCGGGTGGCACCATTGCGCAGGGTACCAAATAAGATCGCTGCCAGTACCACTCCCAGCGGGTGGTTATTGCCAATCAACGCCAGGGCAATACTATCAAAACCGTAACCCGAGGATAGGCCCAAAGCCATGCTGCGGTTGACAGCAAGAATTTGAATTGCTCCAGCCATGCCAGCTAATGCACCAGAGATGGCCATTCCCAGCATGTACGATTTCGAGACATTCAGTCCAGCATATTTTGCGGCTCGGGGATTAGCCCCAACCGTGCGCAGGTTGAGACCCCACTTGGTTTTGAAGAGCAGCCACCAAACCAGCCAGGCAATCCCCAGTGCAATAAAGAACCCGAGGTGGAAGCGAATGGGGGTTTGGAAGAATTGTGGTATTTGCGCACTTCTCTCAATGAGTGGGCTGATGGGCATCCCGCCCGCTCCCGGGCGGTTCATCGGGCCGGAAAGCAGCCATTCGGTCAGACGGAAGGCAATCCAGTTCATCATAATGGTGTTGATCACCTCGTGTCCGCCGGTTGTGGCTTTGAGCAAGCCAGGGATAAAGCCCCACAGGGCACCGCCTAAAGCACCCGCTAGAAATGCCAAAGGCATGTGGATGTAGACGGGTAAACCCGTGATGGCATAACCGACAAAGGTGGCACAGGCTGCCCCGATAAACAGTTGGCCTTCAACACCGATATTGAACAACCCGGACCGGAAACCGAGGGCAACAGCCAGGCCAGCAAAGATATACGGCGTGGCTTGCACCAGGCTTTCGAGAAACGGGTTGAGTGCAGAACGGATAGCAGCGTCATCCCCAGAACCCAGCGCGTTAATGATCCTGACGGGATCTCCAATCGAACCGGTAAACAAAGCCTGGTAGGCCGTGATGACCTCATTCCAGGCGGTCCCCAACCCTAAACCAAAGGATTGACCAAAGGCTGCGTAAACGGATGTACTGGTTGCTACGATCAATACCGCGCCGATGATCAACCCGGTCAGGATGGCAAGCCCGGGTATGGCAATCACATTCCAAATCGAACGCCTGGTGGTAGCTTGTTCAGTTTCATTAGGTGATTCATTAATTTCTTCCAGCAGGAGATATCCTGCCTCTTCTAGTTTTTTAGGTTTCTTTTTCATACGCAAAACTCCCTAAAAAGTTCTTTCCACCACGCGTTTTCTCTTACCTGTGAAACCTTCTTCCGGCATCTCACCCGCCATCATTAGACCAACTTCTTCCTTGGAAACAAGATGGCTATCCACAATGGCCAGGATCTTCCCGCGATACATCACAGCAATTCGATCAGAAAGTTCCATGATCTCATCCAATTCTGGGGAGACGAGCAGCACTGCACAGCCTTTATCCCGTTTTTGAACGATGCGTTTGTGGATATACTCGATGGAGCCGACATCGAGACCGCGTGTTGGTTGGGACGCCATCAGGAATTGAACCGGGCGGGAAAGCTCACGGGCGATGATGCATTTTTGCTGGTTACCACCTGAGAGGTTGCTGACTGGCGTCAACGGGCTGGGCGTGCGGATGTCAAAATCGCTGATTAGTTTCTCGGCGTGCTCCAGGATGGTTTGATATTGGAGCACAACGCCTTTTGAGAAGGGTTCTTTGTAATAGGAACATAGAACCAGGTTTTCTGCTGTTGGGAAGGGTAATACCAGGCCGTCTGCTTGCCGATCCTCAGGGACATGGGCTGAACCCAACTCGGTGATCTGGCGGGGTGTGGCTTTGGTAATTTCCTGTCCCAGTAATGTGATCTGCCCGCCGGCGCTTTTTCGCAAGCCGGTTATGGCTTCAACCAGCTCGGTTTGGCCATTGCCCTGCACACCGGCAATGCCTACAATTTCCCCAGCGTGCACATTCAGGGAGACATGATCCACAACAATATTCTGGAATTTATCGGCCACTACCAGGTTATCTATGCGTAATACCATCTCACCCGGCTCCTTTAGTTCCTTTTCAACAACCAAGCTGACTTCTCGACCGACCATCATCGCAGCCAGGCTGTTTTTATCCGCTTTATCTGATTTGGTCTCCCCAACCACAGCCCCAAGCCGGATGACCATGATCCGATCTGCAACCTCAAGTACCTCTCGCAGCTTGTGGGTGATAAAGATGATGGATTTTCCCTGTTCAGCAAGCGACCGCATGATATTGAAAAGCTCATCCGCCTCTTGGGGCGTGAGAACAGCAGTTGGTTCGTCAAAGATCAGGATTTCTGCTTTACGGTAGAGCAGCTTGATAATCTCGACCTTTTGTTGAACACCGACTGGCAAGTCTCTCACCATATCATTTGGGTTGACCGGTAAGTTGAAGGTGTCGGCAATATTAAGGATCTTTTTGGCAGCATCAGCCCGGTCAAGAAAATCGCCATATCTTATCGATTCCTGGCCCAGCATAACATTTTCAGCCACGGTAAAGACCGGGATGAGCATAAAGTGCTGGTGAACCATACCAATGCCCACATCAATGGCATCGGATGGTGAATCGATGATGATCTTTTCACCATGGATGAAGATTTCGCCTTCATCGGGTTGATAAAGACCATAGAGGATGTTCATGAGGGTGGATTTACCAGCGCCGTTTTCCCCTAAAAGAGCCAGAATTTCGCCTTTATGCAAGGATAGATCGATGTGATCGTTGGCTAATACGCCGGGAAATTGTTTGGTGATTCCTTTTAATTGAAGAATAGGCGTCATATGATCCCCTTTTCTCGGTGAAGTTTAAATGCAAGTTGTTTAAAGGTCATAAGCAGGTATAAAAAACAATGCGGGTTGGAGAAGAATTCTCCAACCCGTATTGTTTACCTTGTGTGCTTATTGCAGGACGATCCTGCCGGCAATGATATCCTCTCGGATCTGGTTGATTTCAGCCTGTACTTCTGCAGATATCAGGTTCGATAAATCATGGAATGGCGCAATATCCACGCCCTGGTTTTGCAGAGTACCAACCACGACACCGCCGGTGAAGGTACCATCAATGACGGATTCGATTACCGCTACGGTGGTGGCATCCATCTTCTTCATGACCGAGGTCAGGGTGAAAGCGCCATATTCAGGGGCGGTCAGATACCAGTCGGAGTCGACGCCGATCAGGTAGGCATTGCCGCGTTCCTGGATAGCAGCTGCTGCGCCAAGACCCACCGGGCCAGCAACAGGCAGGATTACATCGGCGCCCTCGTCCATTAAGGACACGGCCAGCTCACGGCCCTTTTGTTGATCGGAGAAATCCATCGAGAACAAGCCTGTGCCATCGGCGATGTTATAGCCGAGGACTTCCACATTGGTGCCTTTGGCTGCGTTATAGTAATTGACACCCTCAACAAAACCCTTCATGAAGATGGTGACTGGCGGGATTGGTAAACCACCAAAGGTGCCTACTTTACCAGTTTGGGTGACAGCGGCGGCAGCATAACCAGCCAAGAAAGCTGCTTCGTCGGTATTGAATACCTGGCCAATAACATTGGGGATGGCCGGATCATAGGCATAGTCGATGATCGAGAACTTGTTGTCCGGGTTGGCTTCCGCAGCCGCAGCAGTGGCATCACCGATCAGGAAACCAACGGTGATGATCAGGTCACAACCCTCTTCGATGAATGCATTGAGGTTCTTTTCGTAATCGGCAACTTCCTGAGACTCGATGTATGTTCCCCTGATGCCCAGTTGTGCCTGTGCGTCTGTGATGCCTTTCCAGGCAGTGGCGTTGAAGGATTTATCGTCAATCCCGCCCGTATCGGTGATTTGGCAGACCAGGATGCCATCCTCTTCTGCCGCAGGCGCGGTAGGAGCACAAGCTGCGAAAAACAGGCTCCCCATGATAAGGATAGAAAAGATGAGCAAAAATTTTTTAGACATAAGGTTCTCCTCCTAGAAAGATAAGGTTTTGGTTTATACGGATATCATTTGATAACCGTTATGCTTAAGTATAAAGCTTAACAGATTTTATGACAAGATCATACTGGAGGGTTTTTATGCCTCAATTTCAGCAGCATAGACCTCGACTTTTGCTTCACCTCGGCGGACACCAAGCATCATCACCAATGCAAAAACCATGAAAACTGGGCCGATGTACATGATGACGGAATAATCTCGTCCAGCCAGTTCAACTAACCACCCATTGATGTTAGGGCCTAGGATGGCTGCCATAGTTGAGAACAAATAATACAGACCTGTATAAGTTCCGATTTGAATATCATCCGTCATGTCGACGACCATCGGCAGGGAGTTGATGTTGATGAAAGCCCATCCGATGCCGGCAAACATCAAGATAATACCAACCCATGGCACTTCACCCAGCACCGGTACCTCAAATAGAACCTGTGTGAGGAAGGGTACAGACAGGACAGCCATCAGGAGCATGCACAACCCCATCAAAACTATTCCAAAGGAGATGGTCTTTCTGCGACCGAATTTTCCACCAATAAAACCTGATGGCAGGGCAAAAAGGACAAATAATAAGGATAATTGGCCCAGCAGCCTGACACCATCCGCTTCTGCCATCCCCAAATGGACATTGGCAAAGAGGGTGAAAAAAGCCTCTATGGCGTTATAGGCAATGAACCAGAACATAATCGCCAAGAAAATACGGATGGCGCTTTTATCTTCGTCCTTGATGATGCTTTTTACGCTTTTGATTAAGTCTGGGCGTTCTGCTTCTGGATGTTGATCGAATAC
>Ga0209498_1002644_pt1 | contig 10780 bp, 5 predicted proteins | sample WalLakDeSediment_FD_184131 | JGI IMG/M metagenome (GOLD analysis project Ga0209498, IMG submission 184131) | Lake sediment microbial communities from Walker lake, Nevada to study Microbial Dark Matter (Phase II) - Walker Lake 11/02/13 Deep... | ecosystem: Environmental > Aquatic > Freshwater >... | reverse complement strand
CATGAAGCGATCATTATTACAGGGATAGCCACTCAACGCCACACACCCTGCTTCAAATTTGGTCTATGTCCAATTTCTGTACCAATCCTAGTCAAACCCCTACTACGGCGACGTTCTGGATGACAAACCTGCCGTTGCCGATCGGCACGCCCGCATAAACGGCGCTTGAGATAGTCACGAGCGTGATCGATAGCATCATTATTGAGATCAATCGGCACACCCTGTTCATTTTTCATCTTTTCCTGAGCAGTTTTCGTACTCCGGTGAGCGCGTACACCGATGGATGAAGCGCAGCAGGTCGTCCTCGTTGGCAAAAGCGACATGCTCGCCGGTCTGAACGTGACACACATCCCCGCGCCAGAAGGAGCACCCGTTACCCAGCTCCTGCCACAGGCGGACGACAAAAGTATTCAGCGGCTGACCGGCGTCGAGACGTGAGTAGGAAGCCACAGGTACCTCGCAAGCGAGCCAGGAGCTAGAGCTAGCAAGAGTTCGCCCAAAAATTCCATATCGCCAGCGGCAGATAGATCTCCCCTCATCACCAGCGGCAGATAGATCTCATACAATGGCGGCGCCAAGAGCGGGAACTGGAGCTCGATTCCACCCACGAACGCGTTGTCGATATACCCCTCAACATCCACCGTCGGTACACTGTTCGAGCCCTGCTGGATCTGATCGACTAGCCGACCTGCTTCCACCGCATCGGCATTGCGCGGGCAGGGGATGGTGACCAGCACGGTGACAGCCAATTCCCCAAAAGGCTCGATATCAACCGATCCGCTAGGGTTGGTGGTCACCTGCCAGTTGGACGGCACGTTAAAGGTGATCAGCCCCAGATCCACGGTGACGGCGACCGCCGAGCCGTTGTAGACTGTAAAGCTGTACACCTGGGTGACAGCGCACGGCGGGCGCTCTTCCACGTCTACATTGCGCTGGCTCCATTGCCGTTCATACACACCGGCCGGGTCAGTCATCTCGACCAGCAGACATTGATGCCCGGAAGTGGTCGGCGTCCACGCTACCGTCGCGGTGCCGGTCATCCCGGGCATCAGAGTGAGTGTCCTGGTCGGAGGCGCCATCCCGGTGGACGTAAAGGGGATGCCAAAGCCAAACGTGGCCCAGCCAAAGGATAGGTTAACCGTCGCTGGCACTTGGCTCCCATTTTGCAGCAGCGCGGCGACGGTGGACGGCACCCCCACGACGGGCGGATAGGGATCGACCGACAGCTCGGTCTCGGCATACCGTTTCTCATGGGGTTTGTGCAGCGGGACAGGCGGGATGTCCAACTTGCGGAAACCGCCGATCAACGTCCCACCCGCATAGGCTTCCACATCCACGATCGGTTCACCGGTACCGAGCTTGGCCCCCATTGGCGGGGTCACGGTCAGCGTCACGGTGATCGACTCGCCCGTCTGAACGGCCGGCAATTCGAATGCGGATAGGCTGATGTCCCAGCCCGGCTTGTGCCGGATCAATCCCATGGTGACCGTCAATGGACCGGCCTGCTCACCGATGCCCACCGCAAAGTCGAGGCTGTGGGGCACTCTCGGCCGCAGCGGTTCGCCCACGTCGATATTGCGTTGGCTCCAGACCGGTGCGTGGCCTGGCAACTCGACGGTCACCTGGACACAGACCTTGCCGTGCAGTTCGGGCGGCGGGGTCCAGACCACGTGTCCGCGGGCGGCGCCTAGGGCAGGGACAAAAAGCCGGATCGGGTTGGGCGTGATCCCCGCGGTGGAAAACGGCAGCCCGATGCCAAAGGGCGCCACGCTAAAGGTGGCGGTCACCACATGATCGGAGTCCGTCGGGTTGAACAACTCGACACTCAGTTTGGTCGGCATGCCCGGCAAGACCGGATAGGGGTCGATCCCGATCTCGCTCTCGGCATAGACCGGGTCCTGCGGCCGGTGGATTGGCACCGGCGGCCGATAGATCTTGCGGATCCCACCCAAGAGTTCGCCTCCAACATAGGCCTCAATATCAACCACCGGGTCGCCGTCCAGGGGCAGATCGGCCGGCGGCGTCACCGTCAGCGTGATGGTCTCGGTTAAACCCGGTGGGAGGTCAATTAAGAGATCCTGGCTCAGTTCCAGCCCCCAATCCGGGAAATGGGGGATCAACCCCAGGTTGATCGTTACCGGCTCTGGGAATGGGTTCCCCACTGGGAAAGAGAACGCATGGGGCGTCAACGGCCGTAGCGGTTCGTTCGCGTCCAGATTCAGGCGGCTGACCTGGGTGGGATATCCCTCCATCAGCAGCTCGACCTGGAGGCAGAATTGGCCGCCTGTCGGCGGAACCCAGTGTAGGCACTCCCGTACCACGCTGTACGGCGGCAGATGCACCGCTCTTAGGCCGTTGATCGGTGTGAACGGCAAACCGATCCCCAGTTTGGCCCAGGAGAACTGGACCCATGCGTCCTGGGGCAAGTTGGTGGGATTGCGCAGTTCGACACAAAGCTCGGTCGGTTCAAAGGCTCGAGGTGGATACGGATGGATGGTCAGTTCCCGCTCGGCATAGAACGGATCGGCGAAATGATGCAGGATCACCGGCGGCCGGAATATCTTGCGGAACCCGCCGATCATGTCCTCGCCCACATAGGCCTCGACATCTACGATCGGGCTTCCGTCAGCGGGCAGAACGGCCGGCGGTACCACGGTCAGGGTGACCATCTCAATCGCACCGGCCAGCAGATTGGGCAACACCTCCTGTGAGAGTGCTAACCCCCAGCCAGGCAGGTGGGGGGTCAAAGCCAGGGTCACCGTCACAGGTTCGCTAAAGGGGTTGCGCACCGGAAAGGCTCGCAGATGCGGCGTGAACGGACGCAGCGGTTCGTCCACGTCCACGTTCCGCTGGCTGATCAGTGTCGCCTCGCCCTCCTGGAGCAGCCGAGCCTGGATGCACCAATGGTTGGGCGTGGGCGGAACCCAGACCACGCATGCTTGATCCATGTGCCCGGCCGCCACTGTGAGGGGCACGTGGCCGATGGGCGTGAACGGGATGCCGATGCCGAAATGGGCCACGCCGATCTCAACCACCACCTCGTGCGGGTTTTCCGGATCCGAGTTGACCACATCAACACAGATCTGGGTCGGCTGCCGGGCGATTGGCGGCTCGGGACTCACGCCGATCTCCCCCTGAGCATACCAGGGCCAGTCACCGCCCGGAAAGACGATGGGCGGCTCGGGGACTAGGAACTCGATAACGGTATGGTCGACTTGCTCGCCGGCATGATTAAAGATGCCACCCCAGATCGAGATACCCGCCAGGGGTGGCAGCCACGGAGGGATATCGACCGTCACCTCGATCTCCATCATCGCCCCATTTTCCAGTACCGGCAGGTCCCACTCGGCCCACAGGCCCCCCGGGTCGGTCCGATCGGGGGGCGGCGCCGACTCGATAAAGGGCGCGTCAGGCGTGAATTCATTGCGGATCAGGGCGCCGAATTCGCGTCCCCCGTGATTGCCATAGGTGAGGATGAACGTAGCCGGCTGGCCCACCTCGACAAATACGTCATAAAAGCTGTCGATCCAGAGATCCGGCCCCCACTTTTCGATGATCACGGGCCGCGACAGCGGCTCCGGCGTCCCCTCAACAAACAACAGTTCCTGGAGGACAGTGTGTCCCCACAGACAAGGCTCGACGTGAAACGCGAGCACCAGAGCGAACGGTTCGCCAATGTCCGGCGGCACCTCCCAGACCAACAAACCCGGCAGCTCGGTGACTTGTCCCACCGCATATGGGAGGATCTCCCACGACGCCAGATCCAAATGGTTCGGGTCCCACTCTTCCACCAGGGTCACCGGCAGGCCGCTGGGGTGGATCACATCCTCCACCCAAACTGTGTCTGACGTTTCTTTGGTCCAGACCAGGCCAGGCTCCCAGGGGATACCGTCGACGAATTTATCCCAGGGCACAGGAGGCGGCGTCTCCACGTGAAAGCTTGTCTCGACGAACTGGACCAACTGGCCCGCGTGATCAAAGATGCCACCCCAGATGGACACCGTGGTTGACGGGGTCAGGGAGCCGTCAATCGACACATAGACATCGATCTCGTCGACCGCGCCATTCTCGAGGCTGCCCACTTCCCACCAAACTGTCAGGTTGTCCGGCGCCACCAGGGTGGGCGTGGGATAGGAGCGCACAAAGGGCGCTCCGGGCGGGAATTCGTTGACGATCAGAACGTCGGGCTCGAAGCCGCCCAGGTTGCCATAGGCCAGGGTAAAGGCGGCCAGTGCACCTGGATAGACCGCGGTATCATAAGAGCTGTCGATCCAGAGATCGGGCGGCGTCTTGTGTACGATGAACGGCTTTTCATCTAAGGGCGACCCATCAGGCCAGAGCAGTCGCTCGGTAACGATCGTCTCGGTCCAGGTGCATGGGTTAACATGAAACAGCGACGTTTCGGTGATCACATCGCCTACCTGTTCCTGCCAGGAATCAACCAGTTGCAGATGATCCGGATTCCAGGTTTGTTCCAAGGTCAACTCATCGGCCGGACGATACACGTCAATAACCTCAATGGTATCCGAGGTTTCGGCCGTCACCACCAGATCGGGGTGCCACGGTTCACCATTGACCAGCTTGGTCCATTCCGGCGCTGGTTCCTCCTGGCAATGGATGACCAGCGGTATCTCGACTGGCCCCTGGCACGGGGCATTGTGATTCACGATCAGCGTGCCCACTGCGTCCCCTATCTCGGTGCATTGCATAATGACATCCAGTTGGCCCGTCACCAACGCCGGGAGTGTCGCCGTGACCGGATCCACCCACAGATTGCCCGGCAGCTCCCCCACCTCCAGTTCAAACTCCACGCTCAGCGGTGCGTGCCCATCATTGGAGAACGCAAGCAAGAAAACGGTCTGCTGGTTGATGATGGCAGTGCGGGAGATGAAATCGGGAGGATCGACCGCGAGGATCGGCCGCCAGAGACCAAAATCCTGGACTGTGGTCACGTTGTCAATGATGGTCACCCAGGCGCTTTGGCTCATAAAGCCGGGCGCACTTGCGGTCAGGAGGTACTGGCCCCCAGCCAACTGCACCGGACCATAGTCACCCGTGCTGGGATCGGCGGTAAGGGTCAGATTTCCCGGCGACACCTCAACCTCGATGGGTTGGGCGCAGGGAGGCGCCGTGTTTGCCAACTCGGCGTCCAGCACCGCCCCTTGCAGGGTCCCGGCTACGGGCCGGAGCCAGAACTTGTTACCTGTCACCGGCGACGGCGGCAGCGGAAGGGCAAACTCGATCCGATCCGGGTCATACTCTGTGCCGGATACGCTCGAGACACCGTTGGGAGTGTATCCGGGAGGTGGATTGACCAACAAATAGACATACTCCCACCCCATAAGGTCGTCGTCATAGACGTCAATCCCGTACCACCCGCTTTCATTGGTGATAGCGCTGCGGAGATAGGCGCCGATGGCCGGATACGGGGTGTTGCTGCGATAGAGATCGACGGTCACCCCGGTCAGGACCGTTTCTTCGCCGGGTGGTGTCCCTTCAAAAACCATACCCTGCAGCCGCCAGGTAGCGGTTGGGGCATCTGGACCAGGCGGTCCGAGCGCCAATACACCACCTCCTACCAGCAGTAACGACACGACCAGAATCCCCAGTACGATCGACAAACGGGACGCTTTCATGATTCGCTCCTTACCGAAGCCGGTAACCATTCGCCTCAATCGGTGCGGCGCCAGACTTTCGGCCCAGGCTGGTATTCTGGCAGCCGCAAAAGTGAGCAAAAGGCCAATCACCAGAATGATCAAACACCATGCGCTATTCGTTCTCATGATACGCCTCCTTGCCGGGTAGAACGCTACAGATCACGAATCACGTCCTACGCAGGATAGCACAGGGGTGTCAAAAAAGTCTCAAATGGGGGATGGGGGTTCAAGCAGGCCGGTTCAAGGCGTGCAGCGCTCGGGCGTGGGCCTGATGAATTTCTTCTTTGCAGACCCAACCCTGATGGGCCTGGGGGAGGAGCGCCATGGCTTGTTCGATGTGGTTCAGGGCGGCTTCTGGCTCACCCAGATCGAGTTGGGCCAGCCCGCACTCAAGCTCGGCCCACACCACACAGGTCGGCAGGTCGCTCTGCCGGGCGTTCCGCACTGCTTCAGCGGCGTGGCAGAGTGCCGCAGCAGGCGCGCCGCGCCCGCGTTCGGCGCGGGCCAGCGCCGCCAGGCCGGTCGAGAGACCCTCGCGATATTCGATTTCGCGGGCCATGGCAACCGCTTGGCGCAGAGAAGTGTGGGCCAAGTCGAACCGCCCGGCGGCGATCTCGACCAGCCCCAAGCCGATCAGCGCCTCGGCCCAGCGCCGTCGATGGGCGATGGAACTGGCCTGTGCAACGGCCCGCTCCAACCATTGCCGGGCCTGGCCCAGGTCGCCCAGGTGGTAGAGCGCCAGTCCTACCCCCAGCCCGGCGGCGACGCAACCATGCTCGCTGCTCAACTCGTGCTGCAGAGCAAAGGCTGCTCGGAAGCGATCAGCGGCGGTGGCATAAGCCCCCCGGTGCAAATCCCAGCAGCCGGTCAGCATCAGGCCATACGCCTCGGCCGGCTGCGCGCCGATCCGCCGCGCCAGGGCCAGGCCCTCTTCCAGGTAGTGCCAGGCCTCATCCATCCGGCCGATCTCTAAGTAGGCCGCACCAATGTCCAGCCCATCCCAGGCGATGCGGTTGTCATCGCCTGCCGCGCGGTGGCATTCATACGCCTCCTGCTGGCACACCAATGCACGGCCGTAGTTACCCAAATGAAAGTGAACGTATCCCATGATGTGCGCGATGCGCCCGCGCGCCATGTGATCATCGGCGTCGACCAGTGCGCGCGCCGACTCCAGCGCCGCCAGCGCCGGTTGGGGTTGGCCGAGAAAATAGTGGGCAAAGCCGATCTGGGCCAGGAGACGGGAGCGCGCCGCACGGTCGTCAAGCCGTTCGGTTAGCGCCAGGCCGTTACGGGCGGCCGCGATTGCCTCCTGATAATGTCCATCGAGGTTCCGATAGCGAGCGTGGTGGAGCGTGACTTGTAGATGCAACCTCTCGTCGCCGCTCGCGTCGGCCAGTTTGACCAGAGCCGCCAGATCGGCATCCCGCTCCGCCAGCTGGCCCTGCAGGTAGTATTGGTGGGCGCGATCGCTGAGCACCCGGCCGCGTTGGGTCAGATAATCAACGTGGATGCGGTCAGGATCAAGTTGCTCCAGCAGCGCCAGGGTGCGTGTCTGGTGGGTTTCGGCCCGTTGCCAGTCGAATGCCGCTGCCGCGCGAACCGCCGCCAGGTGATGGTAGGGCAGCGCGCGGGCCGCCTCACCGGCGGCATCATAGTGACGGGCGACGTCGCCAACGAGCTCGGGATGATCGGGCAGCAGCTTTGCCAGCGTTTGCCCGACCTGTCGGTGGAGCCGTTGTCGCCGCCGGTGATGCAGCCCGCGATAGATCACTTCTTGTATCAGATGATGGTCGAACTCGTAATCCCGGTCGGTGGAACTCTGCCCCTCCCACACCAGGTGGCGGCGCAAAAGCTCGTCCAAAGCATCCAGCGCGGCATCCTCGCCCCGTCCCCAAGCGCCGACGAGCGCATCCATATCAAACCCGCGACCAATGACGGCGGCAGCCTCGGCCGCACTCTGCGCCTCAGGTGAGAGGTACGCCATTCGCATCTGGATCACCTGGCGCACCGAGGAGGGGATCGGCAGATCGGCCACGGCCATCACACAGTCTGTGACCCAGCGCCCGTCGACGAAGCGAATGTGACCCTGCTCGGCGAGCGCGCGCAGGGTCTCAAGCGCGAAAAAGGGATTGCCATCGGTCAGGTCGTGGAGGCGATCGGCGAGGCTCATTCCGGGCGACATCGCTGCGATGTCGCCCTCTGCCAGCCAACTTGCCAGGGCGTCACGGTTCAGACGGGGCAGCTCGAGGCGCGCGTCGCGGTCGAGAGAAGCCGCCAGCCGCTGCAGTGGATGGGCCGGGCCGATCTCATCGAGGCGATACGTGCCGACGAGCAAAAGCGGCGCGTCTGATAGGCGGCGGGTCAGGTAGTGTAAGCAGGTCAGGGTCGAATCGGGGGCCCAGTGGAGATTGTCCAGCAGCAACAGTAGCGGATTCTGCCGCGCCGCATCGAGAATGAGACGCGCCAGGGCGTCGAACAGACGCGTCTGGTCAACTTCTTGGACGGGGGTTAGAGGAAGTTCGCCCAGTTCGGGCGCCAACCGCGATAGCTCGACAGTTTGCCAGTGGGTGAGACGCTCTCGCAGGGTGGGAGCGGTCGCTTTGAGAACGGCGCGCAAGAGGTCGGTCAGCGGACCGTGCGGCAAAGCGCGCTCTTGCTCGTAGCAACGCACGACGGCAACCCATCCGCCATATTGCCGCACGCGCTGGCTCAACTCGTCGGCCAGACGCGACTTACCGATGCCGGCCTCGCCGCTCACCAACACCAGCCCACCTCGGCCACAACGGGCGCGATCCCAATGGGTCAACAGGGCATCGAGCTCAACCTCTCGTCCAACGAACGGTGGAGCTTTCAGGAGCAGTGCTGCTCTTCCCGCTAGAGGTAGGCGGTGTGGTGGTGGGGCTTCTGTCTGGCTGCGCCAGGCCGGGCCGAGCAGTTCGTCCCACATGGCCACCGTCGCTGCTGCTGGCTCGACACCCAGTTCTGCCTGTAGAACAGCGCGACAGCGACGAGCCTGACGGAGCGCCTGAATCCGGTCACCCAGGTGGAGGTGAAGCCGGGCTACTGTGCAGTGAACGTCCTCGCGCAGCGGGTCGCGGGCTAAAAGCTGCCGGGCAGCCTCCAGCGCTGCCTGAGGTTGATCGACTGCCTGGTGCATATCGATCAACTGCTCCAGGGCTGACAGATAAATCCCCTCCAGATAGTACCGTTCTTCGAGACACCAGTCATCATAAAAGCCTTCCAAAAAGTGGCCGCGGTAGAGAGAAAGCGCGGCGTGTAAATTCGCGATGGCGGATTCGAGATGAGAGATTGCAGCGTGCGTGGTAGTGAGACGTTTGAATTCAGCGACGTCAAGCCAATGGCCACTATGAGAGTTGAACTGGACTGTTTTGGTGTCAGAGAGAATATAGTCGTCGGGTGGGAGCACGCGCCGAATGTGCCAAAGGGCCGTGCTGAGGCTGCGAAGGGCTTTGTCACGGGGCCGTTCGGGCCAGAACAGGTCGGCCAAATGTTCGCGCGGGTGGGGTTGACCAGACGTGGAGACGAGATAAGCCAGGAGGGAGCAAGCTTGCGTTGTGGCTGGTCGAGGTAAGACCTTACCATCATGAGCCAGGTCGATCTGGCCGAGTAAGCGAATCTGCAAGGTCATTGGACGATTTCCAGGTCGATTATCAACCGTCGCACTACACTTATCACTACTAGTTGCGTTTGTATTCAGGAGGTGGAACTGTTGTTGGGATTGAAAAGTGCGACAAGCTACTATTATGATACTAAGGTTTGGGATGGGAGACCACCAAAAACCGGGGGCTATCTCTGGGGAAGAGAAGAAATCAAGAGTTTCACTGCTCCACTACTGGTGGAAACTGGCTGGTATGAACTAACCCCACAAACATGGCTCCGTAACTTGCCCCCGTCTTTTGGTGGTCTCTCTCTAAGCCGCTCGCGGGCCGCCATGCGAGCTATGAGCTGCATACGATCTTCCAGCAACTCCTGCTTGCGTGTTTGCAGGGCGAAATAGCTTTGAGCAAAGGCTATTGGCTCTTTGCGCGGATCGCCATTTTGGGCAATAAGATAGCAAGCGTAGCGGGTCAGCATAATGTCTTCAATTTCGCGCTGCGCGCCGCTGCCCAAGGCGACCATTTTCGTGACGCCACGAAAATGGTCTGACGGTTCATATCTGGCCGTCTGGCAAGATTCGACGGCTCGCTCAATGGCTTTGGCGAAATTTTCCTACCGCGTAGCCCAGTGGCTCTTGCATTTCACGGGCAAACCAGAATTCAATGTTTCCATCTGGTATGTGATGGGCCAATTCATCAAATTGACGCTGCATTTTTTGCATCGTGTGCGGGTTCATCTGCTCTCCTCTGCGGGCGATTCTTTGAAAACCGCCCTACACATTTTGCGCAGTAGTCAGGTCATTTCAGGCCAGGGCCACGCCGTATCGTCTAGCGGCAGTCCTCCCCCCAGGTCGTTGATGGCTTCCACGCGGCCGTCCTGCAGCCAGGCTTCGGCTACCAGCCAGTAACCGAGCGGCCGTACGGCCAGGATGACCAGGTACTGTTCGGGATCTTCGTCGTCCGGGCTGACGTCGGCGATGACGATCTCTTCGGTCTGGTAGTTTCGTATGCCCAGCGGGTGAGGGCCGCAGTAATCGTTTGCGTAATTGTGTCATCCATAAAGCTGTATCCTGCCGCTCATTACAGAGGATTCAATCCGGGTGAGCGCTGCGGGCAATTATAACCATTTATCGCTGAACTCCGAACCGCGTTGCCCGGTCGGGGATGGCGCCAGCGGTCTTTTCCGGGATAGACAAGTGGAGGTTACCAAGTGACAAACAAACGCAAACAGTACAGCGAGCAATTCGGCCTACTTTCGGGATACGTGCAAAAAAGACCCACTTTTATTATGACTTTTGACTCAAATCGGCCCGAAAGTAGCGTCAAGAACGTTAGCAGATGTAAAATCTGCCCCTTACAGGCTGTATTAGCAGATGTATTCGGCCAGTTTTTATTACTTTTACATCCGCTATGGTCGTTTAGCAGATATTTTGACCTCAAAAACAAGCAAAAGATCCTTCAAAGTGGGTCTTTTTTACATGTATCCCGATGCTGTTGGCGAATTCA
>Ga0209498_1002642_pt1 | contig 10780 bp, 11 predicted proteins | sample WalLakDeSediment_FD_184131 | JGI IMG/M metagenome (GOLD analysis project Ga0209498, IMG submission 184131) | Lake sediment microbial communities from Walker lake, Nevada to study Microbial Dark Matter (Phase II) - Walker Lake 11/02/13 Deep... | ecosystem: Environmental > Aquatic > Freshwater >... | reverse complement strand
AGTTGGGCCAGGGCCTGGCCACGATGGCTGAGCCGATTTTTGACGGCCGGTTCCAGTTCGGCGGAAGTTTTGCCCTCCTCCACCACGAGGAACACTGGATCGTAACCGAAGCCGTTCGCGCCGCGCGGCGCGAAGGTAATCACGCCTTCCCAGGTCCCCTGACAGATCAGCGGCGTTGGATCGGCGGGATGGTGCAGCAGCGCCAGCACGCATTGAAACCGGGCGGTGCGCCGTTCTTTCGGCACGTCGCGCAACTCGGCCAACAGTTGCTCGAGATTGGCGCGGTCGCTGGCTCCGGGTCCGGCGTAGCGGGCCGAATAGATGCCCGGCGCGCCATCCAGCGCGTCCACCGCCAGCCCCGAATCATCGGCCAGCGCCGGCAGGCCGGTATACATGGCGGCGTTACGGGCCTTGAGGATGGCGTTCTCGACGAAGGTCAGCCCGGTTTCCGCCGCTTCCGGGACTCCCAAAGCCGACTGCGGCACGATGTCCAGGTGAAAATCCGCCAATACGGCGCTGAATTCCCGCACCTTGCCGGGATTTCCGGTCGCCAGAACGATTTTTCGCATCAGCGCGACCCTCAACCCGGCAAACCCAGCGCTTCGCGTTGCTTGCGCAGTAATTCGCCGATCCCGGTCCGGGCCAGTTCCAGCATGGCCTGCAATTCCTCCATGCGGAAGGCGTGACCCTCGGCGGTCCCCTGGATTTCGATGAAAGCGCCGGCGTCGTTCATCACTACGTTCATGTCGGTTTCCGCCTCGGCATCCTCGGCGTAGTCCAGATCCAGCACCGGCGCGCCCTGATAAATGCCGACCGACACCGAAGCCACCTGCCCGTGCAGAGGGTTTTTTCTGAGGGATTTTTTGCCGACCAGGTAACGCACTGCGTCGGCCAGCGCCACGAAGCCACCGGTGATGGCGGCGGTGCGGGTGCCGCCGTCGGCCTGAATCACATCGCAATCCAGGGTGATGGTCCGCTCGCCCATCGCTTCCAAATCCATGACCGCGCGCAGCGCCCGGCCGATCAGCCGCTGGATTTCCATGGTCCGCCCGTCCTGTCGGCCCCGGCTGGCCTCGCGCTGCATCCGGGTATGGGTGGCGCGCGGCAGCATCCCGTATTCCGCCGTGACCCAGCCCCGACCCTTGCCCTTTAAAAACGGCGGGACCCGTTCCTCGATGCTGGCGGTGCAAATCACCTGGGTGTCGCCGAACTCCACCAGCACCGAGCCTTCGGCGTGTTTGGTGAAGGTTCGGGTGAGGCGAATCGGGCGCAGTTCGGCGGCGGCGCGGGCACTGGGACGCATGGTGGAGTTCCTGGGTTCGGAGAATAAAGGTTCGGTGAATAAAAGGGGCGGCACTATAACAGAACCGGGCGTTGGGATGGATTGGTCCTTTCCGATTCGAAACAGCGGCGAAAAATACCGCACCGACCCGCGCGAATGTCGCGAAGACCGCCTAAGATAAAAAACCACTAAAGACTCTAAAGAATGAGGATAGCCCATGTTACGCAGCATGACCGCCTTCGCGCGGCGCGAACAACCCAGCGCCTGGGGCAACATCACCTGGGAATTGCGGTCGGTGAACCACCGCTATTTGGAAGCCACCCTGCGCCTGCCGGAAGCGCTGCGCAGCCTGGAACCGCTGGCGCGCGAGCGGGTCGGCGCCGTCCTGAGCCGGGGCAAGGTCGAAGGTTCGCTCAAACTGCAAACCGCCGGTGCGGCGCAGACCGCCATCACCCTGAATCTGCCCCTGGTCGAACGCTTGCTGGAAGTCGCGGCCGAGTTGGAGCACATGATCGGGCCGGGCACGGGGTTGCGATTGGTGGATGTGCTGCGCTGGCCCGGCGTGGTCAACGAGGTGGAACCGGATCTGGACGAGATCAGGCAGGCCATTCTCAACAGCCTGGATGCGGCGCTGGCGGAATTAATCGCCACTCGGGAGCGGGAAGGCGAGCGCACCGGGGAATTGCTGCGGCAACGCTGCGCCGCGCTCCGGACCCAGGTCGTGCGGGTGCGGGCGCGCCGACCCGAAGTGCTGGCCCGCTGGCGCGACAAGCTGCTGGTCCGGCTGGCGGAGATTCCGGCCGACGCCGATCCCCATCGTTTGGAACAGGAGTTGGTGCTGATCGCTCAGCGTCTGGATGTGGACGAGGAACTCGACCGTCTGGACGCTCATCTCGATGAAATCGAGGCGGTGCTGGATCGCCACGAACCGGTCGGCCGGCGGCTGGATTTCCTGATGCAGGAACTCAACCGTGAAGCCAACACTTTGTCCTCAAAATCCGCCGACGCCGAAACCACCCGCGCCGCCGTTGAAATCAAGGTGCTGATCGAGCAAATGCGCGAGCAGATTCAGAACCTGGAGTAGGATGAAAACGAGTTGGCATGGAAACGGGCATCGTCGGGGGTCGAGCGGGGTCTGCTGTCCGAAGTCATGTCTGATGCCAAGAGGTTGGCTCAACTATGGATTCCGGACGGCGACGGCGTTCTTGACACGGATGTGGATATCCATGTCGGACGACGCGAAAGCTTGAAAAGGCTGCGGTTGGGCGGCGGGATTGATGAAGGGGAGGAGTGACAGTGGACGCTGGGCGGACCATTCGGCGTCAGCGTTTCATCGACTCGAAGAAATCCTTATTGGTTCGGGTGTTCTTGAGCCGCTCCAGCATGAATTCCATGGCTTGCAACTCGTCCATCGGATGCAGCAGCTTGCGCAGAATCCACATCTTCTGCAAATCATCCGCGTCGGTCAGTAATTCCTCCCGCCGGGTGCCGGAACGGTTGATATCGATGGCCGGAAAAACCCGCTTTTCGGAAATGCGCCGGTCGAGATGGAGTTCCATGTTGCCGGTGCCCTTGAACTCCTCGTAGATCACATCGTCCATGCGCGAGCCGGTGTCGATCAGCGTGGTGGCGATGATGGTCAGCGAGCCGCCTTCCTCGATATTGCGGGCCGCGCCGAAGAAACGCTTGGGTTTCTGCAGGGCGTTGGCGTCCACGCCGCCGGTCAGCACCTTGCCGGAGGACGGCACGACGGTGTTATAGGCCCGCGCCAGCCGGGTGATGGAATCGAGCAGGATGACCACGTCCCGTTTGTGCTCGACCAACCGCTTGGCCTTGTCGGAGACCATTTCCGCCACCTGGGTATGCCGGGTGGCCGGTTCGTCGAAGGTGCTGGAAATCACCTCGCCGCGCACCGAGCGCTGCATCTCGGTCACTTCCTCCGGCCGTTCGTCGATGAGCAGCACGATCAGGTAACACTCGGGATGGTTGGCGGCGATGCTCTGAGCGATGTTCTGCAAGATCATGGTCTTGCCGGCCTTGGGCGGCGAGACGATCAGCCCGCGCTGGCCCTTGCCGATCGGGGCGATCAAGTCGATCACCCGCGCCGTGATATCCTCGGTGCTGCCGTTGCCGCGTTCCAGGGTCAAGCGTTCGGTGGCGTGCAGTGGCGTCAGATTCTCGAACAGCACCTTGTTCTTGGAGGCTTCCGGCGGTTCGAAATTAATGTCGCCGACCTTGAGCAACGCAAAGTAGCGTTCGCCCTCCTTGGGCGGGCGGATTTTGCCGCTGACCGTGTCGCCGGTGCGCAGGTTGAAGCGACGAATCTGACTGGGAGATACATAGATATCGTCGGGTCCGGCCAGGTAAGAACTGTCGGCGGAGCGCAGAAAGCCGAAGCCGTCTTGCAAAATCTCCAACACGCCATCGCCGGAAATATCCTCGCCGCTCTTGGCCAGGGCCTTGAGAATCGCGAAGATTACATCCTGCTTGCGGGAACGCGCCGTGCCTTCGAGTTTGAGTTCCTGGGCGACGGCGATCAGTTCGGCGGCGGATTTCTTTTTGAGTTCGGTCAGATTCATGGAAGCTAAGTGCTCGGGGCGGCGGGCGCCGGCGGAGTGCGTCCGCGGGGAGGGAGTCGGAATGGGCGTCTCGGGAAGAGCAGGCCGGCAACGGCGACGCGCGGCGCGGAACGGGGGCGACATGAGGTAGTTGCGGCGTGGTTACTTAAAACTAGCACGGCCACGAAACGGCGTCTACCCAAGGGCGGACGCCGTCTTGAAATCTTAGCGCAGGTTGCTGTCGAGAAAGGCGGCCAGTTGCGACTTGGACAGGGCGCCGACCTTGGTGGCTTCGACGTTGCCATTGCGGAACAGCATCAACGTGGGGATGCCGCGGATGCCGTACTTCGGAGGCGTAGCCTGGTTCTCATCCACGTTCAGCTTGCAGACCTTGACCCGCTCGGCGTATTCCCCGGCGATCTCATCGAGGATCGGGGCGATCATCCGGCAGGGTCCGCACCATTCGGCCCAGTAGTCCACCAGAACCGGTTGCTCGGCCTTGAGCACTTCGGATTCAAACGTTTGATCGGTAACATGCACAATGCGTTCGCTCACGGGTGATTCTCCAGATAGGGATAAAGGGTCGGACGGGTCGCCCGCGCGGGCGAGTGGAAACGCTGAAACAGGCTCAGGCGCGATGCCGTTGGACGGATTGGAGAGGTCGCCGTCGTCGGTCGACGGTGAAAATCCGCGGCACGGGCGTTCGATGAGGGATATTGTGGCAAAATAATCAATCGGGGCACAAATTTTCTTAAGAACATTTCAGTCCAAACCGGGCATTCGCCCAAGCCCCAGACCCTGTTTACCCAGGATACTCATTTACTCATGCAAAACGATCATCTCACTCATGTCCCGTTTGCCGCGCTCGGTTTGAGCGAGTCGTTGCAGGAAAGCCTGGAGGATGCCGGTTTCGCCTTCTGTACGCCGATCCAGGCGGCTACCCTGCCATTGGCGCTGAAGGGTCAGGATATCGCCGGTCAGGCTCAGACCGGCACCGGCAAAACCGCGGCCTACGTGCTCGCCGCCCTGCACCACTTGATGGAAAACCCGATCGCCGGAGACACGGTGGGTCCTTGGGCCATCGTCATCGCGCCCACCCGCGAACTGGCGGTGCAGATTCATCGCGACGCCGAACTGCTCGGTCGCTACACCGGCCTCAAGTTCGCGGTGGTGTACGGCGGGACCGGCTACGACAGCCAGCGCCGCCAGCTCGAGGCCGGCGTGGACGTGCTGATCGGCACGCCCGGTCGCCTGATCGACTATTTCAAACAGGGGATCTACCGGCTCAATCGGATTGAGGTGGTGGTGCTGGACGAGGCCGATCGCATGTTCGATCTCGGCTTCATCGCCGACATCCGCTACCTGCTGCGCAGGATGCCGCCGCCCGGCCAGCGCATCAATATGCTCTTCTCCGCCACCCTGAGCAACCGGGTCATGGAACTGGCCTACGAACACATGAACAATCCTCAGGTGATCCGGATCGAGCCCGAGCAGGTCACCGCCGACAAGGTCCGCCAAGCGTTATACCACGTTTCCGCTCACGACAAGATCGCCCTGTTGCTGGGGGTGTTGCGCAAGCAGGAGCCCAAACGGACCATGATCTTCGTCAACACCAAACGGGCGGCGGAGCGGGTGACCGGCTATCTGCTGGGCAACGGCCACGAGGCGGGCGTGCTGTCGGGCGACATTCCCCAGCACAAGCGGTTGCGGTTGCTGGAGGCGTTCCAGCGCGGCGAATTGCCGATTCTGGTGGCGACCGACGTGGCGGCCCGCGGTCTGCACATTCCCGACGTAACTCACGTCATCAACTTCGATCTGCCGCAGGACCAGGAGGATTACGTCCATCGCATCGGCCGCACCGCCCGCATCGGGGCCAGCGGCGACGCCATCAGCTTCGCCTGCGAGCAGTACGTCTACTCCCTGCCGGAAATCGAGGACTTCATCGGCCAGAAAATCCCGGTATCGCCGATCGATGAAGACCTGCTGCTGGAGTACAAGCCACCCAAGCGGCTGGAGCGCCATCGGCCGCCGCTGGCCGGCGGCGACCGTCCCCGGGGTCGCGCGCCGCATCGACGACCGGCCGGACGGGCCTGAGCGCCCATGATGGACGATGGGATCGTGATGGAGAACGCAACGCCCAGGAATGGGGTCGCCAGCGGTCATCCGCAAGTCACCGAGGCAGCCTGCGCCATCCTGCGGGCCGGCGGCAACGCCTTCGACGCCGCCGTGGCGGCCGGCTTCGCCGCCGCCGTGGCCGAGCCGGCCCTGACCAGCCTGGGCGGCGGCGGTTTTATGCTGGCGCGACCCGCCCAGGGTCGGGCGGTGCTGTTCGATTTCTTCGTGGACACGCCGGGACGAGGGTTGTCGGCCAGTCAATTGGAACCGCATTTTCTGCCGGTCACGGTTCGTTTCCCTGGTTGCGACCAACTGTTCAACGCCGGCCTGGGGTCGGCGGCGGCGCCCGGCGTGTTGCGCGGTTATCTGCACGTACAGCGGTCGCTGGGTCGGTTGCCGCTGCGGGAGGTGTTGGAACCAGCCATTGTCCTGGCGCGCGCCGGGGTGGTGGTCAACGCCAAACAGGCCTATTTTCTGAATCTGCTGGAGCCGATCATGACCCTGACCGCCGCCGGTCGGGCGCTGTTCCAGCCAGACGGCCGCTATCTCGGTGAAGGCGCGGTTTACCGCAACCCGGATTTGGCGGCGTTCCTGGAAACCCTCCCAGACGACGGCGAGCGAGAGTTCTACGAGGGGGAGTTGGCCGGGCGGATCGCGCGGGAGATGGCGGAAGCGGGCGGCATGCTGACGGCGGAGGATTTGGCCGCCTACCGGGTGATCGAACGAGAACCGCTGGCGGTGGATTATCGGGGTTATCGACTGTTGACTAACCCTCCTCCTTCGTTCGGCGGCGCGCTGATCGCCCTGTCGCTGCGGTTGCTGGAAGCGCGCGAGGTGGCCGAACTGGGATTCAGTTCGCCGGCCCATCTGGCGCTCCTGGTGGCGGTGATGCGAGAAGTGGACCGGCGCCGCGCCGAGGGCTATCTGAGTCCGGCCGACCTGGGCCAGCCCGAACTCACTGAAAGCGTGAACCGGGTCCGCACCGCCTCGGGCGGCACCACTCACATCAGCATCTGCGACGCCGAGGGCAACGCCGCCAGCATGACCACTTCCAACGGTGAAGGCTCCGGCTACTTTGTGCCCGGCGCCGGCGTCATGCTCAATAACATGATGGGCGAGGACGATCTGCACCCGGAAGGATTTCATAGCAGCCCGCCCGGAATGCGGGTGGCGTCGATGATGGCCCCCGCGCTGCTGCTGGCCGGCGACCGCGTGCGGTTGGCGCTGGGCAGCGGCGGCAGCAAGCGGATCCGCTCCGCGATGCTGCAAGTGATCAGTAACGGCGTGGATTTTGGCCTCGATCCTCGCGCGGCGGTCGAAGCGCCGCGGTTGCACTGGGATGGGGAATGCCTCCAAGTGGAGCCGGGGTTCGATGAGACGGCCCTGGCGCTGTTGGCCGAGCAGTGGCCGGTCAACCGTTGGCCGGTGCGCGATGTGTACTTCGGCGGAGTGCAGGCGGTCACCCCCGATGGCGTCGGCGCCGGCGATCCCCGACGCGGCGGTCACGCGGCCACGGTTGATTGAAGCGGTCGAAATGTCCATCGAGTCGGAGAAAGCCCTGGTGGCGTCGGCAATAAACCTTGAAGTTCCCACGCTGGAGGCGCCACCCTGGATCCAGGGTCTGATCTTCGATTGCGACGGTACGCTGGCCGATACCATGGCCCTGCATTACGCGGCCTGGGAAGACGCCTTCGCCGCGCTAAATCTGTATTGTCCTCTGGAATTCCTGATCCGGCACAACGGCATGCCCACCGATCAGATCGTGCGGCGCTACAACGCCGAGTTCGGCCAACACGTGGCGGTGGCCCGGTTCGTCGCCGACAAGGATCGACGGTCGCAGGCTCGCATGGACCAGGCGCGGCCGCTGGAGCCGGTGGCGACCCTGGCGCGCGACTATCACGGTCGATTGCCGATGGCGGTGGTGTCGGGAGGAGCCCGCGCCAACGTGGAGCGGACCTTGCGGGCGATTGGCTTGCGCGAGCTGTTCCCGGTGGTGTTGACCGCCGACGATGGGTTGCCCCCCAAACCCGCGCCGGATCTGTTCCTGGAAGCAGCCCGCCGGTTGGGCGTGGAACCCCGCTACTGCCAGGTGTTCGAGGACGCCGATGCCGGTCTGGAAGCGGCCCGCCGCGCCGGCATGTTGGCGACCGACGTTCGACCGATGGTGGGTGGGCGCATGGAGCAGGTGGTGGTCCATCCTCCACGGAGTCGATCGAGCGCCCAGCGTTCGAGCCGGCCTGGGGGCGACCGTCGCGGCGGGGGCTACAATGAATAAGGATCGGGGAATGGGATCGGTCGGGGGAAGAAGGTGGAAAACGCAATACGCAATAATCGTAATCAGTTTGGTGTGTTCCTGGATAACGAGGTGACAGCGATGGCGGACGATGACAAGAGGATCTCGATCCCGCTGGAGGGATTGGACGATGGCCGACGCGTTCTGCTGGAAATGCTCCAGAATCTGCGGCGCACTCTGTATCTGTACACGCCCGTGGTGCGCCCGGAATTGTACGACGATCCCGAGGTGCTCGCCGCGATTCGCGGCCGGGTGGTGAGCCAGCCCAAGGTGCGCTTGCACTGGTTGCTGCCACCGGCTCGGGAATGGCGCAGCGTCTGTCCCCGGCTGGTGCAATTGAGCGAGCGCTTGACCACGGCCCTGGTGCTGCGCACGCCGAACCGGGAGGAATCGCCGAATCGGTCGGAACTGGGACAAGCCTTCGCGATCGCCGATGAATCCTCGCTGCTGCGCTTTAGCGATCCGCGCCGCTTGCACGGTGAGTATGATTCCCAGCCCAGCGAGCGCATGAAGGAATTACTGGAGTTTTTCAACGGACTCTGGAGCCGGGCGCAGGCCGACGCCGATCTGCGCCGGCTGGGGATTTGAGGCTAAAGGCTAAAGGCTAATGGTTTCCCCAGCGTTCCAATAATTGCGGGTGATTGAGTTTCAGCCATTGCAGGGCGATGATCGGAGCAGCGGAATTGATGCGCCCGGAATCCAGCAGGGTCAGCGCTTCGGAGCGGGAGACGACATGCAAGCGGATGTCCTCGTGTTCGTCGACCACCCCCTGGATCCCGCCGATCTGGGCCGCGTTCACGCGGCCGCAGAATAGGGTAATGCTTTCCGAAGTGCCGCCCGGACTCACCAGGTAATGACAAATAGGAATCAGGTCGAGGAGTTCGCAGCCGGCTTCCTCGATGGTTTCCCGCCGGGCCACGTCCTCGGGGGTCTCCTCGGGTTCGTCCATGATCCCGGCGACGATTTCCAGCAACCAGGGGCCGCCCGGAAAATCCAGCGCCCCGACCCGAAACTGCTCCAGCAACACGATTTGGTCCCGTTCGGGGTCGTAGGGCAGCACCGCGACCGCGTGGCCGCGCTCCAGACACTCGCGGGTGATTTCCGGGCTCCAGCCCCCGGAGAAGAGTTCGTGTCGCAGCCGGTATTTTTCCATGCGGAAAAAGCCGCTGTAGCCGATAACCTTGTCGAGTACTTCGAATTGATAGTTCATGGCAGGTCCCGCGTGGGTGGGAGAGAGCGGATTCGCTGTCCATTGTAATCCGGGGCGATCGGCCAAGGGGGGTGTTATGAGTGGGTTGATCGTTCGGCGCCAGATCCGGTCAGGATTTTGGATGGTCATCGTGTTGGCGCTGGCGGCCTGCTCGCGCCCGGTCGATTCACCGGAGGCCGAAGTCCGGGCGCTGGTCGCCCAGGCGCAGGCCGCGGCCGAGGCGCGCAACGTGCGCGACATGCGGGCGCTGATCGCGGATCAGTACGCCGATGCTCACGGCCACGACCGCAAGGCGGTGGAGAATCTGATCCGCCTGCACGTTCTGCGCAACCAGTCCGTGCATTTGCTCACCCGGATTCGCGATATCGCCTTTCCAGGGCCGGACCGCGCCACGGTTAGCGTGGCGGCGGCGATGGCCGGCCGACCGGTGGCCCGCGCCGACGATCTGGTCGGACTAACCGCCGATCTGTATCGCTTCGACCTGGAACTGGTCCGCGAGGATGGAGGCGAATGGCGGGTGTCCAGCGCCGCCTGGGCGCCCGCGCGGTTGGAGGATTTCTGGTAGCGGCATCGACATTCAGACTGCGTTCAGAAGTCCGACGCCAGCAGGGGTCGGCTGATTTATCCGCGGGAGATCAACATGAAGTTTGGCATGCCAAAACATATCGTTCTGGTTTTGGGAATCGCGGGCCTGTTGTTGCAAGCCTGCGGCGGCGGCGGCGACGATTCACCACCGCCGCCGGCCACCTACACGCTGAGCGGCGTGGCGCGTCCGGCCTCCGGTACCGCTATCGACAGCGATGTCAATGATCCCAACGCACCCTATCAGTCCAACGATACTATTGCCACTGCCCAAGCCATTCCCAATCCGGTTACCTTGGGTGGCTATGTCAATCAACCCCAGCGCGGCCCCGATGGACGATCCTTCAATACCGGAGATACCGTGGATTTGTACCGGGTGAACCTGCTGGCCGGTCAGCCGATTAACCTGTTCATCGCCGGTGACGGACTTTTGAACGATCTGGATCTGCGACTGACCGATCTCGCGGGCAATCTGCTCGACGCCTCGGTCGGCCAAACCCCGCTGGAATCGTTGACGGTGAGGGCGGATGGTGAATACCTGGTCGTGGTCGCGGCTATTAGCGGCGCGTCTAACTACACATTGACCATCGGTCAGGCCTTGTCACCGGCCATGGCGACCGGTCCACGACTGAGCGATTCATTCGTCCCCGGCGAGGCGGTCGTACTGCTGGAAGAGAAAGCGGCGACGCGAAAGGGTGGTTTGCGGGCTCAGGCTCAGGCCTTGGGTTGGTTTGCGGGTC
>Ga0209498_1002641_pt1 | contig 10780 bp, 8 predicted proteins | sample WalLakDeSediment_FD_184131 | JGI IMG/M metagenome (GOLD analysis project Ga0209498, IMG submission 184131) | Lake sediment microbial communities from Walker lake, Nevada to study Microbial Dark Matter (Phase II) - Walker Lake 11/02/13 Deep... | ecosystem: Environmental > Aquatic > Freshwater >... | reverse complement strand
GCCGCCCTGTGCCAGCCTTTTTGCAGCTTGATAACCGACGCCGGAGGTCGTCCCGGAGATGACACACACCTTGCCATCCATCCTGGCATCGGTTGACTTCTGCGGCTTTAAACTGTTTTGGATATACTGTAATTCTTCTGGAAGCTTCATAATATCAATCTCTATCCGAATACCCGTTTCATAAAACGGGGGTATGCCCGCTTCATACCCGGTACATTTGCGAAGATATCTCCCCACAAATCATAATAATCCCTTTGATGCGTGATCCGTCCGGCATCATCCAGCGTGAGCTTGGTGCAGCCGTACAGGATGGTGGAGGGCGTGTTGCGGAAGATCATGGTCATCTCCCACTGCATGAAAATTAAGTTTTCACCGGAAGCAATGGAAATGATGTTCATTCTCAATTCCTTGCAACGCTCCGTGAGCCGATTGCACATGTCGACAAAGGCTGCTTTACCAACCACTTGTTGGATCGGATCCTGGAAAACAATATCATCGACGTAATAACCAAAGATGTGGGACCAATCCGGTTTACCGCTGGTGTTGTAGGTTTTCGACCACAGATCAAGGACCAATTCCGAATCGAGAGGTTTTAGCTCACCAGTGCTCAGATTATTTTCAGCCATTTTCATCATAATATTCTCAATTATCCAGCAAGAATCTTATTACCTAATTCAAGCTCTGTTGTCAGACTAGTTTACCATGTTAGACCCATCAAGTATTTGGCCGAATATGTCTAAAGTAATTTGATGCGCTCATACCAAGGTTTGATTTTACCTGAAAATCATCTAAAAACAGCGTTTTTCGTCTGCATTTTGGAAGATTGAGTGAATAATTGTTCTGAATACTTACCCCCTTTTAGGATCTCCTGACCATGAGCCAGAGCCCGCAGGCAGTTTTAGTTGGATTAACGAATTATGATCACAAATAAGGGCTGCTTCATCACAAATAATCGCTTTCCTTCTCAGTATTGCCTGTCAATCAACAAAATGACTTTAATCAATGCATTTTCATCAATCAGTCCAATCCATAAGACTAATCCTTAAGTGTGTTGTTGCTTGATCAACCAGCATGAATCGCTCAGAATTAACCGGTCAAGAAAGCCTTTGCAATATGCAGGGCTATGGAAATGGCCCCCTCATGTGTAACCAATAACTATTTGCCTTCTCAGGCTAATCGATGGGGGACAAATAACTGACCATTCTCCTGAATACGCATAGGAAATGGATCAGTGATTTTTCCAATAAACATCCTACCCGAAGAAAAATGCTCAAATGCCAAAAAAGCCCATTCACCAAAGGGAGAGCGGATCACTTTCCCTGCATAGAGAGAACCCATCTCGTCGCCAACAAGAAAATCGTCCGTTAAGTAACGAAAGGGTCCCAAAGGATGGTGTGCAACAAGATAGTTTGTGCCGGTGTGTTTCTTAATCTCAGGACATGCAAGACGAGCCTTTGAATACATATCATCCGTTACGCTAAATAACAGATACCACAGGCCGTTAATTTCAGTAAGCTGGGGAACTTCCAAATAGGCAAATTCGCCCGGTTTGGTCACAGGCGGACGGACTTCCCAAGTGAACAAATCCGATGAAACTGCATATCCGATAACCCCACGGCTAAATTTTTCCCCAGTATTGCACCTTGCTGTAATAAAGGCATGGAACTTTCCATCATGCTCAAACACCCAGGGGTCTCGCCATGTCTGTTCATGCCATAGATCTAGATCGAATGTTTCATACCATTTTGGATCAGGTTCGATCAAAGCACCTGGCCGATGACGCTCCCAATGAATCAAATCATTCGATGTCGCCAGACCTATGCGTTGCATTTTGCCTTTTTCTTCGCGGTTTGTTCCGGTATAGAACATTAACCAGGTTCCCATATGCTTGATGATGCTGCCCGTCCAGGTTGTAAAATTATCCCAGGCCCCATTTTCACTTGATGGGATCAATGCGTCTGGAAGGATCTCCCAATGAACGAGGTCTTGCGAGACCGCATGTCCGATAGACACATTCCAGTGTCGCAATGATTCGTCTCCAACAGCACGGGGTGCTTGAAGGTAAAAGATATGAATATCAGAGTCATCCTGAGCAAACCAAAAATCCCAAACCCATTTATCATGAAGACGAATCACTGTATTTATCCTTTGATACCTGTTGATGCAATGCTTTCAATAAAAGCCTGCTGCATAACCAAGAACAAAACGATAATGGGTATCGTAATAATTGATAAGTAAGCCATCACTTCACCCCAAGGCAGGATTCCTGTGGTATTGGAAGTACTCAGTTGGTAGAAATACCCAAGTCCTACCATTACCGGTCGGTATTGCTCAGACTGGGTAACCATGATGGGCCATAAGTACTGATTCCACATGAAAAGACCTCTCAGGATGGCCGCTGTGGCAAACACTGGTCCTGAGATCGGCACAATCACCTGGGCGTAAATTCTTAGCCAGCCTGCCCCGTCCATTCGAGCAGCCTCAATCAATTCGTAAGGTTGGGATTTAAAATGCTGAACAAATAGGAAAATAGAGAAGGCATCCACAATGAAAGGTATGATCTGCACGTGATAACTATTGAGCCAACCCTGGGTAATCCCCCCGGCACCAATCCAGGGTAAACGACTGACGACCATCAACAGTGGCACAGCAATTGTTTCAAAGGGCAAGATCAATGTCGCTATGATCACAAGCAGCATGATATCCTTACCTTTCCAGCGCATGCTGGCTAAGGCGAATCCCATCATTGAATTTACCAACAAACCTAAGGTTACCGTAACCAGGGTGACAAGAACCGAGTTGAAAACAAACAGTGAAATGGGCGCTCGAGCAAACGCATCAAAATAATTGTTTACAGAGAGATCGCCCACCGGAAGAAAAGCGCGCAACGAAGAGGAATCTTGTAAGAGTTGGAAGTGGGGCTTGAAAGATGAAACTATCATAAACACGATGGGTAAGGCAAAAATCAATGCCAAAATGATCATCAGCCCATAACGAACAAAAGTAGACAGCCTGCGTTTATTTTTAATCGTCAATGAAATATTCATGAACTTTTCTCCCTGGTGAGATAACGTTGAATGATTGCTACGGACAAAACTAAAATGAAGAACACCACAGATATCGTCGAACCGTAAGCAATATTTTGCATATCGAAGCCCTTACGAACAGCTTGGAAAATCACAGTGCTGGTTGAATCCAATGGACCGCCACGAGTCATCACATGAATTTGTGTAAACAGTCCCAAAGCGGCGATGGTAATGGTCACCAAAATAAATACAGCCGTATTATGCAGACCGGGCCAGGTCACATAAAGGAATTTTTGAAAAGCGTTCGCGCCATCGATATCGGCAGCTTCGTATAATGTAAACGGAATGTTTTGTAACCCAGCCAACCAGATAATCATGTGAATCCCCACGGCTTGCCAGGCTGACATTAGCATTATCGCTGGCATCGCTGTGGTCGTATTTGCCAGCCAATCGATGGGTTTAAAAGCACCACCCGTGATGAAAACCAGCGCTGAATTTAGCAAACCATTATCACCATCATAGATGAACCTGAACAAGATAGAAACAACCACTATGGACACAACGACCGGTATGAAGTAGATGGTGCGGAATACATTAACACCCTTGACACGGCGGTTGATCAGCAATGCCAGAATCAGACCCAAACCCGCCTGACCTGGCACGATGACAATGGCAAAATATAAGGTGTTGATCAAAGATTTCATAAAAACGACATCACTGGCTAATAATGTAAACCGAGTTTTTCCGACATCCCAAGAATTCCACCTCTGGAGACCCGCATACTGGGGATAATCAGGGTTACGTGTGATATCGCGCTCGCGGATATAGGTAAAGTTACCGTCTTCATCAAGGACCGGCTCGCCTGATTCATTTTTTATTGGGTCTAGGCGCAAAATCTTTAACGTGAGGAGCTGCTTATAATTTTGCAGGCCTAAAAATTCAGTGGGATTGGGAGAGATGAGCCGCTGGTTGGTAAAGGAGAAGTAGAAAGCCAGAAAAAATGGGATGATCAAAAACAGGATCATAAGTATCATTGCAGGACTGGCCATCAACCAGGCAGTAATTGCTTCCGTATTCCGTTCGATCGGCCATTTTGATGACCGCATTTGATTCCGAGTTTCTACTTTTGTTATCTGTGCCATTTTATGACTCCTGAGATAAGTTTCCTTCCCCCAGGCTATGTTAGCCTGGGAGAAGGCTTGCTTTAGAGAAAGGGAATTGGTGATTTTTTATTTTCCAGTGGCGATTTCATCCTCTTGAATAGATGGGCCGACAACCGAACCGTCGAAACCGTAACCACCATTGGCCACGATGTCGGCCGTAATCTCATCGGCGGCAGCATCAAGTGCGTCAACAACGTCAGCACCGTTTGCAATATCAGCCAATGCTTTTTCAAAGACCAATGCAGCTGTTAAGTACGCAGGTGTAGGCGGTCGTAGTGTTGATTGTGCAGCGCTGTATTCGAAAAAGATCTCAAAGGGCGCACCAGATGCATACAACTCAGATGCGGCAGCAGCTGATGGGGTTGAGGGGATATTATTGATTCCGTTTGAGAAAGCCACCAAGTACTTATCTTGCATCATGAATTCAATGAACTCATTAGCGCCTTCTTTATTCTGTGAATCTGCGGAAACACCAAACTGCCAACTACCAGCTCCGATCCGGGAACCGTTGCCAAAGTCAGGCGCAGGTAAAATCAACAGATCATCGCCATAAGGCTCCAGGGCTGAAGCACCTGCCCAGTTGCCGTTCCACATCATGGCATAACGGCCCTCAATGAAACCAGTATCCCGATCAGCTGAATCTTGCGTGGTGCCTGGAACCAAGCCCCGTACGAAAAGGCTCTGCCACCACTCGCCAAAGGCAATTGCTTCGGGGCCATTCATTGCACCTTCTGCTGTCGTATAAGTTGACCGATCTACAATATCTCCACCAAAGCTTTGCAGGAACGGCGAAAAGCCATAAGGATACCACTCGCCCGTCCAAGCCATACCAAGATCGAGCGCATAATCAAACTCACCTGATGCTTGCAAAGTTTCAAGTGCTGCATCAAATTCCTCAAGATCCCAGGGTTGTTCCAGCGTTGGGATGCGGATATTATATTGATCCAACACCGACTTGCGCGCATAGATTGCGCAGGCAGCTTCCCATAAGCCCACAGAATAGACTTCACCTTCCCACATCCCAATCGTGCTGGGGAGGAATTCATCCAATGCGCCATCTGATAACTCTAGCGGTGATAGGTAACCTGCCCAAGCCCAATTTGGCATCACTGGACCATCTACATCGATAATATCTGGTAAGTTCCCGGCTAAAGCTGCTGCAACAACCGACGCATTATAGCTAATTTGTGGAAAGTCTTGAACTTCAACAACATATTTATCTTGAGAGTTATTGTAATCATCAATAATACTCAGTAATATGTTGCGTTCAACCTCATTTCCAGCGCCGTGATACCACATACTCAATTTGGTCCGGGTAGAAGATGATCCCGATTCAACAACCTCACTTACCTCACCAGGCGCCAGATCCTCTGATGGACCTGCAGCAGAGGACCCGCAAGCTGTCAACACGAGAGATAAGGCAATCAGTACTGCCAAGATCGAACAAAAAACCTTATTCTTTTTCATGATTTTCTCCTTTAGAGTTTTTGTTTTTGATAATCGTTTTAGTCATATTTTTTGACCAATGACAGAAATTTTTAGATCAATTTTTATGAAACCACTGCCTCCTTTCGAGGAGCGAGAAAATGTGTTATAGTTAAGTCAACACACAAGAAGCAAAAGCAAAAGCTTTCACCTTCATTGTGTTGTCGTGAGATGTACCGCTCACCGCCAAGTCAGTTGGTACATCTCTTTCTTTTTTTCTCATTTACTCACTCTCATATAAGCAATAACCTAAACCGACTCACGCACAATGATGGGACACTTGAACTTCAGCTGTGGTGGTTCAACACCTCTATGTTCTTCTGGGTGTTCGATTAATTCCAATAAATGTTGGACAGCCCATTGTCCCATCTCATAATGCGGTAAGGCCATTGTTGTCAACCCGGGATATAATTCCCCAGCAATCAGCTGCTGGTTATCAAAGCCGATCACAGCAATATCATCAGGGATCGAAAGCCCTAAACTTTGAATTGCACCATACGCACCCATCGCCATACGGTCATTAAAACAGAACAATGCAGTGGGTGCGTTTTTTTGTTGCATGATTAATTTGGTTGTGTTGTACCCCCCTTCTGCGCGTGCATTGTCACTCTCAAAGACCAGATTTTCATCATAAGGGACGCCATAATTTGCTAAAGCACGCTGATATCCTTCAAGCCTGCCAAATTTGGCTGGTATTGAATCAGCAAAATTAAGCATGCCAACGCGTCGATGCCCTTTGCTTAACAGAAATTCCGTCGCCATCTGCCCACCGTTTATCTCATCCGGGACCACAGACGGAAGAGAACGATCCGCTAAAAAACAATCCAGCAATACAGAAGGAAATTCATACAGAATTTTGTGGGGATGCACCTCACGATGATACATGCTTGCATAAACGATTCCATCCACATGCCGGTCAACCATGGCAGTCAGGGCAGCATCTCGCATGTTAGGATTGCCGTTTGTATTAATGGTGAGCAAGATATAGCCCTTTTCCCAGGCGCAATCTTGTGCACCTTGGATCATTTGAACAGCCAAAGGGGTTGTAATAATTTGGTCGGATATGATGCCAATCGTATATGTTCGGCTTGAAGCCAGGCCCCTGGCAAGGATATTGGGCCGGTATCCAAGTTCATCGACTGCAGCCCAAACTCGGTCTTGTGTTTCTTTTGTTATGCCTGCATCAGACCGGTTGATGACCAGAGAAACTGTTGTTTGAGAAACACCAGCTAATTTGGCTACATCATACATTGAGGGTCGTTTCTTTTTTGAGTAAGGCATATTACTCCTACTAATGCGCATTACTAATGCGTATTAGTAGTGTAAAGCAACATCCATGGTTTGTCAAGGAGGAATTTAATAGCGCTTACACTATTTTCAAGGCGTTCTTTTCTTTTTTCTTAGGGAAACTTGGAAACATGATACACTATCGGCTCTTTTTCCTACACAAGAATTATCCAACCTTGCAAGATGACCCTAATTGATGGCTTAGTTACAAATCACATTACCCGGGCTATTTTTCGCGCCATTATTATCTCAACCGCAGTCGCCTGGTCAACACTTTGAGAGGAATTGGTATTCAATCTCGCAGAATTCTGTCACACCAGTTATTTTCAATATTCAATACCTTTCTTGGTTGGGCTATTTTATATTTCCCCGTGAGGTTTTCCCATTAATCTACAAAGCGACGAAATGCTTTTAGCCACATGCTGACCTTAATCACACCTTGGACATAATCGGGGAGCGTGCCAACCAGCATCAGGATAAATACATCGGGCATGACAAGTCGTAAATTGACCAGGGTTGGCCAAAGATTGAAACGGTTGCCGTAAAACGCTCTGACCTGGCTCAACACAATCACCAGGATGACCGTGGGGATCAAAAATGAAACCCCAATATCCCACATGCGCTTACCTGTGGTCATGTGCTGGGCGCGGGCTTTCCACCCACGTAAACTCTTGAAATTATGCACATGCAAGATGACCAAGCCCATGGTTAGGAAACCCATCCCCCAGCCCACCCAACGCACAGACCAGCCTTGAGAGACCGGCGGCAGCCTTCGTCCACGCACAAACGCCTCAACGCTATCCCGCAATTGACCGGTAGAGATGAAATGGTCAACCTGGTGCCCCTGGTTGATGAGCAGAACAAAGGCACGCCCTTCTTTAGGATAAAGATTGACGTCCGTGCGAAATGTTTCGTTGGCACCGCCATGGAAGATCTTCCCCCCATTTTCTACGATATGCCACCCAAACCCATAATGACCAAGACCGGGCAGGAAGATTTTCTTCCCCATCATTTCTGAAACCAGCCCTTGCGCACCATTTTTCATAGCGAGCGCATAGCGCGCCATATCTTCCGCAGTCGAAACGATGTAGCCTGCACCAACCCCAAACTCAGGCACAGGCTGCGATCTTGGAATAGCAAACCCAAACATACGGGTGAAACCTTGCGCAATCTCCTTGGCAGAACTTGGATCGGCTGTGCTGTTATTCATCCCCAACGGCGACAGGATATGCGCCTGGATATAGTCCGCATAAGATTCGCCGCTCGTCAACTCAATGATGTAGGCCAGCACGCTGTAGCCCATGTTGAAATATTGAAAGGTACTCCCGATGGGCTGCGTCAGGCGTGCCTTTTCAAGGGCACGCACAGACTCTTCGAGGGTTGTGTTATTCGCAAGCACCACTGGAAAGCCCGCATCCGACAACCCGCTGCTGTGTTTGAGCAGATGCCTGACAGTGATTTTTGCTGACGCCTCCTCATCATTCACACGGAACCAGGGGATGTAGGTTTGCACCGGTGCGTCCAAATCCAGCTTGCCTTGATCCGCCAGCTGGGCAATCGCCAGGGCAGTGAAGGATTTACTCTGCGAGCCGATGAACATTTGGGTTTGGGGCGTCATCGGTCGATTGCGACCTGCGGTCCCATACCCTTGTAAATAGACAATCTCTTCACCCTCAATAATTGCAATTGCCACACCCGGCAGGCCATGCTTCTGCATTTGCGCCTCAACCAGGGCATCCAATACAGAAAAATCTAGTAGGCCAGCCGGTGCAGCCTTCACACTTGATGACATTACTAAAAAATGGGTCAGTATCAGCAGAACTGGCCTGATAAGTTTGGCAGATCCACGCATAATATATTTAAATATTTCCATCAAGCTTCTCCATCAAATTACTGTGTGATTAATTCCACTTGACGCAGAAAGTTAAGCCAAAATCCTTGAAATCCTTATCACCGCAGCAAGCTACGGGGCATTACAGGATTTCACCCTGCAAAACGGATTTTGTTTTACATTATCGCAGCAAGCCGCGGGGAAATGCCCTCCATAGATTATATTGGTAAACGATGACGACCAGCAACAGCTCCAGCAGTATATTGCACATGGATGTGGTATTCATCAGTATATATGTACCGAAAATCAGCAGATTTTCAGCGTGTTTTTTTCAATCCTGACTCAATGATTATCAAAAATTGCCACGCCTTTGATAGATCACCTTTCTTTTGCGTGTTTACTTGTTGAAAATATATTTATCCAAAGCCTTGCTCATTGTTGTTGCCACCTCAAATACATCATCTTCCCAATGTTTTGCGCTGACAAGTTCGCAAGACCAATAATCATCATAGCCGGTGGCCTTGACAGCATCCACCCATTCACTCATCGAAATATCGCCCTCCCCGGGATAATATCCTCTCAATATTGTTTCATCCCACTGTGTATCCCTTGGCTGTCTTTTGCCATCGCAAAAATGGATATTATAGATCATCGATTTTTCTAATCTGGCTACTTCATCTGGAGATGTCTCTCCACCCGCCCAAAGGTGCCAGAAATCCACGACCATTCCAACATTATCTTCATCCGCAACATCGATCATTTCAAGGCATTTCGATAGAGAATTGATTGGCGACCATGCAACGGGTTCCATTTGGAACCTTATCCCATATTGTCTTCCTATCGCACCTATCTTCCCAACGTTAGTCCCCGTTATTTGCACAATCTCCTCCCATGGTCTGCCTTCCAATGCCAGCAGCGGGACAAGTTGAATCGTCGGGCAGTTTATCTCTTCTGCCGCTTTGGACAAGTAATGGGTAGCCTTTAGAATCTCATCCAACTGATGCGCATCATCTGTTTCCACATGACAGATATCGTTGATACAAACAGGTACAACTTGATATTTGTTGAGAATCTCGTTTAAATCATCCGTTGTGTTCCCTTGTTCGAGAAAACTATACAGTTTTGAATCTACAATTTCGATACCGGTAAATCCGCACTCGTGTGCCACTCGAATGTCCGTTGCCAAATTGCTTTTAAATATCGTTTTTCCATGGATAGCTTTTTTATTCATCTTCATTCCTTCGTTTTATTTATCTGGCCAAATGACTGCATCTGGTTCTTCAAGCCATAAATGCTCTTTTTCATAGGTTGGCGTTACATATGGATTGCCATCCAAATGACGGATGACCCACAAAAAATACATGGCGTATCCTGGAGCAGCAACTTGTGGATGAACCACGTTTGGAAATATTTTAACGGTGTCGTTATGTTCAAGTAATACGCCCTCATCGCCCAGTTTTAGCAAGCCAAACCCATTTTCCGGACTGAGCTTGTAAAAATATATCTCTGGCTGGTCATGGGAATGTGAAGGAAAACCTGCCCACTTCCCGGGATATTGCACATCTTCTCCCAACATGAAATTCGAATCTGTTGTTACGGATACATCCATGATTGTCTTAACAATCCTTGTCCCTGTTTCATTCATTTGACCCTTGCCGCGGATCTCTATTCTGCAATCCTTATCCGTGTATAGTTTAGATTCAAATTGCTTTGGATTATCCGTTTTCATAATTGCCAATTCAGAATCTTGTGCGATGCCTGTAATTTTGACACCGGTGTTACTCGAAACATTCAGCGTCCAAGGGTTATCATCTAAATAAGATCCTCTGTTAATCACCGTTTTCTTGCCGTCCCATTCAAGTTCAACTTCACCATAAAGCAGCAAAATAGCTTTCTCTTTTTCTGAATTGTCAGAATATGTTGAACCAGTGGAAAGTTTCAATATACCAAAATCCATCATGATATCTTGATCTTTTCCATCCATTTCG
>Ga0209498_1002640_pt1 | contig 10781 bp, 11 predicted proteins | sample WalLakDeSediment_FD_184131 | JGI IMG/M metagenome (GOLD analysis project Ga0209498, IMG submission 184131) | Lake sediment microbial communities from Walker lake, Nevada to study Microbial Dark Matter (Phase II) - Walker Lake 11/02/13 Deep... | ecosystem: Environmental > Aquatic > Freshwater >... | reverse complement strand
AGGAGGGCAGGTACGCGAGCAGCTCGCGGATGCGGGCGAGCACCGCCCGGTCGTCGTCCTCGACGAGGTGCGCGACCCCGCTGAGGCGCGCGTGCACGTCGGCGCCGCCCAGCGTCTGCACGCTCACGTCCTGCTTCGTGACCGCCTTGACGACGTCAGGTCCGGTGATGAACATGTAGCCGCCGCTGCGCGACATCAGCACGAAGTCGGTCAGCGCCGGGCTGTACACGGCGCCGCCGGCGCAGGGACCGAGGACGGCGGACACCTGCGGCACCACGCCGGAGTAGTTCGCGTTGCGGACGAACACCTCGCCGTAGCCGGAGAGCGCGTCGACACCCTCCTGGATGCGCGCGCCGGCCGAGTCGTTGAGGCCGACGATCGGATAGCCGTTCTGCGCCGCCAGGTCCATCACGCGGCAGATCTTGGCCGCGTGCATCTTGCCGAGGCTGCCGCCGAGCACGGTGAAGTCCTGGCTGAACACGAACACGCGGCGCCCGTCGATCTCGCCGTACCCGGTCACCACGCCCTCGCCAGGGGCGTCGAGCCCGCGCTCGTTCGGCTCGACGAAGGCGCCCAACTCCACGAAGCTGCCCTCGTCGAGCAGCGCGTCGATGCGCTCGCGGGCGGTGAGCTTGCCGGCGTCGTGTTGCCGCTTCACACGCGCCGCCCCGCCGCCGCGCTGGACCCGCTTGCGGCGCTCCTCCATGTCCGCGGTCAACTCGTTCATCCAAGCGAGGGTGTCTTCGGGCACGGTCGGCTCCTCTGCGGTGGGCGGATCAGGGGCCCGCGGCCGGGCGATCGTCGAGCGTCGACGCGGGCGGCGGGACGATCACGTAGCGGAACTCGTCCGGGTAGACGTAGCCCTGCCGCCGCGCCAGGTGCTCGCGGAAGCGCTCGTCGTCGCCGCGGGCGCCGATCTGGATCAGGTCCTCGGTCTCGCGGCGCAGATCGGCCACCTCGCGCTCGAGTCGTGCGATCTCGCGCTCGGCCGTCCACAGGCGCCGAGCCTCGATCGAGATCATCACGCCCGCCTGCAGCAGGCCAACGAGGGCGATCACCGCCACGACCGCGGAGACGCCACGGGCGATGCGGACCGGTCGGCGGGGATCGCGCGAAGGATCGTCCGGCGGCACGAGGCGGGTCGCGCCACGCGGACCCGCCGGCGTCTCGCCGTCGGAAGGCGCGCCGAACCGCAACGGGCCGAACGGAGCTTCACGCGGCGAGGCCATGCGCCCCGAGTCTAGCAACGGGCCAAGGGGCGACGGGGTGAAGGATGCCGCCGAGCCCAGGACGCGGCCGGCGCGGACCGAGCGGTCGCTGTGAATCCCGCGACGCTTTCGGCGCATACCGCTGGCTATTGTGGAGCGCATGGCCCAGTCCGCAGTTCGCGACGAGCTTCGTCCCGATCTGAACGACGCTCAGATCCTGATCGTGGACGACGAGCTGGCCAACACGGTCCTCTTGGAACGGATCCTCCGGTCCTGCGGGTACCGCCACGTGACGGCGACGACCGATCCCATGGAAGCGTGGGCGCTCTTCGAAGGCGGCCTGCACGGGCGCAGGCCGTTCGACCTCCTCTGCACCGACCTCCACATGCCGACGCTGGACGGCTTGGCGCTGATCGGGCGCGTCACGGCGGCGATCCCGGAGGACGACTTCCTGCCGATCCTGGTGCTGACCGCCGACCTGCAACCCGAGGCAGAGCGCGAGGCTCTCGCGCAAGGCGCCCAGGACTTCGTGACCAAGCCGTTTCACAAGGAGCAGATCCGCCTGCGGGTGGGGAACCTCCTGCGCACCCGCCACCTGCACCTGCGGCTACGCGAACACGCCGGCCGCCTCGAGGAGCTGGTGCTCGAGCGTACGATCGAGTTGGAGGCGGCGCGCCTCGACGCGGTCGAGCGCCTGGCCGCCGCGGCCGAGTACCGCGACCACGCCACCGGCCGCCACGCCCAACGCGTGGGCCTGCTCGCCGCGCTGCTGGGCGAACGCTTGGGCCTTCCCAGCGACGAGGTGGAGCTGCTGCGGCGCGCCGCTCCGCTCCACGACGTGGGCAAGATCGGCATCCCCGACCACATCCTGCTGAAGCCCGGTCGCCTGACGGACGACGAGTTCGCGCAGATGAAGGAGCACGTCGAGGTCGGTTCGCGTCTGCTCGCCCACGGGCGCTCGAAGCTCATCAACATGGCGGAGCGCATCGCGGCCTTCCACCACGAGCGCTGGGACGGCAGCGGCTACCCGCAAGGGCTTCGGGGCGAGGACATCCCCCTGGTCGGCCAGATCGTGGCCGTCGCGGACGTGTTCGACACCCTGGTCCACGAACGCCCCTACAAGCGCGCCTGGCCCCTCGATGAGGCCGTCGCCGAGATCCGCCGGCAGCGTGACCGCTGGTTCGCCCCGCGGGTCGTGGACGCCTTCCTCGGAATCCTGGGCGACCAGCCCGACCTGATCAGCGACCTGGACGCCATCGCCGCCGAGACCGGCACCGGCGACCCCATCGCCGGCGATCCCGAACGACCGTAGCCGCAGCGCGACGGCGGACTGCTGCGGCGTGCGCGGCCCGGTCACGGCAGCGGCGCCGTATCGACCCCGCGCGGTCCGTTCCGGGTCATCCTGGGTGCATGCCCCAACACCTGTTCGCGCCGCTCCGCCTACGGGACACGATCCTGCGCAACCGCGTGGCGATGTCACCCATGTGCACCTACAGCGCCGAGGACGGCCGCGCCACCGACTGGCACCTGGTCCACCTCGGCGCCCGCGCGGCCGGCGGCGTCGGCCTGGTGATCGTCGAGGCGACCGCCGTCGAGGCCCGCGGCCGCATCTCGCCCCATGACCTCGGCCTGTGGCGCGATGACCAGGTGGACGCTTTGCGCCGCGTCACCGACTTCGTTCGGTCGCAGGGGGCCGCGTCGGCGGTGCAGCTGGCGCACGCGGGGCGCAAGGCGTCGACCCACCGCCCCTGGGCACCCGAGCAGGGCGCCGTCGCCGACGCGGACGGCGGCTGGCCGGTGGTGGGGGCTACCGCGGAGCCCTTCTCGCCGAGGTTGCGCACGCCGGCGGTGCTCGACGGGGACGGCATCGCGCAGGTGGTGCGGGCGTTCGCCGACGCAGCCGCCCGCGCGGACGCCGCCGGCTTCGACGCGGTCGAGCTCCACGCGGCGCACGGCTACCTGCTGCACCAGTTCCTGTCGCCGCTGGTGAACACCCGGGACGACGGCTACGGCGGCGACTTCGCCGGTCGTAGCCGGCTGCTGCGCGAGGTCGTGACGGCCGTTCGCACGGAGTGGCCCGAGGGCAAACCGCTGCTGGTCCGAATCTCGGCCAGCGACTGGACCGAGGGCGGCTGGAGCGCCGACGACAGCGTCCGCCTCGCGGGCGAGCTGGCCGGCATGGGCGCCGATCTGGTCGACTGCTCCAGCGGCGGCGCCATCGCGGGCGTGAAGATCCCGGTGGCGCCCGGCTACCAGGTGCCGTTCGCCGAGCGCGTGCGCCGCGAGGCCGGCGTCGCCACCGGCGCGGTGGGGCGCATCACGACCGCGGCCCAGGCGGACGCGATCGTCCGCGAGGGACGCGCCGACATCGTGCTGCTCGGCAAGGCGCTGCTCGACGACCCGCAGTGGGCGATCCACGCCGCGCAGGAACTGCGCGCTGCGCAGGAACCGCGCGCCGCGCAGGAACTGCGCGCCGAGGGCGGCGACGAACTCGCGCCGCCGTGGCCCGTGCCGTACGGCTGGGTGTTCGGGTGAACCCGCGCAAGCGAGCACGGCGTTCGGGCGCCGCCCGCCACCGCGCCTAGAACAGCGAGGGCTGGTCGACCCCCTCGTCGAGCTCCGGCAGCGCGGTCACCAGAGCGAACTCCAGGCCCGCCGCGCTCAGCTGCGCCAGGGCCGGCTTGGTGATCGCGGGCGCGGCGAGGATGCCGCGCACGCTTTCGCCCGTGAAGCGCCGCACGCTGGTGACGTAGCGCCCGAGCTGGTGCACCGCCTCCTGCGTGCCCTTGGCGCGCTTGAGCTCGACGACGACCAGCCGGCCATCGCGGTCGCGGGCGAACAGGTCGATGCCGCCGACGTCGGTCGGCAGCTCGCGCTCGAGCACCGTCAGGCCCGGCTCGATCAGCTCGGGCTCGCGCGCCAGCGCCGCCTGCATCTGCGCCTCGCTGCCGCGCAGCACGAAGGCGATCTCCTCGCGCAGGTGCAGCGCCTGGGCGAGCGCGACCTCCAGGAACACGACCCGCAGCGTCTCCTCGGGTGTGCGGCGCTCGGCCACCAGGACCGCCTGGCCGTCGTCGAGGCCGACCCACAGGTCGTCGGTGCGCGGCTGCCAGTTGACCGGCTTCACCCCGCGGTCGCGGTGCACCTGGATCGAGCCGTCGGGCTTGACCATCACCAGCAGGTCGCCGGCGTCGGCGAACGAGGCCGCGCGCCCCACGTAGCTGACCTCGCAGGTGCCGACGACCTGCACGAGCGCCTGGCCTGCGCGCAGGTGCTCGCGCAGGAACTCGACGAGCTCGTCGTCCCGGGGGTCGTGGAGGGCCTCGAGCAGCACGCCCGAGGGTACCCTGTCGCATGCCCCGACTCGGAGCCCACGTGTCCACCGCCGGCGGCGTCTCGACCGCCTTCCCTCGCGCCGCCGAGCTCGGCTGCGACGCGCTGCAGGTGTTCGTCAAGAACGCCAGCACCTGGCGCGCCAAGCCGCTGCCGGCCGCGGAGATCGACGCGTTCCGATCGGGCCACACCGGCACGCCCGGGCCGTCCGCGCCCGCGCCGCTGCCGCTGGTCGCCCACGCCGGCTACCTGATCAACCTGTGCAGCCCGAAGCCCGACGTGCACGAGAAGTCGCACGCGGCCCTCATCGACGAGCTCGAACGCTGCACCGCCCTGGGGGTCCCAGGCCTGGTGCTGCACCCGGGCGCCCACCTGGGCACCGGCGAGGACGCCGGCCTCGACGGCATCGCGCGCGCGCTCGACGCGGTGCACGCGGCGCTCCCGGACGCCAGCGCGCGGGTGCTGCTGGAGAACACGGCCGGCCAGGGCACGGTGCTCGGCTCGCGCCTGGAGCAGCTCGCCGCGATCGTCGCGCGGGTCGATGCGCCGGCTCGCGTCGGCGTCTGCCTCGACACCTGCCACGCCTTCGCGGCGGGCTACGACCTGCGCAGCGCCGAGGGCTACGCTGCGTTCATCGACGAGCTGGAGCGGACGGTCACGCTCGAGCGGGTCGCCGCCGTCCATCTGAACGACAGCATGTTCGGGCTCGGCAGCCACAAGGACCGCCACGCGACGATCGGCGAGGGGGAGCTCGGGAAGGGCGCCTTCGCCCGCTGGCTGGCGGACCCTCGCTGGGGCGACGTGCCGATGGTGCTGGAGACGCCGCTGGGCGACGACGGCCAGGGGCACGCGCGCGACCTCGCAACGCTGCGCGCGCTCTAAGTGCCGGCGCGCGTGCGCGCTGTATGCGCCGGCGCGCGTCAGCCCAACTCGACACGCCCGTAGCGCCCGCGCGCGTAGGCGAGCGATCCGATCTCGGTGGCCCGCGCGTGGTCGACCCGACCGACCACGAACATGTGGTCGCCGACCGGCACCTGGTTGACCACGACGCACACCAGCTGCGCGGCGGCACCCTTGACCACGGGGTGGCCGTCGAGCTCCTCGAACGGGTCGCCCTCGAGCGCCACCGGGCGGCCGGCGAAGTGGTCCGAGACACCCGCCTGGTCGGTCGCCAGCACGCTGACGCCGTAGCGCGCCAACGCCGGCAGCATCGCGTGGGCGCGCGCCTTCTGACCGATCGCCACGCCCACCAGCGGTGGGGTCAGCGACAGCGAGGTGAACGAGCTGACCGTGATGCCGTGAACGGCCCCGTGGGGGGCCTCGGCGGGGCTCCCCGCGGGGACCCCGTCGGGCAGCTTGAGGGTGACCACGGTGACGCCGGTGGGGAATCGCCCCAGCGTCTGTCGGAACTGTTCGGGATCGATGGCCATGCGAGGGTCCTCCTGGCGGGCCCCACGGCGGGCGGCGCGGTGTCCGCCGCGGGCGACGGCCGCGCGACGACCCGCAGGGTACGCCACGCGTGGCGACCTCGCACGATGCCACGAACCAACCCCGAACCGACACGCCCCCCTCGTCCCGGCGGTACATTCGCGCGTGCGCCGCCGCCGCTGGCTCCTCTTCCCCGTCCGCTTCGCGCACGTCAACGTCGGCCTGGCTCTGTTCGGCTTCAGCATCGCGCTGATGCTCCGCGCCGGCGTCGGGCTGGGTCCCTGGGACGTCTTCCACGAGGGCGTCTCGCTGCGCACGCCGCTGACGATCGGCCAGGCGATGATCGGCGCCGGCTTCGCGCTGCTGGCCTTCTCGGCCATCGTGGCGAAGGTGCGGCCCGGGCTCGGCACCGTGATGAACATGCTGCTGATCGGCGCGTGGGTCGACGTCTTCCTCGCCCAGCCCGCGTTCCCGCAGGCGCGCGGCTGGCTCGACGGCGCCGCGCTCTTCGGCGTCGGACTGGTCCTCAACGGCGCCGCGACCGGCCTCTACCTCACGGGCGGCCTGGGCGCCGGCCCCCGCGACGGCTTTGCGCTCGCGCTGGCCAAGCTCCTCAGCGTCACGGTGCGGCGCGCGCGCACCCTGGTGGAGATCGTGGTGCTGACGAGCGGCTGGCTGCTCGGCGGCACCGTCGGCGTGGGCACGGTGGTGTTCGCCCTCGCCATCGGACCGCTGATGCAGGCGAGCCTGCGGGTGTTCGCTGGGCTCGAGCGCGGGTACGCCCGCCGTCTGGAAGCCGGCGGCGGCGTGGGCATCCGTACCGAGTAGTGGGTAGCACCGCCCATATCATCGTGATTGAGGAGTTCGGAGGAGGGCATTCAGGTGGAGATCGTCCACGTCCTGGGATCGGGCGCCGCGTTCAGCGACGGCAGCCGCACGACCACCATGCTGGCCCTCGAAGGGCCGTCCGGCATCGTGGTGGTCGACTGCGGTGGGGACGTCGTCCAGCGACTGCTCGCCCAGGGCCTCGATCCGCTGCGGGTGAGTGCGCTCATCGTCACCCACGAGCACGCCGACCACGTCGGGGGCCTGCCTCTGATGGTCGAGCGGCTCTGGTTGGCCGGCAGGCGGACCGCCCTTCCGGTGATCGGGATCGCGCCCGCCGTGGCGCAGGCCACGCGCCTGCACGACGCGTTCGACACCGGGGACTGGCCCGGTTACGCCGGCATCGCGCCGCGGGTGGTGCCGCACGAGGTCGGCGCCGCGGTGCTGCGGAACGCCGACTGGCGCATCACGGGGGCCCCGGGGACGCACTCGGTCCCGGTGATCGGCCTCCGCATCGAGACCGCGAGCGGCGCCGTGGCCGCGTATTCCTGCGACACCGCCTACGACCCGACGATCGTCGAGCTGGCGCGCGGGGCCGACCTGCTGCTCCACGAGGCCGCGGGCGAGACACCCATCCACGCCTCGCCCCTCCAAGCTGCGCAGGTGGCGGTCGAGGCCGGCGCGCGGAAGTTGGTGCTCGTGCACCTCTCCCACGACTTCGATGAACACGGACCCGAGGTCGCCCGCGCTCGCGTCAGCTTCCCCAATCTCGAGATCGGGATCGACGGCGCGCGTTACCCGTTGACCCCCGCGACCGTTCCCATCGGTTGGCGCGCGGTCGGCGCGGTGCCGTCCCACAAGCGCGCGTAGCGCCGCGGGGCGCGCCCCTCCCAGCCTCGCTTGTGCCATGCGTACCCCGCGACCAGCGGCAGCGTCACGGTCGCCTCGCCATAGACCATCTGCTCGAAGGCCAGGTCGACCTTGCCCCAGCTGCTCGCCTCCTTGAGGGTCGAGCCGGAGAGGGCGCCGTCGCGCTCGTCGGCCACGGTGAGCTGCACCGCGTACTTGTGCATCTCGGCCTCGAAACCGAGGAACTCGGCGGAGACGACGATGTCCTGCACGAAGTTCTTGGGCACGCCGCCGCCGATCATGAAGATGCCGGTGGTGCCCTGGTGCACCTTGATGTCGGTCAGCTCGCGGAAGTCCTTGACGCTGTCGATCGCCACGTGGGCCTCGGGGTTGCGCACCTGGTGGGCCACCAGGCCGAAGCCGGCGGAGCAGTCGCTGAACGCCGGCACGAAGACCGGCACGTCCAGTTCGTACGCGGTGCGCAGGATGCTGTCGGCGCCGAGGTCGCGCTCGGCGAGGTAGCGGCCCATCTCGCGCAGGAACTCGCGGCTGGAGTACGTCCCCGGCGTGAGGTCGTCGGCGATCTGCAGCACGGTGTCGTCGCAGGTGCGCAGCTGCTCCTCGTCGATGTAGGTGTCGTAGATGCGGTCGATCATCAGGTCGCGCAGCATGGCGTCGCTGGCGAACTTGTCACCCTGGTAGTGGCGGAAGCCGAGGGCCTCGAAGAAGTCCTGGTCGACGACGTTGGCGCCGGTTGAGACGATGGCGTCGACCATGTTGGCGCGCAGCAGGTCGACGATCACCTGCTTCTGGCCGGCGGAGACGATCGAGCCCGCCAGCGTGAGGATGACGCCGGCCTCGGGGTCGCGCACCATCATGTCGAGGATGCGGCCGGCGCGGGCGAGGTCGCGCGCGCTGAAGGCCGTCTCGCCCATCATGTCGACGAGCGGCACGACGTCGACGACCTTGATGTCGAGGTGCTTCACGACGTCGCGCAGGAGTTCTTGCTTGCTCGGGGTCTGGCTCATGGTCGGTCCCTCCACGTGGGGCGGACGCGCGCTGGGTCGTGGGGATCACGAGCCACGCGCGCCGCTCGGCCGCCGCGTCCGCGGTCGGCGTCGGTCGTCGGAGCCTTACGTGCGTTCGCGCTGTCGCGAACACCTGGCTCCGCGAACCCTCCGGATCGCGGCACCCGTGCGCAGCGCCGGCCCAACCGGAAGGCGCCGAACACACGGGAGTTTCTCGCCTGCGGCGAGAAACTCCAGGTGAACGGTCGGCCCTTCGGGCCGTCCGTTCACACGCCATCAGGACTCCCCGTGGCGCCCCCAGGATGCGGCCTAGCGGCGGCGTTGTCAACGGGAAAGGCGACGGGCGGCCAGCGTGCACCTTCGCGGCCTTCTGCGTCGAGGCGGCTGGGGTTGCGGCGGCCTGCCCACGCACCGTCCATCGGTGACCGCTCGATGAAGACACATCGACACCGACGAATGCCCCTGTGGCGCATCATGATCCGGGGCTTACGCTACAATCGCTTGCATCGAACCGGGCCGATGCGACGCTGGAGTGGCGTCCTGTAGGGGCCCGATCTTCTTGGGAGGTCCAACGTGAGGGATCCGCAGAGAGGCGAGAACGCGCGAACCGCAGCGCGCGCGCATCACCCTAGAGGCGCGGCATGATCCCCGCCTTCCGCGCCGCCACCACGAACACTGCTCGCGCGCTCGAGATCGTGCGGATGGTGCTCGTGTTCCTCGTCTTCGGGGGGCTCTTGGGCTACGCCCTCGAGCTCTACGTCATCGGGCACTGGCTGCCCAACTTCCAGGCGCAGATCCCGTTCCTCGTGAGCGTACCAGGCGCGATCTTCACGGCCTGGATCTTCTTCGACCGCAAGACGCCGTGGGTGCGGATCGCGTTCATCGTGACGATGATCCTGATGATCGTGACGGGCGTGCTCGGCGCCTACTACCACTGGATCTTCAACATGGAGGACGCGCGCGGCATCCGCTGGGACTTCACGTACTCGATGGCGCAGTTCCACGGCTTCCGGCCAGTCCTGGCCGCGATGGCGTACACCAACATGGGCGTGACAGGCCTCGCCTGCATCTACCGGGCCCGGTGAGGAGTCGACCATGATCGAGCGTTGGATGAACGCCGAGACCTTTGATCAGCGCACGCTCGCGTTCCTGCAGAACTTCTTCGTGTTGATCGCCGCGTTCGGCTTCGTGTTCTACGGCGTCGAGCACTGGGTGATCGACCACCAGACCCTGACCCACTGGTCCGCGCTGATCCCGCTGTACGTGTCGCTCGTCGGCGCGCCAGTGGCGATGGCGATGTTCTTCACCACCCACAAGTCGGTGGCGTTCCCGTTCATCGCGGTCATGGCGCTGTCGGTCCTCACCGGGTTGCTCGGTGCGACGCTCCACCTGGTGTGGAACGCCGGCGACCTCGGCGTCTCCCTGTTCACGATCTCCGGCTTCATCGAGTCGATGCAAGTCCCCTACCGCCCCGTGCTCGCCGGTCTCGCCCACACCCACGTGGGCGCGGTGGGCCTCGTCGTCGGCCTCACCGCCTGGGTGAAGGACTGACCCCCTCGCACTGCCCCTAGGAGGCACCCCATGATCCAGAAGCTGCTCATCGCCACGCTCGCCCTCGCCCTCGTCGGCGCCGTCGCCGTCGCCCAGCCCGTCGTGGACGGCGTCATCAACGACGGCGAGTACGCCAACACGCTCACCCACGCCGAATCCGACGCGGTGCTGCATTGGACCGTCGAAGGCGACAACCTGCACATGGCCTTCACCATGCCGGCGCGCGGCTGGGCCGGCATCGGCTGGCTCACCGAGAAGACCAACCGCAAGGCCGGCGGCGACGTTCTGATCGTCACCGTCCAGGACGGCGCGCCCGTCATCCTCGACATGTTCCAGGAGTCCGCACGCGGCGAGCCGGTGCTAGACACCGACGAGGGCGGCAGCAACTCGTACACCGAGTTCGCGGCGTCCCACGAGAACGATGTCTGGACCGTCGAGTTCGTCCGCCCGCTGGCGACCGGCCAGGACACCGACGTCGACATCGTCCCCGGCAAGAGCTACGTCTTCATGCTCGCCTACGCGACCGTGATGGACCCGGGCCGCGCGCACGCCCGCAGCA
>Ga0209498_1002638_pt1 | contig 10786 bp, 9 predicted proteins | sample WalLakDeSediment_FD_184131 | JGI IMG/M metagenome (GOLD analysis project Ga0209498, IMG submission 184131) | Lake sediment microbial communities from Walker lake, Nevada to study Microbial Dark Matter (Phase II) - Walker Lake 11/02/13 Deep... | ecosystem: Environmental > Aquatic > Freshwater >... | reverse complement strand
GGCGGAGACCGCGACGCCTTCCTCGCGGCCCACCACGCGCTCTTCGGCTACGTCGGGGTGCCGTGCGTCTACTACGGGGACGAGGTCGGCCTCGAGGGCGGCGAGGACCCGGACAACCGCCGCCCGTTCCCTTGGGACCCGGCGCGCTGGGACCGGCGCATCCACCGCACGCTGCGCAGGCTGGCGCATCTGCGCCGCGGACATCCGGCGCTGGCGTGGGGTCGCTACCGCCCGTTGCTAGCGAAGGGCGACACCCACGCGTTCGCCCGCGTTCACGGCCAGGAGGCCGTCGTCGTCGTGGCGCACCGCTCCGGCGGCACGGTGCGACTGCCGGTCGCGCGCTGCGGCGTGACGGGCACCTGGACCGACGCGCTGAGCGGCGAGGTGCTGCGCGACGACGGCGAAACGCTGGCGGTCGAGGTGGCGCCGCGCGGCGCCCGCACGTTGGTGAGCGACGCTGGGTACCTATCGGGGTTGCCGCCGCTAGACTGAGGCGATGCCCCGACCCCGCGCCACCCCCCCTGCCGCAAGCGCGCCGGCCGGCGCGCCGGCGTCGGCCGCCGTCCGCGCGTCGGGTGAACGCCGCCGACCCAAGATCGGCCTAGTGCTATCGGGCGGTGGCGCGCGTGGTTTCGCCCACATCGGCGTTCTACGCGTGCTCGAGCGCCGCGGCATCGAGGTCGATGCGCTCGCGGGCACGTCGATGGGCGCGATCCTGGCGGCCCTCTATGCCCACGGCTACCGTGCGGACGACCTGCACGAGCTCGCCGCGACGGTGTCGTGGCGCGACGTAATCGACCTGTCGCTCAGCGGCGGTGTGTTCAAGGGCGAGAAGCTGCACCAACTGCTCGCGACCTACCTGCCGCCCCGCTTCGCGGACCTCGGCAAGCCCCTGGCCATCACCTGCACCGACATCGAGGCCGGCGAGCAGCTGGTGTTCACGGAGGGCGACCTGATCACCATCGCGCGCGCCTCGGCCTGCCTGCCGGGCGCGTTCGAGCCGGTCGAGCACGAGGGGCGCACGCTGGCGGACGGCGGGATCCTCAACAATCTGCCGGTGGACGCCCTGGCCCTGATCCGCACCGATCTCACGCTCGCCTCCGACGTCTCACCGCCGCGGCGGGCGGTCTACGAGGACCTCCACGAGGGGCAGAACTCGTGGTGGCAGCGGGTCGTTGCGACCGTGACCCTCGAGCGGCGCACGCCGCTGGCCGCCGCCACCTTCCGCGCGGCCGACATCATGATGCGGCTGCTGACCGACGCGCAGTACATTCACCACCCCGCCGACCTGCGCATCCAGCACGACATGCCGGGCTACCGGCTGGAGTCGTTCTGGGCGCTCGACGAGATCGTTGCGTTGGGCGAGGCGCGCGCCGAGGCCTCCCTGCGTGCGCACCCGGAGCTCGTCGAGCGCCTGCAGGCGGCGTCAGGTGCGCCGATGCGGCGCCGCGCGCTGCCGGCCGCGACCCCCCAGCTGGAGGGGCCGGAGAAGCGGCGCCCGAAAACGGGGGAAGGCCCGCGCGCGGTCGCCGGCCCGGCGGCGCCCGGCGATGGCGAGCCCGCAGCCGAGCCGGAGGCGGCCGAGCGCGCCAGCGAGTCGATCCGCTCGCTCTGGTCTCACTTGCGACGGGGGTAGACTGCCGCCCATGGCATCCGTACCCGGCGCGCGCGCCGCCGCTCCCAACCAACCCCCCGCGCCCCCGACCTGGCAGCGGCGCTTCTGGTCCGAGGTCCGTGGCTACGCCGAAGCGCTCGTCATCGCCTTCCTGGTGGTGACGTTCATCTTCAACACGGTAGGCGTCGTCGGCGGTTCCATGCGCCCGAACCTCGACGGCGGCGTCGGCGGCAGCAACCTCCTGCAGTCGCTGCTGACCGGCGACCGCGTCTTCATCCCCAAGTACGAGACCTGGCTCAAGCGCATCGGCATCCTCGGGCCCTACCAACGGGGCGACATCGTCGTGGTGCGCGATCCTGCGAACTCCCCCACCGCGCTCGAGACCGGCCGGCGCCCCTTCTTCATCAAGCGGGTGGTCGCCGTTCCTGGCGATCGACTGCGCATCGAGGCCGGGCAGGTGATCGTGAACGGCCACCCGGTCGACCAGGGGTTCATCACCGACACCGGCGAAATCCTCCCCGATCGCCAGGACTTCCCGGTGATCACGGCCCGCGACGGTGAGCTCGAGGGGTTCGTCATCCGCTTCGCCACCACGCCCTCGGGGACCCCCGCACCCGACCTGCCGATCACGGGCTTCTACCCGCCCGCCCTCCCGGTCGCGGACCCCCGGATCCAGCTCTACTACGGCCTGACGCTGGCATCGCTGGCGCCGCTGCCACCCGATGCCGCCGACGGCATCCCCTTCCTGCACGAGATCGTCCTGCCCGCGGGCTACTACTTCATCATGGGCGACAACCGGCAGCGGGCCCGCGGTGGGAGCGAGGACTCGCGGTTGTTCGGGCCAGTCCCCCTGATGGCGATCGCCGGTAAGGGGACGGCCGTGATCTGGCCGCCGCGGCGCGACGGCGATTGGAACTGGCGGGCGCTGCGGCCGCCCGCGGCCTTCCAGGCGGTGCCCCCGGCCGCCGACGCGCGCTGAGCATGACCGCGGGCCGGCTGGCCGGATCGCTGCTGCGCACGCTCCTCGTCCTGGTCCTCGGCCTCGCCGTGGCCAACTTCGGTTTCACAACCGTCGGGGTCGAGGGCGCCTCGATGGCGCCGACGCTGCAGGACGGCGACCGCGCCTGGGTTCCGCGCTTCGAGACCTGGCTCGAGCGCCTGGGACTGCGCGACTGGGCTGCCGGCGACGTCGTGTACTTCCGCCCCCCCGGGGCATCGCCGCAGACCTGGGTCGATCGCCTGACCGGAGGGCCCTTCCTGATCAAGCGGGTGGTGGCGGTCGCTGGGCAGACGGTCGAGCTGCGGCGCGGGCGCTTGTTCGTCGACGACGAAGCCGTCGCCGAGCCTTACGTCGGCCGCGGCCTCGTTTCGAGCCATGCCCCGGAGCGCGTGCCGCCCGACCACCTGTTCGTGCTGGGCGACAACCGGTCCCCGCTGGCCTCGCGCGACTCGCGGGCCTTCGGCCCGATCCCGCTCGAGGCGGTGGCCGGCCGGGCGTCGTGGGTGGTGTGGCCGCTCTGGCGCACCGGCGACGACGGCGCCCGATCGTGGAACGCGCGCCGCCTGTGAGTCCTCCCGCCGGATGCGCGGCGAACCACCCGCACGCTGTTCAGGGAGCCGGCGGACGCCCTGGGCGCGCGGGGATCAGCCCGCCACGCGCCGTCCGTCGAGCCCGAGTTCGGCCGCTCGTCCCTGCATCGCGGCGAGAACCGTCGCCACGTGGTCCCACAGCTCGACGCCGAGCTCCTCGGCGCCGCGGCGAACGTCTTCACGCACGACGCCGCGGGCGAACGCCTTGTCCTTGAACTTCTTCTTGAGGCTGGCGATCTCGACCGAGCGAACGTCCTTGTCGGGCCGCACCAGAGCGGCGGCCGTGATCAGCCCGGTCACCTCGTCGCAGGCGTACAGCACGCGGGCAAGCCGGGTGGTGCGCGGCACGCCGGTGTGATCGGCGTGGCCCATGATCGCGTCGAGCATCTCCTCGGGCGCACCGTGCGCGCGCAGGTGGTCGACCCCGACGAACGGATGCCCGGCCGGCCCGAGCTCCGGGTAGCGCTCGTAGTCGAAGTCGTGGAGCAACGCGGTGGCCGCCCACAGCTCGACGTCGGCCCCCTCGCGTTCGGCATAGGCGACGACGGCAGCCTCTACCGCCAGCATGTGGTGGCGCAGGCTCTCGCTGGCCGTCCAGGAGGTCATCAGGTCGTAGGCATCGGCTCGCGTCCAGTTCATGCGGCCAGGCTACCCCGAGACGGGATCGATGCCGGTGGTACGCTCAGGGCGATGAACGCCGAGCTTCAGGTCGTCGACGACGTCACCGAGGCCTGGGTGGCGAGCTTCGTCGCAGCCTGCCACCACGCCGTCGCAGCCCGCGGCCGTTTCGTGGTGGCGCTGGCAGGCGGCGGTACCCCCCTGCTGGGCTATCGCCGGCTCGGCGAGCGCCTCGACCTGCCGTGGGAGCGGTTGTGGGTGACGTGGGGCGACGAGCGCGACGTGCCGCGCGACCACCCCGACCGCAACGAGCGCGCTGCCCGCGAGGCGTGGCTCGATCACGTGCCGATCCCCGCCGACCAGGTGCTGGGTTGGCCTCGGCGCGACGCGCCTGAGACCTCGGCACGCGAACACGCGGAAAACCTGCGAAACGCGCTGGGCGATCCACTCGAGCTCGACCTCGCGCTGCTCGGCCTGGGCGCTGACGGGCACACCGCCAGTCTCTTCCCCGGCACCGGCGCCGTCGCGGCGACCGGCGTCACGACGGTGGTGCGGCCCGACCCAGCGGGTCCGGCCCGCCTCAGCCTGACCGCGAACGCGCTGTCGGGCGCCCGCGAGGCATGGGTGATCGTGGCCGGCGAGGGCAAGCGGGCGGCGCTGCGCCGAACGCTCGAGGCCGGCTTGCTCGAGAAGCACCAGGTACCGGGCGCCGATCCCGACGCCCTGCCGCTGTTGGCCATCCGGCCACGCGAGCGGCTGTGGCTGCTCGCCGACCGCAGCGCCGCGAGCGGCAGCGCCGCTAGCGGCGGCGCCGCGAGCGGCGGCACCGCTGGCGGCGGCGCCGCTAGCGGCGGCACCGCTGGCGGCGGCTGACCTCGTCGTTCAGCCCCAACGGATCGCGAGGGCGTCGAAGGGGTGCGCCAGCCCCGGGTGCGTCGGGTAGGCCCGCACCCCGTAGACGAGCCGGCCGCTGATCGCCGGCGCGAAGCGGGCGACGTAGCGCTCGCCCCCGTCGGCGTAGGCCTCGCGCCGCTCCATCGGCACCCGGTGGAGTCCGTGCTGCAGGCCATCGCGCTCGAGGCCGTACACCAGTTCGACGACGATTTCCTCCCCACGCAGGCCGCGCGGGTTGAAGACCGCCTCGATCTCGAGTTCGTCACCGATGCGCCGCGCGCCCTTCTCAAGTGGGCGACCTTGGAAGTGCACCGTCGACCAATGCTCGGCCACCCGCTTGCGCCAGGCGGCCAGGTCGGCCGCCAGGGCGCCATCGTCGGCCGCGAAGGCGCGGCCACGGCGACTCGCCGGCGCGTAGTACTGGCGCACGTAGTCCTTGACCATCCGCTGCGCGTTGAAGCGCGGCGTGACCGTCGCGATCGCCCGCGCAGAGCGCCGCATCCAATCCCTGGGAACGCCAGCAGCGTCGCGTTCGTAGTACAGCGGCACCACCTCGCGCTCGAGCAGGTCGTAGAGCACGTCCGCATCGGCCTCGTCGCCGCGCGCCTCGTCCGCGTACGCCCGGTCGCCGCCGATCGCCCAGCCGTTCATCCCGTCGTAGCCCTCGGGCCACCAGCCGTCGAGGATGGACAGGTTGAGCACGCCGTTCATCGCTGCCTTCTGGCCCGAGGTCCCCGAGGCCTCCAGCGGCCGGCGCGGGTTGTTCAGCCACACGTCGACCCCGCGCGTCAGGGCGCGCCCCACGGCCATGTCGTAGTCCTCGAGGAACAGCACGCGCCCGTGGAACCGCGGATCGCTCGACAGCGTGTGGATCTGGCGAACCAGAGCCTGGCCGCCCTCGTCGGCAGGGTGCGCCTTGCCGGCGAAGACGAGCTGCACCGGGCGCTCCGAATCGCTGAGGATGCGGTGCAGGCGCTCCAGATCGCGCAGCACCAGGGTAGCGCGCTTGTAGGTCGCGAAGCGGCGAGCGAAGCCGATCGTCAGGGCGGCGGGATCGAACAACTCGGAAGCGTCGGACAGTGCGGTAGCGCTCGCCTCCTGGCGATCGAGCTGGCGCGCGACGCGGCGCCGCAGGAAGCGGACGCTCTGCTCCTTGATGCGCTGGCGCACGCCCCAAAGCTCGGCGGCATCGAGATCGGCCACCGGCTTCCACATGTCGACGTCGTCCAGGCGGGTCCGCCAGTCATCGGGGAGCGAGCGCGCCACCAGGTCGCGGACCTCGGCCGCCACCCAGGTGGCTGCGTGGACACCGTTCGTGACGTGGCCGATGGGAACCTCGTCGGTGGGCACCTCGGGCCACAGGTCGGACCACATGCGCCGGCTCGTGTCGCCGTGCAGCTCGGCCACGCCGTTGCGCCCGGTCGTGAAGCGCAGCGCGAGGGCCGGCATGCTGAACACGGGTCCCCAGCCATGGTCCGCGCGCCCGAGCTCGAGGAAGTCGTGCTGGCGCAATCCGAGGGCGTTCCAATCGCCTGCGAACGCCTGCGTCACCAACTCGAACGGGAACGCGTCGTTGCCGGCAGCGACCGGGGTGTGCACGGTGAACACCGTGTTGGCCGCCACCAGCTCGCGGGCGTTGTCGAAGGGCATGCCCTCGGCGACCAGCTCGCGGCAGCGCTCGAGCGCCATGAACGCCGAGTGTCCCTCGTTCATGTGCCACGACGTCGGGGCGATGCCCAGCGCGCGCAGCAGGCGGACGCCGCCGATGCCGAGGATCATCTCCTGGGCGATGCGGGTGCGCTGGTCGCCCCCGTAGAGGCGGGCGAGGAGCGCGCGGTCGTCCGGGTGGTTCTCCGGCAGGTCGACGTCGAGCAGATGGACGGGGATGCGGCCGACCCACGCGCGCCATGCGCCAACGACCACCTCGCGGCCGAAGACCCGCAGACGGACGCGAACCGGCTGTCCCGCCTCGTCGACGACCCGCTCGAGCGGTTGCTCGTCGGGACTGGAGCGCTGGTACACGGCCTCCTGGTGGCCGTCGGCGTGCACTCGCTGGTGGAAGTACCCCTCTGGGTACCACATGCCTACGGCGACCAGCGGGACGCCCAACTCGCTGGCGGCCTTGGTGTGGTCGCCCGCGAGGATGCCGAGGCCGCCGGAATAGGTGGCGGTCGCCTCGTGCCAGCCGTACTCGGCGCAGAAGTAGGCGTAGACGTCCCCGTTACCGACCTCGCGGCCGTACCAGCCCGCATCGGCGAGGTGGGCCTCGAAGCGGTCCGCCACGACGGCGAGCTGCGCCAGGTAGGCGTCGTCGGTCGCCTTAGCGTCGAGCCGGGACTGTTCGACGTCGCGCAGCAGGGCCAACGGGTTGTGACCGATGCGCTCCCACAGGTCGCGGTCGATGTCACGAAACAGCGCGCGCGCGTCGGGGTCCCAGGTCCAGGCGAGGTTATGGGCGAGCCGTTCGAGTTTCTCGAGCGCAGCGGGAACGCGGGGCAGGACGGTGATCCTCCCGAGAATGGTCATGCGAAAGCCTCCAGTGCGCGCGCCAGCGCGCGCGGACGATGGTACCACCGACGGGCGTCCGCGCTCGATCGCGGCTGGTACCGTGCGCCATGCTCCGCATCGCGCCGGCCGTCCTCCTGCTGATCGCCTGCCTTGCGCTGCCGACGGCGGTCGCGCGGTCGTGGACCGTAGCCCTTGGGACGGACGCGGCCGGGACCGGTGGCGGCCTCTCGCCGCGCGCGCGTGCGGCGCTGCACGACCTGCGCCGGGGCGACGACACGTTCGAGATCGGCGTCGGTTGGGTCGAAGGCGGCCCGAGCGCCGCCGCCGGATGGCGCCGTACCGCAGCGGCCGGCCCGCTCGGAACCCTCGTCCTGGAGGCGCAGGCCGGGCTCGAAGGCGACGGTGCCGCGGTCGCGGTCACCGCCCGCGGGGCGCTCGGTCCGGTCGCCCTGCGGGTCGAGGTCGCGGGCGGCAGCCGTGCGCCTGCCCCATGGACGGTCGCGGCGCGTGCGCCGCTCGTGGCGCCACCTACGGCCGACCTCGCGGCGCTGCTCAGCCCCGGCGGTGGCGTCCGGTTCGACATGATGCTGGCCGCGGTGTGGCGAATCGACCGCCAGTGGACGGTCGAGTTCGTGCCGCGAGCGCACGCCTCGTCCAGCGGCTGGGCCGGCGCCGGCGCCCTCTCACTGCGGCGCGCAGGCATCGCGCAGGACGTCGATCTCAGCGGCCGCGTCGACCTGGCGGCGGGGCAGCTGGCGCGCCACGCCGTCGCCGGCCTGACGTTGCACCACGCGCCGCGCCGGGCACCCGAGTCGCGCCTGACGTTGTGGTGGGGTGGCGACGCCGTGGCGACCGGACCCGGGCTCGAGTTGGCGTGGGTCGTGCGCGATGCCGGCGCGCAGTTATCGCTGGCAGCGGGCCTCGGTCCGCGATGGTCGGAACGCCCGCAGGTCTACCTCGCCACGGCGCTGCAGCGCCCCTGGGGCGACGGCACGGCGCACTTGGGCGGGCGCTGGGCAGAGGGGCGCGGCGCCGCGCTCGAGCTGGCCTGGGTGTTCACGGTCGACCGCTGAGGCGCGCGGTTCCGACGCACAGCCGATCCACCGGGAATCAGGGGTAGATCAACCGCAGCTGGCCGGTCGTCAGGTCGAGCTCGAAGACGCCCGCCTCGGGCAGGGCCCTGAGCCACCGGCGGATCTCACCGCCCTGCAGCACCTCGATCGCCCGTAGGCCGGCGCCGACCACCGCATAGCCATCCTCGTACCGCTGCGCATCGATCAGCACCCGGACGCGCTCGGCCAGCGGCCAGACGATCATCGGCTGACCGAGTGGCTCGAGGGCTGCCTCCAACCGCGTCACCCGGAAGCTGCGGACCGGCAGCGTGAAGGTGCGGGTGACGAAGCCTGGGCGGCGCAGTTCGATCTCGACGTCGCCCGGGAGGGCCGTCAAGGTTGCCGGGGTGGTCCCAGCGTAGCTACCATCGAGCCACACCTCGGCGTCCGGGAACGCCGCGACCTGCAGGCTGCCGCCGGCGATCTCGGTCAGCACGACGTGGACGAAGCGCGTGTCGCCACCGCGCAACTCGAGGCTGCGGACCTCGGGCAGGTAGCCCGGCAACCGCACCTCCACCTCGTAACGTCCCGGCGCGAGGTTGAGCAGGTCGAGCGATCCCGACATGCCGACGACGGTGCCCTCGACCCGCACCTCGGCGCCGGACGGTGCGGTCGAGATGAACAGCCCTGCGTCGCCCGCTGGCAGGACCACGTCGGGCACGGTGAAGGCCAGCAGGATCGCGACGACCTCCTGCACCGCTGCCTCCTGGGTGGCCAGCCCGAAGGCACGCGAAACCAGGTCGCTCGACCGGCCGCCGACCGCGTCGACGACCACGAGGTCGACCGCATACGGCCCGTCGTCGGTGCCGCGCCGCACGAACTCGCCGAGCACGGCGTAGCGCGTGCCTTCGAGGCTCGCGACGAGCTCGCCGAACGCCGGCTCCAGGCTGCCCGCGATACCGGCGGTCACCAGCGGCGCGCGCGTGACCCGCACGCCACGGGCGGTGAGCGCCTCGCGCAGCGCGCCCATGAAGGCGTCCGCCACGGCGACCGGAACGTCGCCGCGCGGTGGGAAGCTCGGGACGGCGAAGCCCTCGGCGAACGCCAGCGGCGCCCACGCGCACAACAGCCACACGACGACGTGGGACCACCGGCGGCGACGCCGCGACGCCGCGACCGCCCTCGGGTCGGACGGCGAGGCATCGAATCGAGGTACCGCCCGGGAGACGTGCATCCGCGCCAGTCTAGCAGTCGGTCGAGTCGGGCTCCGGCGTCGCGCGGACGCGGTGTATCGTGCAGTCGCATGCGCTACCTGGTCTTCGGCGATGTGCACGGCAATGCTCCGGCCCTGTCTGCGGTTCTGGCCGACGCCGGTCGCCGTGGCTACGACGCCGCCATCTTCCTCGGTGACCTGATCGGCTACTACCCCTACCCTGCCGAAGCGGTCGACATGGTGCGGTCGCTGGAACCCTTCGTCGCCATCCGCGGCAATCACGACCACCTCCTCCTCGCCCTCGCGGCCGGGGCCGACCCCGCCGCCGCGTCCGAGGACCCGGTGGTCGTCGAGGTGGTGGAGCGCCACCTCGAGATCCTCGCCGACGCCGACCGCGCGTACCTCGGATCGCTGCCGATGGGTGTCCAGCACGACACCTGGGCCGCGTCGCACGGGGGCTTCAGGCGCCCCTTCGACTACCTTCTGACCGTCGCCGAGGCGCAGGATCAGCTCGAGCACCTTTCCGTGCCCGTCGGCCTGGTCGGCCACACCCATCTCCCTCGGGCCCACGTCAGCGTGGCCAACGGCGAGGAGCGGCTGTGGCGCATGATCGACTTCGGCGAGTCGCACCGCAGCTACCGGGTGCCGCCGCGGGCGACGGCCTTCCTCAACCCCGGTTCGGTCGGCCAGCCGCGCGACGGGAACCCACTCGCCGCCTACGCGGTGTTCGATGCGCCTCGAAGGCTCTTCGAGGTCCACCGCGTGCCGTACGACGTCGCTTCGGTGGCCCAGCGGGCCCGCCGGGTGGGCTACCCCGAGCGTCTGGCCACCCGCTTGCTGGAAGGCCGATGACCACGGGGCCGACAGGGCAAGACACGGTGCTGGCGGCGCTGCGGGCGATGGCCAGCACAGAGCGGGACGCGCCGAGGACGCTGCTGTTGGCGGGCCCCGACGGCGTCGGGCGCCGAGCGGTGGCGCGCTGGTACGCCGCCCTGCGCAACTGCGAGGCGCGACTCGATGATCCCTGCGGTCGCTGCGCAGCCTGCCGCGACTTCGAGCCCGACGCCGACGGCCTGGTGCGATCCGCCGACTACCGCGAGATCGGACCGGCAACGACGACCCGCGACGGCAAGCCGGCCCGCCGGCCGCAGCTGAGGATCGAGCAACTGGTCCCGCGCGAGCGGGCCGAGGGCGAGCCCCTCGGCCCCTGGCTCCAGCGCCCCCCCGTCCGCCGGCACCGCGTGGGTGTGATCGATCACGCGGAGTCGCTGACGGACGAGGCCGCCAACGCCTTCC
>Ga0209498_1002637_pt1 | contig 10789 bp, 9 predicted proteins | sample WalLakDeSediment_FD_184131 | JGI IMG/M metagenome (GOLD analysis project Ga0209498, IMG submission 184131) | Lake sediment microbial communities from Walker lake, Nevada to study Microbial Dark Matter (Phase II) - Walker Lake 11/02/13 Deep... | ecosystem: Environmental > Aquatic > Freshwater >... | reverse complement strand
TCCGTTATTCTACGTCGCTGTCTATGCACCGGCAATCGCCGCGATTATTGCTGTCCTTTATAGCGAGGGAGGTTCCGGTTTGCAGCGATTTCTCGCACGGCTTTTGATATGGCGATCCTCCATCGGCTGGTATGCGCTGATCATTATCGGAATCCCGTTGGTATTCTATGCCGCTGCCGCTTTGCAGGGCCGGCGCCCCACCGATCCCTTTCCATTTCCCTCGGTGCCCGGGTATCTAATGGCCGCATTCCTGATGGCCGTTAAGGGACCCGTCGAGGAGATTGGCTGGCGGGGCCTTGCGCTGCCGCTCTTGCAGCGCAGGTTCTCTCCCCTTTGGGCGAGCCTGATTCTGGGCATCATCTGGGGCGTCTGGCATCTTCCTGCTTTTGTGTTAAGCGGCACCCCGCAGAGTGCCTGGGGCTTCACGCCGTTCTTTGTCGGCGCTGTGGCTATCAGCGTCATCGTGACCCCGATGTTCAACCAGTCGTGCGGCAGCATCTTCCTTCCGGCCTTGTTTCACTTCCAGTTGATCAATCCGCTCTGGCCGGACGCACAACCTCACGACAACTACCTGTTCGTGGTGGTTTCTGTTTTGGTAGCCCTCTTCAACCGAAAAACCATGTTTACGAGAGAGAGTGCAGTCACCGAAGTTGTTCCCAAGGTTGAATCCAAATGATCTCGGCGATGGTTTCCCGGGCTCATATTCTTTTCTTGATATCCTTTTTCTTCGAGAACAGGGACTACTACGAACTGATCGAGCGCCTTCAGATCAACCGGGAAAAGCTCAGGATTCCGGAGGAACTCATGGAGAGGATGAAAACAGCTTCGAGCGCCTCCCTGGCGCCCAGCAGCCATTACACTCAGCCCTGGACCGTGAGAATCCTCGAGCCGAAACGCTGGGTGATCGGCTCGGACAAGAAGCGATGGCTCACTTATGGCCCTTGCATTCAGCTCTTTGGAAAGCCCTTATTATAGCATTGAACAGGTATGTTATTGGCCACGGCTGCTAAGCATTTATTGCAGGAAACACAAGAAGCCCTCTCTGTCTTCTTCTCTCTGATCCTCTTGACCAGATTTGGTTCTCTGATAAAGGGCCGCGACATAGAAACAAAATCGGCAAGTCCTTTGGAGATCACTGCCTCCATTTGAGAGACCGTTCTCATTCCACCAACCAAAAGCAGAGGGATTTCCTTGATCGCGGGCTTAACGACCTTTGCAGCCTCCAAGTTGTATGGTTCATCCAGGTCATATTTCCCAGACAGCCTCCTTAGCATGAATCGTGCGATGGGCCTCTGCCATCTTGGAACGCTCATGGCAAGTTCATCTACAGGGACATCTCCCCGGCACATGTTCATGAAAGAGAAAAGAGCGCTTCCGCAACTCAGCTCAATACCGTCAATCCCATCCTCAACTAGCCACTGAGCATATTGCCGGGCAAGATCCGGTGTCACGCCTGCTCGCGGGGTGTAATCATTCACATTGAGTTTTACGATGACAGGCATCTCCGTCGGTATGACTTTCCTGGTTTGAGAAAGGACCTCTTTGACAAATCTGAAGCGATTTTTGTCCGACCCACCCCACTCATCCGTCCTCTGATTAAAGAAGGGAGAGAGGAACTCATTGATCAGGTAACCGTGTGCAGCGTGCAACTGAATGCCGTCCGCACCGGCCTCCGCTGCTCTCCTTGCAGCCTCTCCAAATGCTCTTATCGCTTCCTGAATCTGCTCTCCGGTCATTTCCATTGGGGTAAAGAAATCGATAGGATCTCGCCATTTGCTCGACGGCCCCATCGGTATCTGCCCAATGAGAGCCTTCTTGGTCTGGCGGCCGGCGTGGTTGAGCTGAAAGAATACCCTGGACTCCCCTTCGTGCACAATCTGGACCAGCCTGTGAAGTCCTGGGATCATTTCATCGTCATGGATTCCAATAGAAAAAGGATAAGCCTTTCCGAGGGGATGGACATGCATGTAGCCAGGGATGATGAGACCCACACCTCCGGCTGCCAGTCTCGAATATCTCTTGAGAAGTTCTTCGCTCAGCGAGCCATTGCCGTGCGCGGCAGCCTCGTAGGTGGCCGAGTGCACAAACCGATTCTTGATTTCTAAAGTGCCAATGTATTTGGACGTGAAAAGCACCGACATCGTTGTCCCCTTCTCTATGGAAGTAGATCAAAGCAAAGTGGCCCGCCGCTCATTTGGTGAAGCGATCTGTTGGGAACTTCCTTCTTGCTGGGAGAAGAATATGGAAGTTTGCTTTTGTCGTCTAGTAAATTACCTCATAAAAAAGGCGTCGATACGAAGGATTGACTTTTCAATGAGCCGAAAAGTCAGGTGCGGATGGATGGAGTAGTTTGGTTCACCTTCAAAAAAGCCTGCCTTGAGCCCCCGTCAGGGATAGTTTCTCTTTGACGGGGGTTTCCCTTTTTCACCTTGCGTCACCGGACGAGATCAGGCAGAGTAAGACGGATGCTGCAGTGCTTCTGTTCTACAAGCGGATAGGGGCGCGCCGATGGATCTGCGCCGTCGCAAGGCGTCTCAACGGCGACGGATTCCTCATTACAACGTATCCGACAGACGTCATGAAAGAAGGCGAGCGCATATGGCCGAAGTAAAGGTTCTATACGACGAGATTGGAAACACCCTGACAATGTGGTTTGGCAATCCCGCCGACGAATACGTGTGCGAGGAGACAGGGGAGGAAGTAATACTAATGAAGGACAAGGAAGGACACGTTATAGGGTTTGAGAGACTCAACTACGTAGCCGACCGCTCTGTCGGCTTTCAGGTCGGCTTCCAAACCGCTGGAGCAGCGGTGACCGCACAACAAGAGCGCGAACCGGACGCTTGAGGGCGCCGGTTGCGCTCATCGTTTGCCGTTGCTTACCGGAGCCTTTGGGCGGGTGACGGAGCTGCAGGCAAGGGTTTCTAAGGGGCTGCGCACCGTCCGACGATATCCCGATGGGTTTTGTAACTGCTTTTCGATCATAAGCCCTATTTCCAATCGTTTTTCTAGATGGGTACACGCTTCTTGAGAACCACCCCCATTTTTGACCGCACTCCGGCTTCCAAAACAATTCTCTTGAAAATTGCCGCTATTTTAACTATATTTTCACAATAATGGCCTATGGTAATAGTTTTTGAAGGGGTGTAACGATTTTTTGAGGAGGGATGACATTGGACACGACACGGAACCGGCCGGCGGGATATGCGTTTCTGATCGAGCAGTACGGCTTGAGCGCTTTGCCGAACCGGCACACGTCCTCCGTCAGCCCGGCCGGGACGCTGCGCTCGACCATTCAGGATGGGCGGGTGGAATCCGTCTATCCCCAGTCTTATTGGCCTGGAGAGGGGACGGGAGACCATCTGGAGTTCGCCCTCAAATATGACGGGGTCCACTTAGGAATGCTGTCGGCCCTTTTCGACGTGGCCCCGGCAGACGAGATAGCGGCCTGGATCAGCTCGAAACCGACGGGAAAATACGCCCGCAGGGTCTGGTTTCTGTATGAATTCTTGACCGGACGGAAGCTCCCACTGCCGGATCTGACCAAGGGGAATTATATCGAGCTGCTTGAGCCGGACCGTTACTATACCGTAGCGCCCGGCCGTCGCGTGCAGCGTCAGAGGGTCATCGACAATCTGCTTGGCGGGAAAGATTTTTGTCCCATCATCCGGCGCACCGAAAAACTCGCCGCCATGGAGGGAATCGACCTGCGGAAACGGTGCGAAGATGTGGTTACCTCCTATCCACCGGAGTTACTCAGACGGGCACTGAGCTATCTTTATAGCAAAGAGACCAAGTCCTCATTCGAAATCGAACACATCAAGCCAAGCGCCTCCCGGATAGAGAAATTCATCGGCCTGCTCGAGATGGCCGAGCACAAGGACTTTTGCGAAAAGCCTCTCCTGATCGACGTGCAGAACCGCATTGTCGATCCCCGGTTCCAGGACACGGACTACCGGGCCAACCAGAGCTACGTCGGTCAGAGTATTTCCTACCAGAAACAACTCGTTCATTATGTCTGCCCGAAGCCTGACGATCTCCCGGAACTGATGGAGGGCCTGCTCTTCGCCCACCGTGTGATGAAGGAAGGCGCTGTACCTGCCATTATACACGCCGCCGCCATCTCCTACGGCTTCGTCTTCATGCACCCCTTCGAGGACGGCAACGGCCGTATTCACCGTTTTCTCATTCACAACATCCTGTTCCTGCGCGGCGCGATCCCGAAAGGTCTCATGTTCCCGGTCTCCGCCGCCATGCTGAAAAATCCGGCGCTTTACGCTCGCTCCCTGGAGGCGTTCTCAAACCCGCTGATGCGGCTGGTTGAATACGACCTGGACGATCTTGGCCGGATGACCGTGCCGGGCGGGACCGGACGCCTGTATAGATATATCGACATGACCGTTCAGGCAGAGGCGTTGTACGATTTCGTCAAACTCACCATTGAGCACGAGCTGGTGGAAGAACTGGATTTTCTGGCGAATTACGACAGGACCAAGCAGGCCGTTCAGGAGATCGTGGACATGCCTGACCGCCTCATCGATCTCTTTATCCAGCTCTGCCTGCAAAACAATGGTCGTCTTTCGGCGAGAAAGAGGGAATCACATTTCGGGTTTCTGACCGATGATGAGCTGGCCGGCATGGAAAACGCCGTCCGGGAAGGATACGCGAGGAACTGAGCTTCAAGGAAATAGAGTTCATCCTGTGGTTATCCAGAAAACACTTCACGGCCCGGGACACTTTCATGGCAAACCTCCTTTTTCCATAGGTTTATAATGGGTTGACCGTAACCTGCTTCCTATAATAGCATGGCCTAAAAGCTTTTCAATTGAGTCCATCTCTGAAAGGAATTCGATAGAGCATGGGGTGAGCGCAAGAGTTTTCTTGGTACATGATGATGACTCGATTCGGCGGATTCCGGTATCTCGTTTTCTTCGCCTCTACGAAGGCGACAGAAGGGAATGTTTTCCGGCCTATGCGGAAAAGAGGGTTCGATATGCCTTGACCGCTATCGATCTTAAAGACCGAAAGCCTGTTTCGTTTTTGCACGCGGAATACGGGTTCTTGAAGTTTGATAGTGAAGGCTTCGGGGATGTTAAGGATCGACAAGAAAAGGATAGTATAGCTGCTGAAATGATCGATTTAGGACCGGTATGCCTCTCCTCTCGAAAGATTGTACATGCACAGAACCGTTTTGCGAGAAAAAGGTATTTTGACAAGCATCGATGGACCCCTACCGAAGATCTTGAGGCCACGATTATGCTGACGGCGTGGGGTGGCCAAATAGACGATAAGGAGAAAGTCAAGGGAACCATCCCAAGGAAGCTTCACGCAGTAAGCAAAAAGAATGAAGTGAAGGGAAAGTACACCAGCCGGCAAGGTCAATACCTGGCTTTCATCTATTACTACACAAAAATTCATGGTTGCGCCCCTTCGGAGGCGGATATGCAGCGATATTTCAAGGTGTCTCCGCCTTCTGTACACCAGATGATAGTTACCCTGGAAAAAAAGGGGTTCATAAAGAAGGTCCCCGGCCAGGGGCGTTCAATTTCCCTCACAATCTCTCGCAAGGACCTGCCTGATTTAGAATAAGAGACCGGATCGTCTCAACAGATTGGGCGAATCAAAACCAACCGACCTGGTGTGCCCACCTCGATAAACTTTAGCGATTGTAATCATTAAAGATTTCTTGGGTCGGAAATAACCGCCCAGACGAGCAGATTCCGACCAAGGTCCTTTAACACAGCCGGCGGTACACTGAAGCAACGAGCACCATCTCTGCATTCAAACATGCGATACGTATACTTGGAGAAACGGAAAGCTATTATGCCCAAGTTCGCGCAGATTGATGATGCAGAGGGTAAGCGGGCTATTGCACGATGTGCAATTCCCTTAATCTGACCAGAACCTGGCAGCGTTCTTCTTGCGACCGTACCCTAAGACGTCGTCGCCCCACAAAAACAGCTCGTTCAGCCAAGGAGCGTTGCGGATCCCCCAGCGCACACAGTCGTGCCAGAGCCCGGCAGGTTTGTTGAACGGGCAGGAGCGGATGCAATTGGCGCAATCGCAGCCGTTTTCAGCCCAAAACTGAAGGCATGTTTCGGCATTGATGTGCCACACGTTTACCCCTGTGCGATTTGAAATATTGTGGGGCGCAGCGGAAGAGGGGCCGAACATGATGCTCTTGCTCGGGCACTTACCGGCGCACTTCTCGCACTGCATGCAGAAATCCCATACGCCGAATTCGATGGGGTGGTCCGGAACCAGCGGCAAATCGGTCAACACCTTCGCCAGACGTACGCGTGGCCCGAATGCGGGGGTGATCAGCAACCCGTTGCGCCCCATTTCGCCAAGTCCGGCATCGATGGCTATGGGAATGCTGCAGGCGGTGTCGTTGCCGCATGGGATGGCCTGAAATCCCAATCCGCGAATATACTGGGCCAGCAGGCCGGCGGTAAAAGCCATCTGTGAATACCCGGTCCCTGTGGCTGCCGAAGCCGGATAAGCCGGGGAACAGCCGATAGCCTCATAGTTCATCTCGACGGCAATCGCAACTGCGTAACTGATGCTGCCGGGAATGTCGATTTCAGCTTCCCTGATACCCTCAGCGGTGAAGTTAAAAGCCTTGGAATACAACCAGCGCCGGTCCAGCTTACATACTCCTGCCAGGGATGCACCGAAAAGGCGGGCCGCCTTTTTTACCGCCAGGGTTGTTATCGCCGGATCATAAGTGTCGATTTTTAGACCCGGCGGTACGTGTGGATAGGTAAACTTGCCGTCCCAGTCCCAGGCATACATGCCCATGCGGCCGCCGCGCACGCCCAGCGCGTATTCGCGTTCGAGCCGCCAGGCGGCGTTGACCAGAGCCTGATCCTTGAGCTGGTAGCCTGATTTGTTCCTGGGCGGCACTTCATTGAAATAGAATTGATCCCGCAGTTCCTTCAGCCCGGAATCCCAAAAGGGCCGCTTGAACATCTCGTTTTTTTGATCGTAGGCCGTCACATCGCCGGTCACATATCGTTCGGCCCCCTCGGATACATATTTTATCGAACCTGGGATCATCAATCGGCCTCCTTCCAGATACCTCCCGCAAGCCTTGACAGAAACGGGCAGGATAGTAAACTGCACTTTGAACGGCATGGTAGCTGGAATAATTGCAAGGGGAAACAAGAAAAGTATAATGCGCCATATCGGTTGAGGGAAAACTCACTGGTGTCGAGTATTGAAAATCCATAGAAAAGGCACAAAAGGTGCACTCATGAGGAAGCATTGCAGAATGACGAGACGTGATTTCGTAAAGCTCGTAGCCATGGCTTCGGCGGCTGCGGGCGTACCGTCGGGCCTTGTCCGCGCGGCTCAAGGGCTCTTGAAAGCTCTGCCTGAGGCGACGGTCGGGTTGGCCGGGCTGCCTGCGGGCACAGATGGTTCGGCGGTCGTGACCGCGGTGAGGCAGGCAGCAGAAGCCGTCACGGATTTTTCGTGGCTCTCCCGGGGAGATGCTGTGCTGATCAAGCCGTCGATCAATTCCGGGAATCCCTATCCGGCAACGACACACCCGGCAGGAGTCAAAGCCATGGTCGCCCTTCTCAAAGAAAAGGGCGCCGGGAAGGTTGTGGTTAGCGATATGTCCGGGATAGAGTATGTCAAGCTGTCGCCTGACGGGTTACGCGGGAGCACGAGGGAGTTGGCGGCCTCCGCCGGAATTGCCCGGGCCGCCGTGGAGGCTGGGGCGAATCTCTACTTTCCTGAAGAGGAAGGATGGGGAGCCTTTTTTGAAGACGCGCCTGTCACCGAATCCCATTGGAAGGCAGGGATCATGATGCCCAAGTTCCTCAAGGAAGTGGATCACGTGGTGCTGCTCCCCAGGTGCAGCCGGCATGCCTTGGCAGGCGCTACGCTTGGGATGAAGGCTGCGGTAGGCTACTGGAGGACGGACAGCCGGCTCGAGTATCACCACGATGCGGCAACGTTTCATGAGAAGACGGCCGAGGCCAATACAGTTTCGAGCCTAAGAGAAAAGCAACGCCTCACGTTGACCGTGGCCGATAAGGTTCTGGCCACCTATGGGCCTGACAAGGGATACGTTGTGACTCCAGACACCGGCCTCGTTTTTGCCTCTGAATCGCTCGTGGCCCATGACATGGTATCCCTTGCGTGGCTTCTCGAAGCAAGACAAAAGGTTCCTGATGACCAAAAGTCCGTCCGCAATGATCCTAACACCAACGGTTTCGTTGTCAATATGGCCAACCGGTGGGTTGTGAGGCTTCTGGGCGGAGTCGCAAAAGCTGCCAGTGCTGATTCCCTCCAGAGGAAAGACCTTGAAAGCATTTGGGACGACCGCGTTTTGCGGAGGGCTTTCGAGCTCGGCGGCGGGATTCCAAGCCTGAAGTTTGTCATGGCCAACCTCAAGGTCCCCGCTGAAGTGACGCGGAAGCTGTCTGTTATGACCTCTCGTTAGAAGCAAGATTGCTTCAAAGATCAAGACACTGATAGGTGTTCCCCGCATGGGTGGGATGAAATCTCGCTTTGCGATATTTTATGCAACTTGTCGTCCCCTGGCCGGGAAAGACGTAAGGAGTGCGTCTATGGCCAGGACATGGTTTTCAAGACAGGTTGCTGAAAGGACGGGCCTCAGAGCGCTGAAAGCGCGATTTATAAAAGCCGCGAAAGCGGGTTTTATGGCGCCGCCAAAGCACGTTCTATCGTCCGCATCCTTGGCACACAGGATGAAGATGGCACGGACAACTTTAGGGTTGTCCGTGGCACCGGAGTTTAGCGCGTTCCCCCACGGCCGGTGCGTAGGTGGGGGTGAAACGCAGAAGGCCGGCACGGTGGCCGGCCCTTATTTGGCAACGATGCTTTTATGGTGGGGTTAACCGGTTGCTTGCCTGGGCTTGATTTCGATTTCGACCCTTCTGTTTTGCGCCCTTCCTTCATGCGTGTCGTTGGATGCAACCGGCATGGTCTTGCCGAAGCCGATGGCGGTGATTCTTTGAGACGCAACTCCTTTGGCAATGAGGAAGTTCCGGACAGACTTGGCCCTTCGTTCGGACAGCTCCTGGTTGTATATCTCGGATCCCGTGCTGTCCGTATGGCCTTTGACGAGGAGGTCTGAATCCGGGTACCGGATCATGACGTCCGCTGTTTGGCCCAGCACGGATTGGGCCTGCGGCTTCAGGGCCGCCGAGTTGGTGTCAAAAAGCACAGCTTCCGACATGGTCACAAGCAGCGAGTCTTCCTGCCTGGCCACTTCCATATTGGGAATCTGTTCGAGTTCTTTGGCCTGCTTGTCCAATTGGTAGCCGATGGCGGTCCCGACGGCTGCGCCCGCCACACCGCCGATCACGGCGCCTTTGGTTCTGCTGCCCGTCTGGTGGCCGATGACGGCGCCGGTCAAGGCGCCCGCGGCAGCTCCCACGGCAGCCCCTGTGGCCGTCTTTTTCCCCGCCACCTCCCGCTGCGTGGCGCAACCGGCAAAAACCAGAAGAAAACCTATCAAAGTGTAGCACAATGACTTCATCATATCCTTACCTCCGATTTATGTGTTCTTTATTTCATTTCCGAATCGTACAGACGTTCTCTCAATCCGAACTCCTCGGCCGGTAACACAGCCGAAGAGCAATTTCTTTGCAAGCGAGATTGCCACGCCCTTCGGGCTCGCAATGACGAAGGGGGAGAGATTGCCACGCCCTTCGGGCTCGCAATGACGTATAAAATCTTTCAATTTATAGCTAATGGAGACGAATTATATCTCGGAATGGTTTACATGGCAAGTCTATCCGGATTTTCGTAATGTGGGCAGGGTGTTCCACACTTGCGAGGGAAAGGTCGGACCACGGACGCGACAGAGCCTTTCGAGGACCCGTTCGACAGGCTCACGGTCCTGAGCAAAGTCGAAGGACTCAAGGCCCCGAGGAAAATCGAGGGGACCGTCCCTCCAGCAGGTTCGATTCAGTTCCAATAGAAGGAAAAGGAAAACACGAAAGGGAGAAAGTACGAAGTCAGGAGGGCCACGTTTTGTCGTGGCCGAAACACGAATCTATTCGTCCATAAAAGAATCGTCGTGGAGGTCCGCCTCCTTGCGGAGATCGGCGAGGATTTCCAATACTTCTTCCCGATAGGAGGGAGGGGCGCTCACGTGACCCCAGCCTTTCGCGACTTGGTAGAGACCGTCATAAGCCGTGTCATGATAGGACCGCATCAGGTGAGGGATGTCTCTTTCCGCGAGGATGGAGTCCAGGAGCTGGGCCTCGAAGCCGTTTTCCAGCGTGGCGATTTTCTCGAATTCTTCCATAGGTTCATTCCATAAGCACCGTATAGCGGAATCCTTTGATTAATGCAATGGCGTTCAGGCACTACGCAGTGCCTCACGAATAATTTGTCATCTCGACCCCTTCGAGTACCTCAGGGTAAACTCCGGGAGAGATCTGACTTGCCAAAGCAAGTCATCCTGAGTCCTTCGACCGTGAGCTCAGGGCCGAACGGCAGAGCGAAGGATCTCTCGATCGTGGACAGATCCCTCTCTTTGTTCGGGACAATGCTTCGCATTGGATTTCTCGCTTTCGCTCGAAATGACAGGACTCTAAAGGCAACACCGAGACACTGCACCAATGTCTTGTACCGTAAGTTTCTTGACAAAATCAAACTTACCACCCCCTCCTAACCTCCCCCGTCAAGGGGGAGAAAATTCTCGGCCTTCCAAATAGGTCCGCTCCCCTAGCCCCTCCTCCATCCTCCGCAGTAGCCCTGCTACGGAAGACGGGCGCCAGGGGAGGGGAGGTCCGAGCCATGA
>Ga0209498_1002633_pt1 | contig 10796 bp, 12 predicted proteins | sample WalLakDeSediment_FD_184131 | JGI IMG/M metagenome (GOLD analysis project Ga0209498, IMG submission 184131) | Lake sediment microbial communities from Walker lake, Nevada to study Microbial Dark Matter (Phase II) - Walker Lake 11/02/13 Deep... | ecosystem: Environmental > Aquatic > Freshwater >... | reverse complement strand
CCGGAGCAAGGGGAGCCCGTGACGGTCCGCGCCCGCGGTCCACCCGGGGGCGGTCATTCCGGGTCCGCGGATCCCTCCAGCTCCGCCAGCCGGGCGTCCATCGCCTCGAGCTTCTCGCGGGTGCGCTTCAGCACGGCCGCCTGCACGTCGAACTCCTCCCGGGTCACCAGGTCGAGCCGCGACAGGCCCGCCTGCAGGACCGCCCGGAAGTTCTGCTCGGCGTCCGCGCGCAGCGCCTTCAGCCCGCCGGGCAGGGCGTCCGCGAGCCGACGGGCAAGTTCATCGATATTGGGCTTCTTCGGATCCATCAGGCTCCCCCGCGCCCCGTGTTGGGGCATTGCACCATGCTGCCTTGCACCATCGCGGTGCGCCCGGGCCCTCTCCGGTGGCCCGAAAGCGCCTGTTTCGGGGCCTCGGCGGATCTGGCACGCATCCTGCATCGCAACAAACAACCGAGCCCTCGGCCCGGGTCATTCAACTTACTGGGAGGATATGAAAATGGGTCGATCCCGCTACCTGCTCGTCGCCCTTGCATTGGGCGTCGCACAACCCGCTCTGGCCGAAGAAGAGTTTACCGCGAACATCGGCATGATGTCCGACTACATCTTCCGCGGCGTCAAGCAGAACACCGAGGCGACCGCGTTCGCCGGGCTTGACTACGGGAACTCCGGTTTCTACGTCGGCACCTGGGCGGCCGAAGTCGGCGACGGCCTCGAGTACGACCTGTACGGCGGCTATGCCGGCACCATCGGCGACTTCAGCTACGGGATCGGTTACACGGGCTACTTCTACACCGGCGACTTCGACGACACCTACCAGGAACTCAATCTCAGCGTCGGCTACAGCTTCATCACCATCGACTACGCCTACGGCAGCTACGACAACTTCGACGAAAGCAGCCTCGACTACGACTTCCTCTCCGCCACCCTCGAGTACGAGGGCTTCTACTTCACCTACGGCACCTGGGGCAAAGACTTCGAAGGCGACTATGCCGAAGTCGGCTATGGCACCGAGGTCGGCGGCTTCGATGTCGGCATCGCCGCGGTCTACAGCGACAGCGACCTGGCGCCTGGCGACTCCAGCGAGACCGCGCTGATGTTCACCATCAGCAAGACCTTCAACCTGCGGTAAGCGCCATGAAACTCGTCACCGCAATCATCAAGCCGTTCAAGCTCGACGACGTGCGCCAGGCGCTGGCGGACGTCGGCGTCAAGGGCGTCACCGTCACGGAGGTCAAAGGCTTCGGCCGGCAACGCGGCCACACCGAGCTCTACCGGGGCGCGGAGTACGTCGTGGACTTTCTTCCCAAGATGAAGGTGGAGGTGGCCATCGACGATGACCTGCTGGAGCAGGTCATCGAGGTGCTCAGCAACACCGCCCGGACCGGGAAGATCGGCGACGGCAAGATCTTCATCATGCCGCTGGAACAGGTGATCCGGATTCGCACTGGCGAAACCGGCCCTGAAGCCGTCTGAGCAAGGGGGGTATGAACGTGGAACAGATACTTGAGATCAGCTACGCGCTGGATACCTTCTACTTCCTCATGTCGGGCGTGCTGGTCATGTGGATGGCCGCCGGTTTCACCATGCTCGAGGCCGGCCTTGTCCGCGCCAAGAACACGGCGGAAATCCTGACCAAGAACGTGGGCCTGTATTCGATCGCCTGCATCATGTACATGCTGGTGGGCTACGGGATCATGTACGGCGACGGTACCGGCATCTTCCCAGGCTTCGGCATGCTGGGCGCCGACGACAACGCAGTCGCGGACGTGGTGGCCGGCGGCGACGATGCACCCTACTACTCCAACCTGGCGGACTTCTTTTTCCAGGTCGTGTTCGTCGCCACCGCCATGTCCATCGTCTCGGGCGCGGTCGCCGAGCGGATGAAGCTGTGGTCCTTCCTGGCGTTTGCCGTGGTCATGACCGCGGTGATCTACCCGGTGCAGGGCTACTGGACCTGGGGCGGCGGCTTCCTGGGCGAGACCTTCGGCTACACCGACTACGCGGGCTCGGGCATCGTGCACATGACGGGTGCGGCGGCCGCGCTGGCCGGCGTCATCCTGCTCGGCGCGCGCAAGGGCAAGTACGGCGCGAAGGGCGAGGTCTACGCCATTCCCGGCGCGAACCTGCCGCTGGCCACGCTCGGCACCTTGATCCTGTGGATGGGCTGGTTCGGCTTCAACGGCGGCTCCGAGCTGAAGGTGTCGGACGTCGAGTCGGCCAATGCGGTGGCGCTGGTGTTCACCAACACCAACCTCGCGGCGGCAGCCGGCCTGGTCGCGGCGCTGTTGCTCGCCAAGGTGTGGTTCGGCAAGGCCGACCTGACCATGGCGCTCAACGGCGCGCTCGGCGGCCTGGTGTCCATCACCGCCGACCCGTTGTCGCCGACGCCGCTGCTGGCCATCTTCATCGGCCTCATCGGCGGCCTGCTGGTGGTCGGCTCGATCGTCATGCTGGATCGCAAGTTCCGCATCGACGACCCGGTCGGCGCCATCTCGGTGCACGGCACGGCCGGCATCTGGGGCGTGCTCGCGGTGCTGCTGTCGAACGGGGATGCCACCGTGTCCGGCCAGCTGATCGGCCTGCTGGTGATCTTCTCCTGGGTGTTCCTCGCCAGCCTGCTGGTGTGGTTCATTATCAAGAAGACCGTCGGCATCCGGGTCACCGAGCAGCAGGAGTATGAAGGCGTCGACCTTCACGAGTGCGGCCTGGAGGCCTATCCGGAGTTCACCAAGGCCGGCGACTGAGCGTCCGGCAGCGGCGCCGCCGGCGCCGTGACCACCATCGGCCGGGGGCGGGTTATTCCGCCCCCGGCCTTTATTTATCAGGCCTCCACACGCTCCGCGGGGCAATGCTAGACTGCGGTGACGCATGGATGCAGCGTCGATCCGCAGCGGCCGCAGCGGCCGCGCGGAGCGCTTGGCTGGAATTCGGAGAAACGCGATGAAAATGGTTTGCGCGATCATCAAGCCCTTCAAGCTCGACGACGTCCGGGAGGCGCTCGCCGACCTCGGCGTACAGGGCATTACTGTGACGGAAGTCAAAGGTTTCGGACGCCAGAAGGGCCACACTGAGCTTTATCGTGGCGCCGAATACGTGGTGGACTTCCTGCCCAAGGTGAAACTCGAGCTGGCGGTGCCCGATGACTGGCTCGAGCGGGTGCTGGAATCCATCGTCAACACCGCGCGCACCGGCAAGATCGGTGACGGCAAGATTTTCGTCTACGACCTTGAGCAGGCGATCCGGATACGCACCGGCGAGACTGACGACAAGGCGCTGTAGGGGGTCGAACGTGATGAGATTCCTTGTTCCTGCGCTGCTGGCCGCGTTGCTCGTGGCGCCGGCGGCCGCCAACGACGTGTACCGCACTGTCGACGAGCGCGGCGTGGTGGTGTATAGCGATCGTCCGCTGTCGGAGCGGTCCGAGGCGGTGCGAATGGAAGCCAGGAGCGCGGACCGTGCGCAGGCTGCCCAGCAGGCCGAGCAGCCCGCCGAGCCATCGGCAGACGAACAATCGTCGCGCAGCCAGCGGGAGGCCGACCAGGCCATGCTCGCCGCAGCGCGCGGCGAGCAGGCTGAAATCAGGGCCGCGGCGTGCCGCGAGTCCCGTGCGGCGCTGGAAGTCTACGAAACCTCCCCGCGGTTGTTCGAGACGCTGCCGGACGGCGGCCGCCGCTTCCTCAGCGACGAGGAAGTGGTGCAGGCGCGCGTGCAGGCCCGCCAGGCCGTCGCCGACTTCTGCACCGACTAGGATCACTCCCGGGCCGTCGTTCCGGCGGCCCGCGCTCCCACGCGACCGACAACCTCCCCGCGCCGCGCGGGTCCCCGCCTTGGCGGCCCGCCAGCAGGGCTGCCAAGCACTTGCCGTCATCGCTATTGCGTTATACTGCGCGCCCTTTTTTCCCAGCTCGACAACCCGGGAGGCGTCCGCGGATGAGCGAGGACCAGATCGAGGCGAATCGCCGCCTGTACGGGATCTCCCGCTGGAGCGACGGCTACTTCGATATCAGCGCGCGCGGCCGGCTGGTCGTGCGCCCGTTCCGCAACGGCGCCGAGATCGACATCGTGGAGATGGTACGCCGCGCCCGGCTCGCCGGGCTCGCCGCACCGATCCTGTTCCGCTTCACGGACATCCTGCGCGACCGCCTCGACCGGCTGCACAATGCCTTTCGCAAGGCCATGTCCGCGGCCGAGTACGAGAGCCGCTACCGGGTCGTCTATCCCATCAAGGTTAACCAGCAGCGCAGCGTCGTGGAGACGCTGGTCAGCCATGGAGGGGCGCGGGTCGGCCTCGAGACCGGCAGCAAGCCCGAGCTCATGGCCGTGCTCGGCATCTCGCCGCCCGGCGGACTGATCGTCTGCAACGGCTACAAGGACCACGAGTACCTGGAGCTGGCGCTGATCGCGCAGCGGCTCGGCCACGAGGTCTACATCGTCATCGAGAAGCTGTCGGAGCTCGACCGCATCATCCAGCTGGCCCGCGAGTTCGAGATGGAGCCGCGGCTGGGCGTACGCCTGCGCCTGTCGAGCGTGGGCGCCGGCAACTGGCAGGACACCGGCGGCGAGAAATCCAAGTTCGGCCTGACCGCCGGCCAGCTGCTGGCGGCGGCGGAGCGCGCCACCGAGGCCGGCATGGGCCACTGCATCAAGATGCTGCACGTGCATGTCGGCTCGCAGGTGCCGAACCTGCGTGACATCCGCCGCGGGCTTACGGAGGCGGCGCGGGTCTACACCGACCTGCGCGCCGCCGGGCTGGGTCTCGGGCTGATGGACGTGGGCGGCGGGCTCGGCGTGGACTACGATGGCACGCGCTCGCGCAGCGCCAACTCGATCAACTACACCATCGAGGATTACGCGCGCACGGTGGTCGACACCATCGCCGAGGTCTGCGACGCGGCCGGCGAAGCGCGCCCCGACATCGTGTCCGAGTCGGGCCGGGCGATGGCCGCGCAGCATGCCGTGCTGGTCACCAACGTCATCGACACCGACGTGCCCGCCGACACCCGGCCGGTCCAGCCGCCCGATGACAGCGGCGCGGAAGTTTCCGCCTTGTGGGACCAGTTCGAGCGCCTCGGCGACAGCTCGCCCGAGGAGGTCTATCGCGAGACCCAGCACCTCATGGCGGAACTCCACCAGCGCTACATCGGCGGCGAGATTGACCTGCAGGAGCGGGCGCGCGGCGAGGCGCTGGCGCGGGCGCTGATGCACGCGGTGCGCGACCGGCTGCTCAGCCAGGCCAACCCGCCGCGCGCGATCCTGGACGAACTCAAGCAGATCACCGCCGACAAGCTGTTCATCAACATGTCGGTGTTCCAGTCGCTGCCCGATATCTGGGCCATCGACCAGGTGTTCCCGATCCTGCCCGCGCAACGCCTGGACGAGCCGGCGACGCGGCGCGGGGTCCTGCGCGACCTGACCTGCGATTCTGACGGGCGCGTCGACCTGTACGTCGACGGCGAAGGCATCGAGCACAGCCTGCCGGTGCACGCGCTCCGCGCGGATGAGGAGTACCTGCTCGCCATCCTGATGGTCGGCGCGTACCAGGAAATCCTCGGCGACCTGCACAACCTGTTCGGCGACACGGACAGCGTCGACGTCTACCTGTCCCCGTCCGGCGAGCCGGTGCTCGGCATGCCGCGCAGCGGCGACACCGCCGAGCAGTTGCTCGCCTACGTGCACTTCGCGCCCGACGAGCTGCGCGCTTCCTACGCGCGCAAGATCGCGGCCGCGGGGCTGGACGAGGAAGACCAGAGCTATTTCCTGCGCGCGCTCAGCGAAGGGCTGTCCGGCTACACCTACCTCGAGGACTGACCGGGATGCGCGTCGGATTCGTCGGCCTGGGCGCCATGGGCATGCCGATGGCCATGAACCTGCACGGCGCCGGCCTGCTGGCGGGCGCGTGGAACCGCACGCCCGCCAAGACCGCGGCGCTGGCTGCCGAGACCGGCGCGCCGGCGGCGGAGTCGCTCGCGGCACTGGCCGCAGCGTGCGACCTGGTGGTGAGTTGCGTCTCGGCGGACGAGGACCTGCTCGGCGTGGTGGATGCGCTGGCGCCGGGCCTGCGTGCCGGCGCCATCGTTGTGGACTGCTCCACGGTCGCATCCTCGACCGCCCGCGAGGCGGCGCGCCGGCTCGCCGCGATCGGCGCGGCGTTCCTCGACTGCCCGGTGAGCGGCGGCACCGAGGGCGCGCGGGCCGGCACCCTCTCCATCATGGTGGGCGGCGACGAAACCGTGCTGGAGCGCGCCCGCCCGGCGCTCGAGGCGATGGGCGGCAGCATCACCCACATGGGTCCGGTCGGCGCGGGCCAGGCCGCCAAGGCCACCAACCAGATCATGGTCGCCGGCATCAATCAGGCCGTCACCGAGGCGCTGGCTTTCGGTCGCGCGCAGGGCCTGCCGATGGACCGGCTGATCGCCGCGCTGGAAAAAGGCGCCGCCGGCAACTGGTTCCTGTCCCGGCGCGGCCCGACCATGATTCGTGGCGAATTTCCGCTCGGCTTCAAGGTCGGCCTGCACGCCAAGGATCTCGAGATCTGTCGCCGCATGGCCGCCGAGCTGGACGTGCGCCTGCCGGTGGTGGAAATGACGCTGGTGCACTATGCGAGGCTTCCGGCGGCCAGTGCCGAGGAGGACATCTCCGCGCTTTTCCGTCTCAAATCAGATATGTTCAAGAAGGGCGGCGACTGAGTCGCGCCCGGGCGCCCGGGCGAGAGCCGCGGCGCTTCGCAGCCCGAGAGGATTCCGGAAGAATGTTGCACAAGACGATCAGGATCGCGACCCGGGAAAGCCGCCTCGCCATGTGGCAGGCCGAGCACGTGGCCACTCTGCTGGCCCGGCATCACCCGGGACTGACGGTCGAACTGGTGCCCATGACCACCAAGGGAGACCAGATCCTCGACACCACGCTCGCGAAGATCGGCGGCAAGGGCCTGTTCATCAAGGAACTCGAGACCGCCATGCTCGAGGGCCGCGCGGACATCGCGGTGCACTCCATGAAGGACGTGCCGGCCCAGCTGCCGGAGGGGTTCGAGATCATCGCAGTACTCGAGCGCGAGGATCCGCGGGACGCGCTGGTCTCGGCCCAGTATCTCGACATCGGGGACATCCCGGGCGGCCAGGTGGTCGGCACCTCCAGCCTGCGGCGCCAGGCACAGCTTCAGCACGCCCGCCCGGACCTCCTGGTGGAGCCGGTGCGCGGCAATGTCGAAACGCGCCTGCGCAAGCTCGACCACGGCCACTTCGCGGCCATCCTGCTGGCGGCCGCCGGCCTGAAACGCCTCGGCCTCGAGCAGCGTATTGCCGGCTTCCTGCCCTGCGAAGTCTCTTTACCGGCCGTCGGCCAGGGCGCGGTGGGGGTCGAGTGCCTGAGCGGCAATGCCGACGCCGCGGCGCTGCTCGCCGTGCTGGAGGACACCGACACCCGCCGCTGCGTGGATGCTGAGCGGGCCTTCGCCGGCGGTCTCGGCGCCAGCTGCGAGTCCCCGGTGGCCGGCTTCGCCGTCATCGAGGGTGATGAATTGTGGCTGCGCGGCCTGGTCGCGACGCGCAACGGCGCGTCCATCCTGCATGGCGAGATCCGCGGCCCGGCCGCCGACGCCGCCGCCCTCGGGGCGGCGCTGGCGCACAACCTGTTCGACCGTGGAGCCGCCGCGCTGCTGGCGGACGGGTGATCCCATGACGGTGGGCAGTCTCGCGGGGCTCTCGGTGCTGGTGACCCGGCCCCAGGGACTTGGCGGAGACCTGGTCAAGACCATCGAGTCGCATGGCGGCGAGGCCGTGCTCATGCCCGCGATCGCGATCGAGCCGGTGCAGCCGGATACCTCGGAGCTCGCCGACCTATCCACCCTGCCGGCCGGCGGGCTGGCGATTTTCGCCAGCCGCAATGCCGTGGCCTGGGGCGCTCGCTTCCTGCCGCAACCACGGCCGCGGGTCGCCGCCATCGGCCCGGCGACCGCCCGGGCGCTCACCGAGCTGGGGCTCACGCCAGACATCCGCCCGACCGGCTACACCACCGAAGACCTGCTGCGCCAGCCGGAACTCGAGAACCTCGCCGGGGTACGGGTGTTCATCATTCGCGGCCAGGACGGCCGCGAAGCGCTGTCGGCCGGGCTCAAGGCGCGCGGCGCGCGCGTGCGTTACCTCGACGTGTATCGCCGTCGCCCGGCGCCGCTCGACCCCGGGCGACGCGACGAGATCCTGGCGCGCTGGGCCGCCGGCGGGATCCACATCTATACGGCGACCAGCGGCGACATCTTTCTCAACCTGGTGAAGATTCTCGGCCCCAAGGGCGAACCGCTGCTGCGGTCGACGCCGCTGGTGACGGTGAGCGAGCGTGTGCTACAAATTGCCGAGCAGTGGGGCCATGCCGCTGCGCGCTTGCTGGCGGATGGACCCGACGATCACAGCCTCGCGGCGGCCATCGCCCGATGGCATGCGGGCGGGGCGCCCGAGAACACGGGAGCGAATGGATGAACGATCCCCGCGCCGATGAGGCCGTGGCGAAGGACCAACCGGCAGCGAGCCCCGACTTCCAGCCTGCCGTGGATGCCGTCGAAGCCCAGCCGCCGCCACCGCCCCCACCCGCCTCCAGCGGTAAGTCCCATGGCGTCGTCCTCGGGCTGTTCGCCCTGTTGGTCGCGTTTGGCGCGGCCGGCGGGGTCGCCTTCATCGGGTGGCAGGTCGCCGAGCAGCGCCAGGCCGCCGCGGACCAACAGGCGGAAGCAACGCGAAGCATCGCGGCGATCCGCGACCTGGTCGCTGGGACCCAGGAGCGCGTCGCGGCCCAGGAGGAACGCATCAGCGCCTTCGGCAGCGAGTCCGAGCAACGGCGGAGCAAGCTCGACGCGCTCGATGCCGAGATGCGCCAGGCGCGCGCGCGGCTCGAGGCGCTGGCGAAACAGGACGCGGGACCCGAGCGCTCGCCTTCGATCGCCGAAATCGAGTTCCTGCTGCTGCTCGCCGGGCGCGAGCTGTCGCTGGCCGATAACCCGCGCGTGGCCCTCGCGGCGCTGCGCGAAGCCGACCAGCGCGTCGCCCGCCTCGAGGATCCCGCGCTAGGCGAGGTCCGCGCGGCGATCAACGATGAGATCGCGGCGGTGGAAGCGGTTGCGGACTACGACCCGGACGGACTGGCGCTGCGCCTGGCCAGCCTGGCACGGCGCGTGGAGGGCCTGCCGCTGCGCGCCAGCCTGACGCCCGAGTTGCGGCAGGACGCCGCTGCGGGCGGCGACGCTACCGGCTGGGACCGCGTGCGGGCGCGGCTGCGCGGCGTTGCGGCCGGGCTGTTCCGGATCCGGCGCAGCGATGCGCCCGCGGCACCGCTGCTCGCGCCGGACGAGTCGTTCTTCCTGTACCGGAACGTAGAGCTGGACCTGAAGAGCGCGCGCCTCGCGGCGCTGGCGCGCGACCCGGACAACTACGCGGCGAGCCTGGAATCCGCCGGCCGCGCGCTACGGGACTATTTCGAGACCAGTGACGATGCGGTCAAGTCGCTCATCGCGGCGATCGAAGAGCTCGGCAAGCGCGAGGTGGCCCCGAAATGGCCCGAGATCCGGCGCTCGGTCGAGCTGCTGCGCGCCGCCGAGGCGGCGGGTTAAATGCGCCTCGGGGTGCTGCTACTCATCGCGCTCGCGCTCGGCGCGCTGGCTGCGCACTGGCTGCTGGGAGACCAGGGCTACGTCCTCGTGGACATGCGCGGCTGGACGCTGGAGACGTCCGTGCCCGGCCTGGTCATCGGCCTGATCGCGCTGTACCTGCTGCTGCGCCTGCTGGCTTGGACCGTGCGCGCGCCGCGCCAGCTGGGTCGCGCCGTGGGCGATTTCCGTGCGCGGCGGTCGCAGCGGCATCTCGACCACGCCTTCGCGGCCATCGCGGAAGGCAAATGGAGCCGCGGCGAGCGGCTGCTGGGACGGGCCGCCCGCGGTCCCGCCTCGCTGGCCGGCTACCTGTCGGCGGCACGCGCCGCGCAGGAACAAGATGCGCTCGAGCGGCGCGACGAATGGTTGCGACTGGCCTACGAGGCGGATCCGTCGGCAGCGCCCGCGGTGCTGCTGACCCAGGCGGAGCTGCAGCTCGAACAGGGCCAGCACGAGGAAGCGCTGGCGACACTGCGCCAGCTCGACACGCTCGCCCCGGGGCATCCACGCGCTCTGGTGCTGCATGCGCGGGTGCTGGAGCGACTGGCGGACTGGCCGGGGCTCACGGCCCTCATGCCGCAGCTGCGCGCCCGCAAGGCGCTCGAGGGCGAAGCACTGCTGGCCCTCGAAGTGCGCCTCGCCCAGGCCCGGCTGGTCGACGCCGCCGACAGCGCGGCGCTCAGCGAGTGCTGGCAATCCTTCAGCCGGGAGCTGCGGCGCCATCCGGGCATCGTGGAGAGCTACGCACACCAGGCCCTGCGCCTGGGCGCGGCTGACGACGCCGAGCCGGTGATCCGCCGCGCGCTGAAGTCGAACTGGTCCCCGGCGCTGGTCGCCGCCTACGGGCGGCTCGAGACCAGCAACCCCAGCGAACAGCTGGCCACCGCGGAAAAATGGCTGAACGAACGGCCCGAGGACCCGGCGTTGCTGCTTGCTTGCGGTCGGCTGAGCCTCAAGAACCAGCTGTGGGGCAAGGCACGCAGTTACCTCGAGACCAGCCTCGCTATCCGGCCGCATCCTGAAGCCTGGCAGATTTTCGGTGAATTGCTGGTGCGGCTGGGCGAATCCGGCGCGGCCTCCGAGGCCTTCCGCCAGGGACTTGCAGCGGCGTCCGGCAGCGCGCCTGCCCTCGCGCCGCCTCGAGCGACTTGAAGCAGGGA
>Ga0209498_1002632_pt1 | contig 10800 bp, 5 predicted proteins | sample WalLakDeSediment_FD_184131 | JGI IMG/M metagenome (GOLD analysis project Ga0209498, IMG submission 184131) | Lake sediment microbial communities from Walker lake, Nevada to study Microbial Dark Matter (Phase II) - Walker Lake 11/02/13 Deep... | ecosystem: Environmental > Aquatic > Freshwater >... | reverse complement strand
CCGCTTCCGTCGCGTCGCCCCGTTCGGCTCGCCGCTGCCGGTAAAGCCGCCGCAAGCGCAGCGATTCTTCCAGCAGATCGCCCAGCGCCTCCTGCTGGCGGCGGGCGAATTCCTGAATCAACCGCTCCATCTCTGCCTGCTCTTGGCTCAAGGCTACCACCTGCGCTTCCAGCGTGCGCAGATCCAATCGCAGCGCCGCCAGTTCGGGATCTTCATACGGCATCAGCGCCAAACCCCGCGCCAGCAACGCCGCCAAACCGGCCTGTGCCGCCGCCCAGGCCCGCCGTTGCAACTGATCCAGCAGTTCGGCAATCGCTGGCAACGACCGGGCCGCTTCCAAGCGCGACACCTGCGCCGCCAACATCTCAAAATCTTCCAGCAACAGCAGATTGTGGACGACCTCCAACCGGCGCAGCAGTTGCCGGCTGTCCAACGCCGGAGCGCGCGGTCGCAAGCGGTGTTTGTCCAACAACTGTGCGAACGCCTCGGTATACCCCGCCGCCAGCGCCGCATCGCCCCGCACTCGCAAAATGTTTTCGTCGGCCCGGCTGGCGCGGCGGGTCCAGTTGTAGGAGCCGGTGATCACCCCGTCCTCGTCGATCACGTAGAACTTGTGATGCAGCGAGCCTTGCCCGCTCTCGCCCTCGGGAATCCAGAACACCTCGCCGCCCGCTGCCTGCAGTCGCTCGAGGTTCAGGCCGGACCGGCGGTTGATCGCGTCGTCCAGCAACGCCAGCCGCACCCGACACTCGCGCCGGGCGGCCTTGAGCAGCGCCTCGAACAGGGTCGGATCGGTCAACCAAGCCACCGCCGCTTCGATGGACCGCCGAGCGCTATCCAGTTCGGCGACGATGGCCGACGAAATATCCGTGAAATACGCTTGGACGTTCATGAAGGGTAGTTGCTGGGCAATGGAATCAGGATTTTGACTGAATCACTTGGTTTTTGGCTACACTAGCGCCATTAAAACAGCCCTCACCCCCGGCCCCTCTCCCGAAGGGCGAGGGGAACTTTGTGCTGAGCCTCTCCCGAAGGGCGAAGGGATTATCTCGAATAGCGCGAAGCCATTGAAGAAAAACAACCCTCACCCCCGACCCCTCTCCCGGAGGGCGAGGGGAGCATTATGCTGAGCCTCTCCCGAAGGGCGAGGGGGACCTTATGCTGACCGCGCTGCTGTGCTTGGGCGCGGTGCTGCTCGACCGCTGGCGGGGCGAGTTGCGCCAGCGGCATCCGCTGGTGGGTTTCGGCCAACTCGCGCAATGGGTGGAGTCGCTGGCCTACGGACCGCCGGAACTGAGCGCTCGCGACCGCCGTCGGCGCGGCATCGGCGCGGTCGTCCTCCTGCTGGTCCCGTTCACCCTCGCCGCCTGGCTGCTGACGGCCATCCCGCTCCTCGGGCTGGCGGTGGCGCTGGGGTTGCTGTATCTGGCCCTCGGCGCCCGCAGTCTGGCGGAACACGCCGAGGCGGTGGCGGAGGCGCTCAGCGCGGGCGATTTGCCCCTGGCGCGCGTGCGGGCTGCGCTGATCGTCAGCCGCGATACCGACGATCTCGATGAAGAGCAGATCAGTCGGGCTACGGTGGAATCGGTGCTGGAAAACGGCTGCGATGCGATATTCGGGGCGCTGTTCTGGTTCGTGCTGGCTGGGGCGGCGGGCGTGATGCTGTACCGACTCGCTAACACGCTCGATGCCATGTGGGGCTATCGGACCTCGCGCTACCAGGACTTCGGCTGGGCGGCGGCGCGGTTGGACGATGGGCTGAACTGGCTGCCGGCGCGCTTGACCGCCTTGGGCTATACCCTGTCCGGAACCCAGCCATCTCTGGCCTGGCGCTGCTGGCGGGAACAGGCGCCGGGCTGGAAAAGTCCCAACGCCGGCTCGGTGATGGCGGCCGGCGCTGGCGCGCTGGGGCTGGCGCTGGGCGGGCAGGCGCGCTATCAAGGTGAATGGCAAGCGCGCCCGCCGCTGCGTGAGGGGTTGGCCCCGCGCGCCGAAAGTAACGTCCGGGCCGTGCGACTGGTCCAGCGCACCGTGTGGCTGTGGCTGGCGGTGATCCTGCTGGGAGGGCTGATCCTTGCTTGAACACGGCGGCGCGCTGCGCGCGGCGGCGAACCGCTACGGGATTCCGCTCGATGACTGGCTGGATCTGTCCACCGGCATCAACCCCCAGGGTTGGCCGGTGCCCGCCGTTCCCGCCACCGTTTGGCGGCGGTTGCCGGAAGACGAAGATGGCCTGGAAAGGGCGGCGGCGGCTTATTACGGCACGGAATCGCTTTTACCGACCGCCGGCACCCAGGCGGCGATCCAGGCGCTCCCCCTGATCCGCGCGCCCGGCCGGGTCGGGGTGTTGCATCCCAGCTATGCCGAACATGCCCACGCGTGGCGGCGGGCCGGGCACGGGGTGGAACCGCTGACCGTCGAGCATCTGGACGCGGCCGTGACCGGGCTGGACGTGCTGGCGCTGGTTCAGCCCAACAATCCCACCGGCATTCGTTTCTCGCGAGAATCGCTCCTGAACTGGCGGGCGCGGCTGGCCGAGCGGGACGGGTGGCTGGTGGTGGATGAGGCGTTCGTGGACGCCACGCCAATGGACAGCCTGGTCGGTCTGGTCGGTTTGCCGGGACTGGTGGTTTTGCGCTCGCTCGGGAAATTCTTCGGTCTGGCGGGCGCTCGGGTCGGGTTCGTGCTGGCGGAACCGACGGTGCGGGAACGGTTGCGGGAGCCACTCGGACCCTGGGCAGTGAGCGGTCCCGGCCGCTGGGTGGCGACGCGGGCGCTGGCCGACCGGGCGTGGCAGGACCGGACGCGGGCCGAACTCGATCGCGCCGGGACGCGGCTGGCGGATTTGCTGCGGCGACAGCGGTTGCCGGTGGCGGGAGGGACGTCCCTGTTTCAATGGGTTCCGCTGCTGGAGGCCGACTTCTGGCGGGATGCGCTGGCCCGCCGCGGCATTCTGGTCCGCCGGTTCGCCGACCCGCCGGGATTGCGTTTTGGCTTGCCGGGCGCGGAGTCGGCGTGGCGGCGCTTGGAACTGGCGTTGGCCGGAGTGCGCGCCGAGCGGTTACGGTAGTTTTCCTGCGGACAGAGATCGAACGAGACCATGACAGAACCCCTGAATTCAGGCTCAACCCGGCCCCCGGTCGGCGAAGTGTATCTGGTGGGCGCCGGCCCCGGCGATCCCGAGTTGCTGACGCTCAAGGCGTTGCGGTTGATGAAGCAGGCCGACGTCGCGGTGTACGACCGATTGATCGGACCGGCGATTTTGGAGTTGTTGGAATCGCGGGTCGAACGGATCTTCGTCGGCAAGGAACCGGACCATCACACCCTGCCGCAGCAGGACATCAATCAGTTGCTGGTGGATTTGGCCTTGGGAGGCAGGAGAGTGCTGCGGCTCAAGGGCGGCGATCCGTTCATCTTCGGGCGCGGCGGCGAGGAAATCGAGACGCTGATGGCGGCCGGAATTCCCTTCCAGGTGGTGCCGGGGGTGACCGCCGCCGCCGGTTGCGCGGCCTATGCCGGCATTCCCCTGACCCATCGCGATTACGCTCAGTCGTGCGTGTTCGTGACCGGCCATCTGAAGGACGGCGCGCTGGATTTGAACTGGCCGGCGCTGGTGCAGCCGCGTCAGACGGTGGTGTTTTACATGGGCCTCAAAAGCGCCGGCCATATCTGCGACCACTTGCGCGCGCATGGCATGGCCGCCGAGATGCCGGTGGCGCTGGTGGAACAGGGGACCACGTCCCAGCAACGGGTGTTTTGCGGGACCTTGGCTACCCTGTCCGCCGGAATCCAAAAGGCTGACATCAAGTCGCCGGCGCTGTTGATCGTCGGCGAAGTGGTGAAGCTGCATCCCCAACTGAACTGGTTTCAGCCCACGGCCGTGGAGCGGGAGCAGTCGATCGCAAGGTTGGACATGGTGGCTCCGGAGCGTGCGGCCGCTTCAAGTTGTGGTCCAGATGACCGTGGCCATCACTCCCAGGAACGCGGCCCCCACAGTGAGCAAAAAGTGGTGGGTGAACATGGCGGGCATGCTGAACCAGCGCCGGCCTTTGCGCTGGGTCTCCATGATTTCGAGGGCCGCCTGAAGCTGGATTAATTTTTGTTCGGCTTCCCGCAAGCGTTCCGCGTGAGCGGCCTCGGTCGCCGTCAACTGGTTCTGGAATTCAAAAATCCGCTTCGCGACGTTGGTGGCCATGGTAATGACCTGTTCCTGGGTGGCCTTGGCGTCGACCCCAATGGCGTCAATTGCTTCAGCCAACTGGACGTATTGTTGGTCCTGCGCGGTTAGCCGGGCTTCCAGTTCCTCGACGCGCGCGCCAGCGTTGGTCGGCTGGGACGCTTTTCCCAGTTGTTGCGAATCCTCCTGGAATTGGCGCACCGTATCTTGCAATTGGGTTATGCCCTGCGCCCGTTCGATCAAATCTTCTTCGAGAGCGCTCAGCCGGAGTGGTAAAGATTCCAGAGCAGAGATCTGTTGTTGCAGGTTATGAATATCGCTGGCCAGTACCCGGAACTGATCGAAATTACCGCTGAAAGCCTGCGCCTGGCTGTTCAACCGTTCTTCCAACGCGGTCATGGCGTGTTGCAGGGGCGCCAGCGTCCGTTGCAATTCCAACTCCTGCTGGTTGAGGTCGGGGGCGGCCGTGGGGTTTGCCCGGAGCTGTTCGAGGACGGTTTCGAACCGGTCGAGGCGCTCCCGCTGGATATTCAACTGGTCCTGGAGCGCGCTTCGCAGTTCGGTGAAACGCTCGTCCTGCCCCACCAGTCCATTCTGGACATCGCTCAAGACTTGGTGAAGCTCCCGTTCGAGTCGTTGGGATTCGATGGCGAGCGCGGCGAGCGGTTTATCGAAGGCTGTGTCCGGCGCGGAAACCGGCGGAGCGACGGGCGAACCCGCGCTTTCGACGGGCGCGGTGGCTGGAACGTCCGCCGAGGCCGCTGGAGTTTCGAGTGGGGGTGTGGGGGGCTGGCTGGTCGCAAGAATGCTTTGCCAGTGCTCGTCGAGTTCCCGGAGGGTATCGCTTTGGGTGGTCAGATCACTTTGCAGGATGTTCAGGATTTGGCGCGTGGAGTTGGTGTCCGCCGACACTTTGCCGATCAGGGTTTCCAGATGTTTCAGGCGATCCTGCTGCCTTTGCAAATCCTGCCGGGTCTGGCTGGCTTCGCTCAGGGCCAGGCGCTGAGCGTCCAGTTCGTCCCGCAGTTGGGCAAGGCTCTCTTGGAGCGTTTGGGATTCCCGCCAGCGAGCGTCCAGGATATCGGCGAATCCGTCCAGCCGGGTTTGCTGTTCGCCCCATTGATGCCGCGCGGTTTCGTGGGACTCCACGGTTTGGCGCAGGGTATACAGCGTGTGATCGTGCCGGTCGGTTGTGGTTTTCAGGCCATCCACTAACTGACCGAGGTTTCGGGTGTTTTGATCGATGGCGCCCAGCGCGCTTTCAAGCTGGTGCAGGTGCTGGTGCTGGGTTTCCGCGATGCCGCTGAACTGGCCCAGTTGCTCCTGACCCGCCTGGACGGCGGTTTGCAGTCGGTCGATGAGTCCCTGGTGTTGTTCGAGACGAGATTGATGATCGTCCGCATGGTCGCGGATGATGCGCGTATCCTGGTTCAGACTTTGAACGGAAGCCAGCAAGCTTTGCAGGCTTCGAGCTTGCTCGGCCCCCTGGATTTCCAGAGCGGCGATTTGGTCCTCCGGCGCCGCCCGCTGTTCCAGCGACGTTGCCAACTCCTGGCGGAGGTCGGCGGTTTGCGCTTGCAAGTCGCTGGCCAGCGTCGCCAATTGTTCCCGCAGTTGTTCGTGATTCAGCTGGAAATCGGCGATCAGGGTCTCGATTTGTCCGAGTTGCCTGTCCAACAGGCAGCCATCGGCTCGCAACTCGGTCAGTTGCGTGGCCTGGGTATCCAAGTTCCCCGCGAGCGCGGCCAGGGTCTGGCGGTCGCTTTGGTGATCCTGATCGAGCGTAGCGACCGAGGCGGCGATGGCGTGCATCTGGTCGTGCTGGATGCTGGCGTCCTGCTCCAGTACGCTCAATTTGCGGCGCAGGTTTTGGAAAAAGCCGATCGCTCCGTCCAGGGTGGACTCGAATTCAGTCGCATCGTTCGTCGCGTCGTTCATGGCCTCGCATCCCTCGGGTTGGCTTTGCGGCTTGTGGAGAGCTAACTATTGTAAAGAGTATGAACGATTTTTGCCCCCCTCGCGTGGAGTCACCGGAGCCACGCGGGGCGCGGTTCAGCCGGTGTTCCGCAGTCCGGCGGCCAGAGCGTTGATCGAGCGCAACAGCGGCCTCAGCCACCCAGCCGCCTCGGCCGAGTCCGCGCCGTGATCCCGCGCGGCCTGCCGGTAGCGGCGCAGCAGCGTGACCTGGAGGTGGTTGAGCGGGTCCAGGTACGGGCTGCGCCGTTCCAGCGATTTGGCCAGGGTCGGATTTTCCTCCAGCAGCGTCTCGATTTGCGCCACCGTCAGGATTTCCTGGCGGGTCAATTCGTATTCCGCCAGGAACCGACTGTAAATATCGGTCCCGATTTCGGCGTCCGCGCACAGCCGGGCGTATTCGCGGGCGATGTCCGGGTCGGCCTTGCTCAGCGACATCTGGCTGTTGTCGAGCAGGGCGTGGAAGAACGGCCATTCCCGATACAGCTTCCGCAGCAACGCCAGCCGCTCGGGATCGTCGCCGCGCCAGGCCGCGAGGGCGCCGCCGATCCCGTACCAGCCCGGCAGGGTGTGCCGGGCCAGACCCCAGCCGAACATCCACGGAATCGCCCGCACCGAATATTTCGAGCGGTCGCCCTGGGCGCGGTGCGAGGGCCGCGAGCCGATGTTGAGTTGAGCGATTTCGGTGACCGGGGTGGCGGTGTAGAAGTAATCCATGAAGCCGGGCGTTCGCTCGGTGAGTTCGCGGTAGGCGGCCTCGCCGTGGCGGGCCAGCTCGGCCATGACCGCCGCCGCTTCCGGCGGATCGGCCGGTACCTCCTGAATCAGGTGGAGGCTGGCCTTCATCAGGCCGGTGATGCCGAGGGTCAGTTCGTAGACGGCGGTTTCCAGGTTCTGGTACTTGAACGACAGCACCTCGCCCTGTTCGGTGATCTTGATCTGGCCGCGCACCGTGCCCGCCGGCTGGGACAGGATGGCGTCGTGGACGGGGCCGCCGCCGCGCCCGACCGTGCCGCCGCGGCCGTGAAACAGGCGGCACTCGAAGCCGCGCGCCGTCGCCAGGGCCACCGCCTGTTGCTGCGCCCGGTACAGCCCCCAGTTGGAGGCCAGGATGCCGCCGTCCTTGCAGGAATCGGAGTAGCCCACCATGACGTTCTGCACGCCACCGGCCGCCGCCAGCAGTTCCCGGTAGGTCGGGTGGTCCAGCAGCCGGGTCAGCAGGGTCTCGACCCGGTTCAGATCGGCGATGGTTTCAAACAGCGGCGCCACGCGGAGTTCGCAATGCCAGCCGCCGTCGGCGCGGCGGCCGACCAGGCCGGCGAAGCTGGCCAGGAATAGCACCTCCAGCACGTGGCTGGCTTCGTGGGTCATGGAAATGACGTAGTTGTCGAAAGCCCGCGGGCTGATTTCCGCGCGCATTTGCGCCATCACCTGGAACACTTCCAGGGTTTCGCGGGTCGCGGGACTCAGCGAGTCGCAGTACAACAGCGGCGTGCCCGGTCGGGCCAGCAGGTCGCCGAGCGTTTCCAGGCGCTCTGCCTCGGTCAGCGCGTTGTAATCCGGCAGGTTGGGGGCCATGGCGAAGATTTCCGCCACCGCCGCCGTGTGCCGGGCCGACTCCTGGCGCACGTCCAGCGCGGTCAGGTGGAAGCCGAACGTTTCGGCCAGCCGGATCAGGTCCTTGAGTTCCCGGTCGGCGACCGCGCCGTCGCCGTGGGCGACCAGCGAATCGCGGATGGTGTAGAGTTCCTCGAGAAATTCCTGCCCGGATTCATAACCCCAGAACGGCGCGGGAATCGCTTCCGGGCGACCGTCGATGCGGGCGCGGAGGCGTTCGAGGTTGTGTCGCAGCCGGTGGTAGATCAGGAACAGCTTGCGCCGGTACGGTTCCTGGGCGTATTGCCGGGGCGCGTCGCGGAACAGATCGGCCATTCGTTGCAGGTCCGCCTCCAGGCTGGCGGCGAGCGGCGGCGACGGCGCGACCAAGGAGTCGGAATAGGTGAGCTGCCGGTTCAGTTCCTCGATCCGGCGCAGGTATTCGCGCAGGATTTCCTGGGCTTGCAGGCGCACGGCCAGCGCGGTGGTGTCCGGGGTGACGAACGGATTGCCGTCGCGGTCGCCGCCGATCCACGAGCCGAAGCGCACCAGGCAGGGGATGCGCACCGCCGTCTTGCCGCCCTCGTCGCCGTAGACCGCGTTCAGCGCCCGCTCCAGGTTGCGGTAGAGCGTCGGCAGCGCCTGGAAGATCGATTCCCGAAAGTAATACAGTCCGTTCTTGATCTCGTCGCGCACCTGGGGCTTGTAGGCGCGCACCTCGTCGGTATGCCACAGGATCTGAATCTGGCTGCGCAGATCCTCCAGCACTTCGTCGCGCTGGAGCGGGTTGAGCGCCGCGTCGTCGAGTTGCCCGTTGGTGAGGAAGATGCGGCGCTGGGCGCCGAGCAGCACCCGGCGTTTGGCTTCGGTGGGGTGGGCGGTGAACACCGGAGTGAAGCAGAGCCGGTCCAGCAGGGCCTGCAACTCGCGGATGCCGACGCCGGCGGCGCGCAGGGTGCGCAGGGTCTCGTCGAAGGACCCGCGCCACAGCGGTTCGCCGCGGCGAACCTGCTCGCGGCGCTGCTGGTGCTGGAAGGATTCCTCGGCGATGTTGGCCAGGCTGAAGTAGGTGTTGAAGGCCCGGGTGACGTGGTTCAGCAGGTCCGGATTCAGCGCGGCGATGAGGCGCATCAGCCGGTCGCGGGTTGCCGGGGCGGCGTCGGGTTGGCGGCGCAAGTCGCTGAAACCCTGACGCAGGGTTTCCACGGCGTCCAGGACGTGGCGGCCTTCCCGGTCGCGCAGGGTTTCCCCCAACAGGCGGCCCAGGAGTTTGACGCGATCGCGCAGGGGTTGGTCGGATGCGGCGGGCATGGGAATCTCCGTTGACGGCGGTCGGGTGACCATGGGTGGGGGAACTCGGTGGCGCGGGAAGCGGAAGATATTCTAAACGGCCGCCACGCGCGATTCGACAGTCACCCCGGAGGAAACTATAGTAGCCGTAAGGCCATGCGCGGGCGATGGCGGTCGCCGTGCGCCGGGGCGTGGCCCGCGCTGATCCGGTTTCGTCAGCCCTTCAACCACCTCCATAAAGGAAGCTGTCCATGTCCGTTCCCAGCGACCTCCCGGTCTGGCAAGAGTTGAAAGCCCATCATGCCGTCGTCGCCGAGTTGCACCTGCGCGACCTGTTCGCCGCCGATCCCGGGCGTTTCACCCGGTTCTCCCGGCGCTTCGGCGATTTGCTGGTGGATTTTTCCAAGCACCGCATCACCGGGGAGACCCTCGCCCTGCTGGTCGAACTGGCTCGCCAGGCGCAGGCGCCGGCCTGGATCGAGCGGATGTTCGCCGGCGAGATGATCAACCACACCGAGCGCCGTTCCGTGCTGCACGTCGCGTTGCGCAATCGGAGCGACCGGCCGATCTTCGTCGATGGCCAGGATGTGATGCCGGGCGTCAACGCGGTGCTCGAGCACATGCGCAAGTTCGCCGACCAGATCCGCCGCGGCAAGTGGCGCGGCCACACCGGCAAGCGGATCCGCGACGTGGTCAACATCGGCATCGGCGGCTCCGACCTGGGACCGAAAATGATCTGCGAGGCGCTGGAACCCTATGGCGATCCCACGCTGCGGATGCATTTCGTCTCCAACGTGGACGGCGCGCACATCAGCCACGTCTTGGCGGAGTGCGACCCCGAGAGCACCCTGTTCATCGTCGCCTCCAAGACCTTCACCACCCAGGAGACCATGACCAACGCCCACACCGCCCGGGCCTGGCTGATCAAGGAACTGGGCGATGAGTCGGCGGTGGCCAAGCACTTCGTCGCGGTGTCCACCAACGCCGAGGGCGTGAGCAAGTTCGGCATCGACACCGCCAACATGTTCGAGTTCTGGGACTGGGTCGGCGGGCGCTATTCGCTGTGGTCGGCCATCGGCCTGCCGATCATGGTGTATCTGGGCGTGGACCATTTCACGGAACTGCTCGACGGCGCGCACGAGATGGACGAGCACTTCCGCACCGCGCCGCTGGAGGAGAACCTCCCGGTGACGCTGGCGTTGCTGGGGGTCTGGTACATCGACTTTTTCGGCGCCGACAGCCACGTGATGCTGGTGTACGACGACTATCTGCGCTCGCTGCCCGACTATCTGCAACAACTGGACATGGAGAGCAACGGCAAGACCATCGACCGCGATGGCGAACTGGTCGCGGTCCACACCGGGCCGATTCTGTGGGGCGGGCTGGGCAACAACGGCCAACATGCCTTTTATCAGCTTTTGCACCAGGGGACGCATCTGGTCCCGGCGGATTTCCTGGCGCCCGCGCAGAGCCCGAACCCGATCGGCGACCATCATCCGATCCTGTTGGCCAACTGCCTGGCCCAAGCCGAGGCGCTCATGGTCGGCAAGACCGAGCCGCAGGCCCGCGCCGAGCTGGAGAAGCAGGGACTGAGCGGCGAAGCGTTGGAGAAATTGCTGCCGTATAAGGTCTTCCCCGGCAACCGGCCGAGCACCAGTCTGTTCTACCGCCGCCTGACCCCGAAAGTGCTGGGCTCGTTGATCGCGCTGTACGAGCACAAAGTGTTCGCGCAGGGGATCATCTGGAATATCAATTCCTTCGAT
>Ga0209498_1002630_pt1 | contig 10803 bp, 6 predicted proteins | sample WalLakDeSediment_FD_184131 | JGI IMG/M metagenome (GOLD analysis project Ga0209498, IMG submission 184131) | Lake sediment microbial communities from Walker lake, Nevada to study Microbial Dark Matter (Phase II) - Walker Lake 11/02/13 Deep... | ecosystem: Environmental > Aquatic > Freshwater >... | reverse complement strand
ATCAAGCAAATCATTTTTGTCGATGAGGTAACCATCCTCAAAAATGCCGCCGCGCATCACATTAAATAAGACATTGGAATAGTGGCGGGATGTCGTAAGCGGATCGGCTGATTTCTGCAGGCCGTCCGCCCTGGCGATAATCCGGATCAGTTCTTCCGTGCCCTTTTCGATATCACTTTCGATTTCATCGATGAGGTTATGATTGGTTTGCAGGCGATGCTTCAGCGAAGCCACCTGGGCTGAATCCTGGTCCACTTCGGCGATTATATACCACGCCTCTTCCCCGCCGGCTTTAAGCTGCAGGGTGGTATTAATAAAATAAGCCCCGCGGGCGGCCCGGATATCCTGTTCCATTTGCACCGGTAATCCGTTTCTATAGTGATCCAATTGCCGGGAAGAAAGTAGAATCTGCTCCACCGTCACACCCGTTGACCAGACCGTGGTAGCACGCAGGGACTCGCTCGGTTCAGCGCGATCAACCGGGATCGAGCTCAGTGTAAATAGGCCGAGACCGCAGTCAGGTTCCAGTTCATTCTTTTTGTAGGCATCGACCAGGGTGCTGAATTCATTTTGGAAGGACTGTTGCACACCGGCGGGCAAAATGTTCTGCAGGCCATCCAGTACTTCAATGGTAACTGTTTTTTCGGAGTGATTGCTGAGCGTTGATTTCTTAACGAAACCGAAGCGATCGCTGATCAGCCAGGCATAGCGAAAGCCAATTTCCAGATCGACGTTGAACTCTTCGAAAATCAGTTTGTTGCCATAGATGCTTTTATACAAATGACGTTCGATACGGTAAGCACCGGCATAACGGTCGGAAAAGGGTTCCCACAAATAGCACTTACGGTTGTGCCTGATGCGCAGAATAGTTTTACTTCCGGTGATTTCAGCGCCGTCGAGAATTTTATCATCCGTGTAATAGGGAAATAGGGCATGATCGGCATTTTTCCGGCCGGCGGTCAGGGATCCGTTGCTCCAGATATAGAGCCAATGGTCGGTATGGCTGACTAAACTGATAAAGAACGGCGCCATGCCATCAACATTCGAAATCCTATAATAGGTTTCACCGCCAACCTGGGTAAAATTACCATGAACTTGCTTTGTTTGGTTAAACAAAGAATGTTTACCCGGGTACATAATTCTTTCAGACATGGTTTTCAACTCGGCAACATAAACAAATTAACTGGGAACCTAACCCCAAGAATTCAGGGCCATCAATTACACGGTAATAAGAAAAGCCGGTATTCAATCTCAGGCCTGATTATAAATATGCAAGTCCTCGCCTATCTCAGTTCATACACGCGAATATAATCGACCAGTAATTTTTGGGAAGTGAGGCTTTCATCGATCTTACCGCCCATTCCGCCGCCCATGGCCAGATTAATAATGATGTTTTGGGGATTGTTAAATGGCCAGGCCCATTCACTCTCCTGCTTATCATAGGTGTAATATTTCTGCCCATCCACAAAAGCATGAATGGCCTGCGGCGACCATTCAATGGCATAGGTATGAAACGCCGTGCTCATATTTTCAACGGCAATGGTGCTGGTGATATGATTTCCCTGTTTGAAATAATAGGCCCTTGTGTGGCAGGAGGCGTGATTAATCCCGTTTCCGCTCTCATCATCAATCTCACGCCCTACACATTCCATAACATCGATCTCGCCACAATAGGGCCAGGATAATTCATCCCGATAGTCATCACCCAGCAGCCAACCGGCGGCCCAGGTGCCATCACCGGCAGGTACCTGGGCGCGAAATTCAATTTTTCCGTAAATAAAACTGACCTTACCCCGGGTGGTTAATCGGGCTGACGTCCAGGGGTAGCCCAGGTCATTTTTGCGCGCTTCGATGACGAGATGGCCATTTTCCTGACGGGCATTCTCAACCCGCTTTTCCGTATAGTACTGCGGCTCATTATTCCCCCAGCCCCAGTTACCAATATCATAAGTCCATTTTGCGGAATCCACCAGCCCGCTGCCGTCGAATTCATCCGACCAGACCAGGTGCCATTCACTGCCCTGCATGTTTTGACGCAGGGTATCCTGTGTAAATTGGTGATGCTTCATCAGGGTAAATTTGATCCAATCGACAAGCACACTATCGCTTTCCACATGCAAACGCATTTGATGCCGGCCGGTGTTTAGCGGTGATCCATCCTTGTGAATGACCGTATATTCTCCCTGGCTGGTGGCCGGGATAGGCATGGCTGCCGTGATGTTATAGGTTCGATCATCGGTGTTATCATAATAATCTTCCACCCAGCATACTCCGGGATTTTGGGACATTGCCGACAATTTGATTTCGCAGCGATAACGTCCCGGCACATCCACATCCACCTCATAACCCAGCCAACCCTTTTTACCCTGAGCCATGACAACCTTACTCCCATCCCTGTTCTCAGTCACCTTAAAGGCACCGGATGATTCGCTGAACGATTCCGCCTCAATTAGAACCTGCGGCGGCATTTCCTGAACGGCAGGGGTACAACCCATATTGCCAAGAACAGCGATCAACGCAACTAAAATAAATCCTGAAACCATCAGTTTTTTCATTGGACCCTCACTTTTTGTTATTGAACATAAAACGGCACATTGGCCGTTGCGGCATGATTATAGTCGTCGAAGATATAAACAAAGATGCGGTAAGCCCCCGCTTTTTGGGGTGTTCTGAAAAGCACTTCACTTGCGCCGGTTTTTTCGATCAGTCCTTCCAGGGTCGGCGGACGCGGCTCATAATCACCCCCTTCAGCCAACTTTGTGCTTTCCGGTAAAACCTGGGCTTCTATTCGCAGGGAATCTTCCTCAAAATCGTGGCTGCGAAAAGTCAGAGAGACCAGCTGATCGGCATTAAGCCGGATATTGTCGTAGCGGGTTTTACCCTGCAGCAGGACATCAAAAATCTGTGGCGCGCGATTTTCAGGCCAGCTCCCTTTCCACAAATAATGCAGAACATCCATGCTCTCCGTTTTTTCACCGGTTTCCAAAAACAGACCATACCAGGTCGGGGTGCGCTCCTGCTTCTGTCCCCAGAGAAAAACATAGGAACCGAGGCATTGCGCGCTGTCTAAAAGAATACCCTGCTCATAGCGTTCTTTAAGGAGTCGGGCACGTTCGCTGCTGGTCTGTTCAATGGCTGCACCCCAGGGCGTCACCGGCACTTCCCAATGACCGGTAGCACCCCATTCGGTAACGGCATAAGGACCGTCCCAACCGGCCTCTTCAACACGTTTTTTAACATTAATGACATCGGCATACATTTGAACAGACAGGAAATCCAGATGCGGGCAATTTTGTTTGATGTAATCGACTTCTTCTTTTCGCACTCCGGCAAGCATGGTAGTGACCGGATGCAGGCCGTCCACCTCATGGATCATGGCGGCGATATCATTAACGGCATTCCAGACTTTCTTATTGGAGTAATGAAGATTCAATTCATTCCCGATTCCCCAGGCCAAAAGAGCCGGATGGTCTTTAAACTGTTTTACTTCAGCGGTCAGGCGTTCAAGCTGATCCCGGACTGCCTGCTCATCGTCATAATCAAAACCGTGCCGCTCCTTTTGCACATGTAATCCCATGAGCACGGTTATCCCGTATTTTTGCGCCGAATCCAGAACAGCCTGGGCATCCCGGGTACTCCAGGTTCGTATGGAATTTCCGCCATAGGCAGCCAACTCAGCAATTCGGGATGAGCCACCGGCTCCCTTGATATAAAACGGTTGTCCATCCCTGTACAGGCGAAACATGCCTTCCACCTGACGCACTTCCACCTTTATTGGCTTTTGATGAGCATGCTTACCCGGCGAACAAAAAACCAGTAATACAAAAAGAATGGGCAAAGAGCTCAGTAATATAGTTTTCTTGACCATAGTAATTATCCTCTACAAAAAGAAATCATCAGGGAGTCAACTCCAAATCCGCACTTAATCGCAGGTCACGGGAAGAACTTCCGACTGAAATCCTGTAGCGACCCGGTTCAATTTTCCATGAAGCGCTGTCCACATCGTACCAGGAAAAAGCGCGTTCATTCAATGTTAAAACGACTTTCCTGCTCTGACCGGCCGGCAGGTGTATTTTTTGGAAAGCCTTCAGTTCTTGAACCGGCCGCTGAATCGATGGCTGAAGGGCGCTGACATAGACCTGCACCACCTCGGCGCCGTCCAGGTTACCCGTATTGCTCAAGGTGAGGGCAACCTCCAGCGGAAATTCAGTTATTCCGACCCTGCTTTTCATCTTAAGTTTTGTGTAATCGAATTGGGTATACGATAATCCATGACCAAAGGGGAAAAGGGGTTCTATTTTGTTCTGATCAAAATACCGGTACCCCACCCAAATACCTTCCCGATAGCGGACCTGCTCATTCTCTCCCGGATAGTCGCCAACGGCATGGGCCGGTGAATCCTCTAATTTTTGCGGAAAAGTAAAACTCAGTTTACCGGAAGGGCTAACATCGCCGAAGAGAATGTCTGCCAGAACATGGCCGATTTCCATGCCGCCATACCACCCCAGGATAACTGCCGGGACCTGGTCGATCCAGGGCATTTCCAGCGGTGAGCCGCTGATCAATACGACGATGGTTTTGGGATTGGCCTTAACGACTTCGCTAATAAGCTGATCCTGTTCATAAGGTAATTTCATATCCTTACGATCCCAGCCTTCGCAATCGAAATCGTGATTCAATCCGGCAAAGAGGATGGCGATATCAGACTGGGCGGCCGCCTGCACGGCTTCGTCTCTTAATTTTTCAGCGACCACGGGATCAAAATGATCGCTGACGCCATCCGACCAGGAAAATTGTGTGGTGCGTTGATAGCCCTGTGCAAACTGAATAGCGACAGTGGAACCAAGTTTTTTTTCCAGGCCCTCTAAAGGGGTTATTTCATAGATGGCCTTGATGGCACTGCTGCCGCCCTCATAAGCATGCCGGCGGGCAGCGTTATCGCCAATTACAGCGATGGATGCAATCGTACTTTTATTTAGGGGTAAACTACTCTGATCGTTTTTTAACAGGACGACGGCTTCCTCAGCCACCTTGCGGGCCAATTGGAAATGCTCCGGTGTGGTAAAGGATCCTTTCAAGCGATTGGGATCAAACATTCTGGTCTCAAACATGACGGTTAAAACCCGCCGCACTTTATCGTTGATCACCTCCTCGTCAATGGCGCCCTTTTCAACTGCTTCGAGCAGGGGCCGGGCAAAATACCAATCCTTGTAATGCTTGCCTTCCGTCCCCATTTCTAAATCCAGACCGGCCAAAGCCGTCTTAACGGTGGAATGGGTGCCATTCCAGTCGGACATGACAATCCCTCTAAAGCCCCATTCCTTTTTCAGGATATCATTCAACAGATAGCTGTTCTCCGAGCAATAATCACCGCGAAACTTGTTGTAGGCGGTCATTACGGTCAAAGCGCCGCCATCCTTAATGGCTGCTTCAAAGCCGGGCAGATAGATCTCGCGCAGGGCGCGTTCATCCACTTCCACATTAACCCGGTTTCGTTCATATTCCTGGTTATTCAGGGCAAAATGCTTCACACAGGCGGCCACATCGTTATCCTGCACCCCGCGGATATAGGGAACAACCATCTGACTGACCAGGTAGGGGTCCTCACCCATGTACTCGAAATTTCTGCCACACAACGGAGTGCGCAGGATGTTAATCCCCGGCCCTAAAATAACATCTTTATGGCGGGCACGCGCTTCCCTTCCCAGGGCCTGACCAAACTGGTAGGCTAATTCCGGATTCCAGGTAGCGGCCAGGGCCGTGCCGGTCGGAAAATAACTGGCTGAGTCGGTCGTCCAGCCGGCCGATTCCCAAACATGCGCTTTTACCTCTTCCCGTACCCCATGGGGACCATCGGACATGGACCATTGCGGGATTCCCAGTCGTTTGATACCAGCGACGGTGAATTTGGAATTACCATGCAGAAGCATGGTTTTCTCTTCGAGGGTCATTAACCTGATCAAGGAATCGATGCGTTCCCCGACAGGCATATCCGGATCGAAAGCGGGTACATCTTTGGTACAGCTTAAGATACCTGCAACAAGGGTGAAGAAGATAACAATTTGAAATTTAACAAACATGTATGATTCCTTTATTTGGGTATTTGAACGGGAATTCTTTAACTGTATCTCACCCCAGACATTGAGCGGGTGTTTAAAATTAATGGGCGCGATAAAATATTCAGCTAATCGCTTAGTTCAATCTGAACCCAGCGATGCATTTGAATCATTAACTGGATATTTCAAGACATATAAAGCAAGCAATCGGCAGAAAAAAATATATCAAAGCACCAACTCTATCCGTTTTTCCCCGTAAATTGATCGCAACGGTTCCTAACCTCATGGCCGCAATCCCTGGCCAGCACACAATGACTGCACAGGGATCGATTCCAGGACTGCCGGAACCAATCGCCATAATTGAATATCCAGTGCATGACAAATTCATCGCCGGGGTCGCGTTTTAGCCGGATACCTTCACACCATTTTTCGATTTCAATTTTACGGCGCTGGGCAAGCATATATTCCAATAATTCACGATTCCAATTCATTGTGCTTTAAGCCATTTTATTGATTGCATTGCGTTAATTAGCGTGATTTTCAGTTGATCTTTGTTTCCAGTAATACTGGGCGTATTATTCCTTTTTAACCAGAATTTTCTCTAATTCTTCCAGTGATTTTCCTTTCGTTTCCGGAACAACTTTCAGAATAAAAACCAGTCCGATGGCGGCAAACAATCCATAAATCAAAAAGGTTCCGGCGCTGCCGATAGTGGCTAATTCCCAGGGGAATATCAACTGCACCGTGAAACTGACCCCGGAATTGATTAAGCCGACAAAGGAAATGGCCAATCCGCGCAGCCGATTGGGAAATAACTCCGAGAAGAGCACCCACATGACCGGGCCTATGGAAACGGCAAAAGAAGCCACGAATCCAATGATGCCGAACAGAATAAGTAAGGGATTCATTTTTATGGCCGCGGTAATTAAATCCGATTCATATTCTTTGGCAACGCGTTCACCCAACACTTCCTGCAACGCCGATTTATAGGCCACATCGCTGGTAAAGGTCTGCCCGTTTATGGATTCCAGGGCCTGCCGGTCTATATTGTGGGGTAAATGTTCTATTGATGCATCCGAAAGGGTATACGTGGCTGAATAAAAACCGAAGGCCAGGATAAACATACACAGGGCTATTCCGGACACGCCAAATACAAGCAGCGGTTTTCGGCCGAAGCGATCGATCATGGCGATGGCTACAATGGTAAAAACCAGGTTGGTCAGCCCAACCAGAATGGCCTGCCAAAAGGAGGCATCGGTACCGATCCCGGATTGTTCAAAAATCATCGGTGCATAAAAGAAAACGGAATTGATCCCGGTGATTTGCTGCAGGATGGCAACCCCTATGCCGATGACCAGCACCAGACGCATAGCCGGTTTAAACAATTCCATAACACGCACTTTATCTTTATGCATCTCACCGGCGATACTTTCCTTTACAGCCTGCAAAGCGGTGCCGGCTTGCTCCGCTCCAATAAATTTATTGAAAATATGCCGGCCATCCTCTTCCCGGCCTTTCATTACCAGCCAGCGGGGACTCTCCGGAACAACGAAGAGACTAAAAAAATAAACAGCCGCAGGCAGGGTTTCCAGACCCAGCATCCAGCGCCAGTTATATTCACCAAATTTCAAATATTGCGCCCAGGTGGCATCGGAACTACCTAATTTTAAAATCAGATAATTGGAAAAAAAGGCCACGGAAATACCCAGGACAATATTCAACTGGTTAAAGGAGACCATGCGTCCCCGTAAGGCCGCCGGGGAAATTTCAGCGATGTACATGGGCGCCAGAATCAAAGAAGCGCCGACCCCGAGACCACCGACCATCCGGGCTGCGACCAGAAACCAAAACGATGTGGCTAAAGCAGAACCAATGGCTGATACGGTATAAAGGATAGCGGCAGCCTGCAATAATACTTTACGACCGTAGCGATCGCTCAACGGTCCGGAGACCATCATGGCCAGCGTTGCACTCAGGGTTAGGGAACTCACCGCCCAGCCCAGTTGTATTTTGCTCAGATCAAATTCCAGTTCAATGAACTTAACCACACCGGAAATAACCGAAGCATCAAAACCCATCAGGAAACCACCCAGGGCAACCACCAATGAAATCAGAACCACATAGCTTTTATGCTTTTCCATCGTTTATCTACCTTCCCGATCGCTCATATTATTTGATAATTTCAAAATTTGCAGTCAAGTTTGCCCGCGAATCACTACCGACCCAGACCTGAAATTCACCAGGTTCGGTGACTAATTTCATCTGACGATTATGAAAAGCCAGATCATGTGTTTCTATTTCAAACGTAACAGTGTCACTTTGACCCTTCTTTAATGTGATGCGTTTAAATCCCTTTAGTTCTCGTACGGGACGAGTGCGGTCGGCAAAGAGATCACGGACATAAAGCTGCACAACCTCATGACCATCGTACTGCCCGCTATTGGTTACCCGGACGCTGATTTTAACAGACTCACCCATGGCAACACGGGGACCGGAAATCTGTAAATCGCTGAATTGAAACGTGGTATAGGATAAACCAAATCCAAAGGGGAATTGGGGTTCATAGCCTTCGTCCAGGTAATGGGAAGTATTTCCGATCGACAACTGGGGCGCATCCGCCGGTATATCATCCATTTTTACCCAGGATTGCGGTGTCGGCGGCTTGCCGGTATTTTTATGGGCATAATAAATGGGAATCTGGCCCACATGCGTCGGGAAAGTCACCGGCAATTTGCCGGAAGGGGCTACTTTTCCGCTCAGCACATCACAAATCGCCGGACCGGCCATGGTTCCCGGATGCCAGGCATAAATCACGGCGTCGACCTTATCCAAAATGTTGCGAAAGGTTAAGGGCCGACCAGCCAGGATCACCGCTACAATGGGCCGACCCGTTTCGGCCAGGACATCGACCAGGGCTTCCTGCGCCCCCGGTAAGCCGATGTCGGCACGGCAGTGGGATTCACCGGATAAAATGGACTCTTCCCCGAGAAACAGAATAACAACCTCTGATTGTTGCGCCGCGTTAACAGCCTCGGAAAAACCACTCAGATCCTTTGTACGACTGATGGCAAGTCCCTGAGCATAATGAATCGTCAAATTCTTCCCGGCGTTATCCCTGAAGGCCTGTAGAGGTGTTATGGAATGTCGTTTATCGCCGTCAAATATCCAGGTACCCAATTGATCATGGGGGGCATCGGCTAAAGGTCCAATGACCGCAATTGATTTTAAATCATTCTTCAGCGGGAGACGATTCTGTTTATTTTGCAGGAGCACCAGACTCTGGGCAGCCGCTTCCCGGGCGATGGCGCGGTGTCCATCATTTAAAAGTTCTGGGAATGACGCGGGATCGGTATAGGGATTTTCAAAAAGACCCAACAGCATTTTAACCCGCAAAATGCGGGCAACGGACTGGTCGATCATTTCCATGGTGATGATGTTTTCACCGAGCAGTTCCCGGATGTACTGCGCATAAGAGGTGCTGGCCATTTCCATATCAATACCCGCTCTGATGGCCTGACCGGCGGCTGCTTTCTGGGATTCCGTGAATCCATGTGCCACCTGCTGAATAACCGATTCCCAGTCGCTTACAACGAACCCCTTGAACTGCCATTCCTGCCGCAAAATCTGTCGGGTCAGAAATTCATTGCCCGTCGCCGGTACCCCATTCACTTCATTGAAAGCGGACATCATGGTGGCGACACCGGCCTCTAAAGATGCTTTAAAGGGAGGCAGGTAAATATCACGTAATTCATTTTCAGGAATACTGGCCGTGTTGTAATCGCGCCCGCCCTCCGCGGCTCCATATCCGGCAAAATGTTTGGCACAGGCGGCCAGGCTTCCCTTGTCATGCAAATGTTCACCCTGAAAACCACGCACCATGGCGGCCCCTAATACGGAGGTGAGGTAGGGGTCTTCACCCAGGCATTCGGCAATGCGCCCCCAACGCGGATCGCGGGTAATATCGATCATGGGGGCAAAGGTCCAGTTTATCCCCTGCGAGCGCGCTTCCAGGGCAGCCATGCGCGCACCCTTCTCGACCAGATCCGGATTCCAGGTTGCCGCCTGTCCGAGGGGAATGGGTAAAATCGTTTTAAAACCATGAATGACATCCCGCCCGATCAGCAGAGGAATCCCCAAACGACTTTCATCAACAGCGATGCGCTGCATCTCATTCAGAGTCCCGGTATTGACCTCGTTAAGGACCGAGCCCACCAATCCGGCGCGCAGTTTGTCCTTGAAATCATCCGGGATGGTACCGCCAAAACCGTTAAACTGGGACATCTGACCGATTTTTTCCTGTAAGGTCATCCGGGAAAGCAGGCTGCTCACCCGTTCATCGAGATTGGAATTCTGCGCTGTGCTCATACCGATCCAAATTAATATTAAGGTTAATAGGTGAAGAATGGTTAAATCCGATTTTGTCAACATCCATACTCCATAATTTTTTTATGACTATGTCCTTTCCCAAATACCAAATCACAAAAACCAAACATCAAAAAGCAAACAAATTCCAAATAACAAACACCAAATACCAAACAATAAACAACTCAATAATCTTTATTTGTTTAGCTTTTCATTGGGTTTAAACAATTAAAGATCCAATGGCGTAAGCCATCCCTTAAAAGCCCGTCTGGACGCCACTAGTCTGTCCTCGACTTTTCGTGGACAAGCCGGACAGGCGGGACGATTAAACTTATATACTAACTAACCAGCATCGAGTATAAAGTATCGAGAATCCAGTATCCAG
>Ga0209498_1002628_pt1 | contig 10807 bp, 9 predicted proteins | sample WalLakDeSediment_FD_184131 | JGI IMG/M metagenome (GOLD analysis project Ga0209498, IMG submission 184131) | Lake sediment microbial communities from Walker lake, Nevada to study Microbial Dark Matter (Phase II) - Walker Lake 11/02/13 Deep... | ecosystem: Environmental > Aquatic > Freshwater >... | reverse complement strand
GCGCAACGTGATTTGCAACTCCAGGGTCTTTTCGTAATCAGCGGTTCTGAATTTTCTTGTCATGCCCAGATTTTACATCGAAATTGTTTTTGTTCGGAGAACCTTGCTTCTCCGACAAGCTGCTAGGTCAAATATCCCCATGCCCCCGCGCCGCTGCCGGGTATAATAGTGACGTGGCGTTCGCTTAGCCAACCCGGCGGCGCTGATCGTAATGAGGTTGATCGTGGTTGGCGGTTCGGTGTAGTCCGCTTCGTCGGAATCATCGGTTGAGGTCGCGGCCGTTGCCGCTCGTTTGGGCAGGGCCGAGCTTTTTAACAGCAGCAGTTCTGCTTCCAGCGCCTCAATATAAGCGGCAACATTATCTGGCAAATCAGTTAAATCAGGACGGGGGATGTTCATATCTTCCATGCCGACAAGTATATCAAAGATTGCACAGATTAACGCAGATGGAGTTGAATCTGCGTAATCTTTGATTTTTCTCAGGAGTAACCTTCAATGACCGTAAAATTCGGTACCGACGGCTGGCGGGCCGTCATTAGTGAAACCTTTACCTTTGGCAATTTGCGCCTGGTGGCTCAGGCGATTGCCGATTTCGTTCTGGAGCAAAATGGACCGCGGCCGTCGGTCGTGATTGGTTTCGATACCCGTTTCTTGTCTGACCGGTACGCGGCCGAAGTGGCCCGGGTCATGGCCGCCAACGGCATTTATAGCTGGCTGGCGCGGGCGGATACGCCGACCCCAGCCGTTAGCTATGCCGTGGTGAATAAGCAGGCCACCGCCGGGGTGATGATCACCGCCAGCCATAACCCACCCCGCTACAATGGGGTCAAGCTCAAAGCCAGTTATGGCGGCAGCGCCAGCCCGGCCCAAAACCGGCAGGTTGAATTCCTTCTAGAACAGAAGCTGCAGGCCGGCGCCGGGCCTAATCTGATGGATTTGGAGCAGGCCATTCGCCAGGAACTGGTGCGCAAATTTGATCCCTCCTGGGCTTATTATGAGCATCTGAGCAGCCTGGTCGATCTGGACATCATCTCAGGGGCTGAACTGCGGATTGTGGCCGACGGGATGTACGGCGCCGGACGGGGAGCGATTGGCGAGGTGCTGGCGCGCGGCCGTTCCCGCGTCCACAATATTCGCCACGAGATGAATCCCGGTTTTGGCGGCATTCACCCGGAGCCAATTGCCCGCCACCTGGGGCTGCTGATGTCTACCATTCAGGCCGGTCATTGGGATGTGGGTCTGGCCACCGATGGCGATGCCGACCGGATTGGCGCCGTAGATGATAAGGGTAACTTCGTCGATCCCCACCGGATTTTTGCCCTGGTGCTCCGCTACCTGATTGACAAGCGGGGTTGGCAGGGCAAAGTGGTCCGCACCGTGTCCACGACGCGCATGATTGACCGGCTGGCGGCGCGTCACAATCTGCCCCTGATTGAGACGCCGGTTGGCTTTAACCATATTGCCGATCATATGCTGGCTGGCGGCGTGCTGATGGGCGGCGAAGAGTCCGGCGGCATGAGCATTCAGGGCCATATTCCCGAAGGGGACGGGGTGCTGATGGGTTTGCTCCTTTTGGAAGTGATGGCAGCGGCTCGCATGCCGCTCTCAGCGCTGGTGGCTGACCTGCTGGCTGATGTTGGACCGGCCCAGTATGCCCGCACCGATATCAAGCTGGTGCGCCCGGTGGCCAAGAATGAGATGGTAAAGAAGCTGGTGGATACGGCTCCGGCCGCAATTGATGGTGTGGCCATTGAGGATGTCCAAACTACGGACGGGGTGAAGTATTACTTAGATGATGGCAGTTGGCTGCTGATCCGGCCGTCGGGCACCGAGCCAATTTTGCGCGTCTATGCTGAAGCGCCGGATGACCGCCGCGTCAAAGCCCTGCTCAGTTTTGGCGAAGAAGCGGCGCGCGTATAATCTGGTGCATTGCACCGGTGCAAAGGGAGATGATTATGTCCAAAGTTCGTTGGGGATTGTTATCCACTGCCAATATCAACAAGCGATTAATTCCCGCTATTCGGGCTTCGCGCCGGGGAGAGCTGGTGGCTGTAGCCAGCCGTTCGGCGGCAACGGCCGAACCGTATGCCCGGCAGTGGGAGATTCCGCACGCCTTTGCCAGTTACGAAGCAATGATGGCCTCTGATGGGGTGGATGCCGTTTACATCAGCCTGCCTAACCATTTGCACGCGGAATGGACGGTTAAGGCGCTGCAGGCGGGCAAGCACGTGCTCTGTGAAAAGCCGTTTGCCCTTAGCCTGATGGAAGTGGATACCATGATCGCCACGGCGGCCGAGACGGGGCTGGTATTGGCCGAGGCCTTTATGTACCGGCACCACCCCCAGACAAAGATCGTGGGAGAATGGGTGCGCAGCGGCCGTCTCGGCGAAATCACCCTCATTCAGGCCCAGTTCAACTTTGCGGTGCAGAATCCGCAGAACGTCCGCTTACGTCCTGAATGGGGCGGTGGCTGCCTGTGGGATGTCGGCATCTACCCGGTTAGCCTGGCCCAATACCTGATGGGTGGCCCGCCCCGGCGGGTGGTGGGGGCGCAGTGGCTGGGCGCCACCGGTGTGGATGAGTTCTTTGCCGGACAGCTTGATTATGGCCACGGCCGTATCGCTCAGATTGGCTCTTCGTTCCGTACACCCTTTCACACGGCCGCCGAGATCATCGGCACAGAAGGCCGGCTGAGCCTAAACCGGCCGTTTGTGGGACTGGATGACGGCCGTCAACTCATCTTCTACCCGGCCCAGGGCGATCCGCAGGAAATTCCTGTGCCCGAAAAGGAGCTCTACCTGGGCGAAGTTGAGGATATGCATGCCGCTATCTTGGATGATGCGCCTAACTACCTGACGCTGGCGGAAAGCCGCAATCATGTCAAAACGCTGCTGGCGCTGTACGAGTCGGCTGTAGGCCAGGTGTCTGTTACGCTGCCTACCTGAACATTCACTCAGAAAAAGATTCAACCATGGGTGCGGCCAGGGAGGATTGTGAACCTGAGCGGGGAATGAGAGCGCCTTAATCATGGACGCTATCCCTTAGCAGCAGGTATAAGCTACATTTCTGCCTCTTGACTTTGAACTGCAAATTATGCTAGACTGCCTTATGTTATGAAGTATCAACAGCGAATTGGCGGGGATGCTAGACTAAACTTCTTGGGAGAGGATTTTACACACATGACAGATTTGAGTAATCCATTTGACGAAATGGAGGTTTTGAACCTGCTGATGACCGAAGGGTCAGAGCGTGGTTTTATTACGTACGACAGAATATTAGAGGCGGTGCCGGAAATTGAATCCAATTTGCCTTTCTTGGAAACAATCATGGAAGAGATGCAGTCAGTGGGCATCCCGATCTATGAGAGTGAGGATGATCTGGTTAATGAGATCACCAGCAGTGAAGAGGATTTAACCGATACTGATAATGGGATATTTGATGAGCCCCACGCTGCGCCCCTTTTTGATCTGAGTAGTGTCCCCATTGATGACTCCGTTGGTCTCTATTTCCGCGAAATGGGGCAGCAGCAGCTTCTGTCGGCCGATGAAGAAGTGCAGCTGGCCATGGAGATCGAGGCCGGCCGGGCCGCAGAACAGCGCCTGGGTGAAGCCCCACAGTTGGACAATGGTGATTTGGACGAGCTGCTGCGCCTCAAGGAAATTGGCGACGCCGCCCGCGCCCACCTGATCCGGGCGAATACACGTCTGGTCGTGAGTATTGCTAAGAAATATCGTGGCCGGGGCCTACAGTTTCTGGATCTCATTCAGGAAGGTAATGTCGGTCTGATGAAGGCGGTGGAAAAGTATGATTACCGGCGTGGTAATCGGTTCAGCACCTATGCGACCTGGTGGATTCGCCAGGCGGTAACGCGAGCGCTGGCTAATCACGGCCGTACCATCCGCATCCCTGCCCACCTGGGTGGCCGGATTAGCAAGTTGTATCAGGTGGCCCAGGAGCTGGAACAGGAATACGGCCGTCAACCTACTGCTGAAGAGATCGCCGAAAACATGGAGCTGCCCGCCGACCGGGTGCGCTGGATGCTGCGCACCAGCCGCCAGCCCGTTCATCTGGAGCGCCCCGTCGGCGACGAGTCGGACGCCGAATTGGGTGACTTTATCGAAGATATTGAGATGCCCCAGCCGGCGGAAACGGTGGCCCAGAACATGCTCACCGAGGAAATTGGCGAGATTTTGGACCAGTTGACCCCCCGCGAAGCCCGCATTTTACGGCTGCGCTACGGCCTGCAAGACGGCGAATCCCGCACCCTCAAGGAAGTGGGCGAGATGTTTGGCCTTTCCCGCGAGCGCATTCGCCAGCTGGAAAAGGAAGCGCTGCGCAAGCTGCGCCATCCCAACTTTGCCGGTCATCTGCGACAATACCTGAATTAGGTGACTTTTCCGTAGATTTTGATTTGAACGGCCGTGACCTGAGGGTTACGGCCGTTTTTTGTTGTCTCCATTTCGCTTGAAATAATTACATTTTGTAGTTACAATCCTTATGTGCAAACATTTGAATGGGATGACGAAAAGCGGCTGATCAACGCACAAAAGCATAAGATTGACTTTGTTGACGCCGTTGCCATCTTTGAAGGGGATATTGTCACCATTGAAGATGATCGGTTCGCCTATGGCGAACAACGATTTATTAGCCTCGGCCTGCTAAAAGGGCGCGTGATTGTCGTCACCCATACGGAACGCGGAAATATCACCCGGATAATTCCGGCGAGAAGGGCAACAAAATATGAACAAACCAGATATTTCGACGAAATCGCTTACTGATTGGGATGCGCTGGACGCAATGAGCGATGAGGAAATTGATTTCTCCGACATCCCCGAAATTACGCCCGAACTGTTCGCCAGGGCGGTTGTCAAGCGTGGCCTGCAAGAACCCCCAGCCAAACAGCAAGTTACCCTGCGGCTTGACAGCGACGTGTTATCCTGGTTTCGCGGGCAGGGGCAAGGCTATCAAACCAAGATCAACAGCTTGCTCAGAGCTTACATGGAAGCCCATTATCAGCAATAATATTGGCGGCATGGTTCATTTTGGGCAAAATTAACTTTACAAATTGTCTGACTGTAGCCGCGGTTTCCTAACCGCGCACCAGATACGCGGTAGGGATGCCGCGGCTACAAATTGTAAAGGACATTGCTCCTCTGATGAACCATGTCTAAAAATGAAATAGATCAGGCATAAACACTATTCTTTCGGTAGGATGCACTTACAAAGTGTATCCCGCCATTGCCGCGATTGCGACTACGATCACGGGGGAGATTGGAGTATACTTTCCCCCTATGGCAATTCTCAACGCGCATGGCTTGAGCCAATCCTTTGGTGACTTTGACCTGTTCAGCGGTCTTACAGCCAGTATTCCTAATGATGGCAAGGTGGGGCTGGTGGGGCCAAACGGCATTGGTAAAACGACCCTGCTGCTCATGCTGGCAGGTATCAACCAGCCGAGCAGCGGAGCGATTCATTGGGCGCGGGGCAGCCGGATTGGCTATTTGCCCCAGGAATCGGCCGACGCTTTCAACGGCCGTAGCCACACCGTATTCGACGAAATGTTGACCATCTTCGCCGATCTGCGTCGCGTTGAAGAAAAGCTGCGCCACCTGGAAAACGAGATGGCCGCCGGCAGCGATTCCGAAGAGCTGTTGGCTGAATATAGCGCCGTGCTAGAGCAGTTCGAGCTGGATGGTGGCTACCAATATGAGACCCGCATCAAGCAGGTGCTGCAGGGGCTGGGCTTTGGCCAGGCCGACTGGCAGCTGCCTTTACCCCATCTTAGCGGTGGCCAGAAAACACGCGCGCTGCTCGCCCGCCTCTTGTTGGAATCGCCCGACCTCCTTATCCTGGACGAGCCGACCAACCACCTGGACGTGGCCGCCATCGAATGGCTGGAAAGCGCCCTGCGCGTCTGGGGCGGCGCGCTGCTCATTGTCAGCCACGACCGGTATTTCCTGGACAAAGTGGTCAACGTTATCTGGGAAATGGGCCGGTCCGGCCTGGAAATCTACCGGGGTAATTACAGCAGCTATGTGGCCCAGCGGCAGGCCCGCTGGGAACTGCGCCTGCAAGAGTTTGAAGCCGAAAAAGCCCGGCTGGAAAAAGAGCTGGATTACATCAAGCGCAATATTGCCGGGCAGCGGGTGCAGATGGCCAAGGGCAAATTAAGCCGGATCAGCCGGGAGTTGACCGCCATCCACCAGCTTGGTTTTGACGGGGCGCGGGGCAAAAGCTGGTCGGAATTGAGCGGCGAGCTGGGGCCGGATGCCCGCAGCACGCGCCACTCGATGAGCGTGGCCGAAGCCGCCGAGGCGATCAAAAACCTGCCCCGGCCGTCCGGCCGTCACAGAACGCTCAACATCCGGCTGACGAGCGATCTCCGCAGCGGCAATATCGTCCTGCGGGCTCAGGAGCTGGCGGTTGGTTATCCTGGCAACACCCTTTTCACGGCCGCAGAAATCGAGCTGCGCCGGCTGGAGTGTGCCGCCCTCATCGGGCCCAACGGCAGCGGCAAGACGACCTTCCTCAAGACGCTGCTGGGCCAGTTGCTCCCCTTGGCCGGTAAGTTGGAGCCGGGCGCCAGTCTCAAGATCGGTTACTTTGCTCAGGCGCATGAGCAGCTTGATCCAGCTAAAACGGTGCTGGCGGAACTGACCAGCCATCACGAGATGTTTGTCAGCGAAGCCCGCGACTACCTGGCTAAATTCCTGTTTCAAGGGGATGATGTCTTCAAGCTGGTCAGCAGCCTGAGCGGCGGGGAGCGGGGCCGGCTGGCACTGGCCATTTTGGCCCTGGAAGGAGCCAATTTTCTGCTGCTAGACGAGCCGACCAATCATCTGGACATTCCCGCCCAGGAAACATTGCAGGAAGTGTTGGAGCAGTTTGAGGGCACGATTTTGCTGGTTTCTCATGATCGTTACCTGGTGGACCGGCTGGCCACGCAGATCTGGGAATTGAATGACGGCCGCCTCGATGTCTTTCCTGGTCCCTATCAGGAATATCTGGCAGAGCGGGAAAAGGCCGCCCAGGCGGAGGCGGCGCCGGTGGCCAGTAAACGGACTAACGGCCGTCAACCCGCCACCAACCTGAGCAATAACGCCCTCCAAAAACGAGCGGCCCAGTTGGCCGCCCTGGAGGATGAGATTAGCCAGCTGGAAAAACAGTTGGCCGAACTGGGTGACGCCCTGCAAGCAGCCAGCGCCAGCCAGCCTTTTGACAAGATACAAGCCTTAAGCATAGAATATGCCGCAGTGGAACAGCAGTTAGAGCAGTCTGTTGCCGCCTGGGAGAAAGTGGTTCATGAGCAAACTCTGGCCTGACAAATTCATCATCGGCTTGACCGGCAACATTGCCACCGGCAAATCGACGATTATGCGCTTTGCCACGGAGCAGGGCGCGCTGACGCTGGATGCCGACCAGATTGTTCATCAGATCCTGGATAGTGATGGCGCCATTCAAGCGGAAATCGCGGCCCAATTCGGTGACGATGTGCGTCGCAGCGACGGCCGTATCAACCGGGCGGCTTTGGGTTCGCTTGTTTTTCAGGATCCTGAAGCTCTCTACCGCCTGGAGCAGCTAATCCATCCCGCCGTGCGGACTCGTATAGAAGAGGAAATCGCCGCCAGCCAGGCGGCCGTGGTGATGATTGAAGCGATTAAGCTGTTGGAAGGGCCGCTGGCCACCGTCTGCGATCAGATTTGGGTCGCCCACTGCGAGCCTCTGCTGCAAATTGAGCGGTTGATGATCTGCCGTGGTCTGGATATGGAAACGGCCGTCATGCGGGTTAAAGCCCAGCCGCCGCAGGCAGCCAAAGTGGCCCGCGCCGACGTGCTGCTTACCACTGACGCCCCCATTGGCGAGACGCGTCGCCAGTTTGAGGCGGCCTGGACCCGGCTGCCCCTGCCGCCGGCCCAGATCACGCCAGCGGCCGAGCCGACGGCCGCTGCCAAAGCGCTGCAGGACGAGAAACGGGCTATTCCCCAGCCGGCGACAGAGACGAAACTGGCTGACCTGCAGCAGCAGCTCCGGCCTCCGGCGCCGGGCGGTGTTGACGATCCGGCTGCCGAAACCGAGATCCCATCGACAGAGCCCGCCGAGACGGCCGCGGAGATCACTGTTCGTCGCGCCCGACCCTCCGACATCCCTTCGATCCTGCTGCTGATTCAGCGGGCAACCGCTGGTCAGGTGACGATGAAGCGGGCCGATCTGTTATATGCTTTGGGTGAGCGCAGTTACCTGCTGGGCCAGGTCGGCGGTGAAGTCCAGGCCGTTGTCGGTTGGAACACGGAGGATCTGGTAGCCCGGATTGATCAGGTCTATTTTTACCCGTTGACGGCCGTGGCCACTGTCGGGGCGGCCGTTTTGGCCGATATCCTGGAGTCGGCTGAAGGGTTGATCTGTGAAGCGATCATGGCCTTTTTACCCCGCGAGACACCGGAACCAATTCGCGAACTTTTTTCTGCTGATGGTTATCAACTGGCCGACAAGGAACAGCTGCCGCGGGCCTGGCAAACGGCCGCCGAAGAATCCCAGCCCGACAGCAGCTTCATTATGCTCAAGGTTTTGCGCGACGCCCGTATCACGCAGCCCATGTAAGATGGACAATAGACGAACGACCAATGACGAATGACCCTGTTTGTCAGTCGTCATGGGTCGTTGGTCGCCAAGAGAAACTGATGGAAACTATAAAAAACCTTATCACCAATCACCCTAACCTTTCTGCCTGGACTGCCCTGGCCTTAGGCATGGTCGCCATCCTGGTCTGGGAGGCGCGCAAAGTGGGACTGGAGCCGATGCAGTGGTTCTGGCTCATTGTCATCACTGTCCTCGTTGCTGGCGCCTGCATCTGGATCATCTCCTGGGGCGAAGATGAGGAAGAGGAGAGTGAACGGTAATCAGTAAGAAGTGAGAAGTGAGAAGTAGTTGCCTACTTTTCACTTCTCACTTCTCACTTCTCACTTTTCACTACCACTCATGGATCTCAACGCCTACCTACCCTTTCAGCCAAGTAAGGCCGACCTGCTTTACCGGGAAATTGCCGATCTGTTTCAGATGGAGGATGTGACCCAGGATTGGCCCGAACCGGGCTTTATCCGCTTTCGCGGTTATTTTACCTGCGATCTGAGTGACTGCTTTGACGAACTGCGCCGTCGCTTTGAACGGCACGGCTACACGCCGATGATCCGTCAAGAGGACGGGCCTAAGGTGCTCCTGGCCATGCCCACGGTCTTTGATCCCCCGCCGTCTAACTGGTGGATTAACCTCTTTTTGCTGGTCGCCACGATTCTCGCCACCCTGTATGCCGGGGCGCTGCCGGAAGCGGCCGCCAATGCCCCGGCCGGCATGGATGAAACGGAAATCTATGCGATGGCCCTGCGCCAGTTGTGGTTGGGGCTGCCTTTTAGCCTGAGTATCATGCTCATTTTGGGTGCCCATGAGCTGGGCCATTATTTTGCCGCCCGCTACCATAAGGTGCCGGTCACGCTGCCCTATTTTATACCCATGCCCCTGTCCATCATTGGCACAATGGGGGCGTTTATTCGCATTAAGGCGCCCATTTCTAGCCGGCGGGCGCTGCTAGATATCGGCGCGGCCGGGCCGCTGGCCGGGCTAATCTTTGCCGTGCCGCTGCTTATCTACGGCCTCTGGATTTCCGAGGTGCAGCCCTTGCCCACCGATCAGATGTTTTTGCTTGAAGGTAATTCGCTGCTGTATGCCGGCCTGAAGATTCTGGTCTTTGGGGAGATGCTGCCGAACGCCGCCGGTCTGGACGTGGTCTTGAGCCAGGTAGCCTGGGCCGGTTGGGTTGGCCTGCTGGTTACCGGGCTAAACCTCATCCCCGTGGGCCAGCTGGACGGCGGCCACGTATCCTATGTGCTGTTTGGCCGTCGGGCGCGGGCTTTCTTCTGGCCGGTGATCATGAGCCTGTTTGTGCTGGCTTTGGTCACGCAGATGACGATGTGGCTGATCTGGGTAGCCCTGCTTTTCTTTCTGGGCCGCCGTCATGCTGAACCCCTGGATAGCGTAACGCCTTTAGACGGCCGCCGGCGTCTTATCGCCATTATGACCCTGCTCATCTTTTTCCTGGTCTTCGTGCCCTTACCCTTTCAGATTGTGACGCCCTAGCTCTAGCCCCCCTTCGACAAGCTCAGGGTGCGGCGGCTCAGGGTGCATCGGTGGCTGAGCTTGCCGAAGCCTCGACCGGCTCAGGGTCCGACGCTGGCTGAGTGCACACCCACGGCTTGCCAGAATGAGCCAATCGTGGCATAATTTGGCCCTTGTAAGGCGCCGTAACTCAGCGGTAGAGTAGGGGACTCATAAGCCCTTAGTCACTGGTTCAAATCCAGTCGGCGCCACACCACATAGTCCGCAGCCGGTGACCAGGCTGCGGATTTTTTATTGGCGCAGGCTAACCGGCTGCCAACCCCGGACGCTGTTCACCAACACAACTTGCGCACAGTCGGGCAGCCAATGCTGGGGAATGACCGCTTCCCGAATGCGTCCCTGGTCGAGCAAGTATTGGCGCATCGTCCCCGGCAGCAGGCCGCTGCTCACCGGTGGCGTAAGCCACTCTCCCTGATACTGCACGACCAGGTTGGCGATGGTTGACTCGGTTAGTTCACCCTGTTCGTTCCAGAGCAGCACGTCGTCGACATCGGGACAGCCGGCACGCGCCTGATCATATGGTGCGCGGTGAGTGGTTTTATGGTAGAGGAAGGGGTTAGACCGGTCAACCGGCTGTGTCGCCTGACCCACAGTACGCAGCGGCTTGTCAGGCAGGGGACTGATTTCCACGCTGGCGTCG
>Ga0209498_1002627_pt1 | contig 10811 bp, 8 predicted proteins | sample WalLakDeSediment_FD_184131 | JGI IMG/M metagenome (GOLD analysis project Ga0209498, IMG submission 184131) | Lake sediment microbial communities from Walker lake, Nevada to study Microbial Dark Matter (Phase II) - Walker Lake 11/02/13 Deep... | ecosystem: Environmental > Aquatic > Freshwater >... | reverse complement strand
AGTCGAAGGTTTGGCCGATGGTAAATGTAGCCGGCAAAGTAGCCGTAACCACACCCTGCCAACTCTGCCCACCAAGCCGGCTGGGCAGTTGCCACGTGATGTAGGTTACATCACCTTCAACGGTCACCGTTCCGGCGCCCGCCCCTTCAGTACTGCTTGAGCTATGGTAGGTCAAACCGGCGCCGAGCGTGGCTGTATACACAATATCGTGAGCATAAGGTCGCCCACCTGTATTTACCGTGTTGAACGTCAATCGCACTTGCCCACCGCCGGCACCGAGGCCCTCAGCATCCAGGTACAAGGGTGCAGGGGTATACGTCACATTCAACGCCGGTTGCACTGTGTTCACTTGCGCCGTAGTATCATCATTTTGAACTGCCGTCGTGGTTTGACAACCCGGCGCATCAGCACAATAGCGCAATACTCCCTGTATGCGCAGGTTCTGATTGTGACCGATTTCATTGTTACCGACATATTGATATTGAGTGCGTACAGCATAGACGACCATCGTGATCGTATCGGTACCGGTGATAGTGCCTTGATCGGGGAAAATGACAAGTGCGCCATTGCGCGCGGCCAACGGCTCATAATTTCTCAGTTGATTGGCCGCGGTCGTACCCGTATAAATCGTGGACCCGTCCGGGCTAGAACCCGTCGGGTATAAACCATCCTGCAACGCCACCCGGGGTGAAGCATCGTAGATCGTCCCGCCCGAGACCGTATACACCACCGTCACGGTGACCAGCTCACCGGCCACAGCTTGATGGACGGCGTTGTTGGCCTCCACAATCGACGTCACGCTGCTTTTCTGAATAGTGATCACTTGCTGCGGCGCAGCCGGCGCCGCCAACCCCTGCGCTGCCGCCCCATTAAACGCCAGTAGCGCCAACACCATGATAAGCCCTAGCCCAATCGCGCTCATCCCATACCACCAGCATACGCGAGATGAGCCTTTCGTCAGTTGCACTTCCTTCACCATAATATGACCTCCTCGTAGACTGAAAATTGACAAAGCGACGATGGATAAAGCAAACAGATAGATCGCCGGAATCTATCTAACCATAATTATACCACAAATACCAAAAAGTCATAGTCAATCTATGGCGCTCAAACTGACCATCTCACACGAATGCAGCTCCGAAGATTGCATCCGAGAGATCGCATGCTCTACCGCACAAGAGCCACTCACGGCCCCAATTGCGCCATAATCTCACGCGCTTCTCTAGCCCATTGCTCCGGCGGTTGCGTATCCAGGAACTGCTGGAGCGTAGCCTTCGCCGCAGCGCTCTCGCCATTGGCGAAGTAAGCCAACCCCAGAGCAAATAACGCCTCGCGCATCTCTGGGTTGCCTTGCACGGCCTGCTCCAACAAGCCAATCGCCTCGGTGAGTCTGTTCTGGTTCAAATACAGCGTGCCCAATCCCACCAGGGCTTCGGGTTTTCCAGGCGCTAAGGCTAACGCCTGTTCGAATTCGGCTTCAGCCTGTTGTAAAAATGCCAGATCGGACGTCGCAATGGCAATCTGGAGATAGGTCGCGCCAAGTTGATAGTGGCTGTCGGGATCGTTGGGATCGGCTGCCAACGCGGCTTTAAATTCTGCGACGGCGGTTTCCATATCACCGGTTTGATAGGCCAGCACGCCCAGGTTGTGATGGACTGCCGCCGCGCGCTGCGGATCCAACGCCATCGCCTGCGCGAAAGCCGTCTGTGCTTTGGGATATTCGCCCAGATTGAAATAAGCCAAACCAAGCATAAAATGCGCCTCACCGTTCGCCGGATCTGTCGCAATCAGCTGTTCCAAAGCATCGCGCGCCGCAGCGTACTGCCCGGCATCCATCTGCGCCTGTACCGCTTCCACGTTGACCGCTTCCGCCGGCTGCGGCTCGGGCGAAGATTGTAGCACGAAATACAAACCAACGCCTGCCAACACCACAATCAATCCTACGAGCACCAATCGTCCTTGTTTCTGCATAGTCCTCCTCCTGGTATTCTGGTATGATGATAGGCACGTTGCACTTTCTGAAATACAACGCGCCAGATAGTTACCCTTGCTGCGGTTCCAAGAGTACCACCTGGGTCTCTTCCGCGCCGCTGCTGCCCGAAAGCACCCTGAGGCTGGGCTGCGGATCGCCCCACGTAACCCCCATCTCTTTCAGGAAACGGTTTACAGGGTTGCGCGTCAACTTCAGACCGGGCGTCTCGTAATTCATCGGCACCACAATGTCCGGCTCCACCAGGCTCACGATTTCAGAGGCCATAGGAGGCGTCAATCCTCCTGGGAGGCCCACCGGAATGAGCAAGACGTTGACCGATCCCATCGCTTCAACTTGCGCTTGCGTGGGCGTATGCCCCAATTCACCCAGGTGACACACCACCACCCCGTTGGCATTCACCGAAAACACGATGTTTTGTCCCGCGTCCGCGCCCCGCTTGCGGTCACGGAACGTGGCGACACCGGTGATGAACAAACCACCAATTTCGTATTCGCCCGGTCCCGCCAGCGCGCGCGAGACGTTACGCATCCCCTTCCAACGCGCCTGTTGTGGATCGTCGTATAGCACGCTCGAGGTGACAATATCCGCACGACTATGGGGTAACACCAGGCCAGATTCCTCTTCGTTGAACGGATCCATCACGACAGCCGGGTACCCACGCTCAACAATGCGAAAACATCCCAAACCATACCATGTCAATTCCATACTATCGGCTCCTCTGAGAGAATAATCTCGTAGTCTTTCATCCCGCAGGCTTTGCAACAGCATACTGCCGTAGCGCGTTCCTCTCTACCTCTGATTATAATCAAAAGAGTCGAAATACAAAAGTCCCGGTGAAGCAACGCCTGTTTGAATTGAGTTTGTCCCCTGGTATGAGTTATGCTATAATGAGCATCAGAGGTGGATATGGCACAGAACGCCTTGCATTTAATCCCTTCCCAGCAATCATGCCAATTGATCGAACTGGCAGAACGCGCGCGCGTGGGATTAAGCCGGTTTGCCGACGCCGAAGTCGAATACAACGTCGTGGGGCTACAAATGCTGGATGAGTGGATCGACCGTCACCTGAGACGCTTTCCCCGTCCCTCCCAAGAGATCGTGACGGCCTGGGGAACCTTCCTGGGCGAAACCTTTCGGCGGCGCTTCAACGCCGAATGGGGCGTAAATCACACCGAAGGCAAACCCCACCTCGGCATCGTCTGTCCCAAAGGTGATATGGAGTTGTTCTTTGTCGATGTGATGGATCAAATGCAACGGCGTATCAGAGACGGGATGAACGAATCCCTGGCCTTTTATTACACCCTCAAAAGCATAGAGATGCGCGAGGAATGACGGCTTTCACGTTAAACTACGACTCTCCAGATTCAGGCGGGTCGTTTGGATCGTCGTCTTCGTCGCGCTCGCTCTTGGCGTGTTCGGCAAATTTTCGCAGTCGCGCTTCCACCCGGGCATGAATCGAATCGGCGGTAAAGACGCCCTCGGCATCGCGTTCACCGGCCGGCAGCCCGGTCAGCAGTTCCAGGCCCTCATCCACGCTCTCGATCACGTAGATGTGAAACTGTCCTGCCCGCACCGCATCAACGACATCCTCCCGCAGCATCAAGTGCTTCACATTGATAGCGGGAATGATGACCCCTTGCGCACCCGTCAATCCGCGCTGACGGCATATGTCAAAGAACCCCTCAATCTTCTCATCGACGGCGCCAATGGGTAAAACTCGCCCGTGCTGATCTACCGCGCCCGTCACCGCCAGGCCTTGACGGAGGGGAATCTCGGAAATCGCCGAGATCAGCACATACAATTCCGCACACGAAGCGCTGTCGCCGTCGATATCGTCATAGGTTTGCTCGAAACTTAGGCTGGCCTCCATCGACAGTGCGTGATCTGCGCCGTACTGCCCGCCGAAATATCCGATCAGCGTCAACAACCCTTTGCCATGCAGCGGTCCGCTCAACTGCACTTCACGGTGAATGTTGAGTACATTGCCACGGCCCACGTAGGCGCGCGCTGTAACGCGGCACGGTAGCCCGTAAACGTACCCCCCCATCGACGTGACCGTCAGCCCGTTCACCTGCCCGATGACCGCGCCGGAGGTGACAATCACCAGACTGCCCTCGGCAATCGCGCGATGCGCATACTCCTCGCCCAGGCTCGCGCGGCGCTTCTGTTGGCGAAGGGCTTCCAACACATCCGCATAGTGCACCACCGTGTGTCCGGCTTTTTTGGCCCAATACGCGGCCTCGCGCGCCAGGTCGGCGATCTGGCCAAAGTGGATGCTCAGACGTTCCTGATGTTCCGCCAGCCGCGATCCATATTCCACTACCCGCGCCACGGCTTCGGCAGTGAACGGCAACAGATGCTCATCCTCCGCCAGCGTGCGCACAAACTGCACATACGTGGACTCAGACTCCGGGGTGCGATCCATTTCCGAATCGAAATCGGCCAGCACTTTGAACAGCTTGGCGAAGTCCTCGTCGTAGGCGTACAAAGCGTAGTAGGTGTGGGGAGAACCGCGCAAGATCACCTTCACGTGCAAGGGGATCGGCTCGGGGATGGGCGTCACGGTACGCACCAACTGCTGGCCATCCGGCGATTCGATGCGAATCAATCCCCCAAACAGCGCGCGCTTTAGCCCTGTCCAGACGTAAGGTTCGTCCATCAACGCTTCGGCATCCAGGATGAGGTAGCCGCCGTTCGCGCGGTGTAGCGCCCCCGCGCGGATCAGCGTGTAATCGGTCACAGAGGCCCCGCGCCGCACGTCGTACTCGATGCGCCCAAAGAGTTTGTCATACGTGGGGGCGTCTTCGATGATGACCGGTGCGCCCTGCGTCTGCGCGTTATCGACCAACAAATTGATCCGGTAACGTTGGTGAACCGGAATCTCCAGCAACGACATGCTGTCGTCTTCCAGGCTGTCGTCGCTTTCACTGCGAAACGTGCTCACATTTTCGATGATGTCCTGCAACACTTCGGATAGATACGCGCGCACTTCTTCCTGGGCGGCGTACTTCTCGCGCAACTCCTTCACCAACGGGCCGACGGTAAAAGTGGCGACTTCGCGATCCAGGCGCTCGACGGATGCCTGAGTACGGCGTTCGTATTCGCGCAAGCGGCGCATCGCGCTGCTGAGCATATCATCCAACACATCGAGGTTTTGCTCGACAGCGGCGCGATCCTCTGTCGCGAGCTGGCTGAACGCCTCCGGGGTGAGCAATTCACCATCGCGCACCGGGGAGATGTACAGTCCCGAAGGCGAACGAATCATCGCAAAGCCGCGCTCGCGGCAAGCCACATCCACTGCCGCCAGCTCCTCCTGCTGCATGCTACGGTACTGCTGTTCAAGCGTCTCTCGCGCTTCGGCGTACTGGTCGGTCTCGAACGCCTGCAACAGCCGATCCATCAGGCCGCTGTTGAAACGTTCCATATCCGCGCGCAACTCAGCGCCCTGTCCGGGTGGCAAGCTGATGGCTCTGGGCGTCCCCAGTTCGGTGAAGCGGTTGACGTATACCCAATCGTTGGGCGTCGCAGACTCACTCGCCTGCTTATGGACGATGCGGGACAAAATCGAACGACGTCCCGTCCCCGACGGCCCCATCACGAACACGTTGAAGCCGGGGCTTTGAATATCCAGCCCAAAGTAGATCGCTTCTACCGCGCGATCCTGCCCGATGATCGTCGGCGTATAAGGGAGTTCTCCGGTGACTGCAAAAGAAAAAGTCCCCGGATCACACGCTCGATACAGCGCGTCCGAGGGAAGTTCCTTGCCCTTCACGTGCTCAGTCTGCTTTATCAAATAATTATCCAACCTGTATTGTCAACATAAAGCAGGACCAAAAACGAAGCCGCTCCGACCTCATTCTTGGTCCCGCGATTAGTGAATAGCTATCAGCGGTCAGCTTTCAGCCTGTATATCTAGGCCAGACTCTCGGCGCAGATGTCCGCCGAGAGCTAGAAGCTGATAGCTGACTGCTGATAACTGACCGCTCATCTACCGCCGCCCCAAGTGCATCGGCATAACGACATGAACAAACGCATCGTCGCCCACCGCTTTGATGACCCCGGGGTTGGTAGACGCGTTCAGTTCCAACGCCACCTGTGGCGTATCCAAAGCCGAGAAGACGTCGATGAGGAAACGCACATTGAACGCAATGTCCAGCCCATCACCTTCGACGTTGGCCATCAGTTCCGTGGACCCCTGCCCTGACTCGGCGGAATCGGCAGAGACGGTGATGCGGCCTGCCTGGATGGAAAGCGTGACGATGTTAGCCACATCGCGCGCGAAGATGGCTGCGCGCTTACAGGCTTGCAGGATCTCCTCACGACCCAAAACCACCGTCGTGTTGGCCGAGGCCGGGATGATGCGCCGCACGTCGGGAAAGTTGCCGTCGATCAACTGCGAATTCAGCACCGTGTCCGTCAGCTTGAAGAGGATCTGGTGGTGCGGGTGCGTGGTCGAGATGTTGACCGGTTCTTCCTGCCCGCCGATGATGCGCATCAGCTCAGAAAGCGCCCGCGCCGGAATGATGACGCTGAAGGGCGTGGGAACCGGATGGATGAGCGGGATGCGTCGCATCGACAGCCGGAAGCCATCGGCGGCCGCCAGCGTAAGCGTGCTGCCCTCGAATTCCGCCAACACGCCGGTGAGCACGGGATGGCTCTCGTCTGTAGAGGCAGCGAACGTGACCTGCACCAGGCCCGTGCGCAAGTCGCCGGCTTCTACGGCGAATCCATCGCCCTGTTCCGGCTCCGGCACGACCGGGAATTCGTCGGCGGAGATGCCCCGGAAGCGCGCGTTCACCATCCCACAGTTGAGCGCCAATGAGAGCGTCTCGTCGTCCATCGTGAGATCGACCTGATCCGGCGGCAGCGAGTTCACCAAATCGATGAAATTGCGCGCAGGAACGGTCAACGCGCCGTCGGTTTCCACCCGCGCGCCAACCCAATGCACCACACTCAATTCCAGGTTTGTCGCCGCCAGCTTAAGCTGCCCGTGATCGGTCGCCAAAAGGACGTTGCCCAAAATCGGCATCGTCGTGCGGGAGGGGACCGCCCGTCCAACAATGCTCAATCCTTTGGCAAGATTTTCCTGCAAGCAAGAAAGTTTCATCGAGGGCCTCCTGATAACCTTGAGTTAGTTGTGATTACATCCAGTATACTCGAAGCTGATGAAACGGCAAGAAGAATAGGAATCAGTAATTGGGGATTAGTGATTGGGGATTGGGAAATCGTTTTGTGTTTGCCCAATCCCCAGTTACCGATTCCTAATCCCTATTCACCAGTTGCACGGCGGCAGTTGCCAGGCCAACGATCAGCCAAAACAACGTCACCGAATGGTGAAAATCGAGGCTGAAGAAGTAGCGATCCGATGCGCCGGCAATCAGCCCGCCAATGATCGCCGCGTGGATGCCGTACCACAACGGTTCCAGCTCGGGCGAACGCTCGGCAGCCTTGCGCCCGCGCCAAAAGCGCACGAGCAGCACCCCGGCAATCGCCAGAAAGACGGTTAGGCCAATCAGCCCCATCCGCTCGGCGATGGTCAGGTACATGCTGGCGACTGCCGTGTAGATGTCGATGTCCGGCGCGCCCGCGAACCCCACCCCAAGCCACGGGTAGCGTTCGATGAGGATGAAGGCGTCTTTATACTCGCCCAACCGCATTTGCATCGACAGGTCTTGAAATTGCAGTCCTTCGATGAAGTGACCGATGTACGCCTGCGTCCAGGGCAACACCAGCACCAGAATCACCGCCGCCGCGATCCAGGGCAACAGCTTGCGGTAACGCAACACAGCTAGAACCAGGATCGCCAGCGCCGCCGCCAGCATCGTCCCCCGCGAGAAGGTGAGACCCAGGCAAATCCCCATCACGCCGAGGCATCCAAGCACGATCCAACGGGGAAGCAACGGACGTTTGGCGAAAAGCTGCGGGACCGCCATGGTCATCGCTACATTCAAGAGGCTGCCGAGCACGTTGGGATCGATGGACGTGGAAGTAGCCCGCTGCATCAAGGCGGGATCGTCACGGATGAAGCGCAGCACGCCTGCCCCGGTGGGATAGCCCAGGCGACCGAGCGCGGAGAGCAACCGTATCGTCACCAGATCGGGCAGGAAATACAGGCCAATGCCCAACGCCGCCGCCGCCGTCGCTCCCAGGATCAGCCAGCGCATCAGCCGCCCCAGACGCCCAACGTCGCGCACCGTGTTCACGACGAGGTAAAACAACGCCAGGCTCAACAACGTCTCCGCAAAGCGCCGCGCCAACGTCACCGTCAAGGGCGCGTGGCCTAGACCGGCGACGAACGTCCCTACCGCCAGCACGCCAAAGACCAGCACCAGCCCGCCCAAAGGCGTCGCCTCGAACCGCTGCTCCTCGCCCAAGAGATACGGCAACAGCCAGACGACAAACAACCCTACCAACGCGAGATCCAAAAAAGTGGGGGTGAACCCAACGCTGAACGGCAGCGAAGCAAACGGCAACAGTGTGATGATGCCGATCACGCTCACGTAGGCGAATTCGATATCACACACCATCCAGAACGCCAGCGCCAGGGCAACCAGCAGGGCGATCGCCGGCAGCGCGCCCACCTTCACGATGAGCCACCCGCCGCCCACGCTTACCCCCAGCGCCAGCAGCGCCGCGATGATTACCAGCACCCAGCGGTGGCGGGTAAAGATCAGCGGTCGAAACACGCTCTCTTCGAGCACATCCTGAATGGTTGTACGCCAGTTTGTCATTGTGCCTCTGGTAGGTCATTATACCTGCCCGCGAACGCGCGTCAAGAATCAGCTTGAAGTTGGCCCCGGCTTTCTCATTCCCGCTCACCTGCCCCGTCCCGGTGAGCGGGAATGAGAATACGATGATGATAAAGCCCTGGTCAAGGTTGACCTGGGTATAAGACAGATTATCGGAAAAAGAAAGGCGTTTATCTGAATATTTCCCTTTGTATTGCTGTGGCCGGTCTCCGACCGTACCACCGCTGGCCCAGGTAATGGGTTGGGCAGGCGCGGTCGGAGACCGGCCCGAGCGATTCCCAATAATTTGCCCTATACCCGGTTGACCTCCACGTATTTACGTGATAAACTTAACTACGTGGAGGTGAAGCATGAATACAGCGATGGAAACCCAAAATGTGACCCTGTCGATTCCCAAAGATATGCTTAGAGAGATCAAACTTATCGCCGTCGAAGAGGGACAATCGATGTCCGGGTTAATGACGCAGATGTTGCGGGAGTTGATCGAACGCCGTTCGCGCTATCGGCTGGCGCAACAACGCCAGATAGCCCTTATGGAAGCCGGTTTGGACCTGGGTACCGGCGGTCAAATCACCTGGAGCCGAGACTCTCTCCATGAACGCTGAGCCAGGCCAATTTGTAGATACGAACATCGTCATCTATGCCTACGATATCCATGCTAACGCAAAACACAGCGCTGCACGGGCATTGATGAATAACTTGTGGCGCTCGCAAACCGGCTGTCTCAGTATTCAAGTCTTGCAAGAGTTCTATGTAAACGTCACCCAGAAAATAGTGACACCGGTAGACGTTGCAACTGCAACGCAAATCATCCACGATCTATCGGATTGGACGGTATATGCGCCGGTACCCAATGATGTGATCAATGCAATCCGCGTACAACAACGCTATCAACTCTCCTTCTGGGATGCGATGATCGTCTGGAGCGCGGCCCGGCTCGGCTGTAGCATCCTCTGGTCAGAAGACCTCAACCACGGGCAAACGTATGAGGGCGTGCGGATACAGAATCCGTTCGTGACGAATGATGAACGATAACAACGTTTTGCAAGCCAAAGCGCAGCAACGACGCCAGCGTTAGTATAGTTGACGCACGTGTGTTTCGCGTATACTTATCGCAGCACAATCACAATGTAGCACAGGCGTCCCGCCTACGTCACAGACATTATTCTTCCGAAGGGGAAATTTATCCATGCAATACGGCTACTTCGACGACGATGCCATAGAATACGTCATCACCCGGCCCGATACGCCGCAATCGTGGAGCAACTACCTCGGCTCCACCGAGTACGGCGCCATCATCACCAACAACGCCGGCGGCTACGGCTTTCACAAATCCGGCGCGCGCGGGCGCTTCCTGCGCCTGTTCTTCAACAGCATCCCGATGGATCAGCCAGGGCGCTACTTCTACCTGCGCGACAACGCCAGCGGCGACTACTGGTCGGCCTCGTGGCAGCCGGTAGGCAAGCCACTCGACCGGTACCAATCCACTTGCCGCCACGGGACGGCGTACTCGGTTTTCGAGTCTCGCTACGCCGGCATCGCGACCGAGGCCACGTACTTCGTCCCCCTGGGACAGACGTTCGAATATTGGCGACTCAAAGTCACCAACGAGAGCGACCACACGCGCGACCTGTCGCTATTCACGTACTGCGAATTTACCAATCAGTGGATGACGTTCCAGGATCAGGTCAACCTGCAATACTCGCTCTTCATCGTGCGCGGCGAATTAACTGCCGACAACCTGCTGCGTATCGCCATCCAGGATAACCTCACGCCCACCGACGAGACCGCGCTGGCTAACGATATGTCCAGCCGCGCGTGGATGGCGCTCATCGGCGCGCCGCTCGCCGGTTACGACACCAGCCGCGAGGCGTTCCTCGGCCCGTACCGCAGCTACCACAACCCGCTGGCGGTGGAACAGGGCCGGTGCAGCAACAGCAACGCCTACGGCGACAATGCCTGCGGCAGCGTGCAAACCAATCTGACCCTGCGACCGGGTGAGAGCCGCGAGGTGCTGGTAATGCTCGGCATCGGCGACGCGCGCGTAGTGGGGCAGCACGCCGTGGCCG
>Ga0209498_1002626_pt1 | contig 10812 bp, 8 predicted proteins | sample WalLakDeSediment_FD_184131 | JGI IMG/M metagenome (GOLD analysis project Ga0209498, IMG submission 184131) | Lake sediment microbial communities from Walker lake, Nevada to study Microbial Dark Matter (Phase II) - Walker Lake 11/02/13 Deep... | ecosystem: Environmental > Aquatic > Freshwater >... | reverse complement strand
AAGACCTCCCAGATCGATCCTTCTGGTGTTCCCTCCACTCCCTGGGCTCATCTTCCCAAGCCCAACCTCTCCTTCCTGAAAGAGGTCTCATTGCCTCTGTCCGTTGTGGCTTCTGTTCAAGCCTGGTCCAGGCAATATGGGCCCGCTGTCCTGGGTGGAACATGCTCCCTGTTGGCGATGGTTTTCCTGCTTGTACCCCCTCTGCGGAAGAAAAAGACCTTGAAAAGCCGGGTCAAACAAGACTATACCTATGCCAGAGGCACGCGACAACTTCGGCTCTTGAGGAATGCCATGATCGAAATAGAACATTCCATTCGATCCAAGAAGAAGTCCTGTCTTGACATGGATAAAGATCTCAAGACCATGGAAAGACAGCTTCGAAAGGCCAAGGATGAAGAGAGGAAGGGGCGTCTCGAAAGGGAAATCAAGCGAGTGGGCCAGCTCAAACTACAAGCCTACAAGGAACTAGATGAGATCTGCGCGCTGAAAAAGGACGTGGAAGAAGGAATCGCCTCTCTCAGCGCCGTGAATCTTTCCGACTTCATCAAGGCCACTCGGGGAGACCAGGAGGCGCGTCAAAGGGTGAGTAGTCATTTCATGGGACTGTTTCCACCGTGGGAAATGCCTCCGGCGTGGTTCGAAAAGGCATCTAAATTCGAGGAGTGACATGTTTCAGTGGCTCCATAGATTATTTCATCCAGGTGATATAAAGCAGTTGGATATACGCATCGAGCTGGATCAGGACGAAGAGGGATGCCTCATTGCGAGGCTTCAGGAACGGAAGGGACAAAGATACCAGGCGGTATCCGATCCATCCGCTCTGTGGGAATACGGAGAAATACAGAGAATCGGATCGGATCGTTACCTCATCTCTCCCAAAGGCTTCGAAACCATCCTCGCACTTCGACACCTAGCTCCTCGTCCTCGGCCCGATGGATCCATGGATGTGGAACTTCAACCTCAGGTACTCCAGCACCTGAGGAAAACCGGGTCTCTGGTAGAGAACGAACGCTGCAAAGGAATCATCATCTCCGATGAATCCGTTCGGCCTGTTTGTGAAATCGACCTGGAGTCCAAGACGGGTCTGGTGGTACGAACAGGATATCGCCTGCCGGGAGAAGAGGATTTGTTCTCCCTGGAAGATCTCGCCCTGACCCAGGACGGACATTTCGTCGAAAGCGGTGGAACCTACTTCCCTCTTCAGAGGGATTTGCCTGGGAGAGTTCAGGAATGGCTCTCGGAGAAAGAGTACCGTATTCCCTTGGACCAGGTTCCAGAGTTTTTTAAGGAACAACTCCCCTTCCTAACCAAGACGCTTAACGCCAAGCTTTCCAATCGAGCGGGCAAAATCGTCATCATCGAGGATCCCTTGCGTCCCCACCTTCGAATCACTGGGGTGGAAAACGAATGGATCGATTTTGATCTGGTGTACGGAACAAGCAATCTCAAGATCTCCCATGACACCGCGAGCCAAATGAAATCATCCCATCTGCATCCAGACGACTATACCTGGATTGGAGGCATTCAGAGGGAAGTCATCCAACGCGTGGATGAACTTCTATCCGAACTGAATGTAACGGCAACGCCTCATGGGTACAGCCTTCCTGTCCTGAAATACAAGGAACTGGAGGCCTTTTCACAGCAAATCGACGCGTACAAGGATGTCTGCCCGGCGTACGAGGAATTGCTGGAACGTCCGCCCTTTTAACCCTGTCAAGGGCTGTGTCAGACGTACCGGGTCTTCATGGCCACGCCTTTGGCCGCGCTCTGACCGGCCAGATCCAAGATATGGATGGGACGCCTGGCCCATTCCCCGGTGATCGCCAGATCCGTTCCTTTGGTGAGATGATCAGCGATATTCTGATAGAATCGCCAACCCTCCGACTCCGGATTGCGTCCCTTGGCCGTGACGAGCTCTCCCTTCTTGTAGGAGTGGATCGTGTAGCTCCCTCCGTCGAAAATATAGGTTCCTTTGGTCCCGGTGATCTCGAGCTGTCCGGCCTTGGGATTCGAATCGATGCTTGAGATCGTCAGGGCAAGCCATCGGCCAGTCTTGAAACGGACCACGGCGACAGCCTCGTCCTCATTGGTATCCGCTTTCCATCGGGTTTGAGAGGCCCAATAGCCTCTCTGAACATACCCTGAGACTTCCCTCATCTCGTCGTCCATGATCTGAAGACTATATTCCAACAGATGCGCTCCCCAATCATAGAGAATCCCGCCGGAGATCGACTTGCTGGTCCGCCACCAGTCTCCAGGTTTCCCATATCCACCCATGTGGGCCTCGATTCGAATCACGTCTCCAATGGCCCCGCCGCGTATCTTCTTCATGGCATTCAGGATGCAGCCATCCCAATGTCTGTTGTGATACGTGGAGACAAAGACGCCTTGAGCCTTGGCCGTGTTGATCATGGCATCACACTCCGAGGTCGTAATCGCGAAGGGTTTCTCGGACACCACGTTTCTTCCGGCTTTCAGCGCTTGCAGGGCCAGCTTCGTGTGCGTGTTGTGTGGTGTAATGATCAGCACCAGATGGACATCGCTCTTTCTCAACATGGCACCAAGGGAGTCGTAGGTCTCGATCCCTGGAAAATCCTTGACTGCGACATCCAACCTGGTCGCATCGATATCCGCCACGGCCACAGGGGTCATCCCCGCGCGAAGGACTTCGTTTAAATGGTGACGTCCCATGTTGAAGGAAGCACCGTATCCAACCGCCCCGACCTTGATTTCACTTGCTTTCTTGAATCGTTTCACAGCTCCACTCCTGTTCTATTCGCCAACCCGCAGAACCGATCCACATACGTCTTCACGGCGTCATGCGGGACTCTTGCGAAGGTGGCCATTCTCTCATGTTTCGTTCTTCCGTGCGATTTCAGAAGCCGCTTCCCTTGCGGATCCGTCCCAACACCTCATACGTCAACCTCGCGCTTTCCGGGGTAACGAACAAGGGGGCCTTTTCCCTCAAGGAAAGGTATAGCCTGTCATAGTAACTCTCGTACCGTTTCTTGGGCTGAGGCGACATGGTTTCCTCGATCCACGGGATGTTGTCCGGTCCAGGGACCACGCCATACTGTCTCTTGGGAGCGTAATGCAGATCGTTGACCGGGAGCTGTTTCACCTTCTTGGGATCGAATCTCCTGACATGAGCCTCCTTGCCCTGGATCCATAGCGTGCCGTAACGACCACACACCACCCACCCTGGCTGGTCCGAAGCGTCGACGCTGGTCATTTCGACATCCAAAACAACGCCGTGTCGATCCTCGACTATCGCGCAAATATCGTCTTCCGCGTCCCCTGGATTGAAAAGATGTCGCACACGCCCCCAAACCGACCGGATCTGTGGATCCAGGAACTGGAGTCCCGCGTCCACCAGATGCACTCCCCAATTTCCGGTCATGCCTCCACCATACTTGGTCAGGGTCTGCCAGTCGTTTCTCCGATGGAACCCCCCCACCCTTCTCCGGAGACGAAAGATGGGACCCAACAGACCGCGATCCACCCATTCCTTTACGAAGAGAAACTCGGAATTGAGCCTATAGTTGTGATGGACCGTAAAAAGCCTCTTCGATTGTTTGGCAGCCCAGGCCATGCGATCGATCCCCGCTGCGTTTCTCGCCGCGGGTTTTTCGACCAGCACATGCTTGCCAGCCTTGGATGCCCTGATGGACATGGCTTCATGGTCCTTGGACTGGGTCGCCACCACGATCAATTCCACGTCCCTGTGCTTGAGGATTTCCTCGAAACGGCTGTACCCCTTGCATTGGGAGGCAACCTGGGCCTCAAGCACCCTGTCTTGTTCCACATCACAAACAGCGACCAACTCAAATCCATTGTGCGACATGATGACTTGACAATGATGGCACCATCCGATCCTGCCGAGCCCCACCACACCGCATCGAACAGGATCTTTTACTCTGTTCCTGGACAGGAGTCCCACATCGAAGGCGGGATTGCCTGCCGGTTGTCTCTTGCTTCTGGATGAAGCTGTTTTTCCTGGAGACATCGTTTTTCCTCCGCTCTCCTATCGAGGCCCGTTCAAACGATCGGCTCGCGCCAAGGAATTTCTATCTGCCTCTTTTCTCGATGAGATAGATAGGCATACTCCATAAGTTCCGTCAGTTGGGTGCCCTCCTCCAGACCGAAGGGGATGGGATCATCCCTCAAAATCCCGTCCACCCAGAGTCGAATCGGTTTGGGAAGTCCCTTGGGAAGTTGGCTGGGAGAAATCCAGCCCGGAACCGAAGTCGCGATGTTGTTGGAGATGAGTCGTACACCTCCATCCGTCCCGCCGATGACAAGACATCCCTCGGTCCCATAGAGTTCCAGCCAGCCGGGGGAATGGGTGGACACGAAACTGGTCTCCACAACACCGATGGCCTTGTTCTCGAACTCGATGACCGATACGGCGTTGTCCTCCACGGGATGCCCGGTCCTCTCGTTGAACAAAGACGTGATACGGATCGGTCTTCCCAGGATCCAGCGTGCCAGGTACATGGGATGGGCTCCAAGATCCATCATGGCGCCCCCACCGCACTCTTTAGGATCATAGAAATGCTGTGGCAGCCAGTTCGCGCTGGCGCCATTGTGCGCCGTGCGCACCCTCATCAACGTCACATCCCCGATCACTCCTTCTTCAGCGACCTTCTTGGCAAACAAATGCTGCGGAGAGGTTCTTGCCGGGAAAGAGATACAGAATCGCACCTTGGCATCCCTGACAGCCAAAGCGACGCTTTCGCATTCCTTCACGGTCAAGGCCATCACCTTCTCCGTGAAAAGATGTTTGCCTGCCTTGGCCGCAGCCACCATGACCTCAGCGTGACGATCCGTGGGAGCGTTCACAACCACCGCGTCCATTTCCCGCTTCTGAAGAAAATCGTTCAAATCAGCATGGAAAGGGACCCCAAGCTCGTCAGCCCAGGCTTGGCCCCTGATTGGGTTTTCGTCGTACACGGAGACAATGTCCACATCGTCCATCCCCCTGAGTTCACGTGCATACCCTTGGGCATGCACATGCCATCCACTCAGCATTCCCACCTTCAGCATGGTCTCTTCTCCTTTATTCAGAGGCAACATCAGAATCGACCCAGCGCTTCTCTTCTCAGGTCCACATAGTATCTATAGGTGTCATAGGATACATCCGGCGGCACGAAATGGTCCAACATGGGGATAAACCCACCCTGTTTCCAGACGGGTTCCAGCCTTCTCAATTCCGCGTCGACCCCGTCTTTTCCGGCAGCGATGGCCCGCTTGTCCATCCCGCCCATGAGGACCGATCCGGGAAAGGATCGCCTCAGGATCACGGGATCCGAACCGGCAGCTCTCTCGCAAGGATGGGTCCCATCCATTCCGGCCTCCAGGAAAAGGGGAAGCAGCTCTTCCACTCTCCCATCCGTATCCACCATGATCACCTGGACACCTCCCTCGCGGAACCCTTGGATTAGTTCCCGATACAAGGGCAGCATGTACTTGCGAACCATCTGTGGCGAGATCATGGACGCGGTCTTGTAGGACATGTCCTCCCAGACCTGGACAAAATCCAACAGGCCGGTGGCCAAGACTCTGGCGTACAAATCCTTTGCGAAGTGAAGCCTGTCCCCCAGAATCCGCTCCACGAGTTCAGGCTGATCGTAAAAGGCCATGCACCAGTTTTCCATGCCCATCAGGCCCCTCGGGAACCCGAAGAATCCCCGAAAACTTAGTCCCACAATCTCCCCCCTGTCCTTGCGCGCTCTGAGATCCTCATCGAAACAAAGAGGATATCGACTTGGAGTCTGAGCATTCAATCGCTCGCGCAGATTCTCGTAGTCCTTTTCGCAGCATACAGGAAATCGAACGTACTGGGGGATGGTCCTTCCCGTCTTCGTGCAACGATACACCACGCCCAGCGCGTCAGAGATCAACAAGGTATTCTCCGACTCCTCCAACACAGACTCCTGGAATGCAGGATGGATGTTGTCGTCGATGGGAAGCCAGTTCAGGTTAAAACTGACATCCAGCCCCAGAAAAGCCTCGAGCTGCCTTAGATCCTTGACATGGTTCGGAAGCCCTTCCTTGTGCCATCGTTCCAAGGTTTCAGGCCATACCCCCATCTCCATGAGTGGAACACGATCCACGTCCTGAAACTTCATGGTCCTCAAGAAACGTTCACGTTGCGTCATGGCAGGGACCACTATATCACTGAACGACAACCCTCAGTGATGAACTTTCAGCGCTGTCCCGCCTGCACCCAACAACCCTCTCAATACGGCAGAGGCTCGGTCCAGGTCCAGGACGGCGCGCCCGCCCGGGTCGCATCCGGCTTGGATCGATACCACCAGCCAAGCCCTCGACTCAACACCTGCGTGGTGGGAGCTCCGGTGGACAGATCGAACCAGACCCCGTCATACGCGGGATAATACCCGCCGGAGTCGAACAGCCAACTGCGCCGGTACCCATCCAAGCTTTGAACGTAGCACCAGATCTCGTCCGCGCTCGAACTGTCCCATCCTCCCAACGCCCCATCGGCCCAAAACGTGGTATGGGCCTCATCCAGAGGCACATCCGAAGGCAACGGCTGCCCAATCTGATGCAATACCATGTTCGAAGCGTGCACATCGATTCCCACAGGAATCTCGGTCTGCGGCACCATCCCATCGAAGTAGAAGGTCCTGTCCGTCAGGGACTTGTTCCTCACCCAGCAACCCAACCCGGGCGCCAAGGACATCATGGAAGGAGACCCGCTCGACAGGTCGAACCAGGTTCCATCATACGCAGGGTAATAACCGCCTGAATCGAAGAGCCATGCCCTCTCGTATTGGTTCGTCGTCCGAATCCACCGCCACACCTCATCCGAACTGCTGCTGTCCCACGCTCCTGTGCCCTGGAACCCCAACACGTCCTGAATGGTAAGACCTCCACACGGACTGAGCGAGGTTCCCATCATGGCCAGTTGTGCCGTTTCTCCCGTCGATCTGGCGATCACGGTCACAGGCAACACCCCACCCCTGTTCTGCGAAGCGACGCCTCCTTGCGCCACCACGCGGTAGTATCTCTCCGCATAGACAGGACCCAGGTCCCGAAAGGTCGTGCTCGCGCCCATGGCCTGAACCGATCCAGCCCAAGACCAGAGCGGGGCAATCAAACTCGAAGCATGCTCCACGTCATACCACATCCCATCCACCGACTCGAAGGTGATGTCCACCCAATCACTGATCGGCTGCGTCGTCTTGTCCCGCCAGATGTTCGTGATCACAGGTTCAGGCAAAGGCGTTGGCGTGGCCGTTGGGGTCCCGGTAATCATCCCAGTCGGCGTGACTGTCGGTGTCCAAGTGGGCAAAGGCGTACCCGGAGTCTGCGTGGGGCTGGCGGTACTGGTAACCGTCGGCGTGGCTGTCGGTGTTCCCGTAGCCATCCCGGTTGGCGTAGGCGTCAAGGTCGGGGTCGGAGTGGGAACCACCACCATGGGATACCAAAATCCTCCATGCAAATCGTAATTGGAACTCGAACTCGGGCCAATAGACGAAGGCTGACCCAGTGTAGAACGTATCTCGTAGTTGCTGGATGACAAGATCGCGCCACCCCCGGCAAGCACATCCCACTCGATGCTGTAATTGGCGCTCGAACCGGCGAATACCGTCCCACAAAAAAGGGACAGGAATACCCCCATCAAAAACCCACTCCTGCTTCTCATGGACCAACTCCTATTCACATCCATTACCTATGGCTATCGTAAACCAATATATACGACTTCTGCCGGTGTTTCAAAGTACATATTCCGTGAACCCGATCTAGGCCCAGAGCATAACATGCCAGCGAGGAAGATGGTGCATCGTCTGGCCGGGTTCACGGAATATTTATGTTTCAAAGATTCAAGAAAATATAGCATATTTCTTCGACTTTCTATCGCTGCGATTGCGTTGCCCATTTGAACAAGGCAATTTGTCTGCTCACGCGATCCCATTTCATGCCATAATATGCCCTTCCCAAAAAGGAGATTCCATGCGCGAGACAGTACATCCTCGAATCATAGCGAAGATCGACATTGACGCTTTGTCTGAGGGGGAAGTCCTCCATCCCTTGAATCCATGGAATGAATCTCAGAGCAAGGTCTTTCAAGGCTGGGAAACACCGCTGGCGCCCAGGGGAGCCTTCCCCTTGGAAAGCGGGATCTCTGTCATGACGGACAATGGAGGCAAGGTGTTGCAATGGGGATTGGAGGATATGGACCGAGCTCTGGTCACTGGAGGGGATCATTGGCGGAACTACACGGTGAAGACCAGCATCCTGCCTCTTTCCAAATACGCATCGAGCAACGAGGACAGAAACGATTGGCGAGAAGCTCTGGCCGGGATCGTGTTCAGGATGGTGACCTTGCGGCAGTTTTACCTCTTCGGTATAGAGGGTTGGCGTCGTCTGGTTTTATACAGGAGAGACCATGATGAATGGTTTCTTCTGAAATCCTGGGATGTCGAAATTCCCGAGGAATATACGGATCTCGAGGTGCAACTGGATTCAGATTGTATTCGATGTTCCGCGGATACCTTGGGCGTTCGATTCACCGTGATGGACACACGATACCCCGCGGGCAGGACTGGGGTCCGCTCCATGGGTCGTTGCCGCATAGCGCAATTGAAGGTCCTTCAAACCCAAGGTCAGCGCATGGAGTCTGTCCGGCTCTTTCAACTCTTCAGAAAACGGAAGGAACAATTGGGCAAGGACTTGCCCCAACCTGTCCTTGAACGAATCCTGCCGGTAAAGGATCTGGGTGGCATACCCAAATTCATGGATCTTCGGGAAGAGGGATGCTTCGAGATGCTCATCCCCTCACAAAAAGGCGTTCAATATCGCTCCATCAACGGAGATCTCCTTTGGGAGATTCCCAAACGCCCCTTCGCCATGTGCGTTTCCGATTTCTTCGAGGATCAGGGCAGGCTGATATGTATCATCTCAAAGACCCAGATCTACCATGAGACCAATGTCACACCGAACAACCACCCCGACAACGTCAAGGAAGAAGAACTATATGTCATCTCTGGCAGGACCGGAGAAATCCTGGCCTCAGCGCCTGTTCCGGTCATGGATAGGGCAGTCGTAAGGACAGACCTTTGCCCCACCGGAGGAAGTCTCACTCGCCCCGGAAGGACGGATTTCCTGCTCAGAGAATGGCGCAGCGATATCGGACACGGGGGATATCTCTTGATGGCCATGGACAAGGATCTCCATCCCCTCTGGCATCGAACCGTGGATACCCCCTATGGATACACTGACGCGCTTCAGTTCTACGATGTCAATGGCGATGGAAAGGACGAACTGCTCGCAGGCGGCAATCTCTATTCCTGCACAGGAGAGTTGCTTTGGGAACATGATCTCCTCCACGAGATGTCTACCATTACTGGGGCCCAACATTACAATTCGGTGTTGATTGGTCATCTTTCCGGAGATCCTGAACTGGATCCGGTAGCGTTCTTGCTCGCCGGCAGCGCTGGAGTGTATGTGGTGGACGGTTTGACCGGCAAAACACGCATGGTTCACTCCATTGGACACGCGCATACGCGGCAGTTCGGCAAGTGGAGAACCGATCTTCCCGGCACAGAGGTCCTCGTGACTTGCCACTGGGGAAACATGGGTATTCAGACCCTTTTCTCGGGAAGAGGGGACCATCTCTGGTCCATTCAGCCAGATTATATGGGACAAGGCTCATGTCCGGTCCAGTGGGGCGACAAAAAACATCAGCTCCTGTGGGTCAATACCTCTGCGCAAGGCATGGGTCTGTACGATGGATACGGTCGCAAGGTCCTGGATCTCCCGGAACTCAAAGCCCTTTGGGGAGCTTCCTTTCATCGGGATGTCTCTTGTTTCACAATCAGGATGGGAACCGATCCCAGGGATCACCTCTGTCTGTTGAAGGAAGGCCTTCTTCACATCTTCGGACAGGGTTGACTTGGATTTCGAGGCCAACCTTCAGGGGAGAAGAAGGACCAATCTCTCGAGAATTGACCTCAGTTCCACGGGATTCTCGTAGTCGATGCTGATTCGATCGCCCTTTCGGCTTCCTTCCACGCGAACCTCTCCTGCCCTCATTCTGATCGAGAAGTCCTTGTCTTCAGAAAGACAAGTTCTGATCTTCTGAAGGAGTTTCTCTCTTTCCGAAAGACTTTCCGTGTCGCGAGTCTGTCGGAGAAGGAACGACAAAGCCGAGGAAGGCAATTGTTCCTTCAAGGTCTTTCGAAGCAAATCTTCCCTAGTCGTCGCGTCCTCCACCCGCGTCAACTGGCGGACATGAGCATGGGATAGACGCCCCTCTTCCCAGGCCGACAATGCCTCTTTCGAAAGGTTTCTGATCGCCCCAAGACCCACATCCACTCGGGCCCGTTTCAACATGAGTTCATCGGCAATCTGTTCCTCCGGATAATCGTGAGACAAATCGTCATAGAGCCGCGCTTCCTCGTAAGGAGACAAGTCCTTGTTCACCTCATTGTCGATGAAACTCATGACGCGAGCCTGGGTCGAAGACACCTTTTCCATCACCACACAGCACACAACAAGCTTCCCCTTGCCCTTGAAGCGAGCGAACCCATGAGGCAGATCACGGGGTTCCTGTTCCTCCAGGATTCGAAGGGCCTCGATCCTTCGGGTCCCCAAGATTACATGCAATCCCTTTTGATCCCTGGAAAGCACCGGAGGACAGACCAGACCATGGCGAAGAATCGAGGCGGCCAAGGATGAGACGTGTTGATCCTTGTGTCTGCGAATCTGAGTCAAAGGTGTCCCCACCTGGCTCAGCAACAGATCTTCTAATTTCATGGTTCGTTCTCTCCTCTCGGTTCATCG
>Ga0209498_1002625_pt1 | contig 10812 bp, 7 predicted proteins | sample WalLakDeSediment_FD_184131 | JGI IMG/M metagenome (GOLD analysis project Ga0209498, IMG submission 184131) | Lake sediment microbial communities from Walker lake, Nevada to study Microbial Dark Matter (Phase II) - Walker Lake 11/02/13 Deep... | ecosystem: Environmental > Aquatic > Freshwater >... | reverse complement strand
GTGCAGGCGTTCATGAGCGAGGTGCTCGAGCGATTCGCGGGCGTCGGCGTCTGGACCTCGGCGACGCCCGACTACGCCGAGCTCATGCTCGATCGGCTCCTCGACCCCGAGGACCGCGGGCGCTTGCGCTTCGTCTACGCCCGCGACCGTTGCACCCTCCGGCGCGACGTCGAGCTCGACGAGCACTATTGGATCAAGGACCTGCGCAAGCTCGCCGGCTTGGGCTTCGCCAACGGCCAGATCCTGTTCGTCGACGACAAGGCCCGGGGGCTCGAGCGCAGCTACGCCAATTTAATCCAGATCCCGCCCTTCGACGGCGACCCCGAAGACCGCGCGCTGGCCAAGCTGCTCACCTACTTGATCGAGCTCGACGAAGTCGACGACGTCCGAACCATCGACAAGCGCGGCTGGTGGCTGCGCGTCGACGACGAGGACTTCGAGCTGAAGTGAGCGAGTCGTATAGTAGGCGCGTGCCGACCCAAGCGATCGTCTGCCCCTCGTGCGCCGCGTCCGGAGCGACCGGCCCCGACAGCCACGGCGAGTACCGTTGCGCCTACTGCGGGACCCGCTTTCATCGCTTGGCTCCGCCCGAGCCAGCGCCCGCGCAAGCGCAAGCGCAAGCGCAAGCCCAGGCACAGCTAGGCTCGCGCATGCTCGGCGTGGGCCTGCTGGTCGTGGTCGTGCTCGTGGGCGCGGGCGTGACGATCGGCTTGCGCAGCGAATCCGAGGACAGCGCCGCGACGCCAGCGTCATCGAGCAGCCGCGCCGAGCCCAGCCGCACCGCCCCAAACCGCACCGCCACCGCCGAGCAACCAGCGACCGCGAGCTTCGAGTTTCACACCCTCGAGCCGGGCTACCGCTCGTCGTTTTACGCCCTCGGGATCGTGACCAACACCTCCACCTTCACGATCGACAAGCCCAAGGTCACCGCGGTCTTGTTCAACGCCCAGGGCGACGAGGTCGGCACCAGCTCCGGTTACGGCGCCCGCAACAAGCTCGAGCCCGGCCAGCGCTCGCCGGTCAAGATCTTGATCAAGGACCCGCCGGACCACGACTCGATCCGCTACGAGACCGTCGCGCGCCGCTCGACCTGGACCCCCGATCTGGTCGCCGGCCTGCGCGTCGAGGCCAGCGAGCCGAAGCCAGCGAGCTTCGGCAACCACCGCTGGGAGGTCAGCGGCAAGGTCCACAACGACGGCGCGCAGCGGGCCAAGTTCGTCAACATCGAGATCCAGGCGCTCGACGCAGACGGCAAGCTGATCGGGCTAGGCAGCAGCTACGCCGACGGCGAGGTGCTCGAGCCCAACTCGGACGCGCGCTGGTCGACCTCCGTGACCGCGGCGGGGAGCGTCGATCGGTTCGAGTACGCGGTGACCGGCAGGCTCCCGAACTAGGCTCGCTGTCCGAAGCGAGGAGGTCGTCGCCCGCACCGCTTGGCGCCCCCCTCTACGCCCGCAGCTGCTCGATCAACATCAGATCAATCTGCCGCCGCGGGATCGAAGCCCCCACCAATTCCACGACCACCCGATCGCCGACCGTAATCTTCTTGCCGGACCGCGCCCCGATCATCCGAATCCCGGCCTCGTCGCGCTGGTACGCCTCGCCGCGGTCCTTCTCGATGTCCCCGAGCTTGACCATGCCATCGACGAAGGGATCGTCGAGCTGCACGAACACGCCAAACTGCGACAGGCCCGAGATCACGCCCTCGAACCGATCGCCGATCCGGTCGCGCATGTGCACGGCGGCGAATAGGTTCTTGGTCTCCCGCTCGGCCCCGCTGACCTCGCGCTCGCGCTCGCTCGAGCGGATCGCCTGCTCCTCGCTCTCGGCCTGCTTGGGCATGCGCGGGACCGGATTCGGGCCGCACTCGGCGTTTTTGCGCTTGAGCCAGGCCTTCATCACGCGGTGCGAGATCAAGTCGGGGTACCGACGGATCGGGCTGGTGAAGTGGACATAAGCCCGCGAGGCCAGGGCGAAGTGGCCGACGTTGTCCGTCGAATACTGCGCCTGCGCCATCGCCCTTAGCATCAGCATGTTCAAAGCGGACGAGTAGGTCTTGTCGTGCAGCCGACCCAAGAATTTTTGCACGCCGCGCGGGTGCAAGAGCTTGTCTGGATCAACCTTGAGCCCGAGCGTGAACGCGGCCGCGGTCAAGACCCCGAGCTTGTCCTCGTCGGGCCGATCGTGGATCCGAAACACGACCGGGAGCTTGTGCTCGACCGCGAGCTCACCGACGGCCTCGTTGGCGGCGATCATCAGCTCTTCGACCAGGTTGTAGGCCTGGATCATCGCCTTGCTCGAGCGGGTCTTGACCACCCCGAGGATCCGCGTGCGATCGTCGTCCTCGAGCACGATCTTGGACTCCGACAAGGTCAGCTCGATCGCGCCGCGGCGCAGGCGAGCGGCGCGGAGCCGGTCGGCGCAGGCGCGCAGCGCGACGACGTGGGCGCGGTTCTCCTCGCTGAGCAGCTTGGCGCCCTCGAGCTCCTTGGCGACGTCCTCGTACATCAGGCGCCGGCGGCTGTGAATGACGGCCGAGCGGACCTCGAACTCCGTGGACTCGCCGCCCGCGTCGACCCGCATCGACACGACCATCGCCAAGCGATCTTGGTTGGGCACCAGCGAGCACATGTGCGTGCTGAGCTGCTCGGGCAGCATCGGGATCGCACGATCGGGCAGATACGAAGAGAAGCAGCGGCCGCGGGCTTCGCCGTCGATCGCGGTGCCCTCGTGGACGTAGTGCGAGACGTCGGCGATCGCGACGTGCAGGCGATAATCGCTGTTGCTGGGGTCGCCGCCGAGGAGCTCGACGCAGACGGCGTCGTCGAAGTCGCGGGCGTCGGGGGGGTCGATGGTCATGAACGGGAGCCCGCGGAGGTCGGCGCGGCGCTCGAGGTCCTGCTCGCGGACCTCGGCGGGGACCCGGCGGGCCTCCTCTATGATCGGCTCGGCGAATTGTTCGTCGATCTGGTGCTCGATCAGGATCTTTTGGATCTCGGTCTCGAGCGCACCGGCGACGCCGATGGTCCGCTCGACGCGGACGCGCAGCTCGGGCCCAGAGCCGTCGGACCGGCCGCCGTCGGAGCCGCCGTCGGGGTAGTCGACGATCGCGGCGACGACGACCATGCCGGGCTCACCCTCGCCGGGTCCACCGACGCACACGACCGGCCAGATCAGCCGGGGGTCCTCGACCTCGAGCACCCATTTGCGGTTGCCGGCGCGGGTCAAGAGCCCGACGACGCGGGTCCGTTTGCGCGCGACGATGTCCTCGATCCGACCCTCGAGGCCCTTTTCGCTCTGCCAATACACGACGTCGATCTCGTCGCCGTCGAGGGCGCCACGTAGGCAGCCGGGGGGAATGAAGATGCTGCGCTGCTCCTCGAGGGAGAGCGGTTTGGCGAAGCCGTATGCGCCGGGATTGACGTGAAGAACGGCGCGTGTTTGCAAGCGGTCAGACATGGTAGGGCCCTCGTGAGGGGGCCGGACCGTGGCACGCCCACCCGCGCCCGGCAAGCCCGCAGGGCTCACGGTTGCAAGACCCGAGCCCCGATCCGGCCGCGAGCGGGCGCCGGTCGGGGCAGTGGGAGCATCGCTGGGCGCGCGAGCGGCTACTCGCTGACCGCGAACGCGCGCAATGAGCCGTCATCGAGGCCGACGATGATCGTGCCGGACTCGCTGATCGCCACGGAGCTGTCGACATCGGCGCCGAGCTCGAGGGCCCACAGGACCTCGCCAGCGGGCGAGACCGCGTACAGCCGATCGTCTTGCGAGCCAAAGAACACCGTGCCGTTGGCGTCGACGACCGGCGAGCTGTGGATGATCCCGCCGGTCGGCAGCACCCAATTGACCTCCCCGGTCGGCGCGATTGAGTAGAGGTTGGTGTCGAAGCTGGTCGCGTAGATCGTGCCGTCGGGGGCGATGCCGAGGCTCGAGCGAATGTCGCGTTGGGCGACGAAGCTCCAGCGCAAGCTGCCATCGGAGCGCAGCGCGTAAATCCGGCCGTCGTCGGCGCCGATGAACAGCGCGCCGTCGGGGCCGATCACGCCGGATCCATCGACGTCCGCGCGGACCGTGTACTGCCAGCGCTGGGCCCCGGTGTCGGCGTCGAGGGCCGTGACGAACCCGTCTTGCCCGCCGAAATACACGCGCCCGTCGACGGTCACGACCGGGGTCGAGAACACGTGCTTGGGCCGATCGCTCTGCTCGGGTGGCGGCCAATGCCAGCGGATCTCGCCGTCCGGGGTGATGCGGTAGACGCCGTCGGCCCCCACATAAAGGTCGCCGCTCGGGCCAATGGTCGGGCCCCCGTCGACGTCACAGCGCGCGCCCTCGGGCCCCGGCGACCGCGTGTTTTTGCAGGCGCCCAGGCGCTTTTTCCACACGATTGGGTCGGCCTCGGCCGGGCCGATCGCAAACAGGGTGTCGTCGTCGTTGCCGACGTAGAGCCGCAGGCCCGGACCCTCGCCGACCGCCGCCGCGGTCGCCCAGATTTGGCCGCCGAGATCGCGGTCGAAGACGATGACCCCATCGTCGACGCGGACGCCGACGAACCGGCCCCCATGCGTCCCGACATAGGCCGTCAGCGCCCCGTCGGGCCCCTTGGCCAAGGTCGGCGTGGCAAACACGACGGCGCCCAGATCGACGGACCATTGCTGGCTTGGCGCTCGCGTGGGTCCGAGCGCCGTGGTCGCGCCAGCGTGGCCGGGCCCGCCGCGAAACCACCGCTCGTCCTGGCCGGCGCTCGGCTTGGGCGGGGCCACGACCGGGCTCGGCTCGGCGACCGTCGGCCCTTCGCCGCGCGCCGCAGCGATGCACACGCTCTCCACGCACACCCGCTCGCCCTTGCAGTCCGTGTCCTTGCCGCACCCTTCACTGGGTGGTTGCGTAGCGTGACATCCACCCAGTGCGAGCAGCAGGGCCGTGTTGATCCAAACTCGAAGCTGGGAAATTACCGCAATCCTCACATGAACCTTGTCGGCAGTGTTTACGCTCACGTCATCCATCCACTCTCACGGCCAGTCGTCGTCCGGACAAAGCCCGCCTCTGCCTCAGCAGGGCCGGCGCCAGGGGCGAACTTCGCACAGATGGCTTGTATTCGTAAATCCGCGATGGTAGTGCTAGCGTATCGTTCGGCCGAGAAGGCCGCAAACCCTCGAAATTCTTGCTTCAATTGCCGCATGTCAGACGCGCCGCGTCGGCTCGTGCGCAGCTGAGCACAACCCGCGGCGCGGAGCCCGACACAGGCTCTGGCCTTGACAGCAAGCTGAAAATTTGTTCGAGAAAACACCTGCACGCAGGGACCGCGTGACAGCCAATTTCCAACCCTACGAGGCAAACATGGCGAATCAGGCCGTACAGGCAACTGAGCCCACGGGTCCGGTCGAGGAGCACTACTATCGCCGCGGCGATATCGATTTTTGCTTCCTCCTGAACCGCACTCACCTCAACCTGCGCGTGTTCGACTACCGCGTGGGGAATTACCAGCAAAAGCGCGACTTCTTCGACCGGATCGCGCGCTCGGAGGGCCTCAAGAAGGTCTACACCGTGGTCGAGAAGCAGGACTCGAAGAGCTGGCGCAGCGTCGGCTTCTCCCGCGAGGGCGCGATCCCGGGCTACTTCCGGACCGCCGACGCCTACGTGATGAGCCGGGTCTACACCGAGGACGGCGACCCGATCCAAGGTGGCGCGCCCAAGCTGACCGCGCCGAACATCACGGCCGTGGATCCCAATGTCACCAAGCCCCGCGGGCTCAGCGTCGAGCTGGTCACGGACACCCCGCGGCTCGCCCAGCTGGCCGAGGAGTACGGCGGCACTTCGCTCTACGCGCCCTTTCGTCGGGGGATTTTCCACCCCGACGTGGCGATCCACGGCAAAGCCGGCAAGCGCGACTATTGGGTTGGGGCCGAGACGGACACGTCGTTTGGCCACGCCAAGATCGACATCTTGACCCCGCCGCGGCCCAACAAAGAGGCCGATCCGCCCATGCTCGAGTTCCTGTTGCAGGCGCTGCTCGACGAGCTGCTCCGGCGCGAGACCGCGAGCGTGTTCTCGAACATCGCCGCCGACTGGATCCCCAGCCAGCAGGTGGTCGCCAACCTCGGCTTCAAGGTGAACGCCCGGCTGACCGACCACATCGTGCGCGAAGACGGCTTCGTCGGCGCGCAGCTGTGGCACCGGCGGCTCTCGCCCGCCTCCGCTCCCAAGCTGCCAAGCTTTATTTAATCATGAGAGGGACCCGCCGGTCCCTCTCCCCGCTTCGCGGGGCCCCTCACCCCCTTGCCCGGCCTCTCGGCCGTTGGTTTGGTGCGGTGAGCGGGGCCCTTTCTTTGGTGGGGCCCCTCACCCCCTTGCCCGGCCTCTCGGCCGTTGGTTTGGTGCGGTGAGCGGGGCCCTTTTCTTTGGTGGGGGCCCCTCACCCCCTTGCCCGGCCTCTCGGCCGTTGGTTTGGTGCGGTGAGCGGGGCCCTTTTCTTTGGTGGGGCCCCTCACCCCCTTGCCCGGCCTCTCGGCCGTTGGTTTGGTGCGGTGAGCGGGGCCCTTTGCTTTGGTGGGGCCCCCTCACCCCTTGCCCGGCCTCTCGGCCCTCGGTTGCGGGCTTGTATGTTGGGGTTCTCACGGTTGGTGGGGTCCACTTCACAGTGCTTCGTGCGGTTGACCGGCTCTAGGTTCGGTTTAGGTTGCGGCCCCCCAAGGAGCCGACCGTGAGCAGCGAAACGCACGAATTCAAGGCCGAGGTTGCAGCCCTGCTCAACCTCGTCACCAATTCCCTCTACACCAACAGCGAGATCTTTCTCCGCGAGCTGATCTCGAACGCCGCCGACGCCATCGACAAGGCTCGCTACCAGGCCCTGGTCGACGAGACCCTCGGGGGCCGGGAGCTCGCGCCGGAGATCGTGATCACGGCTGACAAGCAGGCCGGGACCCTGACCATCGCGGATACGGGCATCGGGATGACCCGCGACGAGGTCGCGCAAAACCTGGGGACCATCGCGCACTCGGGCACGCTGCGCTACCTCGAGGAGGTCCAGCGGGCTCGCGCAGCTGGCGAGGTCAGCGAGACCGGCGAGCTGAGCTTGATCGGCCAGTTTGGCGTCGGGTTTTACAGCGCGTTCATGGTCGCCGACGAGGTCGTCGTCACCACGCTCTCGGGCAAGCCGGGCAGCGAGGCCGTGCTCTGGCGCAGCAAGGGCGACGGCAACTACAGCATCGAAACTGGCGCGAGCGAGCGCCGCGGCAGCACGATCGTGCTGCACCTCAAGCCCGAGGCCAAGGAGTTCCTCGATCGCTGGCGGGTCGAGGGGCTGATCCGGCGCTACAGCAACTACGTCATGCACCCGATCATGCTGCGGGTGATCGACGAGCAAGGCGAAGACAAGGATCCCGAGCCCCGCCAGATCAACGCCGCTTCGGCGATCTGGGCCAAGAGCCCGAGCGAGCTCGCGGACCCGGACTACCAGGAGTTCTACAAGCACGTGATGGGCGGGTTCGTGCTGCCCGGCGACGAGCCCTTCACCCGCTTGCACTTCTCGGCCGACGCGCCGATCCAGTTCCACGCGCTGTTGTTCGTGCCCGGCCGCGCGCCGGCGGACCTGTTCCAAGAGGACCGCAAGGCCCTGCAGCTCTACGCCCGCCGGATCATGGTCATGGAGAGCTGCGACACGCTCTTGCCGCAGTACCTGCGGTTCGTCCGCGGCGTCGTCGACTCCGAAGATCTGCCGCTCAACGTCTCGCGCGAGACCATGCAAGAGCACAAGTCGCTCGCGGCGATCCGCCGGCAGCTGACCCGCAAGGTGCTCAAGCTGCTCGCCGAGCTCGCCGAGCAAGACGACGAGAAGTACGCGAAGCTGTGGTCCGAGTTCGGCGCCGTCATCAAGGAGGGCCTGCACACCGACGGCGGCCACCGTGATGAGCTGACCGAGCTGCTGCGCTACCGCAGCGTGGCCAAGCTCGACGCCTCGCTGATCTCGCTCAAGGCCTACGTCGAGGCCATGCCCGAGGACCAAAGCTGCATCTGGTACATCGCCGGGCCCAACGAGGCGGCGTTGCGCAGCAGCCCGCACATCGAAGGGGTCCGCGCCAAGGGCCAAGACGTGCTGCTGATGACCGACCCGGTCGACGAGTGGGTGCTGCAAAGCCTCGCCGAGTACAGCGGCAAGCCGTTTCGCAGCGTGACCCAGGGCGACCTCGACGACAGCGCCGACGCCGACGCCGACGACGACGAGCAAGACGAGGACGCCGAGAAGGACGGCGACGACGCCAAGGACAAGCGCGAGCCCTCGCCCATCGATCCGCTGATCAACCTGGCCAAGGTCGTGCTCGGCGCCCGGGTCCGCGACATCCGGGTGAGCAAGCGCCTGACCGAGTCGCCGTCTTGCCTCGTCGACGCGGCCGGCGGCCTGAGCCGCAACATGGAGCGGATCCTCCGCATGGCCCAACCCGGCTCGCCGATCAGCGCCGCCACGCGGATCCTCGAGCTCAACGCCGAGCACCCCTTCGTCAAGGCCGCCAACCGCTTGACCGCCCAAAACAAGGACGATCCGCGGCTGCCTGAGTGGGTCGAGATCCTCCACGACCTCGCGGCGCTCGCCGAGGGCGCCGTCCCGGATCCGGCGGGCACGGCCCGCCGCTTCCAAAAGGTGCTCAATCAAGTCGCGTCCGAAGTCGCGGAATAGCGCGCCGCCCCATTCGACGACGCACGACGCCGCGCGAGGGACCTCGGTCCTTCGCGCGGCCTTTGTTTGTGCCACTGTGCCGAATATGCACATGTTGGACGGCCGATCCGAGCCCGCGCCGGGGCCAATCCGGGACATGCGCTATGCTCAACCGGCCTGCCATGGAACCGCGCGCTGAGCAAACCAAATCGATCCCCGCCGCGAAGCTCGATGTCCCTGCGCGCGATATTTTTGTGCGCAGGATTACCGTCGCGGTGGTGCTGGTCGTGGTCAGCGGATTGCTGCTGACGCTCTTTATCCTGGGCATCGAGATCATCTTGGCCGCGTTCGGCGGCCTCTTGGTCGCGGTGTTTCTGCGGGCGCTGATGTCGCTGGTCCAACGCGTGGTCCCGCTGCCCGATGGCTGGGCGTTGGCCGTGGTCTTGGTCTTGATCCTCGCGGTCCTCGGCGTGGGCGGATGGTTGCTCGCGCCGCAGCTCATGGAACAAAGCGGGAAAATGGGCGAGGAATTTCGCCAAGTCGCGACGGACGTCGAGGAATTCCTGCGCCAGCGCCGATGGGGCGTTTGGCTGTTGGAGCGGACCCAGATCCAAGGCGGCGGCTTGCCACAAGGGGTCCGCAAGGCCGTCGGCGACTTCTTCACGATGCTGTCCGACTGGTTCACCTATATCCTGACCGCGCTCTTCGTTGGGTTGTTCTTGGCCGCCAACGCGAAGTTGTACCAAGCCGGCGTCGTCCACCTGTTCCCGCTCGACAAGCGCATGAAGGTCAACGAGACCCTCGACGAGATCGGCACCACCTTGCGCTGGTGGTTGATCGGGCAATTGTTCACCATGGTCATCATCGGGGTGTCCGTGACGATCGTGCTATGGGCGTTTGGTACGCCGCTCGCGATCGTCATTGGCCTGCTCGTCGGGCTGCTGGGGTTTATCCCCTACCTCGGCCCGTGGTTTGGGTTGATCCCCGTGACGCTCGTCGCGCTGCCCGGCGGGCCGATGTACCTGCTCTACGTGCTGCTCGCGTATTCGGGCGTGCAGCTGCTCGAGGGCTACATCGCGATGCCCTTGATTCAGCAACGCACGGTCTACCTGCCACCAGCGTTCACCGTCATCACGCAGATCCTGCTTGGCGTGGTGCTCGGCCTGCTCGGCTTTGTGCTCGCCACGCCGCTCGCGGCCGTGGCCCTGGTGCTCACTCGCTTCTACCGCAAGGAGATCCTTGGCGACCCCAGCGTGGACGCGCCCGATGATGCGGATAAAGACAAGCAAGGAGCCGAGCCAAACGATGCTGCTAGCGACAATGATGACAATGGCGACAATGGTGACACCTGACCGCAGCTGGGCCACGCAACGATGACGCTCCTGGTTCGGACCATCCGAGCCGCGCGCGCGGCTCGGAGCTACGACGTGACCGTCGGCCGCTGGCGCATGCACGTGCGGGCGTTTGGATCACCGGGCGCGGCGCCGGTCGTGCTCGTCCACGGCTTGGGGATGTCGAGCCTCTACCTGATCCCAACGGCGGTCGAGCTCGCTGGCGAGTTCGACGTCTCGATCCCCGAGTTTCCGGGCTTCGGCCGGAGCGAGCGGCCGTTTCGTAGCCACGGCGTCCCCGAGCTCGCGGACTTGCTCGCCGAGTTCCTCGGCAGCCTTGGCCACGGGCCGGTGCCGCTGCTCGGCAACTCGGTCGGCTGCCAGATCCTCATTGATCTCGCGATGCGGCACCCCGAGCGGGTCGATCGCCTGGTCCTCGTCGGCCCGACCTTCGACCCCGGCTACGACTCTTACCTGCAACAGGCCGGGCGGCTGCTGCTCGACGCGTTGCGCGAGGCGCCCTCGCTCGTGCCCGTCGCCATCTACGACTACCTCCGGACCGGGGCTTGGCGGTTTTGGAAGACCTTCAAGCACGCGTTCGACGACCCGATCGAGGCCAAGCTGGCTCACGTCCACCAGCCGGTGCTCGTGGTCCGGGGCGAACGCGATCCGATCGTCACCCAGCGCTGGGCCGAGGAGGTGGTCCGGCTGCTGCCCCGCGCCCGGCTCGTGGTCATCCCCGGCGCCCCGCATGGCGCCAACTTCAGCGCGGCGCCGGACCTAGCTCGCGTCATCCGTCCGTTCTTGCGCGGAGGCTGACCTCGGGTCCGC
>Ga0209498_1002624_pt1 | contig 10815 bp, 8 predicted proteins | sample WalLakDeSediment_FD_184131 | JGI IMG/M metagenome (GOLD analysis project Ga0209498, IMG submission 184131) | Lake sediment microbial communities from Walker lake, Nevada to study Microbial Dark Matter (Phase II) - Walker Lake 11/02/13 Deep... | ecosystem: Environmental > Aquatic > Freshwater >... | reverse complement strand
CTTGCATCGGAAACGCTGACGCTGGTACAGCACCGGCGTGAGTCCGATCCCGTGGATGTACCGGGGACACGCGTCTACCGAGCGTGGACGCCGCCGCATCATCGCCTGGAACGGTGGATGCTCGGCACAGAACTGCTGGCGCTACAGCTCGACCTGTTTCACAGCACCGACTTCATCCCCCCGGTCTGGGGCGCGCGGCATACCGTTATCACCGTGCACGACCTCAACTTCCTATACTACCCGCAGTACCTCACCGCCGATGCACGCCGTTACTACAACGACCAGATCGCGTGGGCTGTGACCCGCGCGGATGCAATCCTGGCCGATTCGCGCGCCACCCAGCGCGACCTGGAACGCCTGCTGCACGTCGATCCGGCGCGGGTCACGGTGACGTATCTTGCCGCCGATGCTCACTTCCGCCCGCTGCCGTCCGAGGCAATCACGCCCGTGCTGGCGCGTTATGGGCTGGAACCCGGCTATCTACTCTTCGTCGGGACGTGGGAGCCGCGCAAGAACCTGCCAGGGTTGTTGGAGGCGCTGGCGCAGCTCCACGCACGTGGAGAAAAACGAGTCCTGGTGATCGCAGGGCGGCCTGGCTGGCTCTACGATGAGATTTTCGCACGCGTGCAATCCCTACATCTGGAGCCGTGGGTGCGTTTCATCGAACAACCGTCCGGCGCAGACCTGGTGGGCCTCTACAATGGCGCGCTGCTGCTGGCGATGCCGTCGTTCTACGAGGGGTTTGGACTGCCCGCGTTGGAGGCGCTGCAATGCAGCACGCCGGTCGTCGTTGCCGACCGGGCCAGCTTGCCCGAAGTCGTCGGGAAGGCCGGGCTGCTCATCGATCCCGACGATCCAGCAACGATTGCCGACGCCTGTTTGGCTATCGCCCAGGACGAGGCGCTGCGCGCGCGCTTACAGACGGCAGGACACGAACAGGTGCGGGCGTTTACGTGGGAAGAAACAGCACGCAGAACGCTAGAGGTTTACAGGCGCGTTTCGAACCCAGGGTGAGGGCTGGCGCGCAGGTTGCGGGTCACTTCCAGCCACATTGATCACTGAGCAATTATCAAGCTATGAATCTCTGCCAACACGCTTTCTAGATTGGATGGAATTGCCGCCGTAACATTCATTTCGCTGTCGTGATGTTTGTGATGTGGAAAGGTGGACAAGTTGGGGAAATTAAGTATATAATCGATACAAGAGCCACTTTATATCCGCTCTACGATAGCGTCTTGACGAAATTGTCCTCTGCTTTTCCGTTGTTGCTTTCCTCAAGCAGCGCGTTCAATTCTCCGATGTGGTACAGCGTGTGCCGTAGCAAGAACAGGGCGACGCCAAAGTGCGTCGCGCCGGCCCACCCGAAGGTCTTGTTTTCCGCGCCAAAGTCCATTTCAGACAGCCAGTGCGCGGTTTTTGCCTGCAACGCCTCGATGCCTGCCAGGATGTCATCTTGCGATGGCAGCTCTCCCGCTTCAAGCGTTTGCCAATTCCCGTCGAAGGGTTTTCCGGCGGCAAGTAAAACCGTGGACGTGTCCTCAAGGTAATACGTGGTCGATTTCAAGATGTGGAACGCGAGGCGGAACGGAAGAAGGGCGCCCCGTCCTGTGTGCAGCCAGGCGTCGTCATCGAAATCTTTGACGATCCCCGCAAACGTTCGCCAGGTATGCGCATATTGCTTGATAACTTCGGTTTTCATTTCTAACTTCTAATTTCTAATCGCATACCGCGCCAACGGCGTATACTCTGCCCCCAAAGACTTGAGCACGCTGCGGAAGAAGATCAGTTCTTCCACAGTTACGTCGCCCAGATGCCCCACCTCGACTTGCCGGAGCGCCTCGCCCACAGCCTGCGCATCTTCACGCGAGGCGCGCTGGCGAATGCGACCCAGCGTCAAATGCGGCGAAAGGCGCCGGTCTTCGGGCTGAAAGCCGATGCTCGCCATCGCTTCGTTCACCGCGCGGTGCAGTAGCGCTAACTGCCCGGTCGGCTCCTCCAGCCCTACCCAGATCACCCGAGGGCGGTTGAGGTTGGGAAACGCGCCCGCGCCTTGCACGCTGAACGTAAATGGGCGCACATTGCGCACCACCACGCTCAACGCCGTCTCAACGGGTGACTGACGCTCCGGCAGAATGTCACCGAGAAAGAACAACGTCAGGTGAACGTTCTCCGGCTTGACCCAACGCACAGCCTGTTCAGGACACTTGCGCCGCAGCACGCGCTGCACACCGGCAAGCTTATCGATGATCAAGGAAGAAAGTGGCAGTGCAATAAAAGTTCGCAGCGTTTCCGGTTGCGCCATAAACCCTCCAATGCTTCTCTGGCTGAAAGCTGAAGGCTGAAAGCTGACCGCTACCCTAACGCGCCACGAAGTCTGGGATGGGCGCTGCATAGAGCCGGTTGGCGGTGATCAGATACAAAACGTACGGCGTCTCACTGATGGCGAGCGCCTCCAACCGCCGCAGCGACTCGCTGGGAAGCCTGAATTGATGTTTGAAGGCGCCGCGTTTGTCGAGGACGACAATGCGTTCCTGCCGGGGGTCGCCCAAGTAGATCATCCCCTCGTCGGCTTGAGGCTCCACGGCCAAGACCATCGGGTGAATATTGGGGTCTGGCAAATTGCTTATCCTGAACGAGCGATCCTCTGACCCTACAAAATACGTGTTGATCGTTCCATCGCCCATCAGCAGATAGACGCGCCCATCGATCCCAATGTCCAATACTTCGGAGAGACGCGGCGCAAACTCCGGGACAAAGTACCCACGTGACGTACTGTAAATCGCGTTGACCGGTTGGTAGGTGAGAATTTGGTTGTGGTGACGATGCACCAGATACAGCCGTTCGCCATAGACCGCCATCGCGGTGACCATCCCCGGTTCGAGTTCTCCTTGCAGGCGCTGGCGGGAGATGCTCCCCGGCCCAAGCGCCGGCTCGTAGATGTAGATGGTACCGCCATCGCTATAAATGAAGAGCGCGCCATCGGGAAAGTTACCGCCCGGCTTGACCCAGGCAAAATCGACGAGGTGGCCAACAACCTCACCGTAAAAAGTTTGGCCACGTTTGAGGATAGGTACGGGGACATCGGTCTGTAGACTGAGGCCATCTGCGTGCAACGGCAAGCCGATCACCTCATCAGCCGTCGTATTGAGGATGTAGACCCACGAACCGGCGACCAGCAGGCGGCGCGGCGCCGGTGCAACCCCCAGATCGAGAAATAGACGTGCGTCGAGTACGGCTGCAATTTCCAACGCATCGACGGCGTTTTGCGCCTCCGCCTTCAATCTGGCCGCCTCGGTGTTTTGACGTTCCAGGGTGACGATGTGCGAACTCAACGCTAACAACCGCCTCCAATCCTCGGCGTTCTGGCTGCTGAAGGCTTTGTCTCGCAACGTGCGCGCCTCCACCAGATACTCCTCCACGCGGGCATGCCCGCCAGACTCGAAGTACACCGTCGTGGTCACAAAGAACACCAACAGCAACAGCCCCAGGGCAAGGCCCCCCATCACCGTCGATTTTTCGGTCGGCGCAACCGGAGTTATGCCTTTTTTGAGACCTCTGACCTTACCGGGAAGAAGCGTGCGCAGCGCCAACCGCAAGCGGGCGCGTTGCGCTGTCGTTGACCTCGTCCGCGGGGCGCGCTGCCGATAACGTCCCTCGCTCAGCTTGAGGCGAAGCTTTGTCAACCACGCTTGCACGGGAGGTAACTTCAGTTTGGGCAGCGTCCAACGCGAGCGGGGGACAACAGGTTGTACATCCGTGATTGCCTCGGGTTCGGGTCTCGCATCCGTGCGGGCAGGATCCGATGGCTTCTTCAAAAACGCCGGGACTAGCGCAGGTCTTCGATCCTGCGTAGTAACAGCATCAGACGGCGCCGGAGGCGCCGGGCGAATGGTAGCGGGCGGCAACACAGGGGTCTTCGGCGGCGCAGCAGGAGCGGTAACGGGCGGCGGCTTAGCAGTGGGAATATTCACAGGTTTGGAAGCGCCAGCGGCTATGGTCGCCGGCTTGGATTTGCGGAAAAGCCGCAATCCGCGCCGCGCCTTGGGATGCGACGGGGATGGAGATGGCGCGGCCGTGTGGACGACCACGAAACTGCCCGACGCCTGGCCCTCGGCCATAGTTTGCGCGATGACTTCGCCAAGCTCTTCGGGGCTAAATGCAGACAGCGCCCCCTTCCACCACTCGCGGGGTTGCGACTCCACTGCCGGGGTCGTACCGAACAGGAGCGTCGCTTGATCTCCCAGTAACGTGTACCCAATGTGGATGACCGGGGGCAGCACAGCGCCCAGAGGAATCAGCACCCGGTCGCGGTGCGGAAAGAGTTCCACGTGCGGGTTAGCTGCGCCGCTGCCGGAAAGGTGGACAAATGCATACCCGGCGCCGATCTGGCCAAGAAAAAGTTCCTCACCAGAAATGACGGCGCAGGTGATGCTCCCGGAACATTTCGAGCCGGGCGCTGCCTCGGCATTGACGCGCACAAGATGGCGGTTAGCCTCGGCGAGCGCGCGGCGCAATCGCGCCACGATGCTGCCCGACGATGCCCAATAGGTGCTGGCGGTTAAGACACGCAGTTCGCGGCTGCGGTGGGCCAGTTGTGGAATCAGATCAACCAGAATGATCAACTGCTCTCCCGCGCCGTCCGGCGCCCCTGGCGGCGCAGCAACAACCGCAGCCTCTGGAGTAGGGTGCCGGCTGCGTTGTCCTTCGTGGAAGCGCAAAAGCTCGCTACGGTGTTGCATCATCTCTCACCTGCTATCAAGTTTATGGGGCAAGGGAGATTTGTCAAGTGGACACAGACGCCAAACTAGGGCTTTATCATTGCAGTCGTTCCTCAATCGCCCCAAAATCCGCGCGGGAAGTCATATCCAACGAGAGCGGCGTGACCGAGATCACGCGCGCGCTATGCAGCGCCCAGACGTCAGAATCCGGCTCGGCCTGGCCCGGTTCGGCGCGCACCGTGTAGCCGGGACGCCCGTGCCCGTTCGCGCGATCCGGTTCCAGCGGCACGAAATACCGCTGGCGCGATAAGCGGGTGAGTCTCCAGGGCGTTCCCGGCGTGGCGGTGTCCGGCACATTGACGTTGAGCGCATTCACGTCGTAAGGCATCGCGCGGTCGAGCAACCGCTGCGCAAAGAGCGCCGTGAAATACTGAGACGCGCTGTAGTCCTTCGCCTCGCCGCCGGTGAGATGTTCCGCGACTGTCATTTCCAGCGAGATGGCGAGCGCCGGAGTCCCGAAAGCGGCAGCTTCCAGGGCCGCACCCACGGTGCCGGAGATGGTGATCTCGGTGCTGACGTTCTCACCAAAGTTGATGCCCGCGACGACCAATGCCGGCGTGCGCGGGACAAACTCCATCATCGCATGGACGACGCACAGCGCCGGCGTCGCATCGATGCCGTAGACGCGTACCGTCTGCCCACCGACGTCGCGCCGGCACTCGCTCACTGCTCCGGTAACATCCTGCGGCATCGAGCGCCCCGCCGCCGACCATTGGCGGTCCGGCGCGACGACGAGCACCTCCCCTAACGGCGCAACGGCTTCGACGGCGGCCCAAAGCCCCGCGGATTCCACGCCGTCATCGTTGGTGACCAAAATAAGCGGTTTTTGCATGTTAACTCTCCTCAAACACAAGGTCCACCACGCGCCGCTCGCCCATCGCCCGGTCGGCGCTGAACCCGATCAGATGTCCGGCGATAGAATCTTCAAGCTGCGTGGTAGAGACTGAGGGCGGTTCGCCCCGGAGCACGCGCAGGAAGTCGGCGACCAGGCGCATATCGCCGCCGCCGTGCCCGCCAAACGCGCCGTGCATATCGCCGCCAATTGTGAGATCAACGACTTCCTCGGTATACTCGTGGCCCGGTCGCGGGTCAATGTGGCGGATGACGAAGCGCCCATCCTCGAAAACGCCCTGAATTTCGCCGCGTGTGCCGATGAGATGCATCGCGCGCGACGGGCGGGACGTTCCACCGATCATATCGTGCGACGCCGTCGTCCCATCGTCAAACTCGATCACCAGAGATTGGTGATCCACCACCTCCATATCGCACTTCCACACGCAGCGCCCGTAGGGGTTGTCTGTCTTCAACGAGTGAATCTTCTGCTCGATGGTGGGATTGGCGATGTGTTCCAGGCTGTCCCACACGTAGAAACTCCAGCGGTCGGGATGGTCGATGTAGTGTTTGCGCGCCGAGTACAGGCAATCGGCCTCGATGGGACAATCCACCAGGCAGCGGGTTCCCGCACCAGCAGGCGCTTTTTCCGGGCGGAACTGGAAATTGCTGCCGAAGCTGGCCACCGCACGCGGTCTGACCCCACTTTTCATCCACGCGATGAGATCGAGATCGTGACAACACTTGGCCATCAGCATAGAGGTGTGGCTAATGCTGGGCTTACTCCACTTGCCGCGAATATATCCCACCGCCATATGATGATAGGAGACGTGCTCGATGGTCTGCACGCTGAAGACGTCGCCGATGACGCCATCGACGACCTTCTGGCGGATGGCAGCGTAGAACGGCGTGTAGCGCAGCACGTGGCAGATGATGACCTTACGCTGGTATCTCCTGGCGGCCTGCACAAGGTCCCACATCTCCGCCTCGAAGGTGGCGAAAGGCTTTTCGAGCAGCATATCGTAGCCCGCCGCCAACAGCGGCAGCGAGGTGGGGACGTGTTGGTGATCCATCGTACCATTGATGACCACGTCGGCGAGTTGTGGGCGGGCGGCGAGTTCCTCGGCGCTCTCGAAGCACTGCGCCGGCGACAGTCCGTACAGGCCGGCGACCATAGCACGTCGCAGTGGATTGAGGTCCGCCACGCCAACGATGTGTAGTTCATCGGGGTGCTGCTGCGCATACGAAGCGTAGAGCAACGCGCGGTGCCCCGCCCCCACGATAACCGCGGTCAGCGGGCGTGATGGTGATGAAGCGAAAGCTTGGCTCATATCTCCTCCTTAAATTAAAATCGCCGCTGTCATTAGCAGCGGCGATTTTAACCATCGAAACGATTGTTCAATCAAGTAGGGCGGGTGGGATTCGAACCCACACGTCCGTAAGGACAGAGGATTTTAAGTCCACGGCGTCTGCCATTTCGCCACCGCCCCATACCTGAACGAAAACGGGCATCGCCATAGATGCCCGCCGCTTCTGGTGTTGATTGGGTAAAGGCGACGGTCGGACTCGAACCGACGAATGGGGGTTTTGCAGACCCTTGCCTTACCACTTGGCTACGTCGCCAAGAAACAAGCGGGCTAAGGGATTCGAACCCTTGACCTTCTCCTTGGCAAGGAGACATTCTACCGCTGAACTAAGCCCGCGTGCAAAAATGATTATACTACAGGGCAATATTTTGGCAAGTGCGCTGCCCCCTGCCTCACCATGCCCTGGAATCCGGCACATCCATCCACGCGCCGCCGTTGGCGATGGACAATTGGCTGACCAAACCCGGCAACGTCATATCCATCGCCTCGTGGATACCGATAGGACACGGCGCGCCTGCAACGATGCTCTGCACGAAATCCAACACCTCGAAGTAATCCCCGCCGCCGTGCCCGGCCTGGAGCGCCGCCTCCGGTGGATGGCGCCATAACTCCGGCATATATGCTTCTTCGAGGTCGAACAGATCGATCCACGTGTCCCTGTCTTTGCAGACGTCCGCCAGCCAGATTTTATGCCGCTCACCTGGCCCACGCCCCGACTCGTAGCAGCCCGTGGTCCCCTGCAAACAGTGGTTGTGCATCGCGTGAGGCCGCTCCGAGAGCATGTCCACGCGGATCTTGATTAACGAACCACGGACGGTCTTGCAGAGCATCAAGCAGGTATCCTGGTTCTCGTAGAAATCGCCGCGCGGATCGCGATAGTGATGACCGCTGCCCTCGCAGCTCACGCGCGCGACCCGGTCCGCCGGTTTCCCCGGTTCCACCGCGTTCCCCGGCTCTGCCGACAACCATTGCAAGATCGGCCCCAGGCTGTGCGTGCCGTAGGTAATGCCATCGATGCCGGTCTGCCAACGCCGCCGCCACGGGGTCAGCTCGTTCAGTTCCTTCAGCTCGTGAATGTACTCGCCTTCGGCATAGTAAACCTCGCCGAACAGCCCGCGCCGCACCAGTTCCTTCACCAGCACGACCGGGCGAGCGTAAACGTAGTTTTCGGCCATCATGTACACGCCCTCGGACCGCTTGGCGGCGTCGACCAACGCGCGGCACTCATCTATCGAAACCCCCGCTGTAACCTCGCTGAGCACGTGCAGGTTACGTTTCAGGGCAGCGATGGCCTGCGGCGTGTGATACTGCATCGGCGTACCGATGACGATAGCGTCGATGTCGGACTTTTCCAGCATCTCTTCGTAGTTGGTATACGTCTCGGTCGCGCCCAGGACGACCGCGGCTTCGGCCAACGCCTCCTGCCGCACGTCACAGACCGCGTGGATGCGCGTCGCCGGATGCGCATCGAAGGCTGCGCGGAAACTCGCGCCCCGCCCTGCTGCGCCCACAATGCCAATGTTGAGTTTTTCGATCTGCGCCATGCCATCTCCTTCAGATAAGCCACGAATCTTCATCCGCCTGCAACCACGCCAGCGCATTGGCCCGATCGGCGTGCATTTGCTCAATCAACGCCTCCGCCGAGGAGAAGCGCAGTTCATCACGCAGCCGGTACAGAAAATCCAATTGCACACGCTCTTCATAGATTTCCTGCGAAAAATCGAGCAAGTGCGCTTCCACCGTGGGGGGATACTGGTTGAACGTAGGCCGCGTGCCCACGTTGACGATCGCATCGAAACGTCCATCGTGCAAGTACGCCCGGCAGACGTAAACGCCGTTCGCCGGCAGGAGCCGGTGCGCAGGGATGCGCAAGTTTGCGGTAGGGAAGCCCAGAAGGCGCCCGCGTTGATCGCCATGTTCTACGATGCCGTTTAGCCGGTAAGGACGTCCCAGGCAGCCGTTGGCTTGTGCCAGATCGCCGCTCTGCAATGCACGACGGATGCGGCTGCTGTGCACAGGTGATCCTTCCCAACAAATGGTGTCGGTGAAGCGCTGCACCGTAAAACCGAACTGCGCGCCCATCGCTTCGAGAAAGGGAATATCGCCTTCGCTGTTGCGCCCCAGCGCAAAGTCTGGGCCAACCCACAACCCCGCTAACGCCAGTCGCTCCACCAGCCAGGTCACAAAGTCTGCTGCCGGCGTCGCCGCCGTCTGCCGGTCGAAAGGGAGCACGATCACGCCATCCAGTCCCAATCCGGCCATACAGTCGAGGCGTTCCTCTAGCGTCGATAACGCATCATTGCCGTTATGGCCCAAAACCAGGCGAGGCAATGGCTCGAAGGTCAACACGACAGCCTGCATCTCGGCCTGGCGCGCCGCCGTCGCCATCCACCGAATCAGGGCTTGATGTCCACGATGCACACCATCGAAAGCGCCAATCGTCAGCCCGGTTCGCCCGGCCAATGATAACGATTCAATATCCCGTCTGATCCACATACACAAATTGGAAATTAGAGATTAGAGATTGCACAGTGCGCATCACGTTTTACGCTGCATGACCAGCAGGCTTACGCGGTTGTCACGCTTGCGTTTGACGATCCGCAACAGCTTGGCGGACTCGACCGCTTTGCCGAGGCGAGTGATAGGCGTAGAACCGGCGACCAGCCACAGCGCGCCGCCAGGCGCGAGCAACGCCGCGGCCTGCCGCGCCAAATGCTCCGCTGCCGCCTGTCCCTCTTCCTCGCGCAGCATCCCGACGATCAAATCGACCGTTTGCTCCTCGCCTTGAAACGCTAAATCAACCTGATGTTTGAGGACAATCCGTGATTCGGGACAACCATTCTGGAGCAGGTTGTCGCGCGCGTAGCGCAAGCTCAACAGGTCTCGATCCACCAGGATGATGGCATCGAGTTCGAGCAGCTTCCACAAAGCGACGGGAAGATGCCCCTGCCCTGGATTATGCACGATTGCGCGCTTTACTTTCGTCCCGCGTAGGCTCGTCAAATTGTTCAATAGCAGGAGACTGCCGTAATTGAGCGAGTCGAACTCCGGCAGACCGCGCGCCGTCCGCATTGGGAAGGTTAGTGAACCCATAATAATGCTGGCGGTGTCGCGGTGATACAGGCCGCGCGTCAATCCGCTGACAAATGGCGGCTGCGCGGCGCGATAGGCGTCGGTGAAACGGTAATGGAAAATAGCGTGGCCGGAGCGCGTTTCCTGGAAGATGATTACGATACCCGGATTGTTTAGCGCCTGCGCGACGGTCGCTTCCAGCGCCGCGACCACGACGATGGCGACCAGGCCGCCCGGCTTCAGGAAGTGAACGGCGTCGCGCAGCAAGCTGGCAATGACCGTCTCACCGGCCTTGCCGGGGATGTTGGAGATGATAAGGTCGAAGTCGCGCGCGGATACGTCATCGTAGCCCAGGCTGCCGTAGACCTCGACGTCCGTGAGTCCATTGAGCTGCACGTTCTGGCGCGTATAGTCCACGGCGAGCGCGTCCCGGTCTACCGCGTGGACGACGCTCTCCGGGTATAGCGCCTTCAGCATCAGTCCCAGGGGGCCGTAGCCGCAGCCAAGATCAAGAATTTTGGCGAACAGCGGGGCATCCACGAGACTGCGCAATAGCCGCGCCGTGCCCACGTCGATCTGGTGGCTACTGAACAAATCCTGCGCCACATCGAAGTGCAGCGTGTGCCCGTGCTTGCCCGGTCGCCCGTTGTGATAAAAATCGATGGTTTTCTTGAAATAGACGTCTGGCATGTAGATTCAGCGAATCAGCGAATCGGCGAATGAATGAATCAGCGAATAGGCGAATGAATGAATCAGCGAATAAGCGA
>Ga0209498_1002623_pt1 | contig 10818 bp, 11 predicted proteins | sample WalLakDeSediment_FD_184131 | JGI IMG/M metagenome (GOLD analysis project Ga0209498, IMG submission 184131) | Lake sediment microbial communities from Walker lake, Nevada to study Microbial Dark Matter (Phase II) - Walker Lake 11/02/13 Deep... | ecosystem: Environmental > Aquatic > Freshwater >... | reverse complement strand
AGCGCACCCACCCCGCCGCCGCACCGATGGTGGCCGACGGCCTGGTGCTGGCCGGGGACGCCTTCGGCGGCGACGCCGGCGGGCGGATCGAGGGGGCCTACCTCTCGGGGCTGGCGGCCGCGGCGGAGCTGATCGACGGCGACCGGCGGGCGGGGACGGGTTGAGAGCGCCGCGCGCGTCCGCGGCCGGTGGCGCCACCCCGTCAGCCATCGCCTGCGGCCGCGCCCCCGTAGGCGCGGGCGGCCGCCGCATCGCGCCGCACCCCCGGCAGGTGCTCGAGCGCGTGCTCGGCAAGGCGCCGGCAGGCCTTGGCGTGGGTCCAGGCCTCGTCGGGGTCACGGGTCGGGTAGCGGCGCGGGACGTGGATCTCCGTGCGACGCACCGCCGGAACGCCCATCAGGAAGGCGCCCGCGACCTCGAGCAGCCGCAGCGGTCGCTCGCCGGGGTGCTCGTCCGCCGGCTCGACCGGCTCGGGCCAGCCGTCGTCGAGGCGCGAGGCGTACCACCAGGCGACGTTGCCCAGGTGCTCGAGGGTCTGCGCCAGCGAGCGCCGCGCCGGTCCCGGTTGCCACGCCAGCTGCGCGGCCGAGAGCGGCGCCACCAGGTCGCGCGCCTCCTCGAGCGCCAGGCGCGCGACGCGCAGGTGCGCCCCGACCGCCGCGTCGTCCAGGGCGGCGCGGTCGCCGGCGAAGAGCACGGCCGGGTTGCCCGACGCCCACACCGGGGCGCCGGCCAGGCGCTCGGCCACCCGGAAGCGCCAGCCCGCACTCGCCGGCGCGGCCGCGGCCGCGGCCGTGGTCGCGCCCGCGGCCGTCGTCGCGGCCACGACCGCGGGCGTCAGATCCGCCGCGCCCCGCTCACGCAACCAGCCGAGAAGCTCGGCGACCCGCGCGGACGCCTCGGCCAGGGCGGCGGCGTCGTCCGCCGCCCGGTACGACAGGCCCGGCAGCGCGGGGACGTGCACCAGGCATCCGCCGCCCGGCACGACCTCCAGCCACAGGTCGCCGACGGGCCGCGCGCCCGCGCTCACCCCGCGCCGGCCTTCTGGCGCCGCACCTCCTGGATGAGGAGGCGGGTCACGCCCACCTTGCACGCTCCGCAGGTGGGACTGGTGCCCAGCAGCGGCGCGATGTCCTCGAAGATGGTCGCGCCGTGGTCACGGATGGCGCGGCGCACCCGGTCGCTGTCGAGCCGGTGCTGCTCGCACACGTCGTAGCTGGGGCGCTCGCGCAGGCTCCAGCGGGCCGGCTCGGCGACGTACTCGGCGTGGCGCGCGTCCCAGAACGCCCGCTCGAACGCCACCATCGCGAGCTCGAAGCGCGCCATGTCGGCGGCGAGGGTCACCCCCTCGGCCTCGAGCCGCTCCTCCTCGAGGATGAACGGCAGCTCGAACGCGAGGACCCTCTCGGCCGCCTCGCGGATCAGCGGGTCGAGGTCGGGCAGCTGGGTGCGCAGCCGCTCCAGCGTCGCCGCCGTCCAGGGCGCCTCGGGGGCGTCGATCGACAGGGCCGGCAGCAGCACGTCCTTGGCGTCGCGCACCTCCTCCATGACGGCCTCGATGAACTTGCGTTCGTTCAGCGGCATCAGCAGATCCGCGGCAGCTGCTCTTCGATCGGCATCTCGAGCACCCGGCGCGTGCCGTACGCCGTCTCGACCAGCGCCACGCCCTCGGGCTTGCGGACGATGTCGCCGATGATGGCGGCCTCGCGCCCGAGCGGGTGCGCCTTCATGGCGCCCAGCGCGGCCTCGGCCTGCTCGGGCGCGACGATGACCAGGACCTTGCCCTCGTTGGCCGCCAGCAGCGGGTCGATGCCGAGCATCTCGCTGTACTGCTCCACGACGTCGTGGATCGGCACCGCGACGTCGAACACCCGCAGCCCGTAGGGTTGCCGCAGCACGACCTCGTTGGCGACGGCGGCGAGGCCGCCGCGGGTGATGTCGCGCATGAAGCGCACGGCGGGCGCCACCTGCAGGATCTGCTCGATGAGCCCGTTCAGGGGCGCGACGTCCGACTCCAGCTCCACGCCCAGCTCCAGGCCCTCGCGGCGCGACATCACGGCGATGCCGTGGTCGCCGAGGGTGCCGTTCACCAGCACCTTGTCGCCGGGGCGCACGTGGGCCACGCCCAGCTGGACGCCGTCCGGGACGAAGCCGATGCCGGTGGTGTTGATGAACACGCCGTCGCCGTGACCGCGCTCGAGCACCTTGGTGTCGCCCGCCACGATGGCCACGCCCGCCTCGTCGGCGGTCGCCTTCATCGAGCGCACCACGCGTTCGAGCTCGCCCATGTCGTAGCCCTCCTCGAGCAGGAAGGCGGCGGTCATGTAGGCGGGCCTGGCGCCCATGACGGCGAGGTCGTTGACGGTGCCGGCCACCGCCAGGCGGCCGATGTCGCCGCCGGGGAAGAAGGCCGGCTTGACCGTGTGCGAGTCGGTGGCGAAGGCGATGCGGCCGCCGAGGTTCTCCACGATGGCGGCGTCGGTGAGCTCGCGCAGCGGCTCGTTGCTGAACACGGAGACGAACAGGTCCTCGATGAGTTCCAGCGTGAGCTTACCGCCGGAGCCGTGGCTGAGGCGGATCGAGTCGTACCGTGACACGAGCTTCGTCCGCTCCGCGGACTCCGCTCGCGCCTCGCCCCCAGCAGAACGCTGCGCGTTCTGCACACCGCCGTCCGGCCGAGCCACGTCAGGCCGCCTCGACCTGGAGGCGCTCCTTGTGCATGCCGTAGACGTACCAGGCGCGGCAGGTGCCCTCGTGGCTCACCATGCAGGGACCGTAGGGGCTGTCGGGGGTGCAGAGCTTGCCGAACACGCCGCACGCGTCGGGCCGGATCTGGCCCAGGGTGACCTCGGCGCAGCGGCAGCCCTTCGGGTGCTCGGCGCCGCGCAGGGCGACCGGGTCGAGCCGACCGGCGAACCTGCGGGCCGCCGAGTAGCGGGCGTACGCCTCGCGCAGCCAGTAGCCCGAGGCGGGGATCTCGGCGATGCCGCGCCAGCGGATGGGCGCGAGCTCGAACACCTCGTCCAGCTCCCGCTTGGCCTTCTCGTTGCCGTCGTACTTCACCAGCCGCTGGTAGGGGTTGGCCACGGTCGGCTTGCCGTCGCGCAGCTGCTCCAGCAGCGACACCACCGCCGACATGACGTCGACGGGCTCGAAGCCGCCCGCGGCGCAGGCGATGCCGCGCTCGGCCAGGTGCTCGTAGACGCGCAGGCCGGTGATCGTGACCGCGTGCCCCGGGAGCATGAAGCCCTCGATGTCGAAGCCGTCGAGCTCCGGCAGCAGGCTGGTGGCGGGCGGGGTGTAGTAGTTGGCCTCGATGATGGAGAGGTTGTCGGGCGCGCCGCGCTTGAGCATGGCGGCGACCGCGACGACGGTGGTCTCGAAGCCCACCGAGAAGAACACGACTTCCTTGTCGGGGTTCTGCTCGGCGATGCGCTTGGCATCGAAGACGCTGTACACGGCGCGCACGTCACCGCCGCGGGCGCGGGCATCGAGCAGGCTCATGCGCACGTCGCCGCGGCGCTCGCCCTCGAGCGGGATGCTGCCGGGGACGGCCAGCATGTCGCCGAACGAGCACAGGATGACGCCGGGCGTCAGCGACAGCTGGATCGCCATGTTGATGTACTCGTTGTCGCACACGCACACGGGGCAACCGGGGCCCGCCAGCACCGTCACGCTCTCGGGCAGCAGGTCGCGCAGGGCGAAGCGCCCGATCTCGTGCTCGTGGGTGCCGCAGATGTGCATCAGCTTGACGGGCCGGCCGATCTCGGCGGCCAGCTCGGCGATGCGGGCGCTCAGCTGGGCGACGAGCTCGGGGTCCTTGTAGGTCTCGGGGCGGAAGGCGCCCACCGCCCCCGCCGCGTCAGTCACGGATCGGTTCCAGGTACTTCGCGATCAGCTCGAGGTTCGCCTTGGCGTCCTCGGGCGAGATCTTGTCGATCGCGAAGCCCGCGTGCACCACCACCCAGTCGCCGACCTTCAGCTCGTCGACGAGGCCGATGAAGCAGTGCTGGGTCGCGCCGCCCAAGCGGATCAGGCAGCGGTCCTGGTCGAGTACGTCGACCACCTCATGGGGAATGCCTAGACACATGATCTCATCCTCCCGGCAGGGTCACGGCCAAGGCGAGTTGACCGAGTGAGATGCCACCATCGTTCGTCGGGACGGCCCCGTGGCGCCAGTGCCCGATGTCCTGTGCGTCGAGTCTAGCCGCAATCCGCTCGACCAGCAGGCGGTTCTGGAAGACGCCACCGGACAGCGCCACGCGCTCGCAGGGGTGCGCGGCGCGCAGCGCCAGGGCCGCCTCCAGCACCCCCTGGGCGAGCGCCTCGTGGAACCGGCGCGCGATGCGCGCCGCCGCGACGCCCGCCTCGACGTCGCGCATCACCGCGGCGAGCAGCGGGGCGTGGTCCCAGGTCCGGCCGTCGAACGGCCAGGGGTAGGGGTCCTCGCCCGGCGCCCGCCAGGCGAGCGTCTCGAGGCCGATCGCCGCCTGTCCCTCGAAGCTCATCGTGCGGTGGAAGCCGAGCAGCGCCGCGATGGTGTCGAACAGGCGCCCGACGCTGGTGGTCCGGGGGGTGTTCACGCCGCTGGCCACCAGCCGCCGGGCCACGGCCACGCGGGCGGCGGGGAAGCCGAACGGCGGCGCGGTGAGCCGGTCGAGCGCCTCGTCGCCTAGCGCGGCGAGCCAGCCGACGGCGGCCTGCACCGGCGTGCGGGCGGCGGCGTCGCCGCCGGGCAGCGCCGCGGGCCGCAGGTGGGCCACGCGCCGCAGGCCGCCGGCGAGGCTGCCGGCGAAGACCTCGCCGCCCCAGACGGTGCCGTCGTCGCCCAGGCCGGCGCCGTCGAAGGCGAAGCCGAGGACGGGCGTGTCCCAGGCCCCGTGTTCGGCCAGCACGCTGGCCACGTGCGCGGCGTGGTGCTGCACGGCGACGCGCTCGCCGCCGAGCTGCTCGGCGAAGCGGCTGCTGGGGTAGGCGGGGTGGAGGTCGTGCACCAGCCGCACGCGGCGCGGGTCGACGCGGTACATGGCGCACAGATCGTGGACGGTCTCCTGGAAGGCGGTGAACGACTCGAGGTCGGCGAGGTCGCCCAGGTGCTGGCTGACGTACGCCGCCCCGCCGACGGCCAGCGCGACGCTGCTCTTGAGCTCGGCGCCCAGCGCCAGCAGCGGCCGCTCGAAGCGCGCGTCGCGCAGCACCGGCGCCGGCGCGTAGCCGCGGGCCCGGCGGCCGATGGCGGCCTCGCCGGCGACCACCTGGGCCACGCTGTCGTCGACCCGCCGGGCGATCGGCCGCTCGCCGATCAGGAACGCGTCGGCCAGCGCGGAGAGGCGCTCGAGGGCCTCGTCGTCGCGGTAGGCGATGGGCTCCGACGAGCGGTTGGCGCTGGTCATGACCAGCAGGTCGGGCGCGCCGTCGTCGAACAGCAGGTGCTGCAGCGGGGTGTAGGGGAGCATGACGCCGAGGTAGGCGTTGTCGGGCGCCAGCGCGTCGGGCAGCGCGACCGGCCCCTTGGGCGCCAGCGCGATCGGCCGTGCGGACGAGGCGAGCAGCGCCCGCGTCGCATCGTCGAGCTCGACGACGCCCTCGAGGGCCGCCAGGTCGCGGGCCATCACGGCGAAGGGCTTCTCCTTGCGGTACTTGCGCTCGCGCAGCGCGCGTACGGCCGCGGCGTCGCGGGCGTCGCAGGCGAGGTGGTAGCCGCCCAGGCCCTTGATGGCCACGATGCGGCCGGCGCGCAAGTCGGCGACGGTCGCGCGCACGGCCGCGTCGTCGTGGACCGCGGCATCGGCCGCGGCGTCGTGCACCGCGGCGGCGCCGGCAACCGCGTCGGCGCGGTTCGCGGCGGCGCCGGCGTCGCCCCGCACGGGCGCGCCGCCCGCGCCGGGCGACGGCCGGTGGCGCACCCGCGGCCCGCAGCGCGGGCAGGCGATCGGCTGGGCGTGGAAGCGGCGGTCGAGCGGGTCGTGGTACTCGCGCGCGCAGTCCTCGCACATGGCGAAGGCGCGCATGGTGGTGAGCGGCCGGTCGTACGGCAGCGCCTCGATGATCGAGTAGCGCGGCCCGCAGTTGGTGCAGTTGACGAACGGGTAGCCGTGGCGGCGGTCGGCGGGGTCGCGCATCTCGCGCAGGCAGTCGTCGCACACCGGCAGGTCGGGCGAGATGGCGGTGGTGACGTCGCTGGCGTCCTCGCTCTCGACGATGACGAAGCCGTGTGCGGCGTCTGCCGACGCCGCACCATGCTCGAGCTCGGCGACCGCCTCGACCCGCGCCGCCGGCGGCGCCTCGGCCGCGATGGCGGCCGCGAAGCGGTCGAGCGCCGCGGGGTCGCCCGCGACCTCGATCGTCACCCCGCGGACGTCGTTGCGGACCCAGCCGGCGAGCACGTGCTCGCGGGCCAGGCGGTAGACGAAGGGTCGGAAGCCGACGCCCTGCACCGTCCCGGTGACGCGCAGGCGCCGCCGCTCGACGGCCAAGTCCTCAGCCCCGGCGGCTGGCGGCCGCCGCGGCGTCTGCCGACGCCGCGGGGTCGGCAGACGCCGCGGGGTCGGCGGACGCCGACGCGCCGGCGCCGGACGCGACCGCCTTCGCCCGCCGCCGTTCACGCAGGTAGTCGAGCCATGCGCCGACGCCCTCACCGGTGCGCGCCGAGAGCTCGAACACCTTGGCGCCGGGCGCCACCTTGCGGACGCTGTCGAGCGTGCGGTCGCGGTCGAAGCCGACGGCCTCGGCGATGTCGATCTTGTTGATCACCACCGCGTCGGCGTCCTTGAAGATGCGCGGGTACTTGAGCGGCTTGTCCTCGCCCTCGGTGACCGAGAGCATGGTGACGCGCAGGTCCTCGCCCAGGTCCCAGGCCGCCGGGCACACCAGGTTGCCGACGTTCTCGATGACCAGCACGTCGAGGCCGTGCAGGTCGAGCTGCTCGACGGCGCGCGCGACCATCTCGGCCTCCAGGTGGCAGACGGTGCCGGTGACGATCTGCACCGACGGCGCGCCGGCCGCGTGCAGCCGCTCGGCATCGTTGTCGGTCTCGAGGTCGCCCACCACGATGGCGACCGACAGGTCGCCCGCCAGCTCGCGCACGGTGCGCTCGAGCAGCGCCGTCTTGCCCGAGCCGGGGCTGGAGACGACGTTGAGCACCAGGCTGCCCCGGAAGGCGTCGCGGTTGGCTGCGGCGACGCCGTCGTTGTGCGCCATCAGCGACTTCTGGACCTGCACCACGCGCGCGCCGGGGGCGGCGGCGGTGCCGTGGGGGCTGACCCTCACGTCGCGTGTCGCAGCGGCCGCGGAGGCTGACGCCGAACCGCGCGTGTCCGTGGTGGCCGCCGCCGCCGGCGCCGCACCAGCCGATGCGGCTGGCGCCGCATCGGGCGCGGTCACGTCGGAACGCCCGCTCATCCCTCTACCTCCAGGCTCGCGAGCTGGAGCTCTCGCCCCTGGCGGAGGTCGGCGGACGGGGTGTCACAGGACGGGCACACGGCGATCCCGAAGCGGTTGTCGAGTTCGAACTCGGACTGGCATGTCGCACAGTAAGCGATGGCGGGGAGGTACGTCACCTCCAGGCGAGCATCCGCCGCCATCGTGCCCACCCGGGCGCCGTCGAAGGCGAACGCCAGTGCCTCGGGGACGACACCCGCCAGCGCGCCGATCTCGAGGTGGATCGCAGAGATGCGGCGCGCACCGTCGGCGCGCGCCGCCTTCTCGGCCAGGTCGAGCATGCTCATGACCAGGCTGAACTCATGCATGCGCCAGGACGATCTCCTCGGCGGTGAAGGGCCGGTCGGCGGTCAGCTCGGGCCGCACCACGGTGGGCTCGACGCCCAGCCGCGCGAGCTCGCGCAGCGTCACGGTGGCCAGGGCCTCGAGGCGCTCGCGGATCAGCGGGCTCAGCACCACGCCGACCTCGCCGGTCGTGAACTCGAGCGGCTCCACGCCGATCGCCACGGTCGTGACGTCGGGCAGGTCGCCACAAACGTCCATGGCGGTCAGCAGGTCGGGCACTTCCCACTCGTGCGAGGAGAGCTTACCGTAGCCGATCTCGTCGGGCACCTCGCCCTTGCCGAAGCGGTAGATCTTGCCGGGGGGCGCCGCCACCGCGTCGATCAGCACGACGTGCTCGTACTCGGCGATCAGGTTGAGGAGCTGCCAACCGAGGGTGCCGCCGTCGACGATCTCGACGTGCGGCGGGAAGGCGTACTTCGTGCGCAGGTAGTGCACCAGGTGCACGCCCGCTCCCTCGTCGCCGTAGAAGACGTTGCCGACGCCGAGCACCAGGAGCGGGCGTGCGCTGCTCACGACGCCCTGGCCTCTTCCTCGGTGACGTTCCTGGTGGTGGCGTCCTCGGCCGCGAGGCCGGAGATGATCCCCTCGATGAGCAGGTTGCCGGTCCGCAGGCTGTTCCACACGGCCATGTAGATGTGCACCACGGTGAACCAGACGAACCACCACATGGTGAAGCGGTGCACGGCGCGGACGTTCGCCAAGCCACCCAGCCAGACCTCGATCGGGCGGAACAGGCCGGCGCCGAAGCTGGCCAGGCCGCCCGAGACGTAGGGCGCCGCCAGGAGGATCCCGGTGATGCTGATGATCAGCAGGGAGGCGTAGAGCACGGTGTAGACCAGGAACTGCAGCGGTCCGTAGTTGCTGTAGGTGAAGTGCGGGTGGTCGCGCCGGATCAGCAGGTAGAACGCAAGCTGGTCGCGCCAGGCCTTCCAGCTGAACATCACGGGCGCCATCCGCAGCTCGGCGCCGAGCCCGAGCCGGCCGTCGCGCCGCACGAACAGGAACTGGAAGATGCGCACAAGCGTGAACGCCAGCAGGACCCAGCCGGCGGCGACGTGCCAGCCACGAACCTGGGACATCACGAAGGTCTCGGCCGTCGGGTTGATGAGGTTGCGCGCCAGGAACGGGTTGCCGATGTAGATGCCGGAGAGCACCATCCAGACCAGCACGGCGTTGCGGATCCAGTGAGCGACCCGGATGTACCGGCCGAAGACGTAGACGACCATCTTCGGTCGACCGGGCCGCTCGATGACGACCGCGGTGGGCCGAGGTCGTACCGCGCGGGTCGCCACGTTCACACCTCCACTTCGTAGTGCGCGATCTCCTCACCGTCGCGGTTGAGGATGTGCACCGCGCAGGCGAGGCAGGGATCGAAGGAGTGGATGGTGCGGACGACCTCGAGGGGCATGGTGGGATCGGCCATGGGTTGGCCGATGAGCGCGGCCTCGTACGGGCCACGCTGCCCGCGGGCGTCCTTCGGACCGGCGTTCCAGGTCGTGGGGACGATCGCCTGGTAGTTCTCCACCGTGCCGTTGCGCACGACGAGCCAGTGGCTGAGGCCGCCGCGGGGCGCCTCGCCCATGCCGTAGCCCTCGCCATTCTTGGCGTCGTAGCGGTTGAAGAAGCGGTCGTCGCCACCCTTGACGTTGTTGATCAGCCCGCCGAGCAGGGTCGGGATGTAGTCGCCGACGACCTTGGTCTCGAGCGCGCGGGCCACCGTGCGGCCGACGGTCGAGTAGTAGAACTCGAACGGGACGCCGAGCTTGGCGGCGTAGTCGTCCATGACCGCACGCACCTCGGGCTGGCCGGCGGCGTAGGCGACGATCATGCGCGCCAGCGGGCCGACCTCGACCGGGTTGCCGTCGTAGCGCGGCGACTTCACCCAGCTGTAGCCGCCGGCGGTCTTGAGCGTGCCGTCGGGGTTGAAGCCCTCGTAGGCGGGGTTGGTCTGGCCGCGCAGCGGGTGCAGCGAGGTCTGGCCGCCGCTGTACGTGTACCAGGAGTGCGCGACCTCCTCGCCGATCTTGGTGGCGTCGACAGGGTGGACGGTCGACAGGTCGCGGCCGAGCACGATGCCGCGCGGCAGCAGGTAGCTGCGGTTGTCCCACGACTGCTCGCTGAGCGACAGGCCGCCGAAGCTCATGTAGTTGCGCACGCCGGCGCCGTGGCCCGCCAGGGCCTCGGCACGGTAGGCGTTGCCGACCATCTCCATGTCGGGCAGGTAGGCGCGCTCGACGAAGTCCATCGACTTCTGCATCAGGAACTGGTACTGGGCGATGCGGTGGGCGTCGAGGCCGTCGCGGGCGGAGGTGACGCCGCCGACGATCAGGCTCTGCGGGTGCGGGTTCTTGCCGCCGAAGACGGCGGAGGCCTGCGCGCTCAGGCGCTGGATCGACAGGTTGTCGAGGTAGTGCGACGCCAGGATCAGGTTCTGCTCGGGGGTGAGGAGGTACTTGGGGTGACCCCAGTAGCCGCCCGCGAAGGGACCGAGCTGGCCGCTCTGGACGAACGCCAGCAGCTTGGCGGCGACGGCGCGGTAGTGGCTGACGGAGGCGTTGAAGGGGCTGGCGTGGTAGCGGTGCGCCTCGTCGGTGGCCGCTTCGGGCGAGGCCGAGAGGGCGCTGACGACGTCGAACCAGTCCATCGCGTGCAGCTGGTAGAAGTGCGTGCTGTGGTCGTTGACCGTCTGGGCGGCCCAGATCAGGCTGCGCAGGGAGCGCGCGTTCGGCGGGATGGTGGCGCCGTAGACGTTCTCGGTCGCCTCGACGCCGCGCTCGTAGTGGTGGAAGGTGCAGACGCCGCAGATGCGCTGGGCGAACATGCCCACGTCGCGCGGGTCGCGCCCCTTCATGATCGTCTCGAAGCCGCGGAAGGCGGTGCTGCTCGAGTTCGCCTCGAACACGTTGCCGGCGTCGTCGACCTCGATCTCGATGCGCAGGTGCCCCTCGATGCGCGTGATGGGGTCAATCACATGTTTGGCCACGACTCACTGCTCCTTCTTGGCTTCGGGCTTCTTGGCGGCCCGCTGCTCGG
>Ga0209498_1002622_pt1 | contig 10819 bp, 18 predicted proteins | sample WalLakDeSediment_FD_184131 | JGI IMG/M metagenome (GOLD analysis project Ga0209498, IMG submission 184131) | Lake sediment microbial communities from Walker lake, Nevada to study Microbial Dark Matter (Phase II) - Walker Lake 11/02/13 Deep... | ecosystem: Environmental > Aquatic > Freshwater >... | reverse complement strand
ATCCTCGAGCACGTCGGGCGAAACCCCGCGGACGTTGCCCTCGTCGAGGTCGTGGTTGCCAGTCTGGCCCGGTGGGATCGGCACCTCGACGACGCCCACGTAGCGTCCGCCGACCTCGCTCGCCCCCTCGTGCTCGCGGAGATCTCGCCCGGGAACTACAACCTGATCGACGGGCACCACCGGGTCGAGAAGGCTCGCCGCACCGGCGTCGAGACGATGGTGGCGTACCGTCTCACCGCCGCCCAGCACGTGGCCTTCCTGACGAGCACGACGGCGTACCGGACGTACGTCGCATACTGGAACGGCAAGCTCGACGAGCAGGAGCGAGATACGGGTTGGAGTGGAACCCGCGGCCTGGCGGCGGGGCGGGAGGAGCGATGAGCGTCCTGATCGTTCTCTACGATGGGTTCACGGAATTCGAGTATCAGATCCCGGTGCTCGCGCTTCATCACCTCGGCATCCCCTTCGAGGCGGTTGGGCTCGACGGTCCCGACGTGACCGGGATGATCGGCCTGCGGGCGACCACGACGAGGACCCTGGCCGAGGTGGACCCCGAGGCGTTCTCGGCGCTGCTTCTGCCGGGGGTCGATCGGGCCGAGCGCGAGAGGGTCCTGGCCAGCGATCGGCTCATGGCCGCGATCCGGTCCTTCGGCAGCGCAGGGAAGCCTGTCGTCGCCGTGTGCGCTGCGCCGACGCTGCTCGGCCGAGCCGGCGTCTTGCGGGGCCGCCGATTCTGCTCGGACCTCGCTGCGCACCCTGCGTTCGAGCATGCGATCCGCGTGGAGGCGCCCGCGGTTCGCGACGGGCACGTGATCACGGGCCTTGGCTCCCGCATCTTCTACGTCACGGCGCTGCTGATCGAAGCGCTGGCGGGCGAGGAGCACGCGACTGCGTACCGGAGCTGGGCGGGCATCGCTTGTCCGTGACGCCCCTCACCTTCGAGAGCCCCCTGCGCGTGTCCCGCGAACAGTTGTGGGCGTGGATGACCGACGTCGACTGCCTGCGGCGCGAGATGATGCCGATCCTGGCGATGACCCACCCGCGCGGCGTGCACTCGTTGGCCGACGTGCCGTTCACACCCGGACGCCGCCTCTACCGCAGTTGGTTGCTGTTGGGGGGCGTGCTGCCGTTCGACCGCTCCGACCTGACGCTCGAGGAGTTGGTGCCGGGCCGCCGCCTGGTCGAGCGTTCTCCGCTGCTGTCGATGCGGGAGTGGCGCCACGTGCGCGAGATCCTCGACCACCCCGAGCGGCCGGACGCGGTGGTGCTGCGCGACACCGTCGCTTTCGTCCCGCGGCTGCCGCGAGCCGTCGCCGCCTGGTCGAGCGTTCTCCGCTGCTGTCGATGCGGGAGTGGCGCCACGTGCGCGAGATCCTCGACCACCCCGAGCGGCCGGACGCGGTGGTGCTGCGCGACACCGTCGCCTTCGTCCCGCGGCTGCCGCGAGCCGTCGCCGCCTGGTTCGTCGGCGCGCTCTTCCGCCACCGCCACGCGGTGCTGCGGCGGGTCCACCGTTTCGATTGACCTGCGTGGTCGGTGCGAACCCCCGTCCCATGCCGCGCCGCGACGCACGGCTGGGGAACGATCCTGGCGACGGGTGCATCTTCGTCCGGCGCTAGAGTGAGGCGACCACTGCCAGGGGTGCAGCACGAAGGGATGTGCCGCATGAGCAGCCGGAAGCCGTTGGCGGACGACGATCACCCCGCGATCCAGGCCCGGGCGCAGGAGCTGACGGAGGGTCGCCTCACGCGCCGCGACCAGCTCGAGAGCCTGTTCCACTTCGTGCGAGACGACATCCGCTTCGGCTTTCCCCCGAAGTGGGACGAGGTGAAGGCCTCCGAGACGCTTAAGTACGGGATCGGGTACTGCACCACCAAGGCGACGCTCTTCCTGGCGTTGTGCAAGGCGGCGGGCATTCCCGCTCGCGTCCACACGGGCCTCATCTCGCTCGAGATCATGCGCGGCGTCTTCCCCGACTTCGCCTTCCGGTCGCTTCCCGACAGGGGCGGGCATGCATGGCTGGAGGTCGAGTTGGACGAAGCGTGGTGGCCCATCGATGCCTACATCCCCGATCGGCGCTTTTTCGACGGGGCGCTGGAGCGCCTGCGGGGCAGCGGCAAGGCGACCGGCTTCGGGATCTCCCTGGCGAAGGGGCCGACCAGCTGCGAGTTCAACTTCGGCGAGAAGGGATTCGTGCAGATGGGGGCGGTCCTGGAGGACCACGGCACCTGGGAGGACTTCGCCGACTACGTGGCTTCGCCGGCCTACGGCCGCATGAACCTCGTGCAGCGGATGGCGTACCCGTGGATGGCCCGGATGAGCAACCGAACGATCGAGGGCATTCGAGACGCTCGTCCGAAGGTCAACTGAGCTCGGCCCGCAGCGGACCGAAGAACTCGCGCCACGCCTGCGCGCCGGGCGACGGGCCGACCTGCACGCGCACGAGCGCCGGCGGGAGCCGCAGCGGGATGGCACGTGGCGGCGGCGCCCCGAACGCCAGCAGGCCGACCACGACGGCGGTGACGAGCCGCCGCCGCAGGGCTGCCAGGATGTCGTCGAGCATCGCGCCTCCGGTCGGTAGGGTAAGGCATGCGCATCGAGTTCAGCGGCACGATCTGGCACTGGCGCGGCCCATCCCCATTCTTCTTCGTGACGGTACCCGAGGAGGACAGCCGCGAGCTGAAGGCCGTCTCCGGCGCGGTGACGTACGGCTGGGGGATGATCCCGGTCACGGCGCGCATCGGTGCGACGACGTGGAAGACGTCGCTCTTCCCCAAGGACGGCCGCTACCTGGTGCCGCTCAAGGACGCCGTGCGCAGGGCCGAGGGGCTCGACGAGGGCGACGAGGTGGCCGTCGTGCTGGAGGTGTGGTAGCCGCAACGGTTCACGTGCGTTGCGGGACCCATGGGGGGCACCGCGGGGCCGCGGCGCGCCGTACCATGCGCCACATGGCGTCCGTATGGGAACGCAAGGCCGAAGAGTACGCGCGGCACGCAGCAGGCAGTGCCTACAACGCGCTCTACGAGCGGCCCGCGATGCTCGAGCTGATCGGCCCCGTCGCCGGCCTCGAGGTCCTCGACGCGGGTTGCGGCCCGGGCCTCTACGCCGAGGAGCTGGTCCGCCGCGGCGCGCGGGTCACCGGCATCGACGGCAGCCCGGCGATGGTCGAACTGGCGCGGGCGCGGCTGGGCGACCGCGCAACGCTGCGGGTGCACGACCTCGCCCAGCCCTTGGGCTGGGCGCCGGATGTCAGCTTCGGTCTCGTCGTCATGGCGCTCGTGATCCATCACGTCGACGATCGCGTGGCGCTGCTGCGCGACCTGCACCGCGTCCTGAAGCCGGGTGGAACCCTCGTGATGTCGACGCACCATCCGATGGCGGACTGGCTGCGCCTGGGCGGCAGCTACTTCGACGTGGAGCCGGTCGAGGAGGTCTGGCGCGACGACTGGGAGGTGCGGTTCTGGCGCCTTCCCCTCACCGAGACGTGCGCCGAGATCGCTGCCGCCGGGTTCCTGATCGAGCGCATCGTGGAGCCTCGGCCGTCGATGGCGTTGGCGCGCAGCTTCCCAGAAGTCCACGCGAAGTTGGCCGAGCGGCCGAGCTTCATCCTGTTCAGGCTGCTGCGGTCAGCAGGTTGATGCGGCGCCCGCGCTGGAGGGCGTTCAGCGGTGCTGCCACGAGGCGCCGCGCTATGCTCCCGGCGTCATGCAGACCACGGAGTTGAGGGGACGCCGCGTGCGACTGCGACCGGCCACGCTGGCGGACCGGCGCATGATCCACGACTGGAGCTACGCCTCCGACGTGGCGCCGCTGCTGCATCTGTCCGATCTGCCCACCCGGCCGCTCGCAGACTGGTGCGACGACTGGGAGGAGCACTACTTCACGGACGGCGAGCCCGAACGCGGCCGCATGTTCGTCATCTTGGACGGCGACGCGCCGGTGGGCGCCATCGCCTACAACGACGTCGACGAGCGGCGCCGCGTCGAGCTGGACATCTGGCTGAGCGCGGAGGCGAACTGCGGCCGCGGCCTGGGGACCGACGCCATCGAGGCTCTGGTCGGCTACCTCCAGGTGGAGCTCGGGGTGCGGACGTTCATGATGCAGCCCTCGGCGCGCAACCCGCGGGCCATCCGGGCGTACGAGAAGGTGGGGTTCGTCGGCGTACCGGCGACGCCGGAGGAGATCGCCGCGGACTGGGGCGGGGTGGACCACGACGACAGCGTGCTCATGATCCGCGAGGCGGGGCGGTTGCGGTGAGGTGGCCGGGTCGCTTCACCGGCGGCGGTCATGAGGGCGCCGCATGATCGAGCAGCTCCGTCCTGGCGAGGGGCCACGCCTGCGGGCGATCCGGCTACGCGCTTTGGCTGACGTGCCCGAGGCGTTCGCGACGACCTTCGCGGAGTCCGAGGGGCGGCCCGCTGAGGCCTGGGAGGCCCAGATCCACGAGCTTCCCACCTTCGTGTGGCGCGAGGGCGACGCCGACCTCGGCCTGGTCCGCGGCGCGCCGCGCGACGGGGACCCCACGTCCGGGTACCTCATCTCGCTGTGGGTGGCGCCCGAGGCGCGCGGGCGCGGGGTCGGCGCGGCCCTGGTGAGCGAGGTCGTCGCCTGGGCGCGCGGGCGCGGGCTGCGGCGCCTCTACCTCGACGTGGGTCTCCACAAAGCCGCGGCGCGGCGGCTCTACGAACGGATGGGGTTCGTCGCGACCGGCGCCACGGCGCAGACGCCGGCGTGCGTGCGCGAGATGGAGATGGCGATGGAGCTGCGCGACGCGGACGCCGCGCCCACCGGGGGCGCGCCGTGACGCCGCCCATGCTGGGCCGACGGAGGCGCGTTCGATGACGGTTGACGACAGGACCGACGGCGCGGGTGGCGCGCCCCTGATCGCGCTCCCGGAGCCCGCCCGGACGGGAGCGGTCTCGATGGAGGAGACCCTGACGCGCCGGCGCTCACTGCGGGCGTTCGCCCCGGATCCGATGTCGCTGCAGGACGTCGGCCAGCTGGCGTGGGCGGCCCAGGGGATCACGGACGCCTCCACCGGCTACCGCACGGCCCCCTCGGCCGGCGGCACGCTACCGATCGAGGTCGACCTGCTGCTCCACGGCGCGCCCGGGCTGGAGGACGGCGTCTACCGCTACCACCCGGCCGAGCACGCCCTGCGGCTGCGACGGTCCGGCGACCTGCGCGAGGCCGTCACGGCGTCGACGATGAACCAGGGGTTCGTCCGCGACGCGCCCGTGGTCGTGGTCGTGGCGTTCCGCGAGGCCGAGCTCGCGGCCGCACTGCAGCTCGCCGAGGGGGAGCGCCCCGTCTACCTCATGCCGGTGGGACGGGCGGGGTAGCCGGTGGGCCGGGCACCGAGCAAGCGGCGCTAGGCACAGCCATGCCCCAACGGATCCACGTCTTCGGCGCCTCGGGCTCGGGCACCACCACCCTGGGCACGGTGGTCGCGAGCGCCCTGGGGGCGAGATTCCTCGACACCGACGCCTACTACTGGGTCGCGACGGACCCGCCGTTCACGACGAAGCGCGACCCCGCGGAGCGCATCGCCGCGATCGAGCGCGACATCGCGGGCCAGGACGATTGGGTGCTTGCCGGTTCGCTGTGCAGCTGGGGCGACCCGTTGGTGCCGCGGTTCACCCTGGCCGTCTTCTTGGTCCTCGATCCCGAGGCGCGCATGGCACGGCTGATCGAGCGCGAACACGCGCGCTACGGCCGGCGCATCCTGCCTGGCGGCGACATGCACGTCCAGCACGTCGCCTTCGTGGACTGGGCGCGCAGCTACGACCACGTTCGAGCGCCCGTGCGCAGCCTCGACCTCCACGAGCGCTGGATGACGCGGCTGCCGTGCCCCGTGCTGCGGCTCGACGCGAGCCGGCCCGTCGAGGCGCTGTCCGAGGCGGTCGTCGCGCACGCGCGAGGCGGCCACGCGCGGGCCGCCCCTGGTGACGCCGTGAGCCCGCGACACGAAGGCGGGCCCACGACGCCCGGAGGTCAACCGCCCGGCGGCCGGTAGTTCACGCTGCGGCGGGCGGCCTCGTCCGCTTCCTCGGGCGTGAGGAGAGGAATGGTCTCGAAGGAGCTCATGGCGCCGGAGGCGCCGACGGTGGTGGCGAGCGCCACCGCCGCGGCGTTGTCGGGGAGGTCGGCGATCGCGTAGAAGTCGTGGGCCCCGAACGCGAAGAAGAACGCCTCGAGACGGCCTCCCTGGCTCTCGGCGAGCGCGACGGCGGCGTCCCTGCGTCCCGAGCCGCCCTCCTTCTTCACGCCCTTGATGCCCTCTTGGCTGTACGAACCACGGAACAGGTACTTCGGCATGTCGTCTCCTCGTGCGTTGCGGTCTCGCGAGCGTCGGAGACGTGGCCGGCGCCGCGAGTTGGCGTCGGCCCGCCCGCCCGCCGGCGCCGAACGCGCGGACCGCGCGAGCGCGGCGACGGCCCCACCTGGGCGGCTCGGCGGCGGCGCCTCGAGGGCAAGCTCGGTCGCGACTCCGGTCTGAGCGCGCCGATGGCTTGGGGTCCGGCGAGGGTAGGACATTTGTCCCGGCGCGCCAATAATCGGTGGCGGCTCGGGTGCGGGCCGGCCGTTATGCTCGGCAGCATGCGGGGTCAGTTCGAGCGGCAGACGCGCGCGACGCGCAAGGCAGGCGGCGCGGGGTGAGCCCCGGGCCCGCCGGTGGCACGCGGCCGACGCTCGACTTGACCGTGCTGCCCGACGCCTTGGCCATCTGCCGGCTCCCGGCCGGCGGGGAGGCGCCCGCGTGGCTCGACGACGAGGCCTTCGCGTCCGTCACCCGCACGCCGGAGGAGACGTCGGTCGTGTGCCGCGCCGCGGTCGTCCCCCAGGGCGTGCGGGTGGAGACCGGGTGGCGCGCCCTCCGCGTCACCGGGCCGCTCGATTTCGCGCTCACCGGCGTCCTGCTGTCGCTGCTGGCGCCGCTGGCCGCGGCTGGCATCTCCGTCTTCGCGCTCTCGACGTTCGACACCGACGTCGTCCTCGTGCGCGAGGCGGCGCTCGAGGAGGCGATCGTCGCGCTGGCCGCGGCCGGCCACCGGATCGCGCGGAGCACCGCGGTTGGGGGTGCGCGTGGCGAGGGATGAGCGCGGGGCACCCAACGCACGCCTCCACCCCGACCTGCGGCGCGCGCCCCTCGCCGCGCTCCCGTTCCATTGGCGCTGGGCACTGCCACTGTGGCGGCTCGCGATCCGGTCGACGAGGACGCAGGCGGGGCCCGGCGTCGAGGTGCGCGAGCACGCCGACGCCGGCAGCCGCGTCCGCCTCTACCGACCGCTCGGGGAGGCGTCGGGCGCGGCGCTGCTGTGGCTCCACGGCGGCGGCCTGATCGTGGGCGCGCCGCCCATGGACGACGCCCGCTGCGGCGCCTGGGCGCGCGAGCTCGGGCTCACCATCGTGTCCGTCGACTACCGACTGGCCCCAGAGCACCCGTTCCCGGCCGCGCTCGACGACGCCCGCGCCGCGTGGGGGTGGTTGCAGGACGCCGCCGCCGGGCTGGGCGTCGACCCCGCGCGGGTGGCGGTGGGCGGAGCCAGCGCCGGGGGCGGGCTGGCGGCGTGCCTGGCGCAACGGCTGCGTGACCAGGGCGCAGCGCTAGCCGCGGTGCAGCCAGCGGCGCAGGCTGCGGTGCAGCCAGCGGCGCAGCTGCTTGCGTACCCCATGCTGGACGACCGCACGGCGGCACGGCGCGAGCTCGACGACGCCGGCCACCTCGTGTGGCACAACCGGAGCAACCGCGCCGGCTGGTCTGCCTACCTCGGGGGCGCGCCCGGCGCGCCCGAGGTCCCCGCCTACGCGGCCGCCGCGCGCCACGCCGACCTGCGCGATTTGCCGCCCGCCTGGATCGGCGTGGGCGACCTCGACCTGTTCTTGGCCGAGGACCGGGCGTACGCCGAGCGGCTGGAGGCGGCCGGGGTCGCGGTGGAGCTTCTGGAGATCGCGGGCGCGCCGCACGGGTTCGACGCGCTGGCGCCCAGTTCTCCCGTCGCGCGCGCCTTCGCGGCGAGCCAGGTCGCGTTCCTACGCGCGCGGCTGGCCCTAGGGGTCTGAGGGCCGGCCATGGCGGAGGTCGAGTGGTTCGAGCGCGAGGCGCGCCTGGAGGTGCGCTCGCCGATGCGCGTCGGGATGCGGGTGGTGTTCGCGCTGCTCGGGCTGTTCCCGCTCATTGCGCCGTATGAACTGCTCGTCCGGATCCGGTGGACGACCTACCTGCACCCGTTCTTCGCGCTGGCGGCCGTCATCTCGCTGGGCGCCCTGGCGCTGAGCGCGTTCCTGTTCTTCGCGGCCGCGGCGGGGCTTAGCTCGGGGATGGTGTTCGATCGGCGCACGGCGACCGTCCGCGCGTGGTCGTCGGCACCGATCGTCCGGCGGAGCGAGCGGGAGGTGGCCTGGTCGCAGGTCGTCGGTGTGGAGGTCGCGAAGACCGATTGGACCGATGGCTCACCGTCGTACCGGCTGCGGGTCGCGCTGGCCGACGGCTCCTTGCTGGAGAGCGGTTCGTCTTGGTCGCGCAGCGAGATCGAGGCGATCCGCGAGAGGGTGGTGCGGTTCCTGGAGCGGTGAGCGTGCGCGACCCCGGCTCGGTGGCGGTGTCCGCACCGGTGGCGTGGTCGGCGGCACGGCAGGCCTCGCGTCGTCGTCCCGGTCGCGCTACCCTGCGGCATGGCCACCGATCCGGGCTTCGCGGCGTTCGTGGTCGAGCAGGCGAGCGACGCGGCGGCCACTTCCGGCGACGTCCGGGTGCGGCGCATGTTCGGCGAGTACGCGCTCTACCTCGGTGAGAAGGTGGTGGGGCTGCTGTGTGACGACCAGGTGTTCCTGAAGCCCACCGCGGGGGGCCGCGCGCTGCTCGAGCGGGTGGTGGAGGCGCCGCCCTTCCCCGGCGCGACGCCGTACCTGCTGCTCGCCGAGGAGCTCGACGACCGGGCGCTGCTGGCGGCGTTGCTGCAGTGCACGGCCGCCGAGCTGCCCGAGCCGAAGCCGAAGAAGCCGAAGAAGGCGAAGGCGAAGCGAGCGCGGCGGTAGCGGGGCGGGTGGTGGGCGGTGCGGACGCGCACCGCATCCACACCCAGCACCGGCTCGCCTAGGTCGTGAGGGCCGGTTCGAGATCCGTCTGCGAGAAGTCGTTCCCCACGAACAGCAGTGGCGCCTGCGCCATGCGGGCCACGGCGTAGCTCATGCAGTCACCGAAGTTGAGGGAGGCCGCGTGGCGACCGCGGCCGTAGGTGGCGTAGGCGTCCGCGGCGGCGAGGGCGCCGGCGATGCGCTCCCACCCCGGCTCGCGCAGCAGGAGCGCGACGAGCGCGCTGGCGTCGACGATCACACGCCCTCCTCGTCGTACCCGAGGATGCGCTCGCGTTCGCGCTTGTCGGTCGCACGGCCGAGGGCGTCGTCCGGAACGAACGGCCACACGTCGCGCTCGAGGAACGCGACGAGTTGCGCGGCGCGCTCCGCTCGGCTCGGTTCTGCGATCCGCTCCAACTGCGCCTCGAGGGCACGGCGAACCGCTTCGGACTTGCTCACCCCGAGGCGATGCGCCGCCTCGGCGGCGAGCCGCTCGACCGTCGCGTTCTTGATGTTCAGCGCCATGGCATTCCTCCCTACTGCCTAGATTGCACCAAGGAGGACTCCGCACCGTCGATTCCCGAGCGTCGGTCCTACGCGCCGCGCCCCTATCTGCTCTACGATGGACGCGCCGATGGAGCCCGTCTACTTCCCGTCGCCTGCCGCCTTCCGCGACTGGCTCGAGGCGCACCACGCCAGCGCCGCGGAGCTGTGGGTCGGCTACCACAAACGTGGTACCGGTTTGCCCTCGATGACCTGGCCCGAATCGGTGGACGAGGCCCTGTGCTTCGGCTGGATCGATGGCCTCCGCAAGCGCGTGGACGCCGAGCGCTACGCCATCCGCTTCACGCCCCGGCGCCCCGGCAGCAACTGGAGCCGCGTGAACCTTGCTCGGGTCGAGGCGCTGACCGCGGATGGCCGGATGCGGCCGGCCGGGCTCGCGGCCTACGAGGCCCGCAAGACCGAGGCGGACGAACCCAGCTACGAGGACAGGCCGGACGAGCTGCCCGAGCCCTACGTCGTCGCCTTCCGCGAGCGCGATGCGGCCGCCTGGGCGTTCTTCCTGGCGCAGTCCCGCTCGTACCGCCGCCTGGCGATCGGCTGGATCTTGTCCGCGAAGCGCGAGGAGACCCGGCTGCGGCGGCTCGAGGAGATCGTCGAGGCGTCGGCGGGCGGGAGGCGGTGGATCCAGGGCGCGCCGAAGGGCATGACGCGGTGACGGGCGGGCTGACGGTATCTTCGCGCGACCGGCGCCCCGGGCGCCGATGGGGAGGGGCGATAACCGAGCTCGAGACGAAGCCGACCGACGTCGAGGTGCGCGACCACCTCGCCGAGATCCGGCGGCGTTACCCTGCCTCCGAGGCCTAAGCCGTCGGGTGGCTCCGCCGCACCCCCGATGACCCTGCACGAGGGAGAGTTCCCGATCGATGCCGCGCTCGTCGCGCGCCTCCTAGCCGAGCAGCTCCCCGCCTACGCGGGCCTACCGCTGCGGGCCTGGCCGTCGACCGGCACCGTGCACGCCATCTTCCGGCTCGGCGAGCACCTCGCCGTGCGGCTGCCCCGCCTGGCGCGCTGGGCGGCGGCCCTCGAGCGCGAGGCGGCCTGGCTGCCGCGGCTGGCGCCACGCGTCACGTTGGGCCTGCCCGAACCGGTCGCGGTCGGGCGGCCGACGGTTGCGTACCCCTGCGCCTGGGCGGTCTACCGCTGGCGACCGGGCGCGCCCTACGGCGCGTCCCCACCC
>Ga0209498_1002621_pt1 | contig 10819 bp, 7 predicted proteins | sample WalLakDeSediment_FD_184131 | JGI IMG/M metagenome (GOLD analysis project Ga0209498, IMG submission 184131) | Lake sediment microbial communities from Walker lake, Nevada to study Microbial Dark Matter (Phase II) - Walker Lake 11/02/13 Deep... | ecosystem: Environmental > Aquatic > Freshwater >... | reverse complement strand
TATTTGCGTCTTCAATTTTCTCAGCGATCTCTTCGGTAATTATCTCACCGCCTTCCATTATTAGTTCATCAGTTCTGGGATGGTAAACATCGCCCTGGGCAACTCTTCCTGTGATTCTTTCAGCAAGGGGTTCTCTTTCCTGCTCAACATCTTTTAGGGCTTTTATTTCAATTCCGAGAATTGTGTCACAGTCTATTTCGCTTATGATCACATCCTGAGAAACATCCACTAACCTTCTTGTCAGATAACCCGCATCGGCAGTTTTAAGAGCAGTATCGGCTAAACCTTTACGTGCACCGTGCGTGGAAATAAAATATTCCAATACAGATAAACCTTCTTTAAAGTTTGCGACAATTGGGTTTTCAATAATTTCACCTGCCTGCCCGGTTAAGGATTTTTGAGGTTTCATCATCAAGCCTCTCATTCCAGCAAGCTGTCTTACCTGTTCCTGTGAACCTCTAGCTCCTGAATCAACCATCATGTGCAATGAATTGAAGCCCTGACTGTGAACACGTATTTTTTCCATCAATGCCCTTGCAACATCGTTGGTGGTATGAGTCCATACGTCAATGATTTTGTTATATCTTTCTGCATCTGTTATAACACCTACTTCGTGTTCATTGAGAATGCCTTCAACCTTTTTATTTGCTTTTTCAATAAGAGTGATTTTTTCTTCGGGAATAATCATATCGGTATAGCTAATAGATAAACCACCGGCAGTTGCATATCTGAAACCTATTTCTTTAAGGTCGTCAAGAAATTTTGCAGTAACTTTGTTTCCCATTTTAATAAACATCTGCCCAATAAATCCGCCGAAAGTTTTCTTGATCAGAAGCTGATTAAAGAATCCCATTTCTTTTGGCACTATAGAATTAAAAATAACTCTTCCAACCGTAGTTTCCAGGAGATTACCATCAATTCTTACCTTTATTCGTGCGTGCAGTCCAACAACTCTATTATTGTAAGCTATGATGACTTCTTCGGAAGATGAAAAGATCATATCTTCACCTTTATCACCATCTTTTACCTTTGTCAGATAGTAACAACCCAGAACTATATCCTGAGTAGGTACAACAATTGGACTTCCATTTTGCGGTGAAAGGATGTTATGACTGCTTAACATAAGCAAGCTCGCTTCAAGCTGTGCCTCGTAAGAAAGAGGAATGTGAACCGCCATTTGGTCACCATCAAAATCTGCATTGAATGCGGTACAAACCATTGGGTGAAGCTGAATAGCTCTGCCATCGATTAATACTGGTTGGAAAGCCTGAATTCCTAATCTGTGCAAAGTTGGTGCACGATTAAGCAGAACAGGATGCCCTTCAATAACTTTTTCCAGAATATCCCAGATGATAGGATCTTTGCGGTCAACAACTTTTCTTGCACTTTTTACGGTTTTATTATGGCCTCTTTCAATCAGTTTTCTGATAACGAAAGGTTTAAATAGTTCAATTGCCATATCTTTAGGAAGCCCGCACTGATGCAATTTTAATTCAGGACCAACCACAATAACAGACCTGCCAGAGTAATCAACTCTTTTTCCTAGCAGATTCTGACGGAAACGACCCTGTTTACCCTTTAACATATCACTTAGCGATTTAAGCGGTCTGTTGTTATCGCTCCTAACAGCACTACCCCTTCTGGAGTTATCGAACAAAGCATCAACAGCTTCCTGAAGCATTCTTTTTTCGTTTCTTAGAATTACTTCAGGTGCTTTAATATCAATTAATCTTTTCAGCCTGTTATTTCTAATAATCACTCTTCTGTAGAGATCGTTAAGATCACTTGTAGCAAATCTGCCGCCTTCAAGAGGAACTAGGGGTCTTAATTCCGGGGGAATAACCGGTATGTAATTTAGCACCATCCATTCGGGTCTGTTTGGAACTTTGCCATCTTCCTCTTTGAAAGCTTCTATAACTCTCAGTCTTTTAAGAATATCCTGTTTTTTCTGCTGTGAAGTTTCTACAGCAACCTGTTCCCTTAACTCTTTTGATAGTTTTTCAACATCAGTGTTTTTTAAAATATTTTTAACTGCGTCTCCACCTATGCGGGCTACAAATTTTTTCGGATCATCATCGTCAAGTTTTTCATTTCCGTCGGGTAATGAGTTCATTACTTCGTAATACTGATCTTCGGAAATCAAATCCAGCCTGCTTAAACCTGTTAATCCCGGATTAATTACAACGTAAGATTCGTAATAAATAACTTTTTCAAGTTCTTTAAGGCTAAGACCAATAATGTTTCCAATTTTTGAGGGCTGTGCTCTAAAAAACCAGATGTGAACAACTGGAACAGCCAGCCCAATGTGGCCCATTCTTTCACGACGAACACTTTTCTGAGTTACTTCAACACCGCATCTATCGCAAATAATGCCTTTGTATCTTATTCTTTTATACTTGCCGCAGAAACATTCCCAATCACGGGTAGGTCCGAATATTTTTTCACAGAACAAACCATCTTTTTCCGGACGGAAAGAACGATAGTTGATAGTTTCGGGTTTAGTAACTTCACCATAAGATCTTGAAAGAATATCATCCGGACTAGCTAAACCAATGGTTAAGCTGCGTATTTCACGCATTGCATTTTCTTGAATTCTAAAAGCCATAAAAATTATCTCCTGATTACTATGTGAAAAATTTATTCAACGCTAATTAATTTTTATATCCAGTCCGAGTCCCTGGAGTTCTTTAATTAAAACGTTGAATGATTCGGGAACATTTGGTTCCGGTAAATTATCACCTTTAACAATAGCCTCATAAGCCTTAGCTCTGCCTGAAACATCATCGCTTTTCACAGTTAAAATTTCCTGGAGAATATGTGAAGCACCGTATCCTTCAAGAGCCCAAACTTCCATTTCGCCGAATCTTTGACCTCCAAACTGAGCTTTACCACCAAGCGGCTGCTGAGTAATAAGCGAGTATGGGCCAATTGAACGAGCGTGAATTTTATCATCAACCAGGTGACTTAACTTCAACATATATATGTATCCGCAAGTAACTTTTTGATGAAATTTTTCACCTGTTCTGCCGTCATAAAGTTCTGTTTTACTTCCGCTTTCTAAACCAGCTTTTTCAAGCCATTCATCAACATGCTCTACATTAGCACCATCGAAAATGGGGGTTGCAAACTTAACTCCAAGTTTCTTACCTACCCATCCTAATGCGGTTTCATAAAGCTGTCCAAGGTTCATTCTTGAAGGTACACCGAGCGGATTTAATATAATGTCAACCTGAGTACCATCTGGTAAGAACGGCATTTCCTCAACAGGAACAAGTTTAGCAACAACACCTTTGTTACCGTGTCGGCCGGCCATTTTATCACCAACAGCAAGTTTTCTTTTTTTAGCAACATAAACTTTAGCAAGCTGAACAATGCCGGGCGGCAGCTCATCGCCGCTCTGAATTTTTATTCTTTCCCGTTTGAATTCTTCCTCAAGATCAACCAGTATATCAAAGTAGTTTTTGAATAAAGCCTGGACGAGGTTGTTCAATCTTTTTGTTTCAAACCAATCGAGTGTATAGTCCAGCTTTGAAATATCTTCCATTGAAGAGAAAGTAGAGTCTTTTATTGTCGTTCCACTTCTTAAAACAATAGAACCATCCAGATCCCTAATTCCAGTTGTGCTCTGACCATTCGTAATTTTCGTTAATTTCTCAACAAATTTCTGATAATGATCTGCAACTTTCTTTTTATGATAGTTTTCTATCTGATCTAAGGCAAGCTTTTCGGCTTTTTTAGAATCATTATCTTTTCTTTTTCTACTGAAGAGTCTGGTTTTTATTACTGTTCCTTTGAGGCCGGGAGGGGCTTTTAACGAAGCATCCTTAACATCACCGGCTTTATCACCAAAGATTGCACGAAGCAGTTTTTCTTCAGGTGTTGGATCAGTTTCACCTTTCGGGGTTATTTTACCAATAAGGATATCTCCTTCTTTAACTTCAGCACCTTCTCTTACTATACCATCTTCATCCAAATTCTTTACAGCTTCTTCACTAACGTTTGGAATTTCTCTTGTTAGTTCTTCTTCACCTCTTTTAGTTTCTCTAACCTGCAGTTCAAATTCTTCAATGTGTAATGAGGTGTAAGTATCATCACTTACTAATCTTTCACTAATGATTATTGCGTCTTCAAAATTATAGCCACGCCATGGCATAAAAGCAACAAGAACATTTCTGCCTAATGCTAATTCACCTTGATCTGTAGCTGCTCCATCTGCTAAAACATCGTTATTAGCAACTCGCTGACCTTCGGAAACTATAGGTCTTTGATTAACTGATGTTTCCTGATTAGTGCCCTGAAATTTAGTAAGTTTATATTCAACTTTTCTTACATCATTAAAGCTTGTAAGTGCTTCAAAACTATTGGGGTTTATGTCATACTTCACAACAATTCTGGTTGAATCTACGTATTCAACAACTCCATCATCTTCTGCCACTAAAAGCGCTCTGGAATCGCGGGCTACTTTGGCTTCCATACCTGTACCAACAATTGGAGCTTTTGGCCTTAAAAGAGGCACCGCCTGACGCTGCATGTTTGAACCCATAAGTGCTCTATTTGCGTCATCATGTTCAAGAAAAGGAATCAGTGCAGCTGCAGCGCTAACTAGCTGAGCAGGAGCAACGTCCATAAATTGTACAGCTTCAGGATGCACAATTGGGAATTCACCTTTTAGTCTGGATTTAACTCTTTCTTTTGCAAATCGACCTTGCTCATCAAGAGTAGCATTTGCCTGTGCGATAGTAAACTTATCTTCCTGTTCCGCAGTTAGATATTCAACATCATTCGTAACTTTACCTTTTGATACTTTTCTGTAAGGAGTTTCAAGGAAACCATACCTGTTAACTCTTGCATAAATGGTTAGAGAGGAAATAAGACCGATGTTCGGACCTTCAGGTGTTTCTATAGGACATAAACGTCCATAATGAGTGTAATGAACATCTCTTACTTCAAATCCAGCTCTTTCTCTTGTTAAACCGCCCGGACCAAGAGCAGACATTCTTCTTTTATGTGTAAGTTCTGCTAATGGATTGGTTTGATCCATAAACTGTGATAGCTGATTTGTTCCAAAGAAGGCATTGATAACGCTTGTTATAGTTCTTGCATTAACAAGATCCTGCGGAGTGAAATTTTCAGTATCACGCATATTCATTCGTTCTTTAATAGTTCTGGCCATACGTGCCATACCTATATTAAACTGCTGGGTAAGCTGTTCACCAACGGTTCTGATTCGTCTGTTTCCTAAGTGATCAATATCATCGACAGAAACATTGCCCTGTTTTAATTCGATGATATGCGTCATAATCGCAATAATATCTTCAACTGTAAGAACTGTGGTAGTTTCAGGTATATTTAACTTAAGCTTATCATTCATTCTGTGACGGCCAACATCGCCAAGGTCGTATCTTTTATCGTTGAAGAAAAGTTTATCGATTAGTGCTTCGGCAGTTTCAACGTCAGGCGATTCGCCAGATCTGAGCTGCCTGTAGATTGCATATAAAGCTTCTTCTTTTGTGTGCGATGTATCTTTCCGGAGTGTATTTACAATCAAATCCTGATCTGGAGAAGACTCTGACTTTAAAAACTTTAAAGTTTCAACTTCTGCATCATCAATTCTCTCAAGATCCTCCTCAGTTAAAACTGAATCGCGGGTTAAAAATATTTCGCCGGTTGACATATCAAATACATCACTGGCAATCATTTTACCAAGGTACTGTTCAAGGTCTACTTTCTTAACCGATACTTCCTCAACTAGATCGAAAAGATCTAAAATTTTATCATCAGATTCGTAACCGATGGCTCTCAACAATGTAGTGGCAGGAAACTTTTTCCGTCTGTCAATATAAACATACATTACATAATTTATGTCGGTAGCAAATTCAACCCAGGAACCTCTCAATGGGATAATTCTGGCTGAATAAATTGGTGTCCCATTTGGGTGAGTAGTTTGAGCAAATGCAACACCCGGTGAACGATGAAGCTGTGATACAATCACTCTTTCAGCACCATTAATTACAAAGGTGCCTTTCTCAGTCATAAAGGGCAAGTTACCAAGATAAACTTCCTGCTCAACAGTGTTTACAAACTCTTCAGTTTCAGGATCTTTTGTTGACAGACGCAATTTTGCCTTAAGAGGAGCTGCGAAGGATAATCCTCTTTCAATACATTCGTCTACTGAAAATCTGGCTTTCTCAATATTATACTCAAGAAAATCTAGTCTGTAATTTTCTTTATTATCGAAAATCGGAAAGTTGGTATTGAAAACCTGCTGTAAACCTTTAAGCTCGCGCTTACTAGGTGAAATTTTATGCTGAACAAAATCCTCAAACGTTTCAGTTTGAATTGCCAATAAATCCGGAGATTCAAGTACTGATGAGATTTGTCCAAAGGAAATACGGTTATTATTCAATTGAAAATCCTCCTGGTAATGATTCAAATTCTATTTTTCTTACCTGAAACAACGTTAATCATTAATATAAATACGATAAGACGGACTAATCCGCCTTATCATTGAGTGCGATAACATCTATATTTAAAAAGGAATTAATTACTTTAAATCTACTGAAGCGCCGGCTTCTTCAAGTTCTTTCTTAACTTTCTCGGCTTCATCTTTAGACACACCCTCTTTGACAGGCTTTGGAGCACCATCTACAAGGTCTTTTGCTTCTTTAAGTCCTAAGCCAGTGTGAACTCTAACAACTTTAATCACATTGATTTTCTTTTCACCAGCTGAAAGTAAAATAACATCAAATTCTGTTTTTTCTTCAACCGGGGCTGCATCAGCACCACCTCCAACTGCACCAGCCATCATAATCGGAGCTGCAGCAGTGACACCAAATTCATCTTCCAAAGCCTTTTTAAGCTCTGAAGCTTCAACTAATGTAAGCCCTTTAATTTTTTCTACTAATTCAGCAATTTTTTCTGACATTTTAATATTTCTCCTGATTTTAATTCAAATTTATTATGCAGCTTCTTTTTTAGATATTTGATCAACAACGCTTACAAGATCTCTAACTACAGCGTTTATTGCGCCAACTATACCTGAAGCCGGTGAATTGAGACTTCCCATAATGCTTGCAATTAATTCTTCCTTAGATGGCAATAAGGCCAATTCATTCAGTCGGGTTCCATCATAGTAATCTGTACTGATGTAACAAGCTTTCAATGCAAGTTTTTTGGAAGTATCAAAGTACTTTTTAATTATTTTTGCCGGAGCAACCGGATTATCTGAAGCGAAGGCAAACCCGGTCATCCCTTCTAAGTGATCTGCAAGTTTTTCAAACTTACCGCTTTCCTGAAGTGCCCTTTTAAATAAGGTATTTTTATAAACCTTATATTTAACTCCTTCTTTGCGGAATTGATTTCTGATATCACTGATATCGGTTACATTAATTCCGGAATAGTCAGTAAGAAAAACCGCAGATGAATTGTCTATCACTTCCCTAATTTCGGAAATGACTTCTGCTTTTTCGTTCTTATTCATTTTTCTCCCGAGCACAGTGTTTAATTTAATCGTGTCGGTTCCGTTCTTTACGGAACTCGTTAGAAGCTATTTTATGAGTGCGTAAAATTCTTTTATTAGACGACAGCTACTTCATCTCTTGTAATTTTCAGACCTGGTCCCATTGAACTGGACAAGTACAAGCTTTTTACGTACTGTCCCTTTGCTGAAGCAGGTTTCAATTTAGCAATTGTATTGAGAAATGCGATAGTATTATCGACTAACTTGTCAGTTTCAAAATTTAATTTTCCGATGGATGTATGAACAATACCTGTTTTATCAACCCTAAACTCAATCTTACCAGCTTTAACTTCTTTAACTGCCTGAGCGACATCCATAGTAACTGTACCGCTTTTAGGGTTTGGCATAAGACCTTTAGGTCCCAATACTTTTCCAAGTTTACCTAATTCGCCCATCGAATCAGGTGTAGCAATTACAACATCAATATCAGCCCAACCGCCTTTTAACTTTTCGAGATAATCTTCGAATCCGGCGTGATCTGCACCAGCATCTAGTGCCTCCTGAGTTTTGGCACCTTTAGCAATTACAAGAACTTTTACCTGTTTTCCTGTACCGTGAGGCAACGACACAGTACCTCTTACCATTTGATCAGCATGCCGCGGATCTACACCTAATCTTATTGCGACATCCAGCGATTCAACAAATTTAACTCCAGATGCTTTTTTTAATGTATCAATTGCTTCGGAAATTGTATACTCTTTTGCAATATCGACTGATTTTACTATTTCTTTATTTCTTTTAGTTTTTTGCATTTCTACACCATAAAATTATTTATCTTCAACAGTAATACCCATACTCCGTGCTGTACCTGCAACCATACTTGTTGCATGCTCAATATCAAAAGCATTTAAATCGGGCATTTTAAGTTTTGCTATTTCCTCAACCTGTGCTTTGGTAACCTTACCAACTTTTGTTCTGTGTGATTCTGCAGATCCTTTTTCAACCTTAGCTGCTTTTTTAAGCAACACGGCAGCAGGCGGAGTTTTTGTAATAAAAGTAAATGACTTATCTGAAAAAACTGTAATTACCACAGGTATAATTAAGCCATCTTTATCACCTGTTCTTGCATTGAACTGCTTGCAGAACTCCATAATGTTAACGCCTTTTTGACCCAAAGCCGGTCCAACAGGTGGTGAGGGATTAGCCTTACCAGCAGGAATTTGAAGCTTTATAAATCCATCAATCTTTTTTGCCATAATTTATAACCTATTAATAACTTTAATTATTTTTCCAATTCTGCTTGAACGAAATCAATTTCAACCGGGGTTTTTCTACCGAATATTGAAACCATAACCTTTATTTTCATTTTTTCTTCGTTTACTTCTTGAATGGTTCCGGTAAAATTATTAAATGGACCATCAATGATTTTAACTAAATCACCATTCCTGAATATTGTTTCTAACCGCTCGCCACTTTCATCCTGAGTTATTCGTCCAACTATTCGTTTAACTTCTTCTGGCTGAAGCGGGTTTGGATTATTTGCAGTACCAAGGAAACCCATAACCGACTGAGTATTAAGTATAAAATCTTTTACCTGATTATCTAAATCGGCCTGAACAAGGATATAACCCGGAAAGAAATTTTTGGTTTTACTTCTTTTCTTACCATCTTTTACTTCAAAAACTTTTTCCATAGGTACAAGAATTTCATGAATCTTAGCCCTTAAAGATTCATTATCGTTGAGTTCAGCCTCCAACAAAGTTTTTACCTTGTTTTCATGACCTGAAAAAGTTCTAACAACGTACCACTTCGATTCCATACCTGTTAAAATAATCCTTTAAATACCTGAGTAATAAGAAAGTCAATTACATAAGTAAAGGTTGCAAGAACAAGACAAGCAACAATTACAACTTTTGTAGATTCAAAAAGTTCGGCTTTAGTTGGCCAGGTAACTTTTTTCATTTCTTTAACAACATCCTGAAAGAAATTAATAATTTTCTCTTTCATACCAATCCTTTGCTAATAGTGCACGTCAGGAGGGACTCGAACCCCCAACCTGCGGTTTTGGAGACCGCTGCTCTAGCCAATTGAGCTACTGACGTATCCAAACTTATTTTGTTTCTTTGTGAATAGTATGTTTTTTATCCCAGCGGCAGTATTTTTTAAATTCTACTCTGCCCGGGTGAAGTCTTTTATTTTTAGTAGTAGTGTAATTTCTTCTTTTACACTCTGTACATTCTAATGTGATGATATCTCTCATAACGATCTCTTTTAATTAGTTAAGCAGCTGTTAAGTTATTAACAATCTGAAATCAAATTTCAATTAACAAAAAAATCAAACTGAATTTGATTGAGCTGACGACCGGGATTGAACCGGTGACCTCATCCTTACCAAGGATGTGCTCTACCAACTGAGCTACGTCAGCCTGATAGAATTATTTAACTATAAAAAAATCCCTGAATAAAAAAGGGATAAGTTTACAAAAATCCGGCCCAAAACATTGATGGGAAATTCAATAGGCTGAGCGGGAGACGGGACTCGAACCCGCGACCAACAGCTTGGAAGGCTGTGACTCTAGCCAACTGAGTTACTCCCGCAATTCAAACACAAAAATAAAGAACAAGTGGGCGGCGAGGGATTCGAACCCCCAAAGGCGCTTGCCAACGGATTTACAGTCCGCCCCGGCTCTCCAACTCCGGCGTCCGCCCAAATTTTCAGACGAGCACCAAAAATAATTTTAATCGATTAAAAATGCAAATTTTTGGGATTGTAAAGTTAAGCAAATGAATTGAAATTACAAATTAATGCTTCCATAATTCTCTATCGAGGCTTCTGTATTGAATTGCTTCACTTAAATGCTGAGGTAAAATATTGTCTGATTTCTCCAAATCAGCTATTGTGCGGCTCACTTTTAAGATGCGGTCATAGGCTCTTGCTGATAAACCTAGTTTTGTCATTGCCATTTTGAGTAGTTCTTCCCCTGTTGAATCAAGCTTACAGAACATCCTGACTTCTTTAGAACCCATATCACCGTTATTAAAGATGTGCTTCATTTCTTTGAATCGATTGAGCTGTATTTCGCGGGCATTTATTACTCTGGTTCGGATATCTGCTGATTTTTCACTTTCCCCTTTTGAACTCAATTCTTTGTATTTAACTGCAGGAACCTCGATATGGATGTCAATTCTATCCAATAAAGGACCGGATATTTTTGCCATATAGCGTTGTATTTGAGGAGGTGTACAGGTACACTCTTTGGTAGGATCAGTAAAATATCCACAAGGACAGGGATTCATAGCAGCTGCAAGCATAAAATTAGCCGGAAATTCCAGGGAAAGTTTTGATCTGCTGACCGTAAC
>Ga0209498_1002620_pt1 | contig 10820 bp, 5 predicted proteins | sample WalLakDeSediment_FD_184131 | JGI IMG/M metagenome (GOLD analysis project Ga0209498, IMG submission 184131) | Lake sediment microbial communities from Walker lake, Nevada to study Microbial Dark Matter (Phase II) - Walker Lake 11/02/13 Deep... | ecosystem: Environmental > Aquatic > Freshwater >... | reverse complement strand
CGCCACTGCCAGCATCGGCCGTTTCCTCGTCGGGCTCGGCGTGTCGGTGGTGTTCGTTGGCCTGATGAAGAGCAACACCGTCTGGTTCAGCGAACGGCGCTACGGCACCATCAGTGGGCTGACCTTGCTGCTCGGCAACCTGGGCGCGATCGCCGCCACCGGCCCGCTGGCGCTGATTCTCATGCACGTCGAATGGCGAACGTTGTTCATCGTGCTTGGCGTATTCGCCATGGCACTGGGGATCGTGTCCTGGCTGCTGGTGCGCGACAAGCCCGAGGATCTCGGCTTTCCCTCCGTGCGTGAAATGGAGGGCCAGGCAGCGCACGCGCCGCGCACACGTCACTGGATCCACGACCTGCGCGCGGTGCTCGGCAACCGGCGACTGTGGCCCGGCTTCGTTTATGACTTTGGCCTCGCGGGCAGCCTGTTCGGCATGCTCGGCCTCTGGGCGGTCCCCATGTTGCGCGACGTCCACGGGCTCAGCCGCGGTGAAGCCTCCGTTTACACCACGCTGGCCACCGCCGCCTTCGCCCTCGGCTGCCTGGCGTCGGGCGCCCTGTCCGACCGGCTCCACCGGCGCCGGCCCGTGCTGCGCGCCGGCGCGTTGGTCTACTTGCTCGCCTGCCTCGGCTTGCTGCTATTGCCCTGGCGACCCGGGGCGGTGGCGCTGGGGCTCTTCACCCTGCTCGGGCTCAGCGCGGGGAGCTTCGTGGTCGCCTATGCCCACGCCAAGGAAGTGACGGCGCCCGCCCTCTCGGGCATGGCGATTGCGCTGGTCAACACCGGCCTGTTTCTCGGCACCGCGCTGTTCCAGCCATTGTTCGGCTGGGCCATGGACCTCGGCTGGGACGGCACCCTGGTGAACGGTGTGCCGGTCTACGCTGCGGCCGACTACCAGCGCGGCTTGTGGCTGCTGGCGGGATTCGCGCTCCTGGCGGCGATCGCGTCACGCTTCCTGGTCGAGACCCGCTGCAGCAATCTCACGCTCAGCCGCTGAGCCCGGCCAGGACCATGACCGCGAGGGTGGCCAGCACCGGCACGAGGATAGTGACGATTGCAATGTCGCGATAAGCGTTGCGATAGGACAGCCCCATGATGGTCATCATGACGACGACCGCCCCGCAATGCGGGAGGGAATCCAGGCCGCCCGAAGCGAGCGTCGCGATACGGTGCAAGACCTCGGGCTCGATGCCCATCTCGAGATAGCGCGGCGCCAGCGAGGCCATGAAGATCTGCAGGCCGCCCGAGGCCGAGCCGGTGATCGCGGCGACCGTGCTGATCGACAGGAACGCGGAAATCAGCGGCGGCAGGCCGGTCTCCACCACCAGCCCGCTGAACTCGCGGAAACCGATGGTCTGGATCACGACCCCGCCGAACCCGATGATCGCCGCCGTATTCATCAACGGCAGGATGGCGTCGTTGGTGCCCCGGCCGAGACTGCCCATGCGCTTGCCGCCAAGCCGAGGCAGCAGCAGCAGCGCCAGCGCCGTGCCGACGGCCAGCGCGAAGCTTGGCCAGAACACCGGCTGGCCGGCCGCGAAGGCCAGCAGGCGGCCGACGGAAGAGCCGTCGCCAGGGGCGATGAACAGCGCCAGCACGCGCGGCCCGATGATCATGCCGAGCACGGCCACCAGCGGCGCGAGCGCGACGACCCAGTGCGGCAGGTCCTGCTCGAGTTCCTCGTCATCCGGCACGTGCTCGCTGGGCGCCGGATCGAAACCTTCGCCGCTGGCCAGTGCCCGGCGCCGTTCCCGCTCGAGGTAGCCCATCCCCATGACTACCATCAGGAGCGCCGCGACCAGCCCGAGCACCGGCGCCGCGAACAGGTCGGTGCCCAGCCCACGCGCCGCGATCACGTTGTGGATGGAGGGCGTGCCGGGGAGCGCCGTCATGGTGAAGGTGCCGGCGCCGAGCGCCGCCGCGCCGGCCAGCAGGCGCTTCGGCGTATTGGCGTCCCGCGCGAGGTCGAGCGCCAGCGGATAGACGGCGAAAATGACCACGAACACCACCACGCCGCCATAGGTCAGCAGCGCGCAGGCGAGCATGATGATCCACAGCACCCGCTCCCGCCCGAGCAGGTCGCGGAACAGCAGGGCGATCCGGGTGGTCGCGCGGCCCTCCGCCATCACCTTGCCGAAGATCGCGCCGGCGAAAAATATCAGGAAGAACTGCCCGGCGAAGGTGAACGCACCGGCGCGACCGGTGGCGTAATGCTGCAGCAGGCTGTCGGAGACCGGCAGGCCGTTACTGAGCGCGACCACGACGGCAGCCAGCAGGGAGGCAAGAATCACGTTGACGCCGCGCAGTACCAGCGCGATCAGCAATGCGAGCGAGAACAGCAGTCCGATATTGGCAAGCATCGGGCGACGATAATCCGAGCCACGCGGATAAGTCCACCCGCGGGCTGCTGTCTCATTGCCCGTATGCAGCGGGTCGCTATGCGGGCGTTCAGGCCTCGCGGCGCCGCAGGCCGGCGAAGAACAACTCAAGCATCGCTTCGCCGTCCTCGCGGACCTGGAAGCTGCTCGGCGCGCGCAACCAGGAGACGTAGATCCCGTGCATGAGCGAATACAAGGCACGGGTGACTACGCGCGGCTCGACATGCTCCGCCAGGAGCCCCAGTTCGAGGGCATGACAGAAATCCGCTTCCACCTGGCGCAGGTTCTCGGCATCAATGGCGAGCTGCCGGTGGAATGCCGGGTTCACCTCGCCGGAAAACTCGCAGCGGGTGATGAGGATGGTGTACACGTTGCGATAGGTCTCGTTCTCGTCGAGCTTGGCGAGCGCCAGGCGACAGAACTGCTGCAGCATCTCCAGCGGATCGTCGCTCGTCTCGCGCTGCCGATAAGCCGCCGCGATGTCCGACATCGGCAGGCGCACCCGGTCGATCATGGCGGAGAACAGGTCGTTCTTGTCCTTGAAGTGCCAGTAGATCGCACCACGCGTAACCTGGGCGCGCTGCGCGATGTGCTCGAGGCTGGTGCGCGAGACGCCGCGCTCGAGGAACTCCTGCTCGGCCGCATCGAGGATCGCCTCGCGGGTGGCTGCCGCGTCGGTGCGCGTACGCCTCACCACGACCCGACCCATCCGCCGCCCAGCGCCTTGTAGAGGGTCGCAATGGCAGTAAAGCGATCCGCCTGCGCCCGGGCCACCGCCAATTCGGCGTTGAGCAGGGCCCGCTGGGCGATGAGCAGTTCGATGATGCTGATGTAACCCTCGCGGTGACGGATATCCGCCAGCGCCTCGGTGCGGCGCAGCGCAGCGGCCTGGTCCAGCACGGCCGCCAGCCGCAACCCGCTGTTTTCATAGAACACGAGCGCGTCGCGCACCTCGGCGAAGGCCCGCGCCGCCGTCGCCCGGTAGCGCAGCTCGGCCTGCTCGCGCTGCGCTTCGGCGGTCTCGACCCGTGCGGCGCTGCGTCCAAAGTCGTACAAGGGTCCTGCGATGGAGGCGCCGATGCTCCAGGCCTCGGCATCGCCGCCGAACAGGTCAGCGCCGCTCCCGGCCACCGTGCCCAGCAGCCCGACAAGATTGAACTGCGGCAGCCGGGCCGCCTCGGCGACGCCTACCCGCGCCGTTGCCGCAATCAGCTCGGCTTCCGCCGCGCGCAGGTCGGGCCTGCGGGACAGCAGCGCCGAAGGCAGCTCCGCGGGGACCCGTGCCGGCAGCACAATGTCGTCCAGCTCGCCATCACCAATCTCGATCACGCCGAGCAACTCGGCCGGCTCGAGGCCAATCAGCAGGCCCAGCGCACTCTGCAGGCGGCTGATTTCCTCGATCCTCCCAGGCTGTTCGGCGCGGGCGCCCGCCAGCTCCGACTCCGCCTGGCGGTAATTGAGCTCGTCGATCTGCCCCGCCTCGAAGCGTAGCCGTTCGATGCGCACACCCTCCTCCCGCGCGGCGATCGTCTGGGTCGTGATCTGCAACTGGCGCTCGGCGCTGCGCAGGTTGAAATAGACTACCGCGACATCCGCGATGACGCCGAGCCGGACCGCCTCCAGGGCATACAGGTTGCCCTGCAGCTGGGCCTCCGCTGCCTCGCGCTCCCGGGCCAGGCGCCCCCAGATGTCCAGCTCATAACCGAGTACGCCCGCGATCGAGTACAGGTTGCGGGGCGGACTGTCGAAACCCTCCAGGCCGAATGCCGCGGCCGGCTGGCGCTGGCGCGTCGCCTCAGCCTGCAAGCCGACCGTCGGCAGCTGCTCCGCGCGCGCGAGTCCCAGCCGCGCCCGGGCTTCCTCCACGCGCGCCGCCTGGAGCCGAATGTCCGGGTTGGCGGCCACCGCGCGTTCCACCAGGCGGTCGAGTCCCGGGTCCTCGAAGCGCTGCCACCACTCGCCCAGCGCCGCCCCGGAGGCGGTATCCAACACGGCATGTTCCTCCGGCCATCCCTCGGGCAGATCGAGCGCGGGCCGCTCGTAGGTCGGACCGACAGCGCATCCGGCCAGCAGCATCGCCGCCGCCGTGAAGGCAACAGGCCTAGCCATGCTGCGCCTCCCCGCTGTTGCGCCGCCGGCTCACGAGGTCGTCGAGCAGCTTGTAGAACAGCGGCACGAACAACAGCGCAAGCGTGCTCGCCGCGACCATGCCGCCGACCACCACGGTGCCGATCTCGCGCCGGCTCGCGGCGCCGGCGCCGCTCGCGAACACCAGCGGCAGCGTCCCGACGATGAAGGTCAATGCGGTCATCATGATGGCGCGGAAGCGCTGTCGCGCTGCCTCGGTGGCGGCCTCCAGAGAACTCATTCCGGCCGCGCGGTTCTGCGCCGCGAACTCGACGATGAGAATTGCATTCTTCGCGGCCAGTCCGATCAGCACCAGCAGGCCGACCTGGAAGTAGATGTCGTTCGGATAGCCGCGCAACATCACCGCCAGCACGGCGCCCAGCACGCCGAACGGCACGGCGCTGGCCACGGCGAGCGGCAGCGTCCAGCGCTCGTACTGCGCCGCGAGGATCAGGAACACCATCAGCAGCCCCATCGCGAACGCTGCCGTGCCCGCGCCCGCGGCCGCGTCCAGCTGGTAGGCCTCGCCGATCCAGCCGATGCGCGCCTCGCCGCCGAGTTCCTCGGCCAGTGCTGCCTCCAGGGCCTCCTTCGCCTGGCCACTGGTGAAGCCCGACGCCGGCTCCGCCAGGAGTCGGGCCGAGGGGAACAGGTTGTAGCGATCGACCGAGTCGCTGTCGGCGGTCCTCTCGAGCCGCACCAGCGAACTCAACGGCACCATCTCGCCGTCGGAAGAGCGCACGAATACCCGGCGCAGGTCTTCCGGCTGGCTGCGGAACTCGCCCTCGGCCTGCAGGTTCACCTGCCAGTTGCGGCCCTGGAAGGTGAAGTCGTTGACGTACAGTGACCCGAAGGTGCTCTGCATGGCCTCAAACACCGCATTGACCGGCACACCCAGGGAGCGAACCTTGTCGCGGTCGATCTCGGCCCGGTAGCGCGGCACGTTCGCGTCCAGGGTGATCTGCAGGCTGCCGATCTCCGGCCGCTGCTCAACCGCCTCCCTGAGGCGCCCGGACAGTTGTTGGAGCGCGGCCGCTGACACCTCGCCGCGCGCCTGCAGGTAGCCCTCGACGCCGCCGGTCAGCGACAGCCCCTGGATCGGCGGCGGGGTGAAGGCGAATACATTCGCCTCCTGGATGCCGAATCCCATGCCCATGAGCTTGCCGGCGACGGCAGCTGCGTCCTGGCCGGGCGCCGTGCGCTCGCGCCAGTCCCGCAGTTTCGCGAAACCCACGATGGCGTTGGTGCGCAGCGTGCCGGCGATGATGTCGAAGCCCGCCATGGCGGTGAACTCTTCGATCTCCTCGAACTGCAGTACGCCGCCGGCCAGCATGTCCCTGACCTTCTCCGTGCGCTGCAGCGACGCAGTCGCCGGCAACACGCCCACTACCAGCGCCACGCCCTGGTCTTCCTGCGGCACCAGGCCCGTCGGCATGCGCGCGAGCAGCACCACGGAAATCGCGATCACCCCGACGAACAGCGCGATGCCGAGAATCCAGCGGCGCAGCAGGAAGCCGACGCCCGCGACAAAGGCCGCGGTGACCTTGTCGAACCCCTTGTTGAACACCCTGAACGGCGCCGCGACCGTCTTCGACCCCCGATCCAGCAACAGCGCGCACATCGCGGGGGTCAAGGTCAGGGCGACGATGCCGGACACCACGACAGAGATCGCGATGGTCACGGCGAACTGGCGATAGAGTTCGCCGGACAGTCCGCCGAGGAAGCTGACCGGCGCGAACACCGCCACCAGCACCAGCGTCGAGGACACGACCGCGCCGGCAACCTGCTGCATGGTCTCGATCGAGGCCTCGCGCGCCGCCAGTTGCTTCTCACGCATCAGCCGCTCGACGTTCTCCATGACGATGATCGCGTTGTCCACCACGATGCCGATGGACAGCACCAGCCCGAACAGCGTCAGCAGGTTCACGGAAAACCCGAAGGCCTGCATCCCGAGGAAAGTGCCGATCAGCGACACGGGAATCGCCGCCACCGGGATCAGCGTGGCGCGCAGGTGCTGCAGGAAAACGAAAGTAACGAGCACGACCAGCACCACCGCGATGAACAGCGTGATGTAGACCTCGCGGATGGAAATCTCCACGAAGACGCTGGTGTCGTAAGGGATGCGGTACTCCATTCCTGCGGGGAAGCGGACGCTCATCTCGGCGAAGGCGTCGCGCACAGCCTGCGCGGTTTGCAACGCATTGGCACCAGGTTGGAGAAAAACTCCCAACGGCACCGCGGGCTGGCCGGCGTAGGAAGCCGCGAAGGAATAGCTCTGCGCGCCGAGCTCGGCGCGGGCCACGTCGCCAAGCCGCAGCACGCCGCCGTCTTCGCCGGACCGCAGGATGATGCTTTCGAATTCCTCGGCGGTGGACAACTGGCCGCGGGTCGACACAGCGAAGGTGAAAGCCTGGCCCTCGGGCGCCGGTTCCGCGCCGATGCTGCCGGCGGCGAATTGCGCGTTCTGCTCCCGGATCGCGGCCGCCACGTCCGACGGCGTAAGCCCGTACTGCGCCAGCAGATCCGGTCGAAGCCAGATGCGCATGGAATAGTCCTGCGCGCCGAACAGCGAAGCGTCGCCCACGCCGGGAATCCTGACGAGCTCGTCCAGCACGTTGAGCAGCGCGTAATTGCTGATGGTCAACGGATCGAAACGGCCGTCCGGCGACAGCATCACCGCGACCAGCAGAATGTTGGTGGAACGCGCCTCGACGCGGACGCCCTGGTCACGAACACGCTGCGGCAGCCGAGCGATCGCCGCCTGCACGCGATTGTTGACGTTGATCTGCGCCTGGTCCGGATCGGTGCCGATCTCGAAGGAGACGGTAATCTGCACGGTCCCCGAGTCGGTGCTCGAGGACTGCATGTAAATCATGTTATCCACGCCGTTGATTTCCTGCTCCAGCGGCGTGGCGACCGAGTCCGCCAGCACCTGGGCGCTGGCACCTGGATAAAACGCGGTCACCACGATTTGCGGCGGCACGACGTCCGGGTATTGCTCAACCGGCAGCGTGCGCAGGGCCGCCGCGCCGCCGATGACGATCAGGATGGAGATGACCGAAGAGAAAATCGGCCGATCGATGAAAAAGCGCAGCATCAGTCGCTCCGCGGCTCGCGCGCCTCGGCGTTCACCCGAGCGCCATCGCGCAGCGCGACCTGGCCATTAACCACTACGCGATCACCGTCCTTGAGGCCCTCCAGCACGAGCTGCTCGCCTTGCGTTTCCGGCCCGAGCCGCACCGGGCGGGCGTTGGCGACGCTGTCCTCGACCACGTACACCACCGGTCCGGCCGCGCCTTGGGACACCGCCTCCGGGTCCACTCGGAACACGTTGTCGAGTTGGTCGATGATGATCCGCACTCGCGCGAGCGCTCCCGGCACGAGTCGGTAGTCGGGATTCGGGAACTGCGCCCTGAGCACGACGTTCCCGGTCGCGGGATCGACCGTGCTGGCGGTGAAATCGATCACGCCGCCCGCCGGATAGGTGGTGCCGTCAGCAAGCAGCAGGTCGGCCTCAAGCAATCCCGCTTGACCATTACTCGCGAGTGCGCGACGCGCGGCCGCGGCCGATTCCGGCAGGGCAAACCGCACCTGGATCGGGTCGAGCTGGGTCACCGTGGTCAGCAAGGCGCCATGCGCCAGCAGGTTTCCCTCGGTCACGGTTTCCAGTCCGGTGGCACCGGCAATCGGCGCCGTCACCGTCGTGTAGTCGAGGTCCAGCCGGGCCTGTGCGAGGCCCGCCTCGGCCCGGGCGAGCTGCGCCCTGCCCAGCTCCAGGTCCGACCGCGCCCGGTCGCGCTCCCGCTCACTCACCGCGCCTTTGTCGAAGAGTCCGGAGACCCGCTGCCATTCGCGCTCCGCATGTCGAAGCGTCGCCTCCGCGTTCGCCTTGTCCGCCTGCGCCCGCTGCAGCGCGATGCGATAAGGCGCCGGATCGATCCTGAACAGCGCCGCGCCCTGCTCGACGACCTCGCCTTCCTCGTACAGGCGCTCTTCAAGAATGCCGCCAACCCGCGCGCGCACTTCGGCCTCGCGGGAGCCGTGCAACCGGCCCGCGTAATCGGCATGGAGACGCACCGTCTCGCTGCGAACCTCAATGGTCGTGACCGGCGCCGGCGGCATTTCACCGCCGGGACCGGCCATGCCGTTTTCACGGCCCTGGCCGCAACCCACCAGTCCGGCGGTCAATCCAAGCACGATTATTGGGCCAGGCAACAGGGAAACACGCGGAAATCGCGGCAAGCGCATCGAAAACTCCAGCGGATCAAAGGTTCTCGCTGTCCGACGGGGCGGCAGCGACCGGATTCAAGGCCCCCATCCCGCCGGGAGTGAGGGCCACAAGTATACATTCATGGATGTATGTTTAGTACCGGAGCGCTGAGAGCGGCCAGGCGCGCCTGGCGATTTCCCCTCAAGGTCGATCAGTCCGCCGCGGTCCAGCGCCCCAGCCAGGCCTCCACCGCGCGATGCCACTGCACCGAGTTCGCCGGCTTGAGGACCCAGTGATTCTCATCGGGGAAATACAGGAACTGGCTCGGAATCCCGCGTCGCTGCAGGGCAGTGAACGTCGCGAGCCCCTGCTCCAGCGGCACCCGGAAGTCATTGGCGCCGTGGATCACCAGCATCGGCGTGCGCCACTGGTCGACGAGATTGACCGGGTTATGCCGCTCGTAGCCTGCCGGGTTCTCGAACTGGGGTCCGCCTTTCTCCCACTCCGGGAACCAGAGTTCCTCGGTGCTGTAGTACATGCTGCGGTTATCGAACACGCCGCAGTGATTCACCAGGCACCGGAACCCGTCCGGCCAGGTTCCCGCGATCCAGTTGACCATGAAGCCGCCATAGCTCGCGCCGAGCGCACAGGCGCGGTCGGTGTCCAGGAAGGGGTAACGCTCGCGCGCCGCAGCCCAGCCTTTCTGCAGGTCTTCGAGCGGCTTTCCGCCCCAGTCCTGGCTAATGCTGTCTGTAAAGTCCTGCCCGTAACCTGTTGATCCATGGAAGTCTATGAACACTACCGCATAGCCCTTGCCGGCATAGGTCTGGGGGTTCCAGCGATAGTGAAAGCTGTTGCCCATGCTGCCCTGCGGGCCGCCGTGAATGATGAACGCGACCGGGTATTTCTTCCCTTCCTCGTAGCCCACCGGCTTGACCACCCAGCCGTAAACCGTTGCACCGCCGGCGCCGGGGAAGCTGAATTGCTCGTAGGCTCCGAACTCCAGGCCCGCCAGGCGGGCCGCGTTATGATCGGTGAGGCGACGCTCGCCGCCCCCCAGGGGGTTGACGCGGTACAGCTGGGCCGGACCGCCAAGGTGTTCGCGCGCAAACACCACCGTGCCGCGGCCGACGCTGAAACCGCCTACCGAGCCGTCACCGCTGATGGTGTTGGCGCGGCCGCTGCGGACATCGACCGCAAACAGTCGCCGGTGGCCAAGATCGTCCGACCATGTGTAAAGCGTCCGGCCATCGCCCGAGAACGCCAGCCCGTGCGCCGAGCGATCCCAATCGGGCGCCACTTCCCGCGTCACGCCGCTCCTGAGATCCCGGAGCATGATCCTGAATCGATCGGCCTCGAAGCCCGGCCTGCTCATCGCCAGCCAGGCGAGGTGACGGCCGTCGGGAGAAAATACCGGCGTGGTGTCCGTCGCCGGATTATCCGCCGTCAGGTTCTCGGGCGGGGCGTCACCACTCGTCCGGACGCGCCAGAGATCGGTGTTTGTCGACCAGGGCTCGCCCACCGGCGCCAGGCGGGCCACGAACACCACGTCCTGGCCGTCCGGGCTGAAGGCGATCTCGTCCGCGCCGCCGAACGGGCGGGTGGGCGCGTCCGCATCCATGTCCCGACTCAGCAGCCGCGGCGTGCCGGCCCGCCCCTCAGGGTCGAGCTCGGCAAGGAAAAGCTGCGTGCGCCGGCCGTCCTTCCAGGTATCCCAGTGGCGGACGAAAATGCGCTCATGCAGGACGCCGGTGGTCTTGTCGGCAGCACGCTCGTCGAGCCGCGACCGCGAACATGCCAGGTCCTCGCAATCGATGAACACGGTGAGCCCGACGACCAGCGCATCACCGCGGGGCGAGACGGCGAACACACCGACCGGCAGGGGGAAATCCGTGACCTGGCGGGCCTCGCCGCCCTCGATCGGCAGGTTCCATACCTGGGCAGAACCTGAGCGGTCCGAAATGAAATACAAGGACCGGCCATCCGGCGCCCAGCGCGGCGCCGTGGCATTGGACACTACGCCGGTCATCCGCAGGGGCTCCGCCGAGCCGTCGGCCGGCACCAGCCAGACGCCGTTCACGCCCCGGTTGCCGTCCATGTCGGTC
>Ga0209498_1002619_pt1 | contig 10821 bp, 3 predicted proteins | sample WalLakDeSediment_FD_184131 | JGI IMG/M metagenome (GOLD analysis project Ga0209498, IMG submission 184131) | Lake sediment microbial communities from Walker lake, Nevada to study Microbial Dark Matter (Phase II) - Walker Lake 11/02/13 Deep... | ecosystem: Environmental > Aquatic > Freshwater >... | reverse complement strand
GGTTCCTGATGTGTACATTATCGTTGCAAGTTCGTTCATCCCGATTTCAAATTCACTTTCGGGTTCTTTCCCTGATTTAAGAAATTCATCGAAATTAATTACCCAGCTTTCACTTGAGTTTCCTTCGAGGAGAATTACGGTTTTCAATTCGGGCAGTTCATTTTTTAACGACTTAATTTTTGAAAGCTGCTTTTCGTTATGAGCAATCAGCACTGAAGCCTTACTTTGCTTAAGAATGAAACGAATATGTTCTGTAACAGAATTTCCGGGAATCATCACATTTACAATTCCACCTGTGAGGCAGGCAAGATCGAGCAATGCCATTTCAATACAGTTCTCTAATAAGAAGGCTACTTTTGTATCCTTGGTGATGAGCGAATAGAAAGCATTGCGATAATTTTGAACCAGGTTTGCTGATTTCTCCCAGCTATACTCGGTAACAGTATTTCCATTGATGACTTTGAAAAGAGTTTTCTTTCCGTAATCTCTCAATCGCTGGCTGAAAAGAATTCTTGTATTGTAATTGCTTTTTACTACCAATTCATTAATTAATGACTCCCATATTTTTTCCTCATATATCCTTCTAAGAAGTGAGGGGAAGCGGAAAAGGTTTAAATATTCGTGTGTGAGTCTTTCAATCTTTTGACCTTTTGTAAGCTGTTCATTGAGGAAAGTTCCAAATGCAAAGAAAACCTGTGTATCAACTTCACCCATAAATTGTTTTGCAAACGAAGGCTGTGCAGCGGCAATGAAGATCTTCAGCAAAGCTTCTGACTCTTCTCTTGTTAAGCTTCTTTTCTCAAGCGGAATTTGCTTAAGAGTTTCTGCGAATGTATCGAGCTGTTCGCTTATATCTTTTTTCCCGAATGAAGTTAATGCGGTTATAAACTTTTCAGTAGTCGAGAAAATATTATCTAAAATCCCCTCAGCTATTTTAATAGGTGTTCGTTTTTCTTCCATAGTAGTTGTTGGTTTTATTTTAGCCCTGAAATTTCTGTAGGAAAATCTAATCTTCTATTACTTTAAAATATTAGTGTAATTACGGCAACAAAAGTTTTGCATAAAATCTAATGCACGATAAATCAAGATAATCGGTAAATAATTATATTCAAATATATAATAGTTGATGATTGCTTGCTTAATTCCTCAAGTGAAATTTTTGGGCTTAATGAAATGGCAGTGTTAAAATATGAATTTGCACAGTTCTGGAGAACTGTGCTACGTCGAATTAATACGAGCCGTAGAACAGGACTCCAGTCCTGTTTACCAACCATCGTTCAGCACAACGTCCACGCTGTGCTTAATTTAGAGATAATATCTTTTACACCGAAAAAAACTTCTAAGAAAGATGTTGTCTTTTTTTCGTTTGATTTAGTTTCGCTCACCTGCGGGGACGCAGGTGAGAGCCGAATTAATTTTTACACAACCGTAAAAATTTCTACCATCGGTTAACCTTTTTACTTTCATTTTTTTTTTTTTTTGATTGATTTTTTAGCGAAAACGCAGTCTGTTTAATTGCATAATTTTTGCTATACAATAATTGGCATCCCAGGTTACGTAAGCTTAAATTAAGACTAAATAACTATTAGTTTTTTAGGAGTTTAGAATGAAAAGAATTTTTACGATTGTATTAAGTATAAGTTTTATATTGATTGTTATATCCAGTTGCAAAGATGAGCCGCCAGTAGTACCACCACCACCGCCCAACCCCGAACCAAAAACATTGCTAACTCTACAAGACAAATCCTGTACAGAAATATGGCTTAAGCTTGAGCTTGAGAATTTTACTTTGCCAGTTAACGTGCAGTTGATGAAAGATAACCTGTTACAAACAGAAATTAGCGGGCTGAGCAGAAACGACACCACCATTTACATAGATTCACTTCTCCCAAACAAAGCATACAATTTTATTGCAGTAGTTTCCAACAATGAACAACAAGATACAAGCAGCCAACTGCAAGCCACAACACTTGATACAACCTCACACTTCTTTAGCTACCAGACATTTGAACTGGGTGAACCGCTTACAGGTAACAGCAGCATACTATACGATGTAGCTTTGATAGATGCAAACAACATTTATGCTGTGGGAGAAATTTACATACTGGATTCACTTAGGCAAACCATACTTTATAATGTTGCGCACTGGAATGGAAATGATTGGGAATTAAAAAAAGTTTATTTCCCTACTGTTTGTGGAGATACAAGTCTTACACCATATCCTTCCAGAGCAATATATGCCTTTGATGATGGGAAAATTTGGATGAGTTCTTCTGGAGACAAAATTGCCATATTAGAAAATGGCAATCAGATAAATAAGTTCTGTTTACCGGCATCTGTTGCAATGTCAATTAACAGAATCTGGGGAACAAGCAGCAATGATTTATACATAGTAGGTAACAATGGTAAAATTGCACACTACCAAAACGGCACCTGGCAACAGATATCAAGCGGAACAGAGTTAGCTTTAACAGATGTTTTCGGAAGTGAACAGGGAGAAGTTTACGCTACTGGTGTGAACATCTCCGAAGTAAAAGGAGTATTATTAAAGGGAAATTCTAATGGGTTTTCTATAATGATAAACTCTGAGGTAATAGATGAAAGCGAGCTATTTCAAAAACTTTATGGGATTTTAGGAACTGTATGGTTGGATGAACATAATACAATTTATACTGGTGGTAGTTTTTTATTCAGATACAAAAATAATGAATGGAATTATGTAACCTCGCTGCCTGAGAATTTTATAGGAGGAAATCCAGGGGCATACTATAGAGGAGTTATTTCTTCTATAAAGGGGAATGCATCAAATGATTATATAATAGCAGGGGGCAGAAATACCCTAAAACATTTTAACGGAGTCACGTGGGAACAGCTAGGATTACCTTATGATCCACAAAGCCCGATTGTTTGGCGAATTGTAAAAATGAAAAATAACACAGCAGTTGCAGTAGGGTTTAAAAACAATTACGCTCATATCATATTATTAAACAGATAGAAAGGGGTACAATATGTACACGAAAAAATTCTTTTCCGCTTCTCTTTATGCGCTAATTTTTATTGCCGTACTTATAACAGAAATCTTTGCACAAAGCCCTTGTCCGAATTATGGTGATTTATTAAATAAAGGTTGGGCAGCTTTACCTGGTGTTCACGATCCAGAAGAAGGTAACTATGATGAATTTGCTGCTACAGACCCCGAACCTTTTATTTTAAAGGTGAATGATTACCCACCGGTTAAGAGCTTTCCTATAATTCCACTTTCCGGGTGTAGCGGAAATACATTTTACTATTTTTCTTTTGATACTGATGCAGATTTTTTCCCTATAAATTTTAATATGACATGGCAACAAGATAATGTAGTAAAAACATATAAGATAGATCAGAACGGTAATTACACAAGTGGATGTTCAGTAATTGTAAGTCCTCCTTCAGGAGAAGATGTCGGAAATGCAGCGCCAGATTTTGTAATGAAATACAACGGGACAATGCACGATGTTGCTTGGAATGTCTACTTATATCCATGGGAGAGTTTTGTTTCAGAACCAGTTACCTATAATCCACAGTCTCTTACTGTTGAAATGAATGGAATCGATGCTTTAAACTTTAATGAAATCTCAGAATTTATTGCAGATATAAATGGTGGGGGTGGCAATTACCTTATCATCTGGTCCGTTAGAAATTTACCAAACGGAAACTGGGCAGTGGTTAAAGAAAATTCTGCTCCAGAAAATTATTATTATATCTACGGCAATACTTACATTTTTTACGATGATGAATATAAATTCAACCTAACAATGCCGGATAACGACATTGAATTAAAAGTAGAAATATATGATAACATTACTACTTCAGAATATACATTTGCAACAAAAGTAGTCACAGTAAATCCTGAAGCGGTAACATTCATTAACCATATCGAAACCACGGAGAATTACGGCAGCTTAATTCTTAACGAAAACCACTCAGACCCCATTTCTTCAGGCGACAGTCGGAACTTAATATTCGGGAACTACTACACAATTAGAACAAATGAGCTTCCGTTTGTAGTGGACTGGAATTCTACAGGAAAAACAGAAAAGCATAATAGATGGGTATTTGAATTTCCTCCGGATGCAAATGAATTAAATCATTCATTTTTATTGGATGCGAATACTCCGCTCGAAATGAGATCAAGATTTCTAACAACTGAACCTGCATCAATAAAAACTCTAGTTGATGAAGTAGAACTTTCGGGACTCGATTTGAAATTTAACGACCCGTGGTTTTATTATGAAGATCAGGAAACAAATAATTGGTATCAAACTGACATATTCAAAACTTATACATCACCGCTGGAAATGTACAATAACTCGCCTGCTTCTTATGGCGGTATCTTCTTAAATCAAGAGGTTTCTCCTGATGAACCGTATTATTCAATTCAATCTCTATTAACACAAACAAAAAATTTAGGCGGTTCAATTGGCACAAGGACTTTTTACTTTCAGAATTGGAGCACAACAGGAGGCGCTTCACTTCAGCAGGTTGGCTCAAATCCACCGGGCCACGATCAAAAGGCAGTGGTGTTTACAATTGCTGGCGCAACAGTAAATGCAAACTATAAAGGTCAGCTAATGAGCAATGACCAGAATGGTATCAGCAGCGGCTCGCAGCGTAAACTGGTTAGGACAGATAATGGAATTTACCATCTCTGCTACGAATCTATGGGCGAGGTGTGGTACACACATAGCTTAACAACAAATTTCAATGGTCAGTGGAGGCAGGAGATAAGCCTTGATAGTGAAATAGGAATTATGAGTAAAAATCCTTCGATAGATTTCGAAGTGAACAAAGTAAAAATAGTTTTTGAAACTGATCTAGATGATGTAGCTGCTATTTACCTGTTAACTTTAACGCCGGATGGTTATGGAAATTACTATATTGAGTCGACGGAAGAAGTACTCAGTTATTCTCTTTCTTACTTCGGCAGTGCAAAACCGGTAATTGCTTACACTAATGTTGTAGTTTTTGTAGCTTACAGAAAAAATAGCAGTGATGGGCTGAACCAAAAGAGCAAAATTCTGATAGGTGGTAACTGGCAGTGGAAAGATGAAGACCCGATACCTAATACAAGCTTGTATTCCATTGATCCAAGTGTTGCTGGTATCTCGAATGATATCCACCTGGTTTATCAGCACTCACTTGGGGTAAGGTATATTTTAGCAGTTTTTGATAACTATGGTGCAGATTATACTAACTATGCAATAATATCAACTGGCAGCGGATACACAAACAATTACTCGCCATCAATAAGTTTGGCAAAAAATAATTACCCGGTAGTAAGCTGGATAGGACACAATGTCCAGGGTGGAGGAGGTATTAATAAAGTTGATGGAGATGAGGCATCAGTATCAAAAGTTGTTGTAAGAAGAGCAAATGACAGCGAATGGAGTTCATTTTTCAAAGCAGGGAATAGTGCAGCAACTACAAATAATAACTCTTCGAATACTGCGGTTTCAGAACAAAGTGTAATTACCTGGAGCGAAGGTACATCCCCGAATTATAACAGCAAATGGGTAAGAAGAGTAGATGGAAATTATACGGATGCACAATCATTAAGCCATAACGGAAAACAGAACCAGGTTTCTAACGGAACTAACCTGGAAAATATAAAAGGAACAATCTTCTCAACAACCAGTTCACCTTTTGTGTTATCACTATCTCCAACAAATTTCAATCAACAGTTTGGCGGAGGCGGGATAACCTAGGTCGGTGAGTTGATTAAATTAAGTTACGGCAGAGAAGGAGTAATATATAAGAATGGTGTTGAGTTTCTATTTAATATTGGTGATATAATTGTAGGAGACAGTGTTATAAAATTCATTGAGCAGCCTGATACGATATTATATTCATCAGCAGAAGAACTAAACTCAGTAGTACAGACAGTTCCGTTCTACCTTTCACCCCCGACAGAATTTTACTTTACAGATTTTTACTATGTATTGAATGACAGTCTTGCAGATACAGCGCTTACCGCAAATGATATGGTAAACTTTAAGGTTGATCTGGTAAAAGAACAAAACGGGCAGGTGGTTGGAACATTTGATAACATTACATATACGAAGGAATATCTTGATAAATATGCAAATGTATCATACCAGGTAAATTGCAGCAACATCAGTCCGGGAGATTATTATCTTCGCCTGGTTACAACTACAGAAGGTAATTCAGAATATTTTCTTGGCAACGTTCAGAACAGCGGGGAAGGATTAGATAAAAGGAAGTACACCCGGATTAATTTTGACGGAACAACACTTCCCGTTACATATTCGCTTGAGCAGAACTACCCCAACCCCTTCAATCCAACAACAACCATCCGCTACCAGATACCAAAAGACGGAATGGTAACGTTGAAAATTTATGACATACTCGGTGCAGAGGTAGCAACACTTGTAAATGAGGAAAAGATAGTAGGCAGGTACGAAGTAAGTTTTGATGCAAGCAGGCTGGCAAGTGGTGTTTACATATACCGGCTTCAGGCGAATGATTACATCTCTGTAAAGAAGATGGTACTTTTAAAGTAAGTTGTCAAAGGCGATTCGAATGAGTCGCCTTTTTTATTTTGTAGAGCGATTCTCTGAATCGCCTAAGCAGATATTGATTGAATCAGAAGTAAGTTAGACGAAACAGAGTTTCGTGTTACAGTATTTACACAGTCTTAATGGCTTTACCGCTAATCTGTGCTACGATTCGAATTAATTTTAAAAGCTCCTCTCCTTCGGAGAGGGGTGGGGGTGAGGCCCTTAAACTTTTTCTTTTACTACTGACTTTGCTTTTGAAGTCAGATAATAAATTGCTGGAATTACGAATAACGTTAATATAGTGGAAGCAATCAAACCGCCGATTGCAACTATACCAAGCGGCATTCTCATTTCTCTGCCTGCATCGCCAATACCAAGCGCAAGCGGAAGCATACCAAGTATAATTGCTATTGATGTCATCAACTGAGGTTTCAGTTTAATCGGGCAGGCTTCCAGCAGAGCATCCTTCGGCAGATAACCCTGCTCTCTTCTCAACTGGTTTGTATAATCGAGAATAAGGATAGCGTTGTTGACAACAATTCCAATCAGCATAATAATAGACATCAAAGATGTAATGCTGAAAGCTGTGTTGGTTATGAACAAAGCCAGAATAACTCCGAGCAGTCCTAAGACAACAGTAGTCATTATTATAATCGGCTGCCAGAAACTTTCAAGTATTGCTGAGAGAAGCATATAAGTTAAAAGCACAGCAAGGAAGAAAGCGAATATCATATCCTGTATCATATCGTTCATCATCTTTACGCTTCCGCCCCATCTAAAATAATAACCTGTCGGCAATTCTATCTCATCAAATCTTTTTTCTATTTCACCTGTAACATTACCCAGAGGAACTTCTGGTGCGGCAGCACCTGTAAACATAATTGAGGTGAATTTATCTCTGTGCAAAATTTTTGTGAATCCTGTCGTGAATTTAACATCAGCAAGCTGGGCAAGACGGAATGAACCGTGCGGCGATGCAACTGTTATGTTGCCTGCCTTCTCGGGTGTGTTCACTGATTCATCATCGAGAGTTACCGTAATATCATATTCATTGCCAACCTCACGATACTTTGCCGATTGTATTCCTTCAATTCCTGCACGAAGCGTAAAAGCGAGATCAGTTATTGTTAGTCCGACTTCAGTTAGCTTTTCTCTTTTTGGATAAACTGTAATTTCAGGTTTACCTGCACGTGAGCTGTTATCGAAATTGATAAGTCCGGGTACATCCTGGAATTTTTTAATTGCCACATCTTTAAGTTTCTCAAGCTCATCAAGATCCTGGCCGAGAAGGAAAAACTGAATTGGTGCTTCCTCTCCACCCATACGTGAACCAACGTCAACTTTAATTTTTGCATTTGGTATGTTCGCCAGGTCAGCAGTAAAAATAGAAATCACATCTGATAATTTCGCATCCCGATCCTTCGCATCATCAAGCTGAACATCAATACTTGCCATATTTGTTCCCACATCAAGATCGCTCAGCTTTCCGAGGTTGGTGAGAATGTGTTTTACCTCCTCGTGTTTCTTTACTCTTTCTTCGATCTGTCTGACTGTTCTTGCAGTTTCATCAAGATTGTAACCCGATGGAAGCTCAACAGTAATATTAATTTTTCCGTCATCCATCTGAGGAATAAATTCAAAGCCAAGCTTCGGTCCGAATACCATCATAACAAAAATGAATAATACTAAAGCGCTAACAAAGGTCAACACGCTGTTTCTTTTACTGCGAAGAACAACACCAAGCATCCTTTTATATAACTCAGTTTGCTTGACTTCAAATCTGTTAAACCACGAAGCAAGCTTACCTGTTGCATGCTCTTTGGAAAGAATAATCGAAGAAAGAAGAGGAGTTAATGTAAATGACATTATCAATGAAAAAATCGTGGCGAACACTGCTGCAAGTGCAAGTTCTCTCAGCCATAATCCAACCATTGATGACATATTAGCGATCGGCAGAAATACAACTATGTTCGTTAAAGTTGAAGCAAGTACGGCAACTCCAACTTCGGAAGTTCCTTTGTATGCTGCCTGCTTGATCGTCATTCCCATCTTCTTGTATCTGAAAATATTTTCAAGCACAACAACAGAGTTTGCAACAAGCACTCCCACCGAGACCGAAAGACCCATCAACGTCATCATATTCAATGTGAGACCAAATGCCTGAAGCAAAAGAAATGTTGAGATAATTGAAGTCGGCATTGACAGTGCAACTACGAGAGTGGAGCGCCAGTCGTGAAGAAATAAAAACAGAACGATTGCTGTGAAAAGAATTCCGAGATAGATATTGCTCATCGTATCATCAAAGCTGCTTTGTGTAAATTCTGAAAAGTCGTTTACTATTTCCAACTTTGTTCCTTCGGGCAGGATGCTCTGTATTTCAGGAAGTGAACCACGAATCGCTTCTGCAACTTTTACAACGTTACCTTCACTGCTTTTAATTATTCCAAGACGAACAACGTTTTCGTCTCGGAGATCTTCTTTAACATTATAGAATGTAGCTCTTTGTCTTATATCTTTTCCTGAGTCAATAACATCTGCAATCTGCCTGATCTTTTTCGGACCGAATGCTGTTGGAATTTCAAGTTCTCTTATTTCATCTACATCCTGAAACTGCCCGACAAGTCTTACAGTATATTCCTGATTGCCAATCTGAAAATATCCTCCGGGAATATCCATATTATTTGCCTGGAGAATCTGAGTCAACTGAGGCAGCGAAATAATATTTTCATAAACGATTCTGTTATCGAGAACAACACGAATTTCTCTTTCCTGTCCGCCGGTAATTTGAACTTTTGCAACACCATCTATCTGAGAAAATCTGTCTTTTAAAGTTTTATCTGCAATTTCAAAAAGCTGTCTTGGACTTAAGTTACCGCTCAGTACAACATCAACAACAGGGAAGAGTCTAATATCAACTTTCTGCACAATCGGTTTTTTTGCATCGGGCGGAATGTCATTAATTATTTCCTCAACTTTATCTTTTGTTTCCTGGTTGGCAACGTTAACATCCTTACCAAGCTGAAACTCAATTATAATTATTGATACACCATCAAGTGAATACGACTCAATTCTTTCTATCTGACTGATAGTAGAAACAGCGTCTTCAATTCTTTTTGTAATCAGAGTTTCAATTTCCTTTGGACCGGCACCGGGATAAATTGTTTGAACTGTTATGAAAGGAATTTCAACATCCGGCTGAAGGTTCAGGTTTAATCTGAAGTATGCAATCAATCCGAAGATAAGAAATAGCAAAATTCCGACTGTAGTAAGAACGGGACGATTTATAGATACTTTTGCAAGAAACATTTTGTTTTCCTTATTGAATCACTTTTACTTTTGTGCCATCTGTTAACTGAGAGCCGCCGTGGGTTATGAGCCTGTCACCTGCGTCAATACCACCTGATACTTCAAAGTAAACTCCGCTCTCCTGACCATTGGTAATGTATCTCTTCTCAGCTTTATCATCCTTCTCGACGAATACATAACTTCCATTTTCGTCATTCATCACAAGATTACGCGGGATAATAATCGCTTCTGGATTTTTGTAAATGAGAACTTTTACTTCGACTGTAACTCCGCTTTTCAATTCTTTTTTTGAGTTATCGAATTCCACTTCGGCGAAGATTGCCTGCTTGTATGGATCGATTGCCATAGAGACTTCAACAATTCTTCCTTTATAAACCTTTCCGCCGAATTCCATTTCAGCTTCCATTCCCTTTTTAATCTCACCAATTTCTTTTTCAGTAACCCAAATTTTTGCTCTCATCTTGTGAAGCTGGGCAATTGTGAATAAAGGCGCCTCATCTTTAACATTGTCCCCCAAGTTAACTTTTACATCCACCAGTGTTCCGCTGAAAGGAGCGTCGATGAAAATAAGTTTGCTTGCAAGCTCGTAGTTTCTTTTATGAACCAGGTACTGTGCTTCAACGCCATCGAAGTTTGCCTGGGCAATTTCTCCTGCATCTAAAAGAACTTTTGAGCGTTCGTAAGTTCTCTTTGCATTTTCATAAGTTGCGGCTGCCGTTTCATAAACTGAGCCGGGATCGTTGTAAGGGAATTCAACTACAACCTGTCCTTCTTCAACATAATCACCAACACGGTAATTTATTTTTTCAATCTTCCCGCCGAATGCAGCACCTTTGGTTGACTCCTTTACTCCGGCAAGCTTTGCGAAGTAGTTCATATATTTTTCAAACGGTTTGTATTCAACCGTCTCTACCTGAACAGGAATTCCTTCTTCCTGCTGGATTTGATCCATGCTTTT